>ERZ813253.20-NODE-20-length-75421-cov-8.798629_pt1 | contig 75421 bp, 87 predicted proteins | sample MGYA00520893_ERZ813253 | MGnify/ENA primary metagenome ERZ813253 (study PRJEB31669, sample SAMD00080414) | marine metagenome | biome: oceanic hadal pelagic zone biome; feature: marine hadalpelagic zone; material: sea water | place: Pacific Ocean:Izu-Bonin Trench...
AACTTGTGGTGCTAGTTCTGAACCAAATGTTGCAGTAGCTATTAGACATCCACCACCTTCTTCCACAGTCTCTTCCATCATGGTTTCTTCTTCCACAGTCTCTTCCATCATGGTTTCTTCTTCCACAGTCTCTTCCATCATGGTTTCTTCTTCCACAGTCTCTTCCATCATGGTTTCTTCTTCCACAGTCTCTTCCATTACTTCTTCTTCCATAATCTCTTCAACAGCTCCTGCTTCTTGTACTATAATCAAACCATTCATCCAAGGATGAATCATACAAAAGTATGGAAACTCGCCTGCAGTGTCTGGGAACCAATATTTTTCATCTCCGGGAAATACCAGTCCGGAATCAAATACAGTACCTATAATATCATCTGAAATGGTTCCTGATGAGAATGTATGTTTATCAGAATCAGTGTTTGAGAATATTACCTTTCCACCAACATCAACTGTTACAGTACTTGGAATGTAACACCCTACTCCAGTTTCTTCACAACCTAGTGCAGCAGAACCACCTGCTGGTACGATTGTTACTTCTGAATGATCTGCAAAAGCAGACGGTGTTGTTGCACCTATTCCAGCTACGATAGCAAATAGTACGAAGAAAGAGCAAATTGCTATAGTCTTCATAGACAAATTACTTGTACGCATACATAAAAACTTCACTGGAATTTCCAGAAACAGAATTAGTTTTTCCTAAACTGGTACAACTTTAGAATTCCAAATACCGGAACTCCAACATACATTCCGATGTTTAGTAGAATTAGAGAGATTCCATATCCAAGCATCTCCTGCTCTGAATCAATATCTACATAATTCAGTAAAGATAATGATGATATCATTGGAGTTAGGGTTAATTTCACAACTTCCTTGAAAACAGGATTCTCTCTTTCTAGATCAGCAATTGTTGGTGAAAATGAATAATAGAATTGATTGAATCCAGTCATAAATGCAGTTCCAGATTCTGTTGATAAAATAGTATTATCTCTGAGTTCTCTAAGCTGTTGAACTTCTAATGCCATCTCACTACCATAAGTGGCAGTAGCAATTAGACATCCGCCATTTTCTCCATTCTCAGGTGTTGTAATAAGTTGAGCATGAGCCTCACCCACTATAATATCAAAAGAAACTGTTTCTGGTGGAATTGGATTGAATAAAATTCCCTCCACTTCAACGTCCATGGAATATACTCCTTCACCAAGATTGAAATCAATTGGAATTTTTACAGAACCTTCAGATGTATGAATGAGTTGAGTTGGCCCAAAAACAGTTTCACCATCTTTTGAAACTGCAACTGTATAGTCAATATGAATTTGTATCTTCTGTGTAAAGGGATTGATAAAATCAATACTTATTTTGGTCTGAATATTTGGTTCAATTGGTTCATATGTTAATTTAACATCTAGTGTACCTTTCTCAGTTGGTAAAATTTGAGATTCAGCAAAAGCTGGAATTATTAAAAGGGGAACAAATAACAGTACAAATAGAAATTTCATAATTAATGTTTTAGTATGATAAATAAAAATTGTACTTCATTTTTCTCAAAAAAATTGTCACATGTAGAATTTCTGTACCAGCTTTAAATATGGAATTAATATAGTTTTTTTGTTGCATCCAAAGTTAGTGTTATTCATTTTAGTTATTGGCATTTTTACAGTTTTTACTATTACTCCAAATGCATTTGGACATGGATTAGGAGGAGATCAAGCACCACCTATATCGTTTGGTGACATGGAAGTAACTGTACGTACACAATTAACTCCATATGATCTTACAGTGGGTGAAGTCATTTCTGTAAATATGCAAATACGTTTCTTTGATACATTAACTGACAAGAATCTTGACAAAGTAACATTCAGAGTAGAAGTTTGGCAAGATGGTGAACTTTTAGCTAGAAATTTGTTTTATGATATAGATGGAAGATTAGATATTAAAATCAAACCAAAATTTGGATGTGACGAATTTAAACTTGTGGACTGTACAATTTATGGTGGCTCTGAACATGCTAGTGCACCTGGTGCACTATTTGTCCAAGGACAAGCTTGTACTGATGATAATTTAGATATCTGTGCAAGACCAACAATTACTGGTCCAATATTTGTGAAAGGTGGCTTGTACAAGATTAGAGTTGACATTGAGGCTGCTACTAGTCCAAGAACTCTACTTGCTACATTACTAAGTTATGAGACATTTGTTAGTGTTGCACAGGACCAAAACTTTTTGTTCAAGACTGCGAATGCAGAAGAAGTTCCAGTTGTTATAAAAACATACTATGATGACGTTGATAACTTCAAATTTGATCAATCAGATGATTCAATTTCATTTGATATGCCATTTGATTGGAATCCAGACTATGTTGATTTGGTACAAGTAGTACATGAAGAAATCAAAATTCCAAAATCATTTACACCTTATGCAGAAGGAAAACAATTCAAAGGATATGTCAATGGTATAGAAATTGTTCAGAGGGCATTACTTAATGATCCTTATTCATATGATGATATCAACATTATTCATTTTCTGATTACAAAAAATGAATTACAAAGAATTAATGAAACATTAGGGCCAGATAACTATGATAACACAAAAATGGACTTTAAACTAGTTCCACAGAGCGAAGTGTCAAAAAGTTCAACTGAATTTTATCTTGTTGATACTACAAACGAACAAGTTCCTACAACTGTGAATATTTCATGGGATGAAAAAAATGGTGCTAACCAAGAAATTCCATTTGAATTTACATTCTTTGATGAAAATAGACAACTAATCAAAGATATTCGATATGCTTATGTTGTTTTTGATGAACTTAATCAGGAAATAGATAGTAATGTTGGTAATGATCCTATAATTTTGGGAATTCTTTCTAATGAAGGAATTGATGTTCAAAGAATTTTTGTTCCTTCTCAAGGAAAAATTAGAATTGATGTTAGAGTTTTAGGAACTGGATTAGATTATGATCCAAAATATGCTGGAATTGGTTCAGCTATTATTGAAATAGGTCCAGGATCACCAAGTACTATTACACCTCCTGTGTCTGAGAAAACACAAATTCCATCATGGATAAAAAATAATGCAGGCTGGTGGGCTGATGGTTCAATTGATGATGATTCCTTTGTTCAAGGAATTCAATTTTTAATTAAAGAAGACATTCTAAAAATTCCACCAACTACACAAGGTTTCGGTTCTGACTCTAATGAAATTCCATCATGGATAAAAAATAATGCAGGCTGGTGGGCTGATGGTTCAATTGATGATGATTCCTTTGTTCAAGGAATTCAATTCTTGATCAAAGAAGGAATAATGAGGATTCAATCATAGGTTTTTAAATTAATTTTGTTAAGGGATAGTATAATGAAAGACATCAATGATTTTATGCCAAAAATCCCAAATATGAGATGGGGGGCTTTGATGAACAAAGCACCTACTAATAAAAAAGTTCATGAAATGAATAAAATTTTTCCAAGTAATGGGAAATGGCATACTGTCTTTGAAGAAAAAGATCTAATTACAATTGATGGAAAGCAAATCCGTAAAAAAGATCCCAACAAGTGGACATAACTTGAAGAATGTTATTATACAATTTTCATCAAATCTAAACAACTAATGTTTCCATTACGTGATGAAAACCCACATCCTCCTGGTTTCAAACCAATAGTAACTATATCATTAATTATTGTCAATGCAGTTGTATTTTTTCTTGAAGTAGCAATTACTGGACAGTTTTTTGATTTTACAAATCAGAATGCATTTACAATGTTTTACGATTGGGGTGCAGTTCCAAATTGTGTGACTGGTGCAACTTTTTCTACAATAGACTTTGGTGCGGGACCTGTTAGAATTTTATGCCCTAGTACTCCATACATCTCTTTGATTAGTTCAACCTTCATGCATGGTGGTCTGCTTCACTTTGCTGGTAACATGTGGTTTTTGTGGATCTTTGGTGACAATATTGAACAAAAGTTTGGAAAAGCAAAGTTTCTTGGAATTTATCTAATGTGGGGAGTAACTTCGGGATTAATTCACATCTTTGGTGATACAAGTAGCATTATTCCTGCTGTAGGTGCATCTGGTGCAATTTCTGGAGTATTAGGTGCTTATCTTGTAATTTTCCCAAAAGCAAGAATTCAAACTTTCTTGATGATGGGATTCTTTTGGAGAATGATGCACATTCAAGCACGATGGTTCTTACCATTTTGGTTAATCTTTCAGAACTTACTTCCCTTTTTCATAGGAGGATTTGGTATTGCAGGTGGAGGAGTTGCCTATCTTGCTCACATTGGTGGATTTGTGATTGGTTTAGCAACTGGTTACATTTACAAAAAAACACACAGTACTGATTTCATGTATGGTACAAGATATGGCTACAGACCAGATTATTGAAAACATAAATCAGTGAATCTGTTTGAAATTATCATGCCATTGATTACCGTGTCAATGTATCCTGGTAGAACACAGGAACAAAAAGATGAATTTGCAAAAGCAATCACAAAATCAGCAGTAGAGATTCTAAAAACAAAAGAAAATCATGTAATTGTTGTTTTTGAAGAAAATCCTAAAGAAAATTGGTTTATGGCAGGAAACCAACTTTAATAATTTTTAAAAAGAACAGACCAGAGTTTATCCTTTTATTGTCATTTAGTCAATCAATCACATGAAAGCTGCAGTTGTTCAATTCAAAGCATCAACTAACAAAGAAGATAATCTTACAAAAATTATTTCATATATTTCAAAAGCGGCTTCAAAAAATGCAACACTATGTGCATTTCCAGAATTTATGATGTTTTATACAAGTTCTTCCCAAACTCCAAAACAACTTGCGAACCTGGCTGAAACAATTAATGGAAATTTTGTCACAACAATTGCAAAAGCAGTAAAAGAAAATCAAATTCAAGTTGTAGGTTCATTTTATGAAAAGAGCAGAAAAAAAGATCGTGTATATGACACTTCTTTTTTAATTAGCAAGTCAGGTAAAGTACTTTCAACTTATAGGAAAATTCATCTTTATGACGCATTGGGATTTAAGGAATCAAATAAAATGATTTCAGGCTCTAATATTACAAAGCCTGTGAAGACATCTATTGGGAAAATTGGTATGATGATCTGTTATGATTTAAGATTTCCAGAAATGGCAAGATCACTTGCTACTGCAGGCGCTGAAGTTTTAGTTATACCATCTGCTTGGGTTAAAGGCAACATGAAAGAAGAACATTGGGTTACAATAAACAAAACACGAGCAATTGAAAATGGATGTTATGTAATTGCACCTGATCAAGTTGGAAATATTTACTGTGGAAGAAGTTTAGTGGTTGATCCATATGGAAAAATTTTGCTTGACATGAAAAAGAAGCAAGGTATAGGCTTTGTTAACATAGACTTAAACAAAGTAAAACAAACACGAAAAATTTTACCCTTACTAAAAAATAGAAGAACAGATATCTATCCTACTTTGAAGGCTTAGGTTTTCTGCTTTTACAATTAAAGTTTGAACATTGTTTGGTCCATTTTTGGTTTCGCGAATAACGAAAAATTATCATTGGCCATTTGCATACCTCACAAGGTTTTTTTGTTGCTCTAAGCTTTGCTTTTTGTAATAATGGCGATGAGGCTTTGCATCCACCATAATAGTTAGAACAGCCCATGAATCTCTTTCTTGTTGTTCGTGATCTAATAACCATTAACTCCCCAAGTTTACACTGAGGGCATTGCACTAGTCCTTTTTTTGGAGAATTTGTCCCAAGAATTATGTATTTTTTCTCTTTTGCAGACCAAGATAAATATCCATTACTATCCAAATATTGAATAATCTCTTTTTTGAAGACGTTAGTTTTTGACTTTGTAGTTTTCACTACATGTCTTGTTGTGATCTTTTTAATCTGAATAGTTTGAAGACTTGTTTTCATTGATGGCATCTATGATGAACTTACTAAAACAATTTTTATAGGGAATTAGGTCAGTGACATTAGTGGAAAAGGTTTGTGTTCTTGGTGCTGGTAGCACTAAATATGGTAAATTGCCTGATAGTATCGCAGATATTACTACTCAGGCATCAGTTTCAGCCATAGAAAGTGCAGGAATTGATCCAAAAGATATCAAAGCATCATACATTTCAAACGTCTTTGGTGTTGCAGACAAGCAAGTACATCTTGGCCCTGTCTTAATGAGCAGATTAGGAATTCCAGATAAACCATCATTGACAATAGAGTCTGCATGTGGAAGTGGTTCTGTATCTTTTAGGGAGGCTTATGTAAATGTTGCAGCGGGATTTTATGATTGTCTTGTTGTAACTGGTGTTGAAAAAGTAACTCATACAGGTACTGAATGGACAACAACTTACTTTGCATATTGTTCAGACTTTTTCTATGAGGGTCAAGCTGGTGCATCATTTCCAGGATTGTTTGCATCTATGGCAAGAGCATACTTGACTGAGTTTGATGCAACTGAGGAAGACTTTGCAAGAGTTGCAGTAAAGAATCATGAAAATGGTTTACTTAATCCAAAAGCTCACATACAGAAAAAAATTACAATTGATGATGTAATGAATTCTCCAGTAGTTGCAAGTCCTCTAAAACTTTATGATTGTTGTCCGTTCTCTGATGGTGCAAGCTCTGTAATTCTTTGTTCTGAAAAGTTTGCAAAAGAGAATGGTGGTGATTACATTGAAGTAATTGGTTCTGGTAGAGGTGGTTCAGCTGCTGCATTACAAGGACGTGAACACCTAACAACAATTCCGAGTACAAAAATTGCAGCTGAAGCTGCATACAAAATGGCTGGTATCACTGTAAAAGATATAGACTTTGCAGAAGTACACGATTGCTTTACAATTGCAGAAATAATTGATACTGAAGACTTGGGATTCTTTGAAAAAGGAAAAGGTGTTGAAGCTGTTCGTGAAGGTAGAACAAGATTAAATTCTGATATTTCAATTAATCCATCAGGTGGTCTTAAATCAAAAGGACATCCAATTGGTGCTACTGGAGTTGGACAAATAGTAGAAGTATTTGATCAACTTACTGGAAATGCTGGTGAAAGAACTGTTAAAGATGCAAAAATTGGCTTAACTCATAACTTTGGTGCTACTGGTGCAAGTTGCGCTGTTCATATATTCCAGAGTGTGTAAAATGTCTGTTGAAAAGCAACTTATTGAACATGCTAAACAAGGCAAACTCCTAACTCACAAATGTACTGACTGTGGTCATCTTCACCTGTCTACAGCCTATTATTGCCTGAAATGCGGTAGTAAGGGATTTGAGGATGTTATTTTAGAAGGTACAGGCTCAGTTGCTACTTTTACCATAATTACTGTCGCTCCTGCTGGCTTTGAAAAATACACACCGTATGCCTTTGTTGTACTTCAACTAGATAATACACATTTGAGAATTTCTGGATTTATGGGTGGAATTACCACACCTGCAGATCTACCGGTTGGAACCAGAGCCAAAATAACTGGTTTTGATGATCGTGGAATCGTCATTGAAAAGCAGTAAAATAATTTGTTTGAATTATTAAAAAAAATCAAAATCGATTCTTAATAATTTTATATATGTAATTACTTACATGTCTGTAGAAGTTACATGTGGTAAATGTGGAGAAAAGATCACAAACATGAAGATGCTAAAATCACTAAAAGATGTAATGAAACCTTATAATGGTAAGTGTCCGTCATGTGGTCAGAAACTTTCTACATCAGAGTTTTCACTTGATGTTTAAGAAAACTGATCCAAAAAGATCATTTTTATATTTTTTAAAAAATTAGATCGTTTATGTTAGAAATCTTTGTCTGTCAACAACAGATCTGATCTAAAACTACCCAAGTTCATACAGTCATAAGTCTTATTTACTCCTTAAATTAAAAATGTTCATGGAATTGAGTAAAGAAGAGATGGAATTGAGTAAAGAAGAGATGGAATTGAGTGATGAAGAGACACCAGAACTACAGAGAAGTGGAATCTTACAATCTACGTCAAAACGTGTCAGAATGATCTTCTCTGTTATGGCAAGTCCAAATAGAATTGATATTCTCAGAATCCTAAATTCCAAGGGCCCCCTGACTTATTCTGAACTAAAATCCCTGGCTGGATTCAAGTCAAAAAAAGAAAGTGGTAAATTTGCATACCACTTGAGAAAACTACTAAGACAATCTCTTGTCGCACTTAACAAATCTGAAAGACGTTATACTATTACAAATCTTGGAAAACTAGTTTTGAGCTTGGCAAGACAAATTGAAGAAAGATCAATCATTGAAAGTGGAAAAATGTATGTTAGAACATCACATGCATCCATTGAGGAATTTAATTCTCATAAAATTATTCAATCATTAGTTCGTGAAGGAAGTCTTCCATTAGAACTAGCACAAAAAATTACTGAAGAAGTTGAAAATAGAATTTACAAATACCAAACTACCTATCTAACAGGCTCACTAATCAGAGAACTGGTAAATTCTGTTCTCTTAGAGCACGGTCATGAGGAATATCGAAATAAACTTGCACGCCTAGGCCTACCTGTTTATGACGTTCAGGAGATGATTTCTAACTTAAATAATGTGAATAACGGTGCTGAAGGTCTTCTGTTTAACACTGGACAGACAATATTTGCTGAACACTTACTTACTAATCTCTTGCCAAAAGATGTTGCAGATTCTCATCTTTCTGGAGATTTACACATTACCAACCCTGGAGTCTGGTCAATGATTCCTGATACAATATTTGTTAATGTTAAAGAATTGATTGAAGATGGAATTATTCTTGGTGGAAAATATCTTGATGTATCACGAATCCCAGCATCAAAACAACTTGATGAGATTTCAAGTTCATTATCTATCATAATCTCTCTTCTTTCAAAAGAAGCTTCACAAGAAATCGTACTTGATGGATTAGTTCAATTGTTTTCAAAACATTCAAAGTCTCTTCCAGAACTTGAACAAAAACTAACTAATGCATTTGCAACTGCATCTACAACTTCCAAATACAACAAAACAGGTACTATTGTCTCAATTCGATTACAATTAGGTTCTGATACAAAAATAATTGATTCAATTATTAACGCATACAAAAATTATACAAAGATAACACCAATCCCAAAAATTGGTTTGATAATAGATCATGATAAAGGAAAGATAACTGATGTCTCGCAATCAGTATCTGAAATAATTTTACTTGGCGGAAAAGTAATGTTTGCTCAAGGCCAAATATCAAGTTACGGTGTAACAAATGGATCTACAAAGAATGTAGGCACACTTTCAATAATACTACAATCTGTTTCTATAAACCTTCCAAGACTTGCTTTTGAATCAAATAAAGATGAAACCTACTTTAGAGCAAGACTTGCATTATTAATGAAACCTACACTATCTTCAATGGCACTAAGAAAAAAAGACATTTCAGATCTTACTAGAAGAGGACTTAACCCAATTCTTGCAAAGAACACCCAATACATGCAAAGAAGTTCTGTCTCTCTTGTTGTAAATTTGGTAGGACTTAAAGAAGCAGTCTTTAACATTCTTGGATTCCATGATAACAAAGAAGGACGTGGAATTCTTCACAAAGTCATTGAAACTGCAGTTGACGTTGCAGCCAAAAAAGGCAAAGAATTAGGTGATTCTGTGGCTATTTGTATGACTGAAACTGAAGGTTCACATCGTTTTGCTACTCTAGATGGTGAGAAATATGGCAAGAATTCTGCCCTTAATTCAATGGATGGTGACTCGTATTCTGAGGGAGTTGTGATTAATGCTTCTGAAGTTGGTGATTATACCAATAAAAGCGAGCCTATCTCTGAATGTAACAAATTCTCCAAATTACTTAACGGAGGATTACTTGTAACATTGAAAATTGATAAAAATTCAAAGGTTGAAGAAATTAAAAAATCAATTGAGAAACTATCTACCCTTACACCTTCTTTCAAACCTGTTATGAAAATTTCAATTTGTGGTGAGTGTGGTTTCAAAGATGAACCATTTGAAGACAAGTGTCCAAAGTGTAAGTCACCATATGTTATCTGAAATTCGTAAACGAAAAACTAGTAACGATTATTTTTTAAAACTTTCTGACTAGTTTCCAATGTAGCGATAATCGTTGTTTACCATCAAAATTATGCTAGTATGAACTTCATAATACTGGTGTCAACATTATTGAACCGAGCTTTAAGAAAAAGTTGCAGAATCATTTATACACATATTGTTCATAATCTTTACGGGGAGATTATAATTGGACAATTCACAAATAGAAAGTACTATCAATGCGATCCGTAAGCGTAGCGGCATGGTAACGGTCTTTAATAAAGATAAAATTTCAAATGCTATATTCAAGGCATTGACAGCCACCTCTAAAGCCGATCGTGGTCTAGCTGATCAACTTACAGATAACGTAATTAACAAACTAGTAGAACAAGGATTTACTAGTTCTAGAGCGCCTACTGTTGAAGATATTCAAGATATTGTAGAGTCAACTTTAATCGATAGCGGTAATAGTGATATAGCAAAAGCATACATCGTTTACAGACACGAGCGAAGAAAACTAAGAGATGAAAAAATGAAAATCTTGAATCTAAAGTCTCTTGATCCTGTTTCCAAAAAGTTTGATTTGAATTGTCTGAGAGTCCTAGCGTCAAGATATCTCTTCAGAAATGGAAAAAATGAGATCATTGAATCTCCAACTCAAATGTTTGAAAGAGTTGCAATTCTAGTTGTAATTGGTGATATTCTATATGATTCACAAATATTTGACAAAGCAGGAAATACTAACCAAGATATAGATGAAGCAAAATCTTATCTTGAAAAACTAGATGCCTTTGACTATAAATTCAGAGTCGGAGATTATTATCTAAACAAATGGCATTTTAGGTCATTAATCAATCACTATGTAACCCTTGCAAACAAAGGTCAGATGAAGGTTAGCTTCAAAGAACTTTTGACATTACTAGCAACAAAGAAGCTTGACAGTTATGCAGATAGAATAACCGAAAACCTTGAGCTTATGACCTCACAAGACTTTCTACCAAATTCACCAACAATGATGAATGCGGGTGGGAGATTAGGACAACTCTCAGCATGCTTTGTGCTTAGTATGGAGGATGACATGGAACAAATCATGAAATCAACCTCTGATGCGGCGCTAATCTTCAAGTCAGGTGGTGGCGTTGGAATCAACTACTCTAATCTTCGTGAGGAAGGCGATATTGTAGCATCAACATCTGGTGTTGCATCCGGTCCAGTATCCTTTATGAATATTATCAATACTGTTACTGAAGTTGTCAAACAAGGGGGAAAAAGACGTGGTGCAAACATGGGAATTATTGAAGCATGGCATCCTGATGTTGAAAAATTTATCACAAACAAAACAGAATCAGGTGTTTTAGAAAACTTTAACGTTAGTGTTGGTATCTGGGAAGACTTTTGGCATGCACTTGTTAACACTAAAGATGGCAACTATGTATTACGTAGTCCACGTGACAACAAACCAGTTAAAGAAATTAGCGCACATCAACTAATTGATCTGATTGCGCTATCTGCATGGAAGAGTGGAGAACCTGGATTGATCTTCTTTGATCAAATTAACAAATACAACGTATTTGCTAAGGCCAGACAAGCACCAATAAGAGCAACAAACCCATGTGGTGAACAAAGTCTCTATCCATACGAATCATGTAACCTTGGTTCTATCAACTTGGTAAATCTTGTAAAGAAACAAGCAGATGGAACTTATGAATTTGATTGGCAAAGATATGAAGAAATAATCAGAAAGACAACAAAATTCCTAGATAATATTATCGATGTAAATAACTATCCAGTTAAAGAAATCACTATAGCATCAAAAGAGTCTAGAAGAATTGGACTTGGAGTGATGGGAGTTGCTGATCTCTTATACAAACTAAGAATTCCATATAACTCCAAAGAGGGATATGATCTACAAGCAAAACTATCTGAAGCTCTAACATACTATTCAATGGAAGAAAGTGTTGCCCTTGCTAAATCTCGTGGTGAGTTCCCACTTTGTTCTAAGACAGAATATCCTGAAGGAAAAATTCCAGTATCAGGATACTATGAAAAACCAAAAGAATCTCATTCCTACGAATGGGATGCACTAATTGAGAAAATCAAAAAGTATGGTATTAGAAATGTCTTGGTTTCCACAGTTGCCCCAACTGGTACACTATCTATGATTGCAGATTGTTCAAACGGAATGGAACCTGCATTTGCTCTTGTGTTTGAAAAGAGAGTTACTGTTGGAAGATTCTTCTATACAAACAAGATTGTCGAAGAAGTTTTGAAAGAAAATGGCCTTTACAGCGATGAACTTCTTGCAAAGATTGCAGATAACTATGGTTCACTGAAAGGACTTGATGAAATTCCACAATGGATGCAAGATGTCTTTGTAACGGCAATGGATATCCACTGGGCTGATCATCTTATGGCTCAGGCAGTATGGCAAGATTGGATTGGAAATGCAATTGCAAAAACAATCAACATGCCATATGATGCAACTGTAGAAGATGTAAAATCTGCTTACCTGTTAGCACATGAATTAGGACTAAAAGGAATTACGGTTTATCGTGATGGTTCTAGACACAAGCAGGTACTTCACATGACAAGTGAAAATGCACAAAAGATATTTGAGGTTACACCAACTGAACATGTTACTGGTTTTGTAGCAGCAAATATCACAAACCCATACATTAAAGCTCAAGTCAATGCTGCACTTGCAATTAAGGTTCATGACGAAGAAATTAAAGCTGAATCTCTAATACACGAAGAGATTTCAGAAGATCGTTTATGTCCAACATGCAAAAACAACCTTGTCTTTGTAGAAGGTTGCAGTATGTGCATTGAATGTGGGTACAGCGGTTGTACTTCTGGATAAATAATAGAATAACAACTTTTTTACTTTCTTTTCTTTACTAATCTATATGGACAAGAAGATTCTAGGTGTGATTATAGGCATTGCAGTAATTATTGGTGTGGCAGCTACAATTTCGACCTTACCAAATTCAGAAATTATTACTACTCTAGAACCTAATGCAAAAATTGGCCTTGTAATTAATTCTCCAAATCAATCTGTAACACTACAAGAATTAGATCAGATTTACTCTAAAGCCTCAAGTACTGGAATTGGAAGAAGTAATGTCTATCTTTTTTGGAATCTAGTTGAACCTGTACGAGAAGAGTATGATTGGCAACAATCAGATACATTGATGAGCTTTAACAAAAAAAATAATCTCAAAGTCACACTTTACTTTTCTATAATTAATGGAGAAACACTTGGACCTTTTCCAAGTTGGATTGGCAAGCCACCTCTTAATTCCTTAGGAGAAGATAGAGTTGTTAGTGTCCTTGATGCAATATTATCAAGATATGATATTATAGATATCCTAATTCTTTCAGGAGAAACAGAGTCTCAATTTAGATTTAACGAACAAAATATTCCTGTCTATATAGAACTGTTCAATGGAGTATATGATAAAATTAAAGAGAAACATCCAGATGTAAAAATAGGAAATGCGTTTGCATTACATAATGTTTTAAATAAAAACTTGCAACATATTGTATCTGATTTAGCTATTGGTGATTTTGTAGCATTTTCTTATTCGCCAGTTGATGTCCTAAATGACATTGTTAAAACTCCACAACAAGCAAAACAAGATCTACAACAAATATTTGATCTGGTAGGCGATAAAAAAGTTGGAATTTTTGAGATTAGCTGGAGTACCTCCAATTTTGTTGGGGGAAGCGATTCCACACAAACAAAGTTTTTAGAAAAATCCTTTGAATTTTACACTGAAAATGAATCTGAATTGGAATTTTTTACTTGGTATAGACAGTATGACAAGCCTGAAGGAACATGTGTAATTGATGAACAGGAAATTGTTGGTGACATCCTAACTGTTGGAGGTTCTGGTTTTGGAAGCAATGAACATGTAATTGAACGATTAAGCAACTACATCTGTAGTGCTGGTTTGATCAATGATGATGGAATTTCAAAATCAAGCTGGAATGAATTTAAAAAACAAATTGAAATGATCAATTAAAATGATTTCCTTAATTTTATCTGAATCAGCATTAGAACTTGTTCCATCCGAATTAAAATATCATCCATCAGTTATCTCACATGCAAGAAAACTTGGAAAACGTACATCAGAAATCTTACTAGATAATTCTTGGCATTTCGCAGCTATGAAAGGAATCAAAAATGAAATGAAAAGAGGACGACCAGATCTAGTGCACTTTTCAATCCTTGAATCTACTACAATTCCATTATATCTCCAAAACAAAATGAAATTTTTTGTTCATACGACTGATGATAAGGTGATATACTTTGGTCAAAATGTTCATGTGCCTAAATCATATCATAGATTTGAAGGTCTAATTGAAAAATTGTATCAAGAAAAAAAAATTACAATAAATAATGATGTATTACTTGAGATTAAAGAAAAAACATTTTCAGAGTTGTTAGATGAGATTAATCCATCAAAAGTAATTGGATTTTCAACTAAAGGTACACCAAACTCATATGAAAAAATTGCTGCAGAAATATCAGATGATACATGTATTGTGATTGGAGGATTCCAAAAAGGAAATTTTTCTGATTCAATTGAAAACAAAATAAGTACTTTATATTCTGTCGGTAATGAATCGTTTGAAGGTCATGTTGTAGTTGCTAGGATGCTTTATGAGTACGAAAAAACCATTTTTATGTAGGAACTAAAATTTGCATTCTGTTGCAGTCATAGTATAGCCTGGTTAGTATTCGGGGTTTCCAACCCTGTGACGCGGGTTCGAATCCCGCTGACTGCATTTTTTTATAATAATGAGAACCAATTTTTAGGTGTACTTTCAGAAATTATTGTGAAACCTTCAGTTAGAAAAATTGCAATGGAGAGAATGCAAATTCTTATTGAAAATGCAATTACTAACGCCAAAACAAATCCTGAACTTTCTCAGCGCCAAGCTTTACTCGCTCGTCGAATTAGCAGTAGACATAAAATTCGAATGCCTTATGATTTGAGGATGGTTTTTTGCAAAAAATGCAAGTCCTTTATTGCACCTGGAATTAATTCTAGAATTCGTCTTGGAAGAGCAACTGTAAAGTCGATCAGAATTTCTTGTTACTTGTGTGGGCATACTTACCGTAAAATAATACCTCAATGATTTATAAGACGATTCTCAATTTTTTCACTTTATGGCAAAGATATACGATGTACCAGCAGATGTGTTGATAGGAAGACTTGCAGCTATTCTAAAGAATGAAGATATTCCTGCACCTTCATGGATTCCATTTGTCAAAACTGGAGCTCATGCTGATAAACCACCACAAGACAGAGAATGGTGGCATACTAGATGTGCATCATTGATGAGAAAAATTTACCTTAATGGTCCTATTGGAGTTAATGAACTAAGAAATGAATATGGTGGTGGTAGACCATCTGGGTATGGAGCTGCACACCACAAAGATGCTAGTGGTGCAATTATCCGTAATGCCATTCACGGATTAGAAAAACTTGGTTATCTAGAAAAAGTTGAGAAGAAAGGCCGTGTTATTTCCAAACAAGGAATGCAAAAACTCGATAGACTAGCAACAGAAATTCTTAAAGAACTAATTGTAGAAAATCCTCAATTGAAAGTATATACTTAGATTTAAAATGAGTTTTCCAAATCCGGATGAACCAGAATATCATGGACATTCCCATAATGATGGAACAGAACCTCACTCCCATGATGGTTCAGAACCTCATGAACATTCGCATAGTGAGGCAGAAATTTCAGCACAAAAAGAACAAATTCTAAAACAGATTCTTACATCAGAAGCCAGAATGAGATTAAATAATATCAAAATGGTAAAACCAGAATTGTCTAACCTTGTAGAACAATATCTCATTGGAATGGCCACTCAAAGAAAGATTCCTGGTCAAATAACTGATGATCAACTAAAGCAAATCTTGCTCTCTATTCAGCAACCAAAACGAGATTTCAAGATAAATCGAATCTAATTCTGATAAAATATAATTATGGGAGAAAAGTTGACTTAGTCATGAAAGCCGTTGTATACACTGAATACGCACAAGATGATAATTTTTCTAAAATCCTCAAAGTACAGGACATAGATGACCCAAAACCAAAAGCAGATGAAGTAGTTTTCACAGTAAAATCTGCTTCTATAAATTATAATGATATTTGGGGAATGAGAGGAAATCCAGTCCCTGTTCCATTACCACACGTATCAGGATCTGATGCAGCAGGAGATGTAATAGCAGTAGGTGATGATGTTAAAAATATTAAAGTTGGAGACAAAGTAGTTTCTCATTCTAACATGTCATGCAGAGTTTGTAAAGCATGTACTGATGGCAGAGAATTTGATTGTCTTAAGAGAACTATTTGGGGATTCCAGACTGGTCCAAATTGGGGGGCATTTTCTGAAATTACCCATCTACCAGAAGTTAATGTAGCAAAAATTCCAGAAGGACTATCATATGATCAAGCAGCCGCTGCATCTATGACTTTACTGACATCATGGCATATGTTAGTTGGAAGAGCCAAAATTACACCAGGACAAACTGTCTTGATTATGGGTGGTGGTTCTGGAGTAGGCAGCTTTGGTATTCAAATTGCAAAACTATACAATTGTGATGTTATTGCAACAGCAAGTCCAAATAAACTAGACAAATGTCTCGCACTTGGAGCAGATTATGCAGTAGACCATAGAAAAGAAGACTGGCATAAAGAAGTCAGAGCAATTACAAAAGAGATAGCAAAGAAGAAAGGCGAAGCACCAGGAATTGATGTCTCCTTTGATCACATTGGTGAAACACACTGGAATAAACAACTAACCTTACTCAAATATGGTGCAACTCTTGTTTCATGTGGTGCAACAACTGGATACAATGCCCAAACTGATCTAAGACATGTCTTCTTTAAAGGAACTAATATTTTAGGTTCAACACAAGGAACAAAAGCTGAACTTGAACAAGGTCTTTACTGGATGGGTCAAGGTAAAATCAAAGCAACAATTGATTCAACCTATACCTTTGAACAAGCAGCAGAGGCCCACACAAAGATGTTAACTGGAAGCCTCTTTGGCAAAGTCTTATTGAAGCCAGAGGGCGTTTAGTCATTTAATGACACTACTTTTCCGTAGCCTAATTTTTGTTCCGGGAAATAATTCAAGATTTCTCGAAAAAGCAAAAAAGCTTCAAGCTGACATTATTTGTTTTGATCTAGAAGATTCTGTTCCAAACAATGAAAAGGCAAATGCAAGGAAACTAATCAAATCTGCATTAAAATCTCGCAAATCATACATATCTTCAATTTTTGTTCGTACTAATTCTCCAACATCTGGAGAAATTCCTTTTGATCTTAAAGAAGTAGTTCAAAAAGGTATTGATGGAATAGTTATTCCAAAAGTAAACAATGTAAAAGATCTGGAAAAAATTGAAAAAATCTTATCTGGATTAGAAAAGACACGAAAACTTAAACCAATTCAAATAATTCCCTCTATTGAATCTGCAGAGGGAGTGGTTAACGTATTCAGCATTGCATCTTTTGGAAAAAGAGTTTCTGCAGTAGTCTTTGGTATTTTTGATCTGCTAAATGATCTAGGAATTGAATATACAAAAGAACCAGAAGGAGCCAAGTATTCAAGAGCAAAAATTCCTGTTGATGCACATGCAGCTGGAGTTGTGGCAATAGATGCAATTTGGCAGGATCTTAAAGACTCTAAAGGATTAGAAAAAGATTGCAAAATTGGCAAAAGCCTTGGGTATTCTGGAAAAAGTATCATACACCCAGATCAAATTCATGTTGTACACAAATTGTTCTATCCAAACAAAAGTGAAATTTTGTGGGCCAAGAAAGTCTGCAAAGTCTTTTTTGAATCAACAAAGAAAGGAAAAGGTGCTACAACAATTGATGGAAAAATGATAGATGAAGTACATTTCAAACAAGCAAAAGCACTTCTTGAACTTGTAAAATAATCATGATTGATCTTCTTGATCCTACAAATGTAATTACTAGTATGTTTAATTCTAAAAAATATGATGATATGTATAATTATTGCAAAAATTTGCTTGAAAAAATTCCTAATGATATGGTTGCACTCCAGAATATTTCTTTGTCTTTGATATATTTGAAAAAATATGAAGAATCTATTATTTATTGTGACAAAGTTCTAGAAATAAAAAATTCAGATACTTATGCACTAAAAAATAAGATCTATGCTCTAGAAAATTTGAAACAATATGAACAAGTTCTAAAACTGTGCAAACAAATTCTTTCTACAAATTCTAAAGATGTCTGGGCTTTAAACAGTATGGGACTATCTCTAAATGAACTAAATCGACATCAAGAAGCACTTGAATATTATGAAAAATCTCTTGAAATAGATCTAGATGATGTTACTGCTTTAATGAATAAAGCTATTTCCCTTAGTCATTTGGGTAACTACAAAGATGCAATAGAATTTTATGATAAAGCTCAAACAATTGATTCAAGTCTAAAAGAAGCATCTATTGTAAAATCACAATTATTTGAAAAATTAGGTATGAAAGATGATGCATTTTTAGCTGCGCAAGGTGTACTTAACAAAGAAATGGAAAAAATCAAGACAGATGCCAAAGAAAACAAATGCTCTGTTTTTCATCAATTTTGTGAAGATGAATATGAAAAGTATGATTCTAAATAATTCCTTTTGATATCGATCAAAATAATTTTATACACATAATTCATATCAGTTTTTAATGTTTACTGGAATCGTAGAAGGAACTGGTATAGTGGAAAAGATTTCTAAAAATACAAAAAATAGAAGTGCTATCCAAATGACTGTAAATCTAGGGAAACATGCTAAGGGACTAAAAATTGGGCAAAGCGTTGCTCTTAATGGAGTTTGTCTTACTGCAACAAAACTATCAAAATCTAGTTGTATTTTTGAAATGATTGAAGAAACAACAAAAAAAACTGATCTAGGAAACCTAAAAGTTGGTGGAATTGTAAATATTGAACGAAGTTTAAAAGTTGGTGATAGATTAGAAGGACATTTTGTTTTAGGTCATGTCGATGGTGTGGGAACTATTAAAAAAATTCTGAAGAAACCTAAGGAGGTACAAGTCTGGTTTGAAGTTCCAAAAAAACTATCAAATTATGTAGTGAAAAAAGGTTCTATTGCTATCGATGGAATCAGTTTTACTGTTGTTGATATTAAAAATACTCTTGCATCAGTGTCAATAATTCCTCATACCATTGAAGTTACAAATTTTCGCACAAAAAAAGTAGGTGATAAAGTTAATATTGAAACTGATATTCTTGGAAAATATATTCTAAAATAAAGCCAATTATCTACAATTTTAGTGGTAATTACTACTTTTTTAGTAAACTTTATAATTAGTTTGTAATAATTTTTGTATATGTCACTTGAATCTGGATTAGAATCTCTAAAACGTGGGGAATTTATTCTGTTGTTTGATTCAGCTGGACGAGAAAATGAAATTGATATGGTTGTAGCTGCAGAGTTTGTTACACCAGAACATGTTGCAAGAATGCGTCAGCATGCTGGTGGATTGTTATGTATTGCAATAGATCATAATTTTGCAACATCACTTGAATTAAGATACATGCATGAAATTCTTGCTGATTCTCCAATTTCAAACAAGGAGATGATTATGGGTCTAGCACCTTACGGTGATTATCCAACTTTTTCATTGTCTGTAAATCATTATCGAACTTATACTGGAATTACTGACAAAGACAGAGCATTGACAATTAACGAAATGGCAAATATTTTTAATGTTGAAAATAAACAGAAAAAATTTGCTTCATCTTTTAAAACTCCAGGTCATGTTCCTTTATTGATAGCATCTAAAGGAATGTTAGCTGCACGTCAAGGACATACTGAAATGTCTGTTTATTTAGCTCAAATTGCAGGATTGATTCCAGTTACTGCAATTTGTGAAATGATGGATGCTGAAACATATGCTGCATTATCTGTAGATAAGGCAGAAAAATTTGCAAAGCAAAATGGATTCCCATTAATTGATGGGAAAGAACTTTTAGAATACGCCAAGGTGCATTAGTTTTGAATATTGCTATAGTGGTTTCGGAATTCAATAAAGAAGTGACATCTAGGATGCTTTCTGTAGCTCAAGAAAAAGCAAACTTGATGAAATTAAAAATTATTTATACATGTAAAGTTCCTGGTGCCTTTGATATGCCTATTATTGTGGATGCATTATTGAAGAAAAAAAATGTTGATGGTATAGTCACTTTAGGCGCGATAATTAAGGGCCAAACAAAACATGATGAGGTGATCTCTCATTCTACTGCAAAATCACTTATTGATTTATCCATAAAATACCAAAAACCTGTTTCTTTCGGAATATCTGGTCCTGGAATGCAGAAAAGACATGCTTATGCTAGAATAAGACCTGTTGCTGAACGTGCAGTTGAAGCGGTTGTAAAAATCTCTGAAGAACTACAGAGGATTCAAAAATGATTCAACTTAGCATCTTGAAAATTAGTGGATATGGTCCTTGGACATTGACACTAGGAAGTGATAGAGAACATGAACTACAAATACTTCAAGCATCACTTTACAAAGAAGTACAGAAACTATTTTCCGAAAAAAATTGTCTGGTTTTTCCTAATAGAGCAGATGAATTTTTTGTAGTTTCAAACGGACTTGAGTTAGATGATCATATTCAAATCCAAAAAGCATTAGAAAAATTATTTGATATACGTTTAACTATTTCAATTGGTTATGGTGAATCTCCATTTGAAGCAAACTTAAAGGCACATGAAGGAAAGAAAAATGAAACCATATTAAACAAAGAACATAATATTTTTGGTTTTGTTAATGGTAAATCTGACTCAAAAGTTACAATTATGCATTTAGATGTAGATGATCTTACTTCAAGAAGACAAATTAATTCTCCTTATGAAATTTCATCAATAATTTTTGAGCTATATTCGAAGATGTCAAAATTTTTTCTGGAAAAAAACTCTCTTACTTTTTTTATGGGTGGTGATAACTTCATGGTAATTGCAAGTGATGATGCAAAAAATTCTGTACAGAATTTCATTGACATGATTAAAAGTGATGACAAAATTTCTTTGAATTGTGGAATTGGTAATGGATACACTTCTAGAGAAGCAGTAAAACTAGCCACACAATCTCTTGATACTATACGAAAAATTCGAGATTCAGGTAAAGAAAAACCTGAAGTTTATGAATTGTCATGTTAATTAAAAATCTAAGTATTTTATCAGGTCAAGAATTAGATTTTGTTTCAAATACTGATATCAAAATTCAGAATAAAATATTCAAAAAAATTCAACCAAAAATTAGACCGAGTGTTAAAGAAGAATCTATAGATTGCGAAGGTCTTCTATTAATCCCAGGGTTCATCAATGCTCATACACACATAGGTGATTCTATTGGAAAAGATGTTACCCTAAACAGTTCTGTTGATAAGAGAATTCATCCTGTATTTGGAGCTAAATCTAAAATTCTAAAAAATACTTCACCAGAAAATCTAGCTAATTTTATGAAAAACACATGTCATTCAATGTTGAGAAAAGGAATCACAACATTTGTTGATTTTAGAGAAGGTGGATTAGATGGTGTTACTTTACTCAAAAAAGTATTATCTGATGTTCCTTTGCGTTCAATTATTCTAGGTAGAGTGGAATTTTATCAAAAATCCACCGAAATCAGAAAAAACATGCCTTTTCCTAGAGAAAAAATTGAAGATCTTACTGAGCTCCTCAAAAAATGTGATGGAATTGGTGTAAGTGGTGCCAATGAAAATAGTACATCAGTGCTAAGTTATTATTCAAAAACAACAAAACTTAGAGCTATACATTCTTCTGAAACAAAACAAAGTGTTTCTACATCAAAGAAAATTACCGGAAAATCTGAAACAGTTAGGGCTTTATCTCTAAAACCTCATTTTTTGGTTCATATGACTTTTGCTTCAAAAGGTGATCTTAGTGCTGTGGCAAAGAAAACTAGAGGAATTGTAATCTGCCCAAGAGCTAACTCGTCTCTAGCTGAGGGAATTCCAGACATAGAATTGATGCAAAAGGCAGGATGTACATTAGCTTTAGGTACAGATAATGTAATGATAAATTCTCCTGATATGTTTAGAGAAATGGATTTTCTTTGGAAAGTGACTATGGGGATTCACAAAAAAAGAATTGATCCAAAAGAAATTCTTAAAATGGCTACAGTTAATGGAGGAAAAATTTTGAAAAAAGATATTGGAGTGATTGAAATTGGAAAAATTGCTGATTGTATTTTTCTTGACAAGCATGCACTAGATTTAGAACCAATGCACAACCCACATGCATCAATTGTTCATCGAGCATCAGAATCTGCCATTAAAGCAGTAATGATTGGAGGTAAAATCGTACATGGAAAAATCTAAACCTTATGTAATTCTCAGTGCAGCAACATCAGTTGATGGAAAGATTGCTACTAGAACAGGTGATTCAAATCTATCTTCAAAGCAAGATAAAGTAAGACTTCATAAACTAAGATCTAAAGTAGATGCAATTCTTGTTGGAAAAAATACAGTTTTACTTGATAATCCTTTGTTAACTGTACGATACGCTAGAGGAAAAAATCCAATTAGAATAATTTTAGATTCTAAAGGTACTATATCTAAAAAATCAAAAATTTTACAAACAAGTGATAAGATTCCAACAATCATAGCTGTATCAAAAACAATCAGTAAATCAAACTATGATAAACTATGCAAATTTCCTGTGGAAATAATTACTGCTGGCAAAAATTCTGTGAATATTAAATTATTGCTGAAAAAACTTTACAACAAAAAAATTAATACAATACTTGTTGAAGGTGGCGGAACTGTTAATTGGGAATTTATTAAACATAATCTTTTCGATGAATTGATTATTACTTTATCTCCATTTTTAATTGGAGGAAATGATGCGATTTCTTTTGTTCAGGGAAAGGGTTTCAAAAAAATTTCAAACTCACCTAATCTCCACCTTAAGTCAATCAAGAGGCTCAAAAATCATATTGTTTTGTATTATGTTAAGGTGTAAGTTATATACCTAATTTAAAATAAAATTACAAGAAATTGGCAGTAAAAAAGAAAGCTACAGTAAAAAGAAAAACTACAAAAAAGAAGGTTACTAAATCAAAAACAAAAAAACTACCATTTGGTGGATATGCAATCAATTTTGCAGGTCGTAAAGAAACTGTAGAACAAGTCTTTGGAAATAAACCAATTGCACCAAGTGAAATGACCAAAAGAATTTGGAAATTTGTAAAATCCAATAGCCTTGCTAATCGTTAAACCCACTGGTTTACGAAGAAATGTAACTACTTTCACCTTTTAATTATTTTTCTTAAAATGAATTATACAATTCTCACTTATGAAAAATCTACTCTACGTAGTGATGATGAGTAAGATTGTCATAAAATCTGACTGATTTTATGTTTACAAATTCTAACATTCCATATCTTGATAATTCTCTTCCAAACCCACTATGTTTTATTCCTCCAAATGGAATTCTTGGATCTGAAATTACTACATTGTTGACACTGACAATTCCTGATTCAATTCGTCTAGACATTTTGTCTGCTTTTGCAAGATCTTTTGTCCAAATACTTGCACCTAAACCAAATTCAATATCATTGGCTAATTTTATTGCCTCACTTTCATTCTCTACGATTGTAATTGGAGCTACTGGCCCAAATGTTTCTTCTTGTGCAATTCTCATATCTGGTTTAATATTTGTAAGAATTGTTGGTTGGTAGAAGAATCCTTTACCATCAATCTTAGAACCTCCCAAAAGGATTTCAGCTCCTTTTTCTTTTGCATTTTCTACAATTCCTGAAATTGTTTCTAAACCTTCTTTACTTGAAATTGGCCCAATATCTGTTTCCATAGATGTTGGATCTCCAATTTTAAGTTGAGACGCTTTTTTAATAAATAATTCAATGAATTCTTTTGCAACATTTTTTCCAACAAAGAATCTCTTTGAAGCTATACAACTTTGACCACAATTGATGAATCTACCCTTTACTGCTCCCTCTGCTGCTTTTTCAATAATTGCGTCATCTAATACTATGAAAGGATCACTTCCACCTAATTCTAAAACACATTTTTTCAAATGCATTGCAGCTCTTTCACCTACTTTTGCTCCTGCACTTGTACTTCCAGTAAAGGTTACAGCATCGATATCAGAGTCAATTAGGTGGTTTGCAACATCTACACTTCCTATTACTGTCTGAAAAATTCCATCTGGCACACCTGATTCAGTAAATGCTTTTTCAATCTCAATTCCTGATTGTAGGGTAATACTGGATGGTTTCATCACAATTACATTTCCTCCCATTAAACATGGAGCTGCAAATCTTAATGTCTGCCAATAAGGAAAATTCCAAGGCATGATAGAACCAATTACCCCTAATGGTTCAAAAATTAGAAAACTCTTTCTTGCATCCGTGTTTAATACTTCATCAGCAAGGAAACTATCACCATGATCAGCATAAAATTCTAATGCCCAAGCACATTTTTCAACTTCTCCAATTGATTCTTTGATGGGTTTACCCATTTCCATTGTTGCAACTTTTGCAAGTTTTGTTTTGTTTTTCTTTAGGTATTCTACTAAATTGTAAATGTAACTTCTACGTTTTTCATAATCTTTTTTCCATTCTGGAAATGCTCTTCTGGCTTTTTTCACTAAATCAAACACTTGGTTTTTATCCATTGAAGAAAATGTTGTAATTTCTTCACCAGTAGCTGGATTTACTGTAGTGATTTGAGTCAAGAATATTTCACCAATTTCTCCTAATTTAATCTAGTCTTATTTCTAGTTCTAATTAGAATATTTGTTGCATATCCTTTTTCAATTCATCAATTTTCCTTGAATATGCTTTTTTGGATTTATCATTCTTTTTTAGATTTAGAACACTTCCACATGTTGGGCATTTGAACATATCATCAAGTGCTGACTCAAAGGTCACTCTTGGACAATCTTCATTACCACAATGATAAAAGTCAGAAGCATTTTCATAATCTAATCTTTGTTGCAATCTTTCTGTAATTTTCTTTTTTTGATTTTCAATAAAATGTTCAACTTCTTCCCTTCTAGTTCTCCATCTATAGACAAACCAACCTTTTCTTTCATCTTTTACTCTGATTCCAGTAATGAGAGATTTTCCAAATAAATCATACAATACTTTTCTCACCATGTTGATTCTAAGACCTGTAGAACTTGCAATTTCTTCGTCGGTTGCATCTTCAGCTTTAAGCAGAGATCTAGCAACTTTGAGATATTCATCTCCTCCAATCATCGAAGCAATTCTAACAAAAGGATCCTCGTATTTGTCTATCAACTCTAATCACTCCGAATTTTCTACTATTAATCTCTTGTTTCGTTTACTTGCACATTTTTGCCCTTTTTTGTGGGTATTATCTTCCTAATTGCATCTGGAAACATCTTCTCAAATTGTTTACCATTTTGAATACGATCTAAAAGTATTGCTAATGCACTAATCTCTGAGTGTGGTTGACTTCCAACCCCTACATTATAGTCTGCTAATTCATAAATTTCCCTTGGTACTTTTTCAGCACCTACAACAACTAACAGATTTTCTTCTTTACGAAGTTTCTCCTGTACATCATTAATGCTTTCTCCATACATTGTAAGATGTATAACTCGAAAGTTTTCATCCTTTTTCTTTTTTACAATAGATTTCCATTTATCAATAAATTCAACCACAAAATTCCCTCCCCAAGTTTTATTGATCTTTTCTAGAGATTCTTTGATTTCAGGATTGACTTCAGTCATGAAAATCCTCTTTGCTCCAAATGCCCTTGAAACTAGTGCAACATGTGTTGTAACCCTATCATCTCTTACAAGACGTTGTCCTATTCTAACTACCTCAATTACCAAATGCTTTTTCAACTCCTTCCAAAAGATTTTTCTCAAATTTAGGTGAATTCTGACTTTTCATAATGTCTCTAATTAATTCTTTAAGTTGGCTAACATTATTTCCTGTTTTTGCAGAAAGTGAAATATATTTTTTATTTTCAGTTAAGTTAAGTATGTCGATTTTTTGCTCAATCTCTCCACTTTTTAACAAATCTATTTTATTTAATACATAGATCATCCTATCTTTTTCAATTTCTAACTCACTTAACGTTCTCATACAACTAGCAAATTTCTTTTTTAACTCAATTAATGAATCAGCAATATCAATTACAACAATTATGATATCTGTATGTTTTAATTCTTCTAATGTTGATTTGAATGCATCTATCATATATGCCGGCAACTTACTGATAAAACCAACTGTATCTGAGATTAAGAACGGTTCTTGATTAATTGTTACCCTTCGCATAGTTGTAGAAAGTGTTGTAAACAGTTCTTTACCCTCAGCTTTTGTTTCTCCTGTCATTTTGTTAAACAATGTTGTTTTTCCTGAAGAAGTATAACCTGCTAGTGAGATTATCTTGAATCCCATTCTCTTTCTTCCCTGTCTATGAAGCTCTCTTTGTTTACCCGCCTTTTCCAGTTTAGATCTTACTGTCTGCATTCTATGTTTGATATCATTATAGTAAACATCAACCTCAAATTTTCCTATTCCCATAAATCCTGGTTGTTCTCCCATGTTTGAAAGACGAACTTTTTCTTTCGCTCTGGACATCTCATATCTTAATTGAGCTAATTTTACTTGTAATTTTGATTCTGCACTTGATGCTCTACTTTCAAAAATTTCAAGAATTAATGCTTCCCTATCTAAAACTTCTCTATGTAAAACTGATGCAATATTATAGTTTTGACTTGGTTTTAAAATTTCATCAAATACAATTACATCTGGTCTAAGTTTTTCTGATAATTCTTCTAGTTCTTCTAAAACTCCACCACTCATTCCATATTTCCGTTTTTGTAGAAATTTTGCAGTAATTGTATGAACTATTTGATATCCTGCAGCATCACACAATCCTTTGGCTTCATTAATTGCGTCTTCCTTATCATATGTGATTAAAATTGCTGAATTCATTTTAATTCAATATTTTCAGTATTATTCAAGTTAAAGATTCTACCTGTTTTGATTGATTATTCAGATTTTTTTAATGTTTTTTCTATATTCATATTCAACACAATTTCTGCTATGTCACTAGCATATTCAGAAACTCTTCCTATATTTTCAGTCATTCTTCTAATTCTGTAAATTTCCTCTTCGTCTTTAAGTGATTTTGAAGCATCTCTAACTTTTTTCTCATATTTGGCAATTTCATTTGTTTTTCCAATGGTTTTTTCTGCCTGTGCATAATCTTCTTTGAATAATGCCAGACATGAATCATCTAAAACCGATAAACAAAATTCATTCATATCTTGGAGTTTTTCAAAAACCTCTTTCTTGACTGATTTTTTGAACTCTAGAAGATCTTTTGCAATAAATGCTGCGTGATCTCCTACTCTCTCTATATTTTTTACAACTAGTCTATATCCAAGGCAGTTTCTGGCATTTCTAAAACCCATCTCTTTTAACATATGTTCATTTTGTATTGCTATCTTTAACTGACGAATTATATAAAATCCAAATCTATCTACCTCATCATCTGTATTGATTACTTCTTGGGCTAGTTCTAAATTATTCTCCTTTACTGCTAAAATTGCATCACTAGACATTGATTTAGCTAAATGAATCATTCTTTTGAATGCCCCATCAACTGATAATTCTAGTAAATTGACAAGAACCTGTACTGTAATTCCTCCACTTGAGTCAGAAATAATTTCAGAACCCATCAACATTCGCTTAACAGCTTCTTTTACAGTTTTTCTTTGATTGGGACTTAATCTACCATCTTTTGGTTTAACATGAATCGTTTTGAATCCCAAAAAATATAGAGAAATTAATTTTCTAACAATTGAAGATGCTTCTTCTTCAGTATTGATCTCTATTGTCGCATCTTCTTTTTTTTGTATACGAGATTTAAATTTTGGTGGATAAAGTTCTAATGTTGATGATCCTTTTCTGACTATTCTAATTTGATCTCCTTGTTTTAGACCTAAATCCAAAACCCATTGTTTTGGTAATGAAACTATGTATGATGATTTTCCTGTAAATTGAAGTTTTCTTGTTTCTCCTCTTTCTTCCATGATCTAAAGAGAAAAAACCATTCTATATAGTTTGAGACTTGTAATATAGTTTAACATTGAACTAATATTTGGAAAAGATCACCAATGTGCGTGGATCAAACTCTAAAGCTTCAATATTCACTTGATGCGTTATTTGGAAATGGCGTATCCAAAAATTTACCAAAAAATATTGAAATGACTTTTTCACGGAAGACTGGAAGAATAAGAACTGTTTCACATAAAGGAAAATTATTATGTACTTTGAGAATTGATGGTGGTTTGGCAATCAGTCCTTATTTTGCTCAAATTTTACTGAAAAGTAAAACATTTCGAGAAAACTGTGTTGAGATAAATAAAGACGCTGCTCCGTTTGTCAAGGAAGGAAGATCTGTATTTTGTAAGCATGTAGTATGGTGTGGAAAAAGAGTACGTATTTCTGCTGATACTCCAGTATTATTCAAAAATAAAGTTGTTGCAGTTGGTAAGGCTGTTCTATCATGTGAGATGATTTTAGATTTTGATAGGGGTGTAGCAGTTAAGGTCAGAGATAGTTTAAAAAGTCGTAAAGAGGAAATAGAATTATGATGCGAGGAGGAAATCGCGAAATGCGAAGAATGATGGATAAAATGGGTCTTGATATGAGTGAGATATCAAATGTTCAAGAGGTAATAATTAAGACGGACAAAAAAGAGATTATTCTTACTAAACCCTCCGTTACTGAAATGAAAGCAAAAGATAGCTCTATTTTTACAGTAACTGCAGATAGTTATGAGGAAAGAGAATTAGAGGTTCCAATTTTCTCAGAAGAGGATATTCAACTAGTAGGTCAGCAAGCTGGAGTTGATGACGAAAAAGCTAAAAACGCTTTAGAGGAAGCTAAAGGCGATCTTGCAAGAGCAATACTGCTTCTAACTACCGGATGATATCTCAATTTTTGTGCCTAAAAACCAATTAAAAATGAATGATTTAAGTAATGGAATCGGTGAATTTTTGGTGTAATGAGCAACATGGCTGAATCTAAAGTTACTGGAATAATCAAATCTTTAAACGCCTTAGAAGATGATCTAGATTCTCTAAACGACAAAGTATCTGATATGAAAAAACAACTTTCTGTAAAGGCACAGAACGAAATTGATGTCTTGTTAGAAAAAACTCGAGAAATGGCTACAAAAGAAGCTGAAGTTATCATTAATGCATCAAAAGAAAAGGCAACGACAGAATCTTCAAAAATTACTCAAGAAGGTGAGGCTAAATTATCTGAAATTCAATCAAACATTGATGCTAATTTCGATAAAGCAGTGAAACACGTCGTGTCAACTGTTTTGAAAGCATAAACCTAAATTTCATATTTCATTTTGTAAAGTATCGATCCCTTACTGAATGCTCGTATTGGAATTGCAACTACTTATGGTAAACCATACTATAGATTTTCAACATATCTTAAGACCCTCAAATTATCTTTTGATTCTATTCTTCCTGAAGAAATTCTAGATTATTCTGGACAGCTAATCCTTACTACCTTGAAAGAGTCTCCAAAAAAATGTGAAAAACCATTATTTCATGAAGATATCTTTGAACATCATCCAACTGTAACTAGAGGAATAATGATGCAAAGACTCAATCAAGATTTTGAAGAAGAAGATCTAATATTAGGAATTGACCCAGGACAAAGAACTGGTTTATCGGTATTTTACTATGAAAAAGAAATTGAGAGTTCATTTCATTCCTCAGTTGAAGAATTGGTTTTTCATATTATTCAAATTTTAGGAGGCCTTAGAGCAAAAAGAAAAATTATAAAAATTGGAAATGGAAATATGGTAATTGCAAAACAAATTGTGACCATGCTTAATCTTAAATTTTGTTCATCTTTTGAATTGGAATTTGTTGATGAACGAAAAACTAGTCTAAAAATTAAAAATTTTAATCAAAGAGGAAAACGAGATATGCTTTCTGCAAAGTATATCTCACAACGAGATGGATATAGACATTCTATTCTACCTCTATCAATGACGGGTTAAAAAAATCAGAAATTTCATTGTAAAAATTTTTACAAATCCATGAGTTTGGTATTTTTTCTTTTCTCCATGCCTGTAAAATGATTAAAGTATGAAAATATCACAGATTTTCTTTGTTTTTTTTTAAAAAAATGAAATTTTCACTCAAACAACTATATAACCGAGTATCATTTTTTCAAAAAATTCAATATTCAGATTAGCTATACATATTTATTGAAGATTATTCGTTTTTTTTGAAACTAATAACTCTGATCGCAAAATAATTCGAAATATTTTCATGTTTTTCTATTTTTTTATACATATTTTATCGATCTATTCTTATATAGTTGTGAATTCTATAATAAAATACCAAGATGACTTGTAAAGGAATTTGTGTTAGATATAAGGCTCAAAAGCCCGTAGGAACTGGAAGATATGCTTCTGGACAACGTCGATGCCAAATTTGTGAAATCTTCATCAAATGGGAAGGACTTTGGTGTCCATGTTGTGGATATAGATTAAGAACAAAACCACGTAATCTAAAGTACAAAGCAAAATTACGTGCTAGGGTTGAGGCTGATTCTATTGAAGCTAAAGCAATTGCAAAAGCTCAATCAGAAGAGATTGAAGTTGCTGTAGCTGTAAAAGCAAAATCAAAAGCTAAAACAATTAAATCCAAAGCAACGATAAAGGAAAAAACTCCTTGTACATACTGTGAAAAACTGTTTGTGTATGCCGACAAACATGAAAAGAATTGCAAGAAAAATCCAAATATCGAAATTTCCCAAGAAAGTGAATCAATAGCAATAAAAGCATAAGATTTGTTCATAGCTTATTGAACCCTCCAAATGGATTTTCCCATAAAGTGGTAAATTTGGAGAGCCGTACTTTTTTTTTACAGATTCAAAAATTTGAAAATGGATATTTTATTTCTATTACAGAAGGAACTAACAAAATAGGTTCTATGGTTATTTCTTTAGCAACTGGACCTACACCAATTACAACAACTATTATCCCATCTAGAACTGACTCTATTTTTCAAAAACTTATCGCTGAACAAATTAGCACTAGGATGAGAGGCATTGCTTTAGTTTCTACCTTTACTCAAAAAGAATTAGAACCTAATACTGCAAAAGCCTTAATGTCTGAGATAATGGAAATGGTAGACAATGACTGATTTAAGAAATTATATTTCTCAAATTAAAAAGAGTAAAGATCTTAAAATTGTAAAAACAAAAGTTTCTACAAAATTTGAGATTGCGGGAATAACTGCAAAAGTTGACGATTCATATGCAGTTTTATTTGAAAATATCAAAGAAAGTAACTTCCGTTTAGTTGCTAATTTACTAGGAACTCGAAAAAGATTTGCTTTGGCAGTTGGAGATACAGAAGATCATATTCATAAAAAAATAATTTCAGCAATCAAAAAAGCTAAACAGCCAAAAATTATCTCTTCAGGAAAATTCATGGAAAATAAGTCAAAAAATCTCTTTTCCCTGCCTATTGTAACTCATTTTGAAAAGGAATCTGGTCCATTTATCACATCTTCTATTGTTTATACTAAGAATCCTGAAACTGGAAAACAAAATTCCTCATTTCATAGATTTATGCCAATTGATAAAACTCATTTTTCCATTAGAATGGTAGAAGGACGTCATCTCCACAGATGTTTTGTTGATGCAAAAGAACATGGAGAAGATTTGAAAATTGCAATTACTGTGGGCGTTCATCCAGCAATTTCTATCGCAGGTGCATATCAAGCTGAATGGGGAAAAGATGAAATTGATATTGCAAATTCTCTTTTAGGCGGAAAATTAACTTTGGCAAAACTTCCTTCTACAGGACTGAATGTACCATCTGGTGCTGAAATTGTAATGGAAGGAAAAATTCTTCATGATAAAACACACCGTGAATGGATGGTTGAAATGCTTCAAACATATGATCATAAAAGATCTCAACCAGTTTTTGAACTTGAAAATCTGTATTTTAGAAACAATCCAATTTTCCATGATGTTCTATCTGGTTATTCAGAACATAGGTTACTAATGGGAATGCCAATTGAATCTAAGTTAAATGGGATATTGAAGAAAATTTATTCTCAAACACTTCAAGTCTCAATGACTAATGGTGGATGCAATTGGTTACATGTAGTTGTACAAATTAAAAAGAAAAGTGAATCTGATCCTAAAAAAATAATTAAGAAAACATTTGATTCTCATCGTTCCCTAAAACAAGTAACTGTAGTTGACGAAGATATTGATCCTAATAGTGCAGAATCGGTAGAATATGCTATGGCTACAAGATTTCAAGCAGACAAAGATCTGATTATTCTCAAAAATGTTCGTGGTTCTAGTCTTGATCCTTCTAGTGATCAACAAAAATTACAAACTGCAAAAATGGGCATTGATGCAACTAGATCTCTTTCAAAACGCCCTGATGGATTTAAAATAGCAAAAATTCCAAAAATTAATAAAATTAAACTAGAGAAATATTTCAAATAATCAAAATCAACTGTTTAAATTAAATTAGAATTTGATTTTCATAGATCCATTTAAGAATAACAGAAAGTCTCTTTAGTCAATGTCTGAACAAGATAAAAGCGATGAGTGGGATTCATTATGGCAAGAATATACCAAGTCTCTTGAAAACTGGAAATCACTTTTTGAGCAAATACAAAATTCAAGTAATGATATGCAATCTAAGTTCAATCAAGTTTGGGACAAGGCTACTGTTGAATCAAGTGCTGAAACCATGAAACTATTTGGAGAAAATTGGCAAAAAGCCATGAATGAAGCAGGAATGCAATCCTTCAAAGAATTTGGTGAAAATTGGCAAAAAGCTCTTAATGATTCTAATGCTTCTGTTTTCAAACAATTTGCTGAAAATTGGCAGAAGACTCTAAGTTCATCTGGATTAGAACAGATGCAAGCTTATGGCGAAATGATGAAAAAATTTGCTGAAACTTGGAATTCTATGTGGCCAAGATCACAATAACTTCCGAAAGAATAAACACTTGATTTATTCATTATTTTTTGATGACAATCACCCCGAGTGAATGCTTTATTGAATTATCTAGTTTTGATGATTTAGCAAGATATGCTTGTGCATTTAGAGAATATCCAAAAAGAGTATATTCTCAAGAATTTGATGGTTCAAGAATTATTTCAACTAGTTTAACTCTTGCAAATACTCTGTTGATTTTTTATGCTCAAATGCCAAAATCTGGTAGGTATATTTCATACCAAGTTAATACAGGAAAAGAGACTTGTGAAATTGTAGAATCTACAAAAGATATCTCAAATTATGCACCTATTGTACATATGGAATCAAAAATTTCCTCATTATCTGTAAAAACCAAAAAAATTTCTGATCAATTTCATCCAATTCAAGTTAAAGATTTGGGAAGTTTAGCACGATTAACATATGATCCTGAGTTTCCAGATGAACAAAATCTTACTCTATATGCATTACCTCACAAAAATTCTTGGGTAATAGGATACATTACCCCATTAGAAATGGATGAAGTAATCTATAATTTCAATTATGTTGAATTAGATTCCGAACCTACTAGACATTTTATTAAATATCAGGGGAATCAAGGACGAGATCCAGTATTTTCAGATAATTTTGATCATGGATATTCATATTTACCAGTCATCAAAATTAAAAATGAACATTCGATCTTTGGATTTTCAGATTAAATTTTAAACCTATTTCTAAGTTAATTCTTTTATTTTCTTTTTTGATTCTTCAACTAATCGTTTTATAACTGGGATGTAAATTTCTGCAGCATATACAATTTCAATATCTTTGTATTCTTCAATTTCTAAAAATGCAGAAGCTATTACCTGATTTTCTCTTACTTTAGGCTCATTATTTTCACTTCTTTTACGATTTATGGTTTCTAAAAATATTGGTAATTGTCTTTTGACTTCAATTTCTAATTCTTCTTTTGAACATAATTTTTCATTACTCAAATTAACTTTGATCTGTTGATTAATATCATCTTCGTATCTATCTGACGCTCTGATCATGATTTTAATTTTAGGTAATTTATCAAATTTGTTCTTGAATTGACAGATTTTTTTAATGAAATTAGGATATGAATTTTCATGTTCCTGATTGTATCTGATTAAATACCATTCTGAAAATTTCATCGCATTTTGGTCATTTTTAATTTTTGCTTTTCTATCAAATTTTTTTTGTGAAATCTTTTCTGAAATAAATAATCCAAAATTTCTATTTCCTTCCTCAAAAATCCCATTAAATATATCATTTACAGAATTAATGTATTCATTAAAAAAATAATTTACATAGTAAGGATCAGGATCATATTGTTTAATCTGTTTTAGATATATTTCACAATCTTTTATCGTTTTTTCAATATTCATTAGTCTTTGTTAGATTCAGAAGTTGCATATTTTGACTGTGCTTTCAAACTTGTAGCTAATTCTTTAAAAATTTCATTTACACTGACATCAACTAAATTAATTGTTGCATTTTCCTTTACGATTTGTTTTTCAAATTTTTCTTTAATCGCAAAAGATACTGATGACCAATGCAGAGTTCCTTTCAATTGTTCTTCAACTGTGGTATTAGTTGTTGGGAAATTTGCTGGTGAGAATACAATTCCATTTGTCCATTGCATTGTAGGAATTCCTCCACCTGAGGATTTTGTATTAAATGCTATTTGTTTTACCCAATCATCAAATTTGTATTCAATTACTTCATGAATAATTAATTTTTTCCATGGTTCTACAGAGATTTCCATTTCAATCATAGTACTTTTAAACCAATTATAATCTTATTTTTTGAGCCTAATTCGTTCTAGTCTTGGAAAAATAAAAATTATGAAGCCTTTTCTTAATTTATAATTTTACAGAATTACATGTCCTGATTGCCATGCCTGATTAAATTTTTTGATAGCTTCTTGGTATGCCATAATTGAATCGTCACCTGACGTTTTAAGAAATTTTTCCCACTGTTTATTGAATTTTTTGATTGATTCGATATTGGTTTCTTTGAAAATACTTTCAAACATGTTTGATTGTTGTTTGATATATTCAGGACCAATTTCTTCCCATGTACTTTCCCAACTTGAAGTTACTTTTTTCAATAATTCCGCATCTGTTTCTAGTGCTTTTTGGCATGCATCATGATATGACATTAGAGTTTCATTTGTAGCTTTTTGCCATTGAGCAAGAGATTCTTTCCAACCAGTTAATGCAGTATTGTATTCTTTCCATGCTTTTTCAAATTCTAGTTTTTTTATTGAAGATTTTGTTTGTTTTTTTGATCTAGCAATTGTTTTTTTGATTGACTTCTTTTTATGAGTGCGTTTTTTCTTGGTAGCCATACAGTAGTTTGAAAATAGTAGATGTTAAATCTTTCAATAATTCTGAAGTTTAGAAAATTTAATAAATTTTCATTAAAATCCTGATGCTTTGGTAAAGTTTGTAAGATACTTTTTGTCCTTATTTTTGAATAATTTGTAGTGCTCTTTGCATAGATTTCTAGTTTCTCTAAAACTGATTTTTACTGTCTCTATTACTTTTAACTTACACTTTGAAATACTACATTGCATTATAACAAATAATACATATTTACTAATAAAACTTTGAAATTATGTTATTACCTTCTACTAACTTTTTATCATTGTATTATATCGAAAAATTATGAATGATGATGAGAAAGGAAAACAATTTTTAGAATTAATTGATGAGCAAAGTAATCTTCAGTGGAGGATTGTTGCAAAAGTGTCTTCTTTGATTAGCTCAAAATGGGATTCTATTGAATTACAAAACGAGCTTGAAACATTAATAGAAAAATATTCTAAAATCACTAAAGAACTTGAAAGTTTTGATTAGAATTGCAGTATTTTATAGTGCAGAGTCTACCATTAATGCAATAAACAATACTGCCAAGTAGGGACTAGAAAATTTAAACAAAGTCCATGAAGCGTTTTCGATAGGCTTTACTATAACCCATATTGATAATGCCAACATTAATGCACCTGATGCAATTGCAGTCCATAGATATACTCCTCCTACCATATTTTCACCACTTTCTGTTGTTATGAAGAATGGGGCAATTGAAAACAAGACCATTACAACAGTCGAAACTGCAATTACTCTTGCAGATGTTTTTTCAGATTGTACTGCAGTTAACATTGGAACATTTACTTTGATATAATCATCTTTGAAATGTAAGGTCAAAGCCCAAATATGCATTGGAATCCAAATAAACACTAATCCTGCCATTGCAAGACCCATAGTCCACAAATCTGTCATACTTACAGCTACCCATCCAATCAAAGGAGGTGCACCTCCACACAAACCTCCTAAAATTATGTTTGTCCTTGATCTTCGTTTTAACATATACGAGTAAACTAAAATATTATTTATCAACGCAAATGCAATGAATGTAGTTGCCCATGCACCTTGTTCCAATGTTGTAGTGAACGAAATTCCAAATGCTAAAACTAACGATATTCCAGCTAAGACTAATCCAAAATTCCTTGCTTTTTCTGCTGGATAGATTCTCTTTGATGGAATAGGTCTATCTTTTGTTCTTTCCATTATTGCATCAATATCTCTATCATGATAGTTAGTCAAAGTGTTAGCAGCAGCGGAACCAGCTGCAACTGAAAATAACATTAACATCCATGTAGCTGGAGAAATTTCAATATCATAAATATTGGATGCAGTTAACGCTGCACCAAAAGCAGTAAACACTAGTAAATACCAGATCTTTGGCTTTGTTAATTCGTAGTATACAGCAACACGGGATTCTGACTTAATTTTTTGCAATATTAGTCATTATCCTTTAATGAAAGATATGGCATTATTTTAGTTCGTGATTTCATCTCAATAAATGACTCTGAAGACTGAACTCCGTCAATCCTGCCAATTTTTTCAGAGACTAATTTATGCATTTGCTCTAGCGATTTTGAATACATAGTTACCAATATATCAAATCTACCTGTAACTTCTGCAATTTCTCTAACTCCATCAATCTTGAATAGTTCCTCAATTATATGATCGCGTTTTTTTGAATCCATATTAATTCCAGTTAATGCCTTAACATTGAAACCAAGCTCAGCATCATTAACAACAATTGTAAAACGTTCAATTAATTTTCTTTTGACTAATCTTTTGATTCTTGAATATATTACTGATGCGTTAACATCAATCTTTTTTGATAAACGTGGAACCGAAATTGATGCATCATTAGATAATTCTGATAAAATTTGTAAATCTAAATTATCTACCTTTACCGTTCAAAACACCTGAGTCGATCTAGATTTTTAGTTCTTATAAAGTTATTATTGTAAAAATTACAAAAAATAGTCTAAATCTTACCTTTTTTGTATAGCATTTCAGCTAGCAACACTGCACCTTTTGCAGAACCCATCTTCTTGTTGTGTGAGAATAATATGTATTTGAGTCCATGATCAAATAGTTCCTCTTTTTCTACTCTTCCAATTGTTGTAGTCATTCCCCCGCCAACAGATCTTTCCATTCTTGGTTGAGGTCTTGTTGGATCTTCATGAAACGCATAGTATTTTTCTGGAGCTGAAGGCAATCCTTGAACTGAAATATTCTGATTGTAAGAATTGTAAAGTTCTTTGGCTTTTGCAGGATCAATCTCACTTGAAGTCTCTACAAAGACAGATTCAGTATGTCCATCAATTACAGGGACTCTAGTACAGGTACAGCTGATCCTTATGTCTGCGTCCTCAATTTTACCATCCTTGAGTTTTCCTAAGATCTTTCTTGTCTCAGTTCTAACTTTTTCTTCCTCTTTTGGAATGTATGGTATGATATTGTCCGTAATTCCCATTGCAGATACTCCAGACCTTCCACCCCCAGAGATTGCCTGCATTGAGGTCATCATGACCTTTTTTACCCCATATTTATCAAGTAATGGTTTCAGTGTAATTGCTAAACCTGTAGTAGTACAGTTTGGTAGAGGAGCTACCCAACCTTTCCAGTTACGGTTCTTCTTTTGAGTTTCAAGTAATTCAGCTTGGTCGTCGTTAATACCTGGAATAAGAATTGGGACATCTTCTTCATATCTGTATGCAGAACTAGTTGAAATCACTGGCAAGTCTGCTGCCATTTTAGTTTCAATATCTCTTGCAGCTACAGATTCTACTGCTGAAAATACTAGATCTAATTGTGATACGTCAAGATCATCAACTTTTTTGACAGTCATTGACTTTATGTATTCTGGTATTTCTCCACCAGCATCCCATGCAATAATTCCGCTTGGATCCTTGATTGCATCAAGATAGTCCTTGCCTGCTGAACGCTCAGAAGCTGCAATTTGAGTTACCTCAAACCATGGGTGATTCTCTAAAGTTTGGACAAATTCTTGTCCTACGGAACCTGTTACTCCTATAATTGCAACTCTTTTCTTATCCATAATTGAATAGTTGATCGCCTTCAATTAATAATCGTTTTTCAGACTACCAAAAGATACTATATTACTTGTTTCTATCTGGAACTGTGAAAATAAGGATAAAGCGCAATATTGCAAAACATAATCCTGTAGCTCACGGAGGTAGATTCTCTGTAGATAATCAAGATCCTAGTATTATAGATTTCAGCTCAAACATTAGTCCTGCAGGAATGCCTACTTCTGTCAAATTAATCTTGAAAAGAAGACTGGATCAAATGGAATACTATCCAGATTCATATTCTAGTGATTTAATATCTAGCCTCAAAAAATACACTGGATTACCAGAATCAAACCTAATTGTTGGAAATGGGTCAATTGAGATAATCTATAATTTCTGTAATGCGTTTTTATCAAAAAAATGTATTTTGATTCCAGCACCCACATTTGGTGAATATGAGGCTGCAGCAAAACTTGCTGATTGTAAAATTACTTTTTTTAAAACAATGAATCTTGCTGAAAATCTTGATTCTTTTATTTCTCAAATTCCTGTAAATGGATGCATCTTTGTTTGTAATCCAAATAACCCAACTGGAACTATTTTATCTAAAAAACAACTGATTAAAATTCTATTATCTGCTAAACGCAAATCTTGTCTTGTATTTGTTGATGAATGCTTTATTGAGCTGGTTCCACAATCAAATCAATCTATACTAAATTTAGTAAAAACATATGATAATCTCTTTGTACTAAGATCACTTACTAAATCATTTGGTCTAGCTGGTATTAGAATTGGATATGCAGGAGCTTCAAAACAAATTATAGATATTCTACAAAAGATAAAAATTCCTTGGAGTGTTAATGCTTTAGCTCAAGAGGCAGGCATAATTGCAATCAAAAACAAATCACATCTTATTGAATCAAAATCTATCATAAAAAAAGAATTACGTTTTCTTAAAAACAAAATTGCTGATATACAAGGCTTTCAGTGTCATAACTCTTCAACTAACTTTATTTTGATTAAAATAAAACAAGACTCTACAAAACTCCAAAGAAAATTACTAAAACACAAAGTTTTGATTCGAGATTGCAAAAGCTTCCGTGGCCTAAATAACCATTACATTAGAATTGCAATAAAGTCTCACAAAGATAATCTAAAACTAGTAAGAGCATTGGAGGCAGAAGCATGAAATCTTTGATGGTTCAGGGTACCACTTCTGGTGCTGGTAAAACTACTCTAGTTGCAGCACTATGCAGAATATTTTCTGACAAGAACTATAGCGTGGCTCCATTCAAGTCACAAAATATGTCTAACTTTAGCTATACCGCGCCTGATTTTGAGATATCTCGCGCTCAGGCAATTCAGGCGATAGCTGCTAGATGTCAAATCGAGCCAGATCTTAATCCTATAATGCTCAAACCATTGGGAAATTACTATAGTCTGGTCTATCTTAACGGTAAGCGTTACAAGAAAATGCATGCAAAGGAATACTATGCAAAATTTGTAAAATCAAAAGGAATCAAAGCCGCAACTGATTCTTTATCTAGACTTAAGAAAAATTATGATTTGATAATTTTAGAGGGTGCTGGTTCCCCTGCTGAAATTAATTTACAAAAATATGATATTGCAAATATGCAAATTGCTCAGAAAGCAAATGCATCTGTTTTGTTAGTATCAGATATTGATAAGGGAGGATCTTTTGCAAGTATTGTTGGAACTATGGCACTAATTGAGAAAAAATATCAAAAACTAGTCAAGGGATTTGTATTTAACAAGTTTCGTGGAGATATTGATATACTTAAGCCCGGTTTTAGAAAACTAAAACAAATCACAAAGATTCCTGTTTTAGGAACTATTCCGATGATCAAGATGAATCTACCTGAAGAGGATTCACTTGATGCAAAACCAAAAGAGATTGTTTGGACCAAAAATAATATTGCTAAAATAGACAAAGAATTAGACAAGTTAGCAAAAACTGTAAAAAACAATTTAGATATCAAAACAATTGAGAGTATGATAAAATGATCCTAGAGCCTATTGTAATTGTTGCATTTGCGTTAGGAATAGACTTTGTATTCGGAGATCCTAAGAATAAATATCACCCAACTGCATGGATTGGAACACTAATTGCAAAGCTAACCCCCCTAGCTAAAAATCAAAATATGTATGTTGAAAAACTTGGAGGAATCTTTGTAGTTGTAATAACTGTAGGAGTTGTAGTTACATTACTTTTAATTTTAGATACTGGAATTTCATTACTTACAACTGACTGGGTAACCATTGTTGTTTCAGGTGTAGTTGTAGTAATACTACTCAAAACCACTATTGCTATTCGTGGAATGGAAAAACATGTCAAAGCAGTATTGGAGTCACTTGACCAAAACAATCTCGACATGGCTAGAACAAATCTATCCATGATTGTTAAAAGAAATACCAAAAATTTGGATAAAAATCACGTTATTTCAGGCGTACTTGAAAGCATCAGCGAAAATACTGTAGATGGGGTTACTGGACCTCTATTCTATTTTGCTCTTTTTGGATTACCTGGGGCATTTGTGTATAGAGTAATCAATACTGTAGATTCAATGATTGGATATAAGACTGATATTTTCAAAAATATAGGATGGTTTGGGGCAACTTGTGACACAATTTTAAATTATATTCCGTCTAGGCTCACAGGATTAGTAATGATTATTTCAGCAGCTATTTTACAAAACAATTGGAAGGAATCATACAAAATAATGATTAGAGATGGTAAAAAAACTGAAAGCCCTAATGCAGGATATCCTATGGCTGCACTTGCCGGAGCACTTGAAACAAAGTTTGAAAAGATAAATCACTACAAGTTAGGCAATGGCGAAATTATACTAACAACAGAACATGTAAACTCTGCACTTACAATGATGAAACTTACTTCAATTCTTTTCTTTGGTTTGGTAATCATTCCAATAATTACTGTTTTGTCACTAGTCGGATGGTGGATTCATGCTTAAAGAAATTAGTTCTGTTTTTTCTTTTCTGACAATCTTTCCATCATCAAATGCACCCCTGGAAAATACTGCAAAATACATGTATCTTTTTCCTATTGTTGGAATTGTAATTGGACTCTTAGTTGGCTCTTTTGGTTTCGGATTATCTTTCCTTTTAGATCCTTTACTAGTTAGCTTGTTAGTAGTTGCTTCTATTGCAATTGTTACTGGAATTCATCATGCAGATGGCTTAGCTGATTTTGCTGATGGGCTTATGGTAAAGGGAAGCAAAGATAGAAAGCTAAAAGCAATGAAAGACCTTTCTACGGGTTCCGGAGGAATTGTTGCAATTGTTTTGTATCTTGTCGGTTTGATAATAACAATTTCTCTCACAAGCGGATTTGATTTGTTTAGGGCAATTCTGATTAGTGAAATTTTGGCAAAATTCTCAATGGTGCTAATGGCTAGTCTGGGAAACTCAGCCTCACTAGGCTCAAATTCCCCTTTTGTAAAAATTATGAAAGATAAGAAAAAACTTTCAGCTGCATTCATCATTATGCTAATTCCAGTAGTTGTTGTTGGTGAAACTACTGGGCTAGTAATGCTTGGAGTAACTGTCACTCTAACCTTATTTCTTCTAGCAATATCTAATCGTAGTTTTGGTGGAATTACAGGTGATGTCCTTGGTGCTACAAATGAACTTACAAGATTGACTTCTCTGATAGTATTTGTATCGATATGATTGGTCTTGTGATGGCTGGCGGTAAAGGCATTCGCATGAATTTAGATAATGAAAAACTATTACTCAAATACAAAAAACCCATAATCCTTCATGTAATTGACTCATTAAAAAATTCAAATTGTTTTTCAAAAATTTTAGCTATTACTAGTTCCAATTCACCTAAAACAAAAACGTTATTGCAAGAAAATAATGTTGAAATTTTTGATACCCCCGGAATTAGTTATGTAAAAGACCTAAATCTAGCACTTAAAACTATTAATGATGTAGTTTTAGTTACTTCTGGTGATTTGCCATTATTAGATAAAGAAATTATACAAAAAATTGTAAATCAATTTGACTCTCAAAATATTTGGACTAGTATTCTTGTCACAAACAAATTCTTAACTACTCTTGGAATTGAATCTGATTATTCTGTAAATTTTGATAATCAAATATGTCATTATACTGGAATTTCTTTAGTTGATTCAAAAAAAATCTCCTCACTTGAAAATTTAGAAGAAAATTATATTATAATTGATGATAAGAGAATTGCGTTTAATCTAAATACAAAACAAGATTATGATTTACTCAGCACTACCTAAAATTTTACCATTTATCTTGGCTTTTGATCCTGTTGGTTCTGTAATTGTGTTGCCACAGGAATTACATGCAACTGTCGTTGATGCATGTGAATAAACTACTTGAGGTTCACCACATTCATCGCAGTTAACTTTAAGAAATTTGCTAGATGGTTCTGGAATTTCAATATGATCTTTTTTCATGCTGCCACCAACTCAAACTTCTTAATTCTAATGCCTGGTTTATTGTATTTCTTTTTACATACAGTACATGTCATAATGGGAGTAACTTTTTTTGTAACTTTGGCTGGTTTTGCTAGTTTTGGGAATTTCTGTCCACCGTATCCATGTTTACGCTCTGCATGTCGGCGTTCACCTCTAGCAGAACCACGTCTTTTTCCAGCTTTGTAAATGGAGACCTTTTGTTCTGTATGTATTTTACATTTAGGACAATACTTTCTCATCACCTTGGGAATGTTCATATCAACAAAACCTCTTCAACCGTAATTTAAGCATTGAATCTATAATAGATGCAAAACCCAATTGATAACCGTGAATTCAAGCCTAGCAAGTTCTATCTCTTCTTTGAATTCTGTAGCAATGGGCTACAAAAAAGCCGATCTTGTTTTAAAAAATTGTAATTTGTTATCAGTCTATACCAAAGAAATCATTCCAAAAACTCAGATTGCAATAATTAATGATAGAATTGCCTATGTTGGTCTGAACGCGGTACACACACTAGGTTCAAAAACTGTAGTTATTGATGTAGAGAACAAATACGTAAGTCCAGGCTTTGCAGATCCACATTTACATATTGATCAGTTTGTATTACCATCTGAATTTGCAAAAAAGGCACTTCTTTGTGGCGTAACTTCTCTTTTTTCTGATCCAATTGATATTGTTAGTGTTTTAGGTTACAAAGGTTTTCAAGAATTTCTTAAACTTGGAGAAAATTTACCAATAAGAATTTTCCAAGTAGTTCCTGGAGGTCTTCCTGTTGACGCAAAATTTAGTAACAGTAAAACTCTCTCATTGTCGCAAGAAAAATCTGCAGTAAAACATCCCCATGTTCTTGGTTTGGGGGAAGTTTTTTCATGGACTAAAGTTACTCAACGTGACCCTAAAACTATGAAGTCACTTTCAACAATGTTGGAGTGTGATTGCATAATTAATGGACATACTGCAGGTATAAGTGAAAAAAAACTCAACGCTTACGTTTCATCAGGGATACTCTCTTGTCACGAGCCAATTAATTTTGATCAAGTATTAGAAAGATTGCGTCTTGGAATGTGGGTAATGATTAGAGAGGGTTCCATAAGACGTGATTTGAAAGAAATCATTCCTCATATTTTGTCTCATGGAACATACCTCAACCGCTTAATGTTTTGTTCTGACGGTCTTGATCCAATAGATTTTACAAAATTTGGTCACATTGATCATTGCATCCGAGAATCAATTAAACTTGGTCTAAAACCATTAGATGCAATTACTATGGCATCCAAGAATAATTTTGACTATTACAATATGGGAAAAGATCTTGGTGGAATTGCACCTGGAAAATTAGCAGACATTCTTATTTTCAATGATTTAAAATCATTTAAACCAACTAAAGTCTTTGTTGGAGGAAAACTTGTAGTCTCACATGGAAGTGTTGTGACTCAGTTCAAGAAAAAAGTAATATCACCTTGGATGAAAAAAACTGTTAAACTAAAAAAATTCTTAAAAAATGATTTCCTTATAAAATCAAAAAAGAAAGATGTTATCGTAAACACTATCTTTATGCAAAATGAAATAATTACTAAGATTGGTTCAGCCGAACTTCATTCAAAAGATGGTCTTGTTTCTGCTTCATTAGATTATGATATATGGAAAGTTGCAGCATTTGATCGAATTCATGGAACAAATCGACATTCCATTGGATTTCTAGAAAACTTTGGAGCTGAAATTGGTGCCTTTGCTTCAACTTGGAGTTTTCATGAAAATGATATGATAGTAATAGGTTCAAATGATTCTGATATGGCAATTGCATCTAATCATCTTATCAAGAATCAGGGTGGACTTGTTGTAGTTAAATCTGGAAAAATTCTAGCTTCTTTGCCTTTACAATTTGCAGGAATTATTTCAACAGATTCTTTTGAAATGGTCTTATCAAATTTTCAAAAAATTATAAGCTCTATTGTGGATTTGGGATGTAAATTTACTAGACCTCATCTTATTCCTTTGTTTTTGCCATTTCTGGCTTTACCATCTATTAGAATTGTTTCAGGTGGAATTGTTGATGTGAAAAAACGAAGTTATATCCGCCCAATCATCTAAGTAATGTTATAAAGGGGGATTTATGGATGGCTATTGAATCTAATGGCATCAATTCAACAAGGACCTAATGGACCTGTTCTAGTTCTCAAAGAGAGCGCATTACAGCAAAAAGGTAAAGATGCTCAACAAAACAATATTGCTGCAGCAAAGTTAGTTGCAGAGTTAGTCAGAACTAGTCTTGGCCCCAGAGGTCTTGATAAAATGCTAGTTGATTCTTTAGGTGATGTGACTATCACAAATGATGGTGCTACAATTCTAAAAGAAATTGATGTTCAGCACCCAGCAGCCAAAATGATGGTTGAAATCGCTAAAACAGTAGATAATGAAGTAGGCGATGGTACAACTTCTTCTGTTATTTTTGGAGGGGCATTATTAGCCAAAGCAGAGGATCTACTCAAAAAAGATGTTCATTCTTCAATCATTGTTGAAGGTTACCAGGCAGCTGCTGAAAAAACCCTTGAAATTTACTCAGAATTATCCAAAAAAATACAACCTGATGATAAAGAATCTCTTCTCAAAATTGCAATGACTAGTATGCAATCAAAATTAATTTCTGAAGATAGTGGCATTCTATCAAAAATTGTAGTTGATGCAATTCTTAGCATTGCAATCAAGAGAGGTGATGATTATACAGTTGATCTTGACAATCTTAAAGTTGAAAAGAAAGCAGGTGGTTCTATTCAAGACACAAACATTGTGAAGGGTATTGTTTTAGATAAAGAAATTGTTCATAGTGGAATGCCTACAAAAATTGAAAAAGCAAAAATTGCATTAATAAATTCAGCATTAGAAATTGAAAAAACTGAAATGAGTGCTGAAATTAGAATTACTGATCCTACTCAAATGCAAATGTTCTTAGAAGAAGAGAATCGAATGCTAAAGACTATGGTTGACAAGCTACATGATGTTGGTGTTAATGTATTGATTTGTCAAAAAGGGATAGATGATATTTCACAACACTATCTTGCAAAACATGGTATTATGGCAATTCGCCGTGTTAAAGAAAGTGATATGACTAAACTTTCTAAAGCCACAGGCGGACGTGTAATTAACAATCTAGATGATCTTTCAGAAAAAGATCTTGGCTATGCTGATTTGGCTCATCAAAAGAAAGTAGAATCTGATAAATGGGTATTCATTGAAGGATGTAAACATCCACAATCAGTCACTTTGCTAATTCGTGGCGGTTCTCAAAGAGTAATTGATGAAGTTGATCGTTCAATTCATGACGCTCTAATGGTAGTAAAAGATGTAATTGAAAAGCCTGAAATTGTTGCAGGTGGAGGTGCACCTGAGTCATATGCAGCCTCACAACTTAAGGAATGGGCTGATAATTTTGATGGAAGAGAACAACTTGCAATCAAAAAATTTGCTGAAGCATTAGAAACAATTCCGTTAACTATTGCTGAAAATGCAGGAATGGATCCAATTGATACAATGGCTAATCTCAGAGCAAAACAAAACCAAGGTCGTAAATGGACTGGTATTGATGCTAGAAATACAAAGATTGCTGATATGTTAGCGATTGATGTTGTAGAACCAATTGTAGTAAAAGAACAGATCATCAAATCTGCAACAGAAGCAGCATGTATGATTCTTAGAATAGATGATGTAATTGCTATTTCTGGAGCTCCAGGTGGCGGCAGTATGCCTCCAATGGGATAATTCTAGTTAAAACTTAAGCCTTCTAACTTTCATAAATTATTGTTGTACAAAATTGGTGTTGATTTAGGTGGCACTAAAACAGAAGCTGTTCTACTTGATGAAAATCTAAATGTTTTAGAAAGAAAAAGGATTCCAACACCACAAAATGATTATCAAAAAATTATCAATACTATATCATCTTTGGTCTTAGAGATATCTACAAACATTTCTGACTTTTCTTTTGGTATTTGTACACCTGGTGCAATTTCTAAACAAACTGGATTAATTAAAAATAGTAATACACAATGCTTGATTGGAAAATCACTCAAAGAAGATCTAGAAAATAAACTAGGAAAAAAAATATCTATAGAAAATGATGCGAACTGTTTCGCGATGGCTGAAGCTAAAATGGGTGTTGCTAGTGGATTTGATGTAGTCTTTGGAGTGATTATGGGCACTGGTGTTGGTGGCGGAATTGTGATTGATGGAAAACTTCATCCTGGTAGAACTAACATTGGAGGAGAATGGGGACACCATACCTTACATCGTAATGGAAATTCTTGTTATTGTGGTAAAACTGGATGCGTAGAGACCTACATCAGTGGTCCTTCATTGGAAAAACAATGGACAAAACTAACTGGAAAATCTCAAACTCTTCCTGAAATCCTTTCTAACATTAATAATGAGATTGGCCAAAAATGGAAAGGTGAATTTTTAGAAAATTTTGGATATGGGCTTGCTAACGTTATAGACATCTTAGATCCAGATGTAATAGTTTTAGGTGGTGGTTTGTCAAATATTGATTTTTTGTATACTGAAGGAAAAGAATCAGTTTACAGTAAAGTCTTTTCAGATTTAGTTGATACTCCAATACTGAAAAACAAATTGGGTGATTCTGCAGGAGTATATGGTGCAGCACTTCTTACTTAGTTATTCAGAATATTCTTACTATTAAAAAAATATCAAGAGTATTCATTTTTGATTTTCAAAATCTTATCAACAATTTTAATTACGTCTGAATCTAATTCTGTACTAATCAAAATTAATCCTGCTCCTCCCATAGGTACAGTTACTCGATAAATTTTTTCATATTTTGCTAATGAAAAAATAGGTTTTCCAATTTTTTTTGCTGTTTTTTTACGTGTAGACCATCGATAAATTGCTTGAGACAAAGACAATTCAGTTTCTTCTCTTGATAAATGACTCTTTAATCCTGGCCTCATCTTGTCATAAAGTTCCCCATAATCGTATACTCCTACATATCTGATTTTTTTGTCACATTCAAGAATTTCATCACAAATTTTTTCGTATTCCAAATTAATCATTACTGTGGCTCAATTGTTGCAGGAGGTTTACTTGAAATGGTATAAGTCACCCATGTGACATCTTCAATTTCATTTGTTATTCTATTACTCATTTTTTCTAAAAGACCATGTGGAAGTCTTGTCCAATCTGCAGTCATTGCATCTATTGAATCTACGACTCTAATCATAACTATGTTTCCATATCTTCGTTCATCCCCAACAACACCTACTGCTTTATCATCTCCAACTGCAGCATAAGCTTGCCATACTTTATCATACAAGTCTGCCTTCATTAATTCATCTTCGACAATTTTACTTGCTGCTTTGGCAATCTGTAGTTTTATTGGAGTAACTTCCCCAATTATCCTTACAGCTAGCCCTGGACCAGGAAATGGGTGTCTCATGAGAAGTTTCTTTGGAACGTTTAGAATTTTTGCAATCTTTCTTACTTCATCTTTATACAACTCTCTTAATGGTTCTAAAATTTCCAAATTGAGCCAATCTGGTAATCCTCCTACATTGTGATGAGATTTAATTACAGATGCTGGTCCTTTTGAAACTCCGCTTTCAATTACATCGGGATAAAGTGTACCTTGAGCTAACCATTTGAAGGGACCATTTTTTTCAGAAAATTCAGTGAAAACACGAATAAATTCCTCTCCTACAATCTTTCTCTTTTTCTCAGGATCTTCTACTCCTTTTAGCTTTTCAAGAAATTCATCAGCTGCATCTACTGCTGTAAAATTTAACTTAAAATTATCTTTGAACATCTCCTCAATTTCTGTTTCTTCGTTTAATCGTAACAAACCATTATTTACAAAAATACATGTGAGCTTATCCCCAACTGCTTTGTGAATTAGTAATGCTGCTACAGTAGAATCTATGCCTCCACTGACTCCACAAAGTACATTTCCCTCTATTTTTGAAATTTTTTCTACAACTGTATCTATAAAACCCTCCATTGTCCAATCTTGTTTTGCTCCACATATTTTCAAAACAAAATTCTTAAGAATTTTAGCACCTTGTTCTGTATGCACCACTTCGGGGTGAAATTGAATTCCATAGATTGATTTTTCCTCTGATGCAATTGCAGCAGCTTTTGCACTTTGTGTATGTCCTATTACTTTAAATCCTTGTGGAATTTCTTCCGCTTCATCACCATGACTCATCCATGCTCTTACTGATTCTCCTACACCACTTAGAAGATCTTTATCATCATCAATTGTAAGTAAAGATGAACCATATTCCTTGTTTGCTTTTTTTATTTTACCCCCGTATTTGTTTACAATTAATTGATGTCCATAACAAATTCCCAGTAGAGGTAAATTCATATCAAAAATTTTATTTTCTGGAATGGGGGCATCTGAATTATAAACACTTGATGGACCTCCTGAAAAAATAATTCCCTTTGGATTATGTTTCTGCAATTCTTCATAACTAATATCATAAGGAACAAGTTCTGCATAAACAGAAAACTCTCTAATTCTTCTACAAATTAAATGACTGTATTGTGACCCAAAATCTAAAACTACAATTTTATCCATGTTATCACTTGTTGATATTTTCAAGCATTCGTGTTAATGACCACCCTGCTGTATTGATTAGCTCATTTACTCTTTCTTTCTGCCTATAGTTTTTGATAATAATTTCCCTTATGTCTGAGCCATTTTTGTTTATAATGTAATCAATAATTGATTCTTTTTGGATTTTTCCCTTCTCTGCTTCTGCAATATCCTTCTTTTTCATTTCTCCAATAATTCTATCTAAAAAGAATGATTTGAAAGGTGGAGTATCAACACTAATCTCAATTTCGTCACCTAAAACTATGGAAACTTGTTCTGGTGTGACATAGGCATTCGCAATTACTTTACCATCGCTCACTCTTTTAATTGGAATTGAATTCTCTACAAGTTTTTTTGTAGTATCTGGTTTGTTTTGAATCTCTGCTTTTTTTGTTGTTCCTAGATGTGAAGCTTTTGTAAAACTAGAATCCTTTAAGAATAAATCCAAAATTATGATATTTTTTTCTAACATTTCTATGGATTCTTGGTGTTTGTCAATTTGCTCGATCAAACTTTCCTTCAAAGTAACAATGTCTTTTACTTGCTCCTCTGAGAATTTCATAATTTGATAAATGAGGGATGGGTATTAAATGCATTCTAGGTAATTATAATGTCTACATCTTTGTATGATATTTTTTTAAACCCATTAATTGGCTTTGATGTAGTAAACAATTCTGATTTTGTAATAGTTGATAGCCATTCTAAAAGCAATTTTCCTTTATTTAATTTCATTAATTTTGTTTTTCTTTCTGATTTTTTTGTATTTGAAAATTTTCCAATCCGATCTCCAAAATCCATTCCAAATAAAATAATTTTTTTTGCACCATAATGATTAGCTAGAAAAACTCCTCTATCCCCATCTGTGAATCCACCAAAATTTTGTATTTTACTAAAAGGTTTTGATTGTGTTGTTCCAATACAATTTTTGAATTTTTTTGAAAATTCTAGTTTTTTTATATTATCTCCATGTGCATGCACTACAAATATTGATTTTGTTTTTGCAATTTTTTTTAATGCATTTTCATCTCCATCTAAATCAGTTATGACAATATCTGGAATAATTCCATTCTCTACTAATGATTTAACTGAACTATCTGCAGCAATTTTTACCGATTTTTTAAAATTTTTTAATTTTGGAATGGCAGTTGATAATGAAGGTCCAGAACCTATTACAAACACGGTTTTTCCTTTAACTAAATTGATAATTTTTTCATTAACATCTGATTTTTTTAAAATTGAATTTAAAAGAATAGCCGACTCTTTATCCTTTTTTTCACTATACTTGAATTCATTCAAAATATCTGAATATCGCTTTCTCCAACCTGACATTATCATATAACTCAAATTGCCTTAGTTTTTGATAAACCATGTGACTAGAATTGGAAATGTACGAGTAGGTGGAAAAAATCCTGTACGCATAATGAGTATTCTAAACACAAGTCCTGAATCATTTTACAAAAAATCTGTCAATACAACCAAAACTCACATAAAAAATGCTGTAATACAAATGGAAGATGAAGGTGTAGATTTTATCGATGTTGGAGGTATGTCTACTGCACCTTATTTATCTACAACAGTCTCAGAAAAAGTTGAATCAAAAAGAATTCTTAATGCAATTAAAATAATTCAAAATGTCTCTAATCTCCCAATTTCTGTTGATACATGTAGGGCAAAAGTTGCTAGAGATGCTTTAGAATACGGTATTGAGATAATCAATGATATTTCTGGATTAAAGTATGATGTAAAAATGCAAGAGGTTGTTTCAGAATTTGTTCCATCTCTAATTTTATGTGCATATGATTCTAAAACTGTTTTTGGAAATATTATTACTACAACTAAAAAACTTCTTAGAGAAAGCTTGAAAATTGCAAAAAAATCAAACATTCCGTCAGAAAAAATTGTATTGGATCCTGCTATTGGGTTCTTTGTAAAAACTGGGCAAGGTCAATTTTTTACAAAAATTAAATCAGATTGGGTAGAAAGAGATCTATCAATAATCAAAAACTTGAATTCTATAAAGCAGAATCATCCAATTTTAATCTCTGTTTCAAACAAATCCTTCCTAGGAAATCTTTTAGGAAAAAAAAATCCTTCTGATCGATTATTTGGCTCAATAGCTGCTGAAGCTATATCTGTCATAAATGGTGCTGACATTATTCGCACTCATAATGTTGAGGCTACCAAAGAAGCAATTACAATAGCTTCAAGACTCTCAAGATGACACAAAGGCTTATAATCAATATTTTACTTCCTTAACAAGGTTTCATTGGAATTCAAAGAAGGATTAACTTTTGATGATGTTCTTCTTGTACCTAAATATTCAGACATTACAAGTAGAAGCCAAACTGATCTGAGTACTAAATTATCTCGAAATATCTCAATTAACATTCCTTTTGTAAGTGCAAATATGGATACTGTCACCGAATCCTTAATGGCTATGGCAATGGCTCGTGCTGGGGGTATAGGAATTATTCACAGGTTTTTGCCCATTCAAGAACAAGCCGACGAAGTTCTCAAAGTAAAACGTTCAGGTAGCGTGATGATAGAAAATCCTTATTCTATTTCTCCTGAAAAGTCTATTCAAGATGCTCTAGACTATGCAGAAAATAAAGATATCTCTGGTCTTTTGGTAGTTGACCCTAATACTAAATTGATAGGAATAATAACTGAGAGAGACTTACTATTTGCTAATCGAAATGATCACATTCAGGATGTAATGACAAAAGATGTTGTAACTGCAAAACCTGGAGTTACATTAGATGAAGCAAAAGAAATTTTACATAAACACAGAATTGAAAAATTACCAATAGTTGATGATTCAGGAATAATCAAAGGATTGATTACTAGTAAGGATATTACAAACAATGCAGATTATCCAAATGCATCCAAAGACAAGAAAGGACGACCATTAGTTGGAGCAGCAGTTGGTGTAAAAGGTGACTTTTTAGAAAGAAGCGAATCTCTTTTAGAAGCAGGAGCTGATGTTCTTGTTGTTGATATAGCACATGGTCATAGTGAAAATGCATTAAGTGCAGTTCGTAATATCAAAAAAGCATTCCCAAACTGTGAATTAATTGCAGGAAATGTAGCAACTGCTCAAGGTACTGAAGATTTGATAAAAGCAGGAGTTGATGCAGTAAAGGTTGGTGTAGGATCTGGATCAATTTGTATTACTAGAGTGATTACTGGCTCTGGTGTACCACAATTAACTGCAGTAATAGATTGTGCAAAAATAGGCAAGGATCATGACATTCCAATAATTTCTGATGGTGGTACAAGAACTTCTGGTGATGCAACAAAAGGATTGGCTGCTGGTGCTTCATCTGTAATGATAGGTAGTATGTTTGGAGGCACTGATGAATCACCGGGTACAGTTTTGACTAAGAATGGGAAACGTTTCAAAGTTTATCGTGGAATGGCTTCTCTTGCTGCTTCAATAGGAAGAAAATCTAAACTAACAGGCTCAATTTCACTTGATGACGATCTTAACGACTATGTTGCAGAAGGAGTTGAGGCTATGGTTCCTTACAAAGGAACTGTAACTGATATGCTAAAACAACTTACAGGTGGTGTACGCTCAGGCCTGAGCTATTGTGGTGCACATACAATTCTTCAAATGCAAAATAATGCAGAGTTTATCAAAATGTCAAGAGCTGGATTTGCAGAAAGTCAGCCTCACGACGTTTCTTTGATCTAGTTACTTAAACTTTGAAATTACATTAAGTTAGATCTTTGTATTTTTGTAACTGTCTTGAAAGACTATCAACTAAGAGTTTTTTTGGCAGAGTTCACATAAACCATCTTCCATATTAACATGAAATTTTTTACATTGATGACAAAATGAAAATTCGTATTTTGACACTAACTCTTCTACTACTGAAGTTTTCATTAAATTACTATACACACCATCACATTTACGGATTTACATGTAAAAAAATATGGAAAATTGAATTATACATTCTTAGAACAGACTCTGTTTTAAAAAACAAGCATCTTCTTTAACTAAATGTGTAAGCTTAGTACCATATGGTAGTTCAAAACGATGAGGAATGCAAAAATATGATTGCAAAATTAGACAAAGGATTACCACCACAAATAATTCATGAAATTATTACATATCTTGAAAAGACTAAGAATACTGAATTTACCATTACACTGGTGAAATACCTGAATAATCAAAATATTCAGGCACGAAACTCACTTTGGGCCCTTAGCAGTCAAATAGCAATGATAGGGGAAGATGTTGGTAAAATCAAACAACACTTAGGGATTCAGTAAATTATGTTATTGAAGACCAAAATTCAAGTAACTACCATTTACTTTGACAGAGCAATTATGAATCTTTTCTTCACAAAGTAATTATACTATATTCCAAGAGTAATCTTACAATAAATGACAATAATTTACATTCCAATACGTCCCAGTAGACAAAACTATGATCTAGACGAAAAGGACAGCACAGACAAATAATTAACTAGAACAACGAAGGTTGTATGTAGTTAATTTTTTAAACGGTATGTAAAATCACTGAATCATGTTATCAAAAAGAACTATCATTGGATTAATAGCTGGAATCGCAATTATTACAATTGGTGGTGCTTCTTTAATTACACATATTGGAACACTTACTATTAATGAAAATTATGTTGTAGAAGTTGGTGATTCAGCATCCTATACAATTCCTGCTCCTATGCACACCTCACAATCTATGACTATTACTGGCGATGCTTTTGATCTCAAACTTGAAAGTCCTGGTAATGAATTACAGATTCCAAAAACTTCCTACAAAAATGAATTGTTATTAGAATGGACTCATTTAGAAGATGGTGAAACAAAAATCCAGATCCAAAATACAGGTAATACAGAATTATTAATCACAGGAGTTTTAATTAGAAGCTCTGATCCAATATGGTTTACCTATGATGTAATGGTAATGATAACTGGAATAGTAATCATCGGATTTAGTATGGGCTTTACCATGAGAAAACCTAAAGGCTTTTAGCTTAGTTTTGCAGAAGGATACGAACCTAAAACTTTCATGAAGAGAGTCTCTCGTTTTATTTTATCTAGCATTTCTGAAATCTGAGGATTTTTTTCATGCCCTTCAAAATCTACATAAAAATTGTATTCCCACATATTTGTTTTAGTTGGCCTAGATTCTATCTTTGTAAGATTGACATTTTCCTTGTGAAAATTCTCTATAATTCTGTGCAAAGAACCTGGTTCATGTTTAATAGAAAAAATAATTGAAGTTTTGTCATTTCCTGTTTCAGGACTGTTTGTTTTTGATAATATCAAAAATCTTGTATAATTATCCAAATTATTAGCAACATTTTCAGTAATAATCGGCATCTTGTGTATGACTGATGCTGCTCTACTAGCTATACACGCACAATTTTTCTTATTTAATTCTTTGATAATTTTTACACTACCTGCTGTATCATATGCAGGAATTGTTTTCATGTTATGCTGTTCAATAAATTTTCTACATTGACCTAAAGCTTGTGGATGTGAATAAATGGTATCTACTTCTTCTAATTTACCAATTCCAATTAAACAGTGTTCAATTCTATGATAGATTTCACCCATTACATTTAGTGATATTGAATAAAGTAGATCATAGCTTTCACCAACACTTCCTTCCAATGAATTCTCTACAGGCAAGATTGCATATTCTGTTTTATCCAGGGATGTATTTTCTAAAACTTCTGCAAATGTTGTATGAGGGATAGTTTCAATTTCTTCATTAAAAAATGACCTTGCTGCAGCTTCACTATATGCTCCTCGTTCACCTTGGAACGAAACATGAATCATTTCTTAATCTCTCAAATTGAAGAAATCACTTTTGCCAAAGTTCGTTGAAAGTTTTCTTTCATCAATCCATGCACATTCTGTACATTTTATGGCATCACGCATCGGTACAACTTTACCTCCACATTTTCTACATTTTGTGAATAAAACTCCTAAATGTGGTTCACTAATTGTTGCATGAATTGTACCATTAAGATGACTAAGAATCTTTAATGTTACTATATCATTTACTAGTGCTATATTTCTTATTCTAATATTTCGTGTTCCACATATGCATTCTACTTTTGATGTAGTAAGTTTTCCATTAATGAAATCAATTGATACTGCAATCATAGATGACATCACTGCTGCAACTGTTCCAATTACAATGTCTCCATCTTTTGGAATTGATAGAGTTTTTGGATGTTTAACACTAGCAATGCGTGTTGTCTTGTCGATGTCTTTTTGTCCTATGGTTGCTGCTCGAACCATATCTCCATCATCAAAAGTATTGTATCCCGCCTCATATTCTTCAATAGATGCTATTTTGTCACCTGGAAATGTTGCATTTTCAGACATGCTGAGATTTTTATTGTTATGATTATAATTGTTTGTGGTCTGAAAGATCTTGGCAAATCATATATCTCTAAAAATTTGAAAAAACTCATGAAAGCATTAGTATATGATCAATATACTATGGATGATAATTTTTCTAAAATATTAAAAATTAAAGATATCCCCTCCCCTGAACCAAAATCTAATGAAGTAGTTTTCAAGGTAAAAGTAGCGGCTCTTAACTATGATGATATTTGGGGAATGAGAGGTAAACCATTGGCAATTCCATTACCACATATCTCTGGAACTGACGCTGCGGGAGAAGTTACTGCAGTTGGTAGTGATGTAAAAAATATCAAAGTAGGTGACAGAGTAGTTTCTCATGGAAATTTATCATGTAGAGTTTGCAAAGCATGTACTGATGGAAGAGAATATGATTGTAGAAAACGAACTATTTGGGGTTTTGAAACAGGTCCACTTTGGGGTGGATATTGTGAAGAAACTCATCTTCCAGAAGTTAATGTTGTCAAGATTCCTGAAAGTGTATCATATGATGATGCTGCAGCTGCATCAATGACATTAGTTACATCATGGCATATGCTTGTTGGAAGAGCAAAAATTCAACCTGGACAATTAGTTTTGATTATGGGTGGTAGTTCTGGCGTAGGAAATTTTGGAATTCAAATTGCAAAACTTTTTGGATGTACTGTAATTGCTACTGCTAGTCCTAATAAATTAGATAAATTATTGGAACTTGGCGCTGATTATGCCATAAATCATAGAGATGAAAACTGGCACAAAGAAGTGCGGTCAATTACAAAAAATATTCCAAAACCTTTTGGAGATATACCCGGAGTTGACGTAATTTTTGAACATATAGGAGGTTCTCACTGGAACAAAGAACTGACTTTGCTAAATTATGGTGGAACAATTGTAACTACTGGAGCTACAACAGGTTATGATGCCAAGACTGACCTACGTCATATTTTCTTCAAAGGAATCAATATTTTAGGCTCAACTCAAGGAACAAGAGCTGAATTGGAACGAGGTCTCTATTGGATGTCTCAAGGTAAAATAAAATCTATAATTGATTCAGTATATCCACTTGAACAGGCAGCAGAGGCTCACACCAAAATGCTCAAAGGTAAAGGACTTTTTGGAAAAATCTTAATGAAACCTAATTTTTGATTGATAATGACAGATCCTAAAACAAATTCAATTTTAGATGAAGGAAATAGATTATTTCTGCATGGAAAACTAAAAGAAGCAATTACATATTATGATAAAATTCTAAATGATAATCCAGAACACCTTAGTTCACTTAACAATAAGGGATATGCTCTAAGTAAACTCAAAGATTTTGATAACGCTATAAAATGCTATGATGTTGCTCTTCAACTACATCCAAACGATCTTTCTGTGTTGGTAAATAAAATCTCAACTATTCGTAAACAAGGAAATTTTGTTGAAGCATTATTACTTTGTGATAAAATTTTAAAGGACAATCCAAAATATAATATTGTTTTATATCATAAAGAACGAATTTTGTTTTCTATGGACAAATTTGAGGAATCAATTTTATGTTGTAATAGTATATTGAAAGATTATCCAGATAATGGCGATGTTTTATTTGATAAATCATGCAATCTTGTAATGCTTTCAAACTTTGATGAAGCACTAAATCTACTTGAACATGTAATTTCTCAAGGAATTCAATACAAAGTTAAAGCAAAAAAATCTAAATCATTTGAAAAATTATTAGATCATTCTAGATTCCAAAAGTTAGTATCGTGATTATAACCAATGTGGAATTTCTAAATACCCTTCAATGCTTTCTTTACGTAAAATTTTGAGAAGTGCATTTGCCTGAGGTGATGATAATACTGGTTTGTCAAACTGATTGTCTGTGGAAATTCTTGGGCATGCAACTTGAATAAAAGCATCAATTCCTTTGAAATTTCTTAATCTCTCATTTGTGATATCAGTCATTGCAAATAACTGAACTTCTTTTCCCTCTTTTTCTAACTCTTTTTTAATTTTTAAAGCAAATACCTTGGACAGTTGTCCTTCTTTAAGTCCTACAATTACTCCAAATGATTTTGCTTCAGCTGCTTTGTATATTGCAAGAGTAGCTTTAGTTTTTAGTTTCTGTGCAAATTCTGTAACTTCTCTTACTTCGTTAAAGTAAGGATCTAAAACATAGGTTGGTAAATTTGTTGATAGTGCAATTCCTGCTGCATGAAAATTACTTTGTCCTAAAAATACATAGGCATCTACCTCTTTTTTTAGATCTGATGCAGGGTAAAACTCACAACCAAATACTTGGCCATCATTTAATTGCCCTTTTCCTTTTCCAATTTTAACTTTAATTCCGTTTTTTGTTAAAATCTTTTCAACTTTATCTATCTGGTGTAAATGTTGACTGTCTGTAACTAATGAAATTGTTTTTCCTTTTAACACACTCCCACATTTTTTTGCAACACTGTCAAATTCAACATCATCAAAGGCATCAATTAAGACTAGATTTTTTTCTAGCGATTCTGTGTTTATAGTATGTCCAATGTTAAATTGAATTTCTGCTCCAAGCACTTTTGAGCCAATTGAATTCAGATCACATGTTCCCCATGTTGTATCTCCTAACACATATGCTGGGATTCCAAATTTTTTTGTAATTTTCATAGCCACTTCTTGAACTTGTGGTAAAATTCCATCAGGTCCATTTACTGAAACTGATACTGGATTTTTATCTTTGATTTCTTTAAAAATTCTTTCTTCGTCTATTACTATCAATTCAGCTTGGCATCGAACTTTATTAATTTAAATCAACTGCACTCTGCAACAACTAAAAATGTCTGAATGGTTCAACTAATTTATGGTTGAAAAAACTGTTCTCAATATTGGGTTTGATGATACTGATTCTCCTAAAGGAATGTGTACAACATTTTTAGCATACAAAATTGTTGATTTACTTCTAAAACATAAGACTGAATTTCTTGATTTTCCGAGATTAATTCGATTTAATCCTAACATTCCATGGAAAACTCGTGGTAATGGAGCAGTTTCAATCAGAATAAAGACTAGAAATCCCTCTAAGGTAAAAAATCAAATTAAAAATCTTGTTTTAAAATATTCTGATGTTAAAAATGGAGCAAATCCTGGATTAGTATTTTTTGAAAGTGATACAATTCCTTCTGAATTTACAAATTTTACTAACTTAGCTATGTGGCAATTAATTAAAAGAAATAATGCAAAAAGATTTGCTAAAAAAAATGATCTTGAATTTTTCTACCAAGGAAATGGTCAAGGACTTGTTGGTGCAATTGGTGCGATAGGATATGATTTTCAAGATCATACATTAGAGCTTTTGAGTTATCGTAAAAGAACAAAATTTGGAAAAGAAAGAAAAATTTCTACTGAGAGTGTAAAAATTATGCAAGAAAAAACTTATCCAAACACGTTTAATAGTTTCGACACAAAGAAAGAACGAATTTTAATTACTCCACACGGCCCTGATCCTGTGTTTTATGGTGTTAGAGGCGAAAATGTCAGTTCATTAGTATATGCTACGAAGATTCTGAAAAGTGATGAAAAATTAGATGGCTACATGATCTTCAAATCTAATCAAGGTACTGGAGATCATTTGAAAAACGAATTAAATTTTGAAAACATGAAACCTTATGCTTCTGGAAAAATTACTGGAATTGTATCAAATACACCAAAAATTGTAAAAGGCGGACATGTCTTTTTCAAAATTATTTCTAAAAATCATGAGTTCTGGTGTGCTGTTTACAAACCAACAGGAATCTCACCTATTGCTTCAAATTTGATTAGGGGAGATAAAATATGTGTAGGTGGTGGTGTTAGAAAAGCATCAAAAAAATTTCCTCGAATCATTAATCTTGAATTTATTGATATCATTCATCTTAAAAAGAATCTTTCAAAATCTAATCCCATTTGCAAAAAATGTAACAAAAAAATGAAATCTAAAGGTCAGAACCAAGGATTTCAGTGTATCCGATGTGGAAAAAAAGCTTCCAAAAAGATAACTGTTGAAATTTCAAGAAAAGTCAAAAAACAACTGTATATTCCAAATATGTCTGCTCATAGACACCTAACAAGACCTTTACAGCGTATTGGAATATCTAACAAAACCTCAAAATTCGATAAATCTCTTTCATGGTTTTGTGTTTATAGAAACTAAATAGCGGGGAGTAGATTTGAACTACTGATTTGCGGGTTATGAGCCCGCCGGGATGACCTGACTTCCCCACCCCGCTGATCGATAAAAGAGGATCAGCCGTATATACGCTTTATCAAATCCTTGAAAGCAATTAATAAGATTTGAAAAGATTATCTTTTTGTGGATAAAAAAATTCGAGTCATTGCTATTATTGCTGTTGTGATATTTTCTTTTTTTGTTTTAACTTCTCCATCAGATCTTATCCCATTACCATTACCATTATCTACTTCAAATTCTGAAAGTGCGTCTGTAAGTATTTTAGCTAAAAATCTTGACAAACCTCGTGCAATTGCTATTTCTGACGACAGAATTTTTGTTACAGAAAAAGGTGGATTCATTAGAGTAATTCAAAACAATACTCTGTTGGAATCACCATTAGCTATATTTCGTCCTGCTAATGTATTTGATGGAGGATTGTTAGGCATTGCACTTCATCCAGATTTTTCAAATAACCATTACATCTATGTATTTTTGACTTATGAAGAGGATGGATATTTGTGGAATAAGATTTTGCAAATAACTGAATTTGAAAATAAATTACAAGATGCTGAAACTATATTTGATAAAATTCCTGGCTCTACTTTTACAAATGGTGGTTTTATAAAATTTGGACCTGATGGAAAATTGTATGTAGGTACTGGAACCATTTCTGATTCATCTCACCTTCCACAAGATCTTGATTCTTTGTCTGGAAAAATTTTAAGATTAAATGATGATGGCACTATCCCCGATGATAACCCATTTTCTGATTCTCCAGTTTATTCATTAGGACATAGAAACCCTCAAGGAATGACTTGGGATGATGACGGTAACATGTTTGTAGCAGAAATTGGACCTGAAAAAAATGACGAAATTAACTTAATTCAAGCAGGAAAAAACTATGGCTGGCCTGAACAACAATGTTCTGGTAATGAAAACTTTGAAAATGCTATTCTTTGTTATGATCCAAGCATAGAACCAGGCGGTATCTTGTTTTATTCAGGAGATAAACTTGATTTCGAATCTCCATTCATAATGGCCTCGATGAGGGCAGCCAATCTTTATCAGGTAGATTTTGAAGAGGGGTTGAGCTCTCAAAAATCTATTCTCAGTGGAATTGGTCGTGTTCGTGATGTAGTACAAGGTCCTGATGGAAGTCTTTATGTAATTACTTCAAATACAGATGGAAAAGGTTTTCCAGATAGCATGGATGATAAATTATTGAGGATATTGAAATAAAATGCCAGACTCGTCAATTTCCAAGTTTTTTGAAAAATCAAGAAAAGAAAGATTAGATATTGTTGCAAATTTCGCAAACCTTTCTAACGAAGAATTAGATATTTTGCAAAGCAACAACGGAGGAATTTCATATGACAAGGCAGATAAAATGGTGGAAAATGCTATTGGCACATTTTCACTTCCTTTAGGAATTGCAACAAATTTCAAAATTAATAGTAAAGACTACATAATTCCAATGGTTATTGAAGAACCCTCTGTGATTGCGGCAGCATCTAAAGGAGCTAAAATTGCAAGAATTAAAGGTGGATTTGAGGTTACAGCAGATGAATCTTACAGCATTGGCCAAATACAAGTATTAGATATTGACATTCCTTCTGCAATTCAAAAAATCACTAATTCTTCAAATGAAATTCTTCAACTAGCAAATTCCGAAAGCAATACTTTGTCTAAAATGGGTAAAGGTGCAAAAGAAATTTCTTGTAAAGAAATTGATACACCATCTGGTAAAATGCTTATTGTTGAACTCTTAATTGATGTTGGAGATGCTATGGGTGCAAATATTACTAATACAATGTGTGAAGCTGTTTCACCCATGATTGAAAAGATTTCAGGTGGACGAACATTACTTCGAATATTATCAAATTATTCTACTCGAAGAATTGCTAAAGCAAGAGCGGTATTTGAAAAAGAGGCTGTTGGAGGAGAAAAAGTTGTTAATGATATTATTTTAGCATTTGAATTTGCTGATAATGATGTCTATAGAGCAGTAACTCACAACAAAGGTATCCTCAATGGAATTATAGCTGTTGCGAATGCAGTAGGTCAGGATAGTAGAGCAATTGAAGCTGCAGCAAATGCTTATGCTGCAAAATCTGGCAGATACTGTTCTCTTAGTAAATGGAGTAAAGATAATGATGGAAATCTAGTTGGAACCTTGGAAATTCCTCTTTCTGTTGGAATTGTAGGGGGAATTGTAAATGTTCACCCCGTTGCTAAAGTCTGCACAAAGATTCTTGGTGTTTCAACAGCACAAGAGCTTGCATGTGTAATGATTGCTACTGGTTTAGCTCAAAATTATAGTGCCATTAGAGCTCTTGCAACTGAGGGAATTCAAAAGGGACACATGCGTCTACATGCAAGAAATCTTGCTGCTGCTGCGGGAGCTACATCTGAGCAGATAGATAAAATTGTTCAAAAAATGATTGAAGAAAAGAAAATTTCACTTGATAGAGCCAAAGAATTACTTGAGCAAATTTAAACATGCGATTATATACCTAAAAAGTGAAACCAATTGGAAATGTCTCAAGTAAGATTTGCTATCCCTAAAGGAAGCCTAGAGGATGCTACTTTCAAACTGTTAGAAAAATCTTGGACCAAAGTTAACAGAAAGAGTAGAACTTATCGAGTCTATCTAGATGATCCAAATATTATCGTCAAGATGCTTCGTCCTCAAGAGATTCCAACTTTGGTTGCAGAAGGATTGTATGATGTGGGTATTACTGGCAAAGACTGGGTAGGTGAAACAAATTCTGATGTTGAACCCATTTTAGATTTAGAATATGGTAAAATTAGACTAGTGATAGCTTTTCCAGACAAATATCGTTACAAAAATCTTGATGAAATGATTGCAGATTATGCCAAAAAGAAAAAAACACTTCGTATATCTACAGAATACCTTATTACTACCTCCAAATTTCTAAAACAATTAAAATCTTACAAAAAATATTATGGATCCAAAGATCCCCTAATTATAACTCCATGGGTTAGATTAGGAACTAACAAAAATGTCCAAATTCATCTATCATTTGGTGCAACTGAGGCAAAACCTCCTGAAGATGTAGATGCAATAATGGATGTTACTGAAACTGGCACAACTCTAAAACAAAATAAATTGAAAATTGCTGATGAGGTACTTACCTCAACTGCACATTTGATTGCAAACAAGAAATCATTAAAGGATCCAAAAAAACGTGAAAAAATATTTGATATTCTAACCCTTATGAGAGGTGCTGTTTATGGCAGAAAATACTTGCACATTTACCTAAACGTTGAAGAGAAAAATCTGAAAAAACTTCTAACACAGATGCCCTCCCTCAAAAAACCTACTATTAGCCCACTTAGTGAGAAAGGATGGTTTGGAGTAAACACAGTCATAAAAAAAGACGAATTTTACAAACTTATTCCTAAACTGAGGAAGATTGCTCAAGGTCTTGTAGTTCATGAACCGAGACAAATTCTAGAGCTTGAGGAGATTAAACGTGACGAAGAAAATTGATAAGAATAATCAAAGTAACTAATGTTGAAAAATTTGCAGCCAAAATTAAACCAAAACAGCCTCAAAAAAACAAAACTATAGTTGAGTCTATTCTAAAAAATGTTAAAAAAAATGGTGACAATGCAATCCGAAAATATGAAAAAAAATTTAGCGGCGTAAATCTTTCTTCATTACGTTTAACTCAAACAGAAATAAAAAATGCATACTCTAAAGTTTCTAAAACTGAACTTAGTGCATTACGTTTAGCGAAAGCACGACTTGAAAAAACAGAATCTGTAATTAAATCCATATTAAAAAATACAACTATTAACAACAATGGAATTAAAATTTCTAAAAAATTTATTCCAATTCAAAGTGTTGGATGTTACATACCTGGTGGTTTGGCAAAATATCCAAGCTCTGTAATAATGTCCATAGTTCCAGCTAAAATTGCTGGTGTTAAAAGAGTTGTAGTAGTGTCTCCTCCAAATTCAGATGGAAAAATAAATCCATTAACAATTGTTGCTGCAGATATTTGTGGTGCTGATGAAATTTACAAAACGGGTGGTGCCCAATCAATTGCAGCATTATCATATGGCACCAAGACCATTTCTAAAGTTGACAAAATTGTTGGTCCTGGAGGTTCATTTGTTACTACTGCCAAATCTTTGATAAGTGATCAAACTGGAATAGATATGATTGCAGGTCCAACTGAATTAGGGATTATCGCAGATAATTCGACTAATCCAAAATTTGTTGCGTTAGATCTCATTTCTCAAGCAGAACATAGCAGTGATACTTTTTGTTATTTGATTACGACTTCTGAAAAACTTGCAAAATCTGTTTGCAATATTATTTCTGAAATGTTAACAAAAATTCAAAGAAAAAATTTTGTAAAATCCAGTCTAAAAAATAATGGATTTATTGCAATTTGTCGAACTAAATCTAATATGATAGATCTTGCAAATTCTTTAGCCCCTGAACACTTACAGATAATGACAAAAAATCCTGAATCCCTTTCCTCAAAAATCACTTCACCAGGATTAATTTTGCTTGGAAATAATACCCCCTCATCTGCTAGTGACTATGTTTTAGGCTCAAATCACATTCTTCCTACCAATGGATTTGGAAAAATTCGTGGCTCACTTTCAGTTTTAGATTTTATTAAGATAAACACGCAGGTTACTTGCTCTAAATCATCCCTATCTAAAATTTCAAAATATCTTGAAGTTTTAACGAGAGCTGAAGGACTTCCTAATCACTTTGAAGCAGTTAGAGGTAGATTAAAATGAAAAAAAACTGGTTTAAAGAAAAAACAAAGAAATTTTCTTCTATTGGAGGTTATCAAAAACCTGAACTTAATCAGAATGCATTAAAGCTTGATTCCAATGAAAACTACGTTATCTCAAAACAGTTCCAAAATGACATTATAGCATCTGCAAGAAAAATTTCTGACGTACGAGAATATCCACTTGGTGGAGTAGAACGTTTAATCCAGATGATATCAAAATTTGTTAAAATACCTTCTTCAATGATTGGTGTTGGTAATGGTTCAGATCAAATTTTAGATCTGATACTTTGTAATTTTGCATCAAAACAGACCAAAGTTCTTATTTCTAATCCTACTTTTGGATTTTTTGAAGAGCGTTGTAAACTGTATTCAATTCCCTTGATTGCAATTCCATTTTCAAATGATATGAAATTAGATATTAAAGATTTTGTAAAACAATCTAAAAATGCAGATATACTCTATCTCGATTCTCCAAACAATCCTACTGGATTTCAATTTCCAAAAAATGAATTACAAAAACTCATCAAATCTTTTAATGGTATTGTAATAATTGATGAGGCCTATGGAGAATTTAGTGATTATTCTTTTTCAAGTATGGTAAAAACTCAAGAAAATTTGATTGTTGTACAAACTCTTTCAAAATCATTTGGTTTGGCTGGACTTAGACTTGGCTATTTTATTGCAAACAAAAAATTCACTGATGCCTTTATGAATATTTTACAATATCCATATCCTCTAAGTACTATCACTATTGAATCTGGAATTCTAGCTTTAGAGAAATCAAATCTAATGAGAGATGCAGTAACCAACATCAAACTTGAAAGAAAAAGAATTATTGAGAATTTACGGAAATATGATACCTTTGAAGTCTTTGATTCCAAGGCTAATTTTGTGTTATTTGACGCTCATGGAATCTACAAACGAGTCTATTCAGCACTTGCTGAGCAAGGAATTTCAATCCGAAAATTAGGAAAAATAGGAAATCATGAAGGATGTCTTAGAGTAACGATTGGAACAAAAGAAATGAACTCAAAATTTTTACTGGCTATTCGTGATTTGTTGGGATGACTTTAACAAAAAAATCTGAAGGAATCTACATTGATAATTTTGGTATTGATATTCTAAATGAAATCGATGCTGTGATATTTGATTGCGATGGTGTTTTAATTGATGTTTCAAAATCATATGATCGAGTAATTCTTAAAACAACTCAATATGCTTTAGAGAATTTTGCAAAAATCAATGACGCAATAGATGTAGATTTTAAAATAATTGATGGATTCAAATCAACAGGTGGATTCAATGATGAAGTTGATCTAACATATGCTGCAATAATTTCTCTGGTTGCAGCAAAAAAATTAGAAAAAGATCAAACAAGTTTTATCTTTGATGTAATCGAAAATGCTGATTCTAGTGGTATTAGATCTGTAGAAAAATATCTTGAAAATCAAGTTGACATTTCTGATATCAAAAAGCAATTATCTTATCCTGGGGTGCATCATGAAAATCCTCTGTATCAAATATTCGATCAACTTTTCTATGGACCTGAATTATACCAAAAATTGTTTAAAAATTCTTCAAATTTTTCTGAGTCTGGATTAATCGAGCAAGATGATGTAATTTTAAACAATTCATTAATTGAAAAATTACAAAAAAAATTTGATTCAAAAATTGCTATTGTAACAGGTAGAGGAAAAGAATCTATCAGTTATTCATTAAAGACATTATTAGAAAAATTTGACTTGAAAAATTCTATATTTCTAGAAGATGAGTCAAGAGAACTTGCAAAACCTAATCCCCAATCACTCCTAGATTCTATCAAAGGAATGAATAGTGTCTCTACTCTGTATGTTGGAGACTCTATGGAAGATTTTATCATGGCTAAGAAGGTCACTAACTTGGGAAGTAAAACTATTTTTTGTGGAATTATTGGCACCAGCAAAAATCCTCAAGAAAAACTTGAATTATTTGAGCAGAACGAGGCTATGTTAGTTTTAGATTCAATCAATCTACTTCCAAAGGTATTAAATTTAGAATAATACTATTACATAATCTGTGAGAAATATGAAACCGCGAAAGGCATCAATTAAACGAAGTACAAAAGAAACTAGCGTTCAAGTGTCTGTTAATCTAGATGGAATTGGAAAAACAAGCATCAAAACCGGTATTAATTTTCTTGATCACTTGATTGTATCATTTGGTAAACATAGTATGATGGATCTGAAAGTTGATGCAAAATCAAATGATGGAATTGAGCACCACCTTATTGAGGATACTGCAATTACAATAGGACAAACAATTGATAAAGCATTGAGCTCAAGAAGTGGAATTACAAGATTTAGTTATGCATCTGTTCCAATGGATGAATCTCTTGCTGAAGCTTCAATTGATTTAGTTAAACGTCCATTTTGGAAGTTAACTTTGTTAATTAAACGAAGTAAAATCGAAGACATCTCTAAAGAAGATCTTGAACACTTTTTCCAATCATTGCTACAAAATCTGAATTGCTGCATTCACCTTACTGTAAAGTATGGAGATAACGATCATCACAAAGTTGAGGCCGCCATAAAGTCACTTGCTGTTGCATTTAGATCAGCTGCATCATATGACAAAAAACAAAAAGGCATTCCAAGCACAAAAGGTTCAATGTAATGGTCAAAGTAGCAATATTTGATTATGGCGCTGGAAATATTTTCAGCCTTAAAAATTCTCTTGAAAATGCAGGGGCTTCAGTTGATATAATAACTAATTTTGATAAACCTAATGAATATTCTGGTTTGTTACTTCCTGGTGTAGGAAACTTTGATCCTGCCATCAAAAGCATTACTCAATCTTCACAAACTGGATTCAAGAATTTTGTAAAGGACGCAACACCTGTTTTAGGAATTTGCCTTGGAATGGAGATGTTTTTTGAAAAAAGTGAAGAAGGAAAAGAAAAAGGCCTGGGAATAATTGATGGTGAAGTAATTGTTCTTCCAAATACTATGAAAGTACCTCATATGGGATGGAATGATTTAGAGATAAAAAAACCAGGTAAACTTCTAGAAGGGGTTGAGAATGGTTCTTGGGTTTATTTTGTACACTCGTATAGAGTTAAACCAAATTCCAATGACATAATCACTGCAGAATCTGATTGTGGAATCAAAGTTCCAGCAGTAGTTGAACAAGACAACTTTTTTGGGACCCAATTTCATCCAGAGAAATCTAGCTCTGTAGGAAAAATAATGATAAAAAATTTTCTTGATGTGTGTAAAAAATGAAAATTATTCCTGCAGTTGATCTAATGAATGGACAAGTAGTTCGACTTTACAAAGGTGATCCAAAACAGAAAACAGTCTATAGTGATAATCCTATTGAAATTGCAAAAAAATGGGAAGCAGATGGTGCTGATATGTTACATATAGTGGATTTGGATGCAACTTTAGGAATTGGCTCTAATCTTTCAATAATAAAGAAAATTCTGGAAGAAATCTCAATCCCAGTTGAAGTTGCTGGTGGTCTGCGCGATGAGTCATTGATTTTGGATGTTGTTAAAATTTCAAGTAGAGTAGTAATTGGAACTTTGGCCTTTAAAGACAAAGAATTATTAAAAAAATTACTTTTGTCTTTAGGACCTGAAAAAATCGTAATTTCAGTTGATCACATAGATGGCGAAATTGTAATACACGGTTGGCAAGATAGAACTGGAATTAAATTAATTGAATCTATCAAAGAATTTCTTGAGATGGGCTTTACTGAATTTTTACTTACCAATGTAAATCGTGATGGAACTTTGGAAGGTCCTGATTTAGAATTTCTAGAACAAGTATGTCAATTAGATAATGTTAATGTAATTGCTAGTGGCGGTATTTCTAATGTTAATGATGTTAAAGATGTAAAAGAAAAAAATGCATTTGGAGTTATACTTGGAAAGGCTCTTTATGAAAATAAAATATCAATCGAAGAGGCAAAGAAAATAGCATGACTCTAACAAAACGAATCATTCCTTGTCTTGATGTAAAGAATGGTAGAGTAGTAAAAGGACTTCACTTTGAATCAATAAAAGATGCAGGTGATCCTGTAGAACTTGCTAAAAAATATAGCAATGAAGGAGCCGATGAACTTGTCTTCTTAGATATAACGGCTTCTGATGAACAAAGAAAGATCATTAAAGATTTAGTCAGAAAAGTTGCATCAGTAATTGACATCCCATTTACTGTTGGAGGTGGTGTTAAATCACTAGAGGATGCTAGAAATATTCTTCTAAACGGTGCTGATAAAGTCGGAATCAATACTGGTGCTGTAAAGAATCCAAAAGTGATTACTGAATTGATGGAATTATTTGGCCGTCAATGTATTGTAGTTGCAATTGATGTTAAAAGAAATTTTAATGTTGATAATGAAAAAAATATTTTTACTGAAAATGATAAAAAATTCTGGTTTGAAGTTTTCATTTATGGTGGAAAGGAAGGCACAGGAATTGATGCCATTTCATGGGCGAAAAAAGCAGAAAATCTTGGTGCTGGCGAAATTCTTCTAACCAGTATTGATAAAGATGGAACAAAAGATGGTTATGATATTCTACTCACAAAATCAATTGTTGATTCTGTATCTATTCCAGTAATTGCATCTGGTGGTTGTGGGAAGCCTGATGATATGGTCGATGTATTCAGAGAGTCAAATGTTGATGCTGTACTTGCTGCTTCAATTTTTCACTATCAGGCTCATGGGGTTATTGATGTTAAGACACATCTAAAAGACAAAGAAATCCCTGTAAGATTATAATAGCTATTTTTCAAATTATAACTATGCAGAAATCCATAGATGATATAGATTTTGAAAAAAGTGGGGGGTTAATCCCAATTATAGTTCAAGATGCAACTACAAAAGATGTTTTGACACTTGCTTATTCCAATAAGGAATCCCTTGAATTAACAAAGAAAACTAGAAACTCTTGGTTTTGGAGTCGTTCAAGAAATAAACTTTGGATGAAAGGTGAAGAATCAGGTAATACTCAAAAAGTAAAAGAAATTCTAGTAGATTGTGATTCTGATGCAATTATCTATCTTGTTGAACCATCAGGACCAGCTTGTCATACCGGTGAGCGAGTTTGCTTTCACAATAATTTAGAAAAATAATTTAACAAATTGGTTCGATGTTTGTTCCAAAAACAACTCTTTTATCAATTTCAAAATCTAGGTTTGCATAATTAGTTCCTCTAAAAACAAATGACCATTTTTCAATCAAGTCATCAACAGAACAAAATACATCATACTTTTGAATTTTGGGTTCAAAGTAAAAATCAAATCTTGATTTTTGAGCTCCATCAAATAGAATTGAATCCCATACAACTTGATGAGTTGCATTCACATGCCTCATTATGTCAATCTGTCCTTTTTCATCAAATTTTAATTCATGAACTACCAAGAAGATCTTTTCACCTATGGCGTATTTACTTCGATCAATCTTAAATGGTCCTGAAGACTGCCAATCTTTTGGTAATGGTTTGTAATCTGTATCTTCTAATTCTTGATATGATGTCAAAATTTAAGTTAAAATTATTGCAAGAATAACTATTCCCACAGCAACGATTATCACCAGACTCATTTTCATATGAGCGATTCTTTTAAAAAAATTCTAAAAACCTTACCCTTAATGAAAAATCAACAAAAAGCAGCTTTTTCCTGAATATTTCTTAAAACTATAAACAACTTTATGGCTTTTTTCTAAATTTGTGCGAAAATTATTACTATATTTTATCTTCATTAAAATTAAGTAATGCTTAACTTGATATTAGGATTTTTTATGTATCTTCTGAAAGGAAAAATTAGTCTTGGCTAGAACATCATTACAATGTAGAGAATGTAAAAAGGAATACGAGTCTACTTTCAAGTATATCTGCGATGAATGCTTTGGTCCACTTGATGTAAAGTATGACTTTCCAACAGTTACAAAGGATACATTTTCTAACCGTGAGCATACATACTGGAGATATTTTGAATTATTACCCATAGAAGACAAATCAAATATTGTAAGCATTGGTGCAGGAATGACTCCATTAAGCAAAGCAGAAAAACTGGGAGAAAAACTTGGTTTGAAAAATCTTTACATCAAAAACGATTCTGTTAATCCTACATTTTCATTTAAAGACAGACCTGCAGGTGTCGCAGTATCAAAAGCAAAGGAATTTGGGTTGTCTGCTGTTGGTTGTGCATCCACTGGTAACTTGGCATCAGCTACTGCAGCTCATGCTGCAAAGGGTGGATTTGCATGTCATGTATTTGCACCAAGTGACATTGAGATGGCCAAGATTGCGCAGGCATTATCCTATGGTGCAAACTATATCGCAATTGATGGAACATATGATGATGCAAATAGAATAGCTGCACAGATTGGTGATTCCAAAGGAATTGGAATTGTAAATATCAACATGCGTTCTTATTATGTTGAAGGTTCTAAAACACTTGCTTTTGAAGTTGCAGAACAACTTGACTGGCAGGTACCTGATCAACTAATAGTTCCTGTGGGTAGTGGCGCAATGCTTAATGCAATTTGTAAGGGATTTGAAGAATTACAACAAGTATCATTGTTAAATGATGTATCTAACATGCACATGATAGCAGCTCAACCACATGGATGTGCACCTATAGTTGATGCATTTAAGAAAAACAGTACAGATGTAATTCCAGTAGAAGCACCAGACACTGTAGCTAAAAGTTTAGCAATTGGAGACCCTGGAGATGGGAGATATGTTCTAAAAAGAATTGCACAATACAATGGAGCAGCTGAAGAATGTAATGATAAAGAAATTCTTGATGCTATATTGTTACTAGCTAAAACTGAAGGTATATTCACAGAGCCTGCAGGTGGAGTATCTATTTCTGTTCTACAAAAAATGGTGGAGCAAGGTAAAATTGACAAAAACGACAAGGTAGTATGTTATGTCACAGGCAATGGACTCAAAGCAACTGAATCAATAATGTCTGTATTACAAAAGCCTGAAACTATGAAAGCTGATATAACTGAAATAGCAAAGATGGTAGTGTAAACATGGCAAAACTCACATTTACAATTCCTTCTGTATTAAATGCCGGCGGTGGCGAGAAAAAAACAGACATTGAGGCAAACTTCCTACAAGAAGCATTTGCAGCCATTTCTAATATTATGGGTGATGACTTTAAGCGAAGAGTACTAGAATCTGATGGTAAACCACGTTCTTTGATTAATATTTACATTAATGGTAAAAATGCAAAATTCTTAGATGGCATGGAGACTGAACTTCATGATGGCGATGATGTATACATTTTACCAGCTGTTGCTGGTGGATCAGAGGAACTATCCAAAAAAGAACTAGATAAATTCTCTCGACAAGTAATGCTTGAGGAAATTGGATATAATGGACAATTGAAATTAAAAAATTCTCGTATCTGTGTAATTGGAGTTGGAGGACTGGGAAATCCAATTACTATTAGACTAGCTGCAATGGGTGTAGGCACTCTACGAATTGTTGATAGAGATGTAATTGAATTATCCAATCTGCATAGACAGACAATGTTTTCAGAAGCAGATGTTGGTAAAGTCAAAGTAGAGGTGGCAGCAAAAAAGTTGTCAGAAAAAAATCCTGATTGCACCATTGAGGCATTAGCTATATCAGTTAACGAGTATACTGCACTTGAAGTGATTCAAGACTGTGATGTAGTAATTGATGCATTGGATTCAGTTGATGCAAGATATGCATTAAACAAAGCATGTGTTAAACTAAACATTCCATTTGTAACAGGTGCTGCAGTTGGAGTTACAGGACAAGCATTCACTATTCTCCCAAAAGAGTCTGCATGCTACTACTGTATGTTTCCTGATCTAGATGAGGATTCAATGCCCACTTGTAGTTTGGAGGGAGTACACCCATCAATTCTATCTATCATTGGCGGCATTGAGGTAGCTGAAGCCATTAAGGTAATCATGGGCAAGAAACCTAGTTTGTCTGATAAAATACTACATGTAGACATTGAAACAATGGATTTCACTAGCACTAGAACATTTAGAGCAGAAGAGTGCCCAATTTGTGGTACTGGTAAACTAGAAGAATCAGTCAAAGAGGAATTAATCACTGAAGAGTTGTGTGGTAGAAATCAGGGGAAAAGAACCTTCTCAATTACTCCAACTAGTACATTTGATTTAGATATTCCATCAGTAACTGCAATAGCTAAATCCAAAGGGTTACTAGTTGATAATCAAGGTGAGCTAGGACTATTATTGAGGAATAATGACTATTCAGTTAGTTTTATGAAAAAAGGTTCTGCAGTTATTGTTGGAAGTAAAGACGAGGAATCAGCCATTTCTCTATACAAGGAATTACTTGCATAGAATCTAGTTTTGATATCTATTTTTGTGATTAAATTTTAATAATATGAAAATTTTATAAAAATATGTCAAAAGCAAAACAGATTGATGATTTAACTCCTGAAGAAATTAATGATATCCAAGAGTTTCGAAATAATTCTCAAGATGGTAAAACAATGACCCTTGAAGAATTAGTAATTTTTTAATGATGCTGGAACTAAGAGCCTAATTTATTTACCATTAAAGAGATGTTTCGCCTGCCTAAAACTTAAATTTCGGCTTTATATCGGAAATATAATGCATAAACTCTTTTCGTTGTTCTTACTTTTAGCTATTATTTCTTGTATATTTGGTACTTCTCCCGTATTTGCTGGAGCCCCTGCTGCTATTACTGATTTGGATAAATCTAAGTTATCATCTGCTACTGAAATTTACCTAAAATGGACTGCACCTGCATCAGATGAATCTATTACTGGATATAAAATAGAGTCTGCTGTTGAAACTAGTTTTAATAATTTTAATGCTTATACTACTATTAATGCTACCACTAACAGTAATGCTGTAACTTACACTGTAACTGGTCTATCACAAGGTGATTTCTTGAAATTTAGAGTATCTGCAATTAGTACCGATGGTACTGCCATTGCCTCAAATCAATTTATGACTGGTACTGCACATGGTGCCGTAGACAATTCAGGTGAGATACAAGAATTTTCAGGTGAACAGAATTTCGGTGCAGGTTCAAAATTTGCATCCAGTCAAGATTTTTCAGGTTCTGCCAATCATAACTTTGTCAGCAATAATATGGAGTTTGGTACTGGTAGTTCCTTTAATTCAAACGTATCATTTGGTAACGGTGCCGATTTTAATTCTGGCATTCAGAACTTTTCTGGTGCCAACGAATTTGGTGCAAATTCAACATTTGCAAATGGTCAAACCTTTGCAGTAGCTCAAACCTTTAATGGCACCAACACATTTGGTGATGCCATGCACTTTGGAGACAACCAAAACTTTGGTGGCAATACTAACACCTCAGGTAATTTACGATTAGATGCATTAGCTACTGGTACAACTTATTGGTATACTATCATTGCACTCATTGATGAAGGTAATAATGGTGTAGATGGTCATACTGCAATTAATGCAACTAACATTGGTGGTGCTTATAATGCAGGTATAATTTATGCTGACTTTAGTGCTGTAACTTTTGGTTCTCAACGTAACGATGTAACTTTTACAGACAGTAACAACAATGGTGTCATTGATTGTACTGCAAATGGTGCTTGTGAACTCGCTGATTTATCATCTCCAGTAACCTTTGCAGCAGGTACAACCATCTCCTTTGAACAAGACCCATTTCACACATTTGGTAGTAATACCGTCTTTGCTGCAGGTACAACCTTTGTACCAGGTCAAACATTTAGTTCAACTCAAAACTTTGCAGATGGCGCAATGAACTTTAAAGCTGGAATGCACTTCTTTGCAAATCAAGACTTTAACCAAGAAGGTGTAGACCATGATTTCTCAGGAAAGGCAATGAAATATGGAACTGGTAGTGACTTTGCCACAGCTGAAACATTTGGTGAAGCAGGTAACTTTGCTTCAGGTGTACAACTTTTCCATGGTGCCAACACATTTGGTAAAGATACACTATTTGCAGATAACCAATCATTTAGTGCAATACAAGCATTTTCAGGTGCCAACACATTTGGTGCAGGTACAGCCTTTGACGCAGTCCAAAACTTTGCTGATATCAAAGTGGGTTCAGGTAATCTAGGTCTTGCTGGAAATGGTACTGGTACTGCCAACATTTATGATATATTGCAGTCCCTTGATACTCCTACAACAACTATTTCTGCATTAGGTAGTGGTAATAGTTTCTCTACTGGAATAGTTTATGTGGACTTTAGTGCTGTAACTTCTGGTAACTCAATTAATGATGTACAATTCACTGATGCTAACAGTAATGGTATCATTGACTGTATCAGTGATGGAGCTTGTGAGCTAGCTGATCTTTCTAAACCTGTCGCATTTGCCAATACTGCAACTGTACTATTTGATCAATCTTCCACCCAAACCTTTGGATCTAATACAGCATTTACTGTTGGAACATCATTTGGAAATGAACAAGCATTCGCTTCTACTATGGACTTTACAAATGGT
>ERZ813253.21-NODE-21-length-74205-cov-3.818624_pt1 | contig 74205 bp, 72 predicted proteins | sample MGYA00520893_ERZ813253 | MGnify/ENA primary metagenome ERZ813253 (study PRJEB31669, sample SAMD00080414) | marine metagenome | biome: oceanic hadal pelagic zone biome; feature: marine hadalpelagic zone; material: sea water | place: Pacific Ocean:Izu-Bonin Trench...
ATAGGAATGTAAAAAATTTAATAGCGGATGAAGATTGAAGGGTGCAATGACAAGTCGTCTTTGCAACTTCACGAGGACGAAGACTATGACACGCTTGACGGATTTGAGCTTGCACAACTTGATCATGTTACTGTAATTGGAGAAGTGATAGATACGGAAGAAATACGATTTAAAACACTAGAAGCATCCGCAACTCAAATAAAGCGACTTTCGATCGAATATTCTATTCACGAAGAATAAAACTGAAATACCCCAATTGAATTGACGTTATATTATTCGAAATAATCAATAAACCTTAAAGAAAAGGAACTTGGAAATGAATTCAATATTAACAACACTCGCAATCGGATCCGCCATCGTTCTCGGTGGATGTAACAAAACAAAAGAAATTTCAACAGCAGCAACTGCTACACAAGCAGAACCACAACACGTGAACCTCGCTATAGAAGTCACAGTTGAAAATGGTGAAATGAAAGTAATGGTCAACGGAGAAGAGCGATCAATTGGTGATCTCTCCGAAATCATGGGGGGCATAGATTTTGGTGGTGGTGACAAGAATATCGAAGTACACATCGCGAGAATGATGGGTAATTGGGATGGTGAAGAAGATGGTATTCACGAACATGTCATGAGAAAGATGAGTGGTGACGGCGAACATCCTAGCGGCAAGCGTGTACGCATCATTAAAATGATGGGCGGTGATGGTTCACCTGAGGGCACGCGTGAGCACATGATGAGAATGATGGGCGATAGGGGTAGTTACGGCAATCCAGATCATCCAATGGGCGAGGTATGGGGTGAATTTCATGTAGAACGAGACGTACCTGAAGAAGTCCAATTTCTTGAAGAACTATCAATGCTTGATGAGATTTCAGCAACGATGAGTCCTCAATCGATGGTAATGCTCGGAATACATATGATCAGAGATGAACTTGAGCCCGAAGCGAGACTCGAAGCGTTAGAACGAATTATTGAAGAGGCAAGCAATGCAACGTCACGAAATGCAGCACTTATTGTTGCAATCGAAACGCTACAAGAACTTGACCGACAAGACGAAGCAGTCGATTTGATGGTTGAACTTGTACTTTCTAACTAAGGAGTTTGCTGTGAGCCTTGAACCTTGCTTCTAAAGCGCTGCGAAGTGTTGCTGGTCTTGGTTTATCAAGGTTGCGGCAAATAACAGTAAGCATTTTTACAAGCCCGTGATAGTCCTTCACCGAAATAATTTCAGGAGCGACTCTCGCGGGCTTGTTTTTTTGTAAAACACCATCGATGTCGTGCATGTTGTGATAGTTGCCAAGAGCGAGGCATAAGCATGTGGATAGATATCCATAATTGCAAAACGCAGTTGATTCGCACGTACCTCCGGGCATGAGTTTTCTCTGCCATGCAAACTTCTTTTGTGCATGCATTATTTGGGAAATTGCATTTGTCAGTTCGGGACCAAAGACACTTGTTTTGTCGCCTACGCGTAGAATTGCCCCCCCACCAATGGGAGATTCCGAAAAACTCCGCGAAGTTTCAAGACAAAGGAGTCTTGATGTTTTAGGAATTGTTTTGTTTTTTGCCGCAGCAATTGCTCCAACGAAACCAATTTCTTCGGCGCGTGTAAGGAGAACACTAACGTGACCGAGCCCCTTCAGTGTTTTTATTTTGTCGAGTGCTGAGATTGCAGCAGCAACACCGGCAAGATCATCGCACGCGGGAGCATGAAGCAAATCGCCTTTGATAAAGGGTGGTTTAAATCGCCACCGTGCAACGTCACCCTCAAGCAAAAAGCCAGCAAGTGACTTTTGGAGTTTGACGACGACTCGCTTGAACGGTTTTGCTTTTGGCTTGAGAGACTGGATCATTCCGAAGTAACTATTGTCATTGTTGTCAAAGACCTCTACTTTTGCTCCAACGAAATATGCATCGTTGACCCCGCCCCTGAATTCCATTTCTAGATGTTGTTCATCAAGTTGTTTTCTAACCACAAAAGCGGGGTGGTCGAGGTGGGCGGTGATGCAGATAGGTTTCTTTGCAGACTTTTTCGTTTGCGTAAGCAACAGGTTGCCGAACTTGTCTTTTTTCAGCGAAATACCACTCTGTTTTTTTGCCCATTTTTCAATCCACTGGACGACTCTCCATTCCTGCCCTGCTGCCGTTGGAATCGCAGTTATTTCCATCAACCATTTCAAATGTCTTTTCATCCGAGCATCATAGTGCCTCGCACCAAGGTGACCTTCGGGGACACTCCATCGCAGGGCACCATACAATACCGAAATGGCATTGGCGACGATAGAAGAGATTTTGGAAGATTTGCGTGATGGCAAAGTGATTGTGCTTATCGACGATGAGGATCGCGAGAATGAGGGCGATTTTGTTGTTGCAACTGAGCACATCAACGTCGAACTGATTAACTTTCTTACTCGCGTCGGTGGTGGTTACCTCTGCGTTGCGATGACAGGAGATGATTGTGATCGCCTTGAACTTGGACCACAAGTTGCACAAAACACAAGCGTTCGCGGAACACCCTTCACGATCAGTGTTGACGGTCATCCTCGGCACGGCGTCAGCACGGGTATTTCTGCAACAGATCGAGTAAAAACGCTCGAATTGCTCGTGAACACTGATTCAAGACCCGACGATTTTGTTCGTCCCGGTCACATCAACCCACTTCGTGCTCGTGAAGGTGGCGTCCTTGCAAGAACAGGACAAACCGAGGGGTCTGTTGATCTCTGCAAGTTAGCAGGTCTCCAACCTTCTGCTGTCATTATTGAAGTTGTCAAAGAAGATGGTGAAATGGCTCGTGTGCCTGACCTTGAAAAAATTTGTGACGAACACGATTTTAAGATGTGCTCTGTTGAGCAGATCATTGAGTATCGACTTGCACGCGAAAGTCTTGTGCATCGAATTGAACCAAAATGCGGAACGCCAATCGAGACGCCTTACGGGACATTTAATTTGATTGCTTACCACAGCACAATCGATGCAGTGCCGCACCTTGCACTCACCGTAGGAGATGTTGGAGAACTTGACGAATACGGAAGCGCAAAACCAATCGAGGAACCAACGCTCGTGCGTGTTCACCGTAGAAACTTACTCGGTGATATTTTTGATGCAAACGACCACCCTTCTGGCAAGGAACTTCGTGCTTCACTTCGCATGATTACAGAAGAAGGTCGCGGTGCCCTGATTTATTTACGACCAGAACAATACGGTGATGAATTTATTGACCGTTTACAGAGAATTCAACGACCAGAAACAGACGTGAATATTCCCGACCTTACAGCTTCGGAAAAACCCACAGGTCTCCGAGATTACGGGACGGGTATTCAAATCATCCGTGATCTTGGCTTGAGAAAACTCAAACTTCTAACAAACCATCCTAAACACCTTACTGCGTTGCACGGTTTTGGCATTGACATTGCAGAACAGATCCCGATTAAAACGGATGGTGATCGTTAATCCCGATTACCAAACATAACCGCTAAGCGGAAACAAAGTTTGACGGCTTCAAGATAAATCCAGACAAGGGTGACCATTAAAATAAAACCGCAGAACCATTCCATTTGTTTTGGTGCGCCGGAATTAACGTGTTGTTCAACCATGCCAAAGTCGATGATCAGCCACAACGAAGCGACGCCTAGAATAAGGACATTCAGTCCAATGCCTATAAGCGCCGAAGTTTCACCAGAAAACGCAGAACCAAGTGATAAAAACGGCATTTGGGTTCCAAACATCGACATGACGAACGAAATCATATATGTCACAAAAATGCCTAGCGTTAGTACCTGCACTGCAGCGGTAAATTTTTTCGTAGGTCGAAGAATCCTAAGGTAATAGAGCGCCAACATTGAAACGAGGATGCTGATGGTGACGACAAATGCCTGCAGTGCAAGACCACCCATCGCACCGTAACCCATGTTTTCAAGCGTGCCATCGAGCGCATTGGTGATTACACCTAAAAAGGCACCCTGAATGATTGCATAAATCCACGCAGTTTGTTTCGCTCGCATTGGATTGCGATAAATCATGAAATACACAACAATCGTTGCGATCAACCCAGCAATACCAAGTGGCTATGCAAGTGCGGGCTGATTTTGTGTCACCCAAATTCCAAGCATTCCGCCAATAACACAAATGACCGTCAACATGCCGGTTTTGTTAACGACTCCCTGCACGGACGCAGTTTCGCTACCCTCTGCAGCAAGCCCAGCATCCCAAATGTCTGGATTTTTCAACGCAGGGTTGCTTGTATCTAGCATGTTTCGCCTCATTCGCATTGTGAATTCCTCCGTTGTGGGTCTGTTGTATTCTACACACACCAAGAGATGAAAACACAAGACCTCATTACTGCTTTCGAAACATTTGCCCCAACATATCTCGCCAACGATTGGGACAATGTTGGGCTGCTTGTTGGGTCAACAACGTGGCAGGCGAACAACATTTTATTAACGATCGATCTTACCGAAGCGGTGATGAAAGAAGCAATCAACATGAAAGTCGACACGATTGTTTCGTATCATCCACCGATTTTTCATCCACTGAAATCGGTCACTGATGCTTCCTTCAAAGAACGTATTGTACTTGATGCAATTTCAAACCATATTGCTATATATTCACCACACACCACACTTGACGTCGCAACCGGCGGTATCAACGACTGGATTGCACAATGCCTTGGCAGCGGGGATGTCCGAGCGTTACAGCCTTTTGGATACTTGCCCAAAGATGAGGAGTGCAAACTTATTACTTTTTGCCCAGAAGACAAGGTCGAGGAATTGCGATTGGCACTTTCTAGCGTTGGAGGTGGACGTATTGGGTTATATGAGCAGTGTTCTTTTACAACCAAAGGCGTAGGTACATTCCTTGGAAAGGAAGGAACGAATCCAAGTCACGGAGAAGCAGGAAAGTTACAAAAAGTTATTGAATGTAAATTTGAAATGGTTGTTTCAAAAGCATCGCTCTCACTTGCAATTCAAGCGATTCGACAGTTTCATCCGTATGAAGAACCTGCACTTGAAGTTCACGATCTTGGAAAACGTCCCCGAAGAGAAATAGGTGTGGGCCGCCGCATCCATTTGGACAAACCAATGCAGCTCGACGAACTTGCAAGGAAACTTAAGAAACACCTGGGGGTTGGATACGTTCGTGTTGCACCTGCTGCTGGTAAGGGTGATGGAATCGAAGTTCAAACGGTTGGGTTATGTGCAGGTGCCGGTGGATCAGTTTGTGATCTTGCCATCGATGAGGGATGTGAAGTCTTTATCACTGGTGAAATGACGCACCATGACGTGATTGCTGCAACTTCAAGGGGATGCACGGTTGTACTCACTGGTCATACCAATAGTGAGCGAGGGTACCTGCCTAAACTCAGGGATCAACTTGCAGAATTACTTCCGAAATCAACTATCTCGGTGAGCAAAGCGGACGCACCGCTGTGGAATTACTATTAAGCACTCAAAAATTTATGTCTTGGACAACTCACAACATGGTCGTTCACCATGCCGACTGCTTGCATGAAGGCGTAACAAATTGTTGGACCGACGAATTTGAAAGTATGTTTTTTTAAATCTTTTGCCAGCGCTTCGCTGATTGGTGTTGCTGCTGGAATTTGCGTATCAGTTTTCCACTTGTTTACAATTGTCTTATAGTCAACATGCTTCCATAAAAAGTCATCGAACGAGCCCTTGCCCCCTTCCATTATTTTCAGCCATACTTTTGCATTTGCAATAGCACCGTTGATTTTCGTACTGCTTCGAATAATGCCAGCATCTTTTAATAATCTGTTGACTTGTCGTTTCCCATATCTTGCGACTTTTTCGGGATCAAAATTGTCAAACGCAGCCCTGAAATTTTCGCGTTTCTTTAACACGATGATCCACGATAACCCTGCCTGAAAACCATCAAGGCACAACTTTTCATATAACGCTTGATCATCATGTTCAGGAACCCCCCACTCATTGTCGTGGTATGCCACGTATATTGGATCATCACCACACCACAAACACCTCGCCATCAATTACCACCAAACAAATCTTCAATGAGTTTGACAGGATCTATCGGTTTGTTGTTTTCACCACCCCCAAACACATCATCGAGGATTCTTCCAACACCAAGTTCTAGCAAGATCGCACCAAGGTCAAACGAAGGATCCACATTAACTATGGGATTGTCGATCGTCCCTGTAATCAGAACCGGCACATCAATATCTGTCGCGAGCCCACGTAATTCCTTGATGGAATATCCAAGACCAGTGAGTGGAATCGCTGTTTTCAAATGCAACTTACGGTTAACTAAATTTATTGTTCCTGAGTATGGGATCGTGTATTTGTTCGCGAGCGTGAGTTTGAATTCTTTGTATGTTGCAATACCGTTTCTTATGGAGATGTAAATCTTGTCGAAATATGCAGGAATGACCTCGACATGCTTTGTGTTAAACATGGGAAGGATTTTCATGGTGAGGGAACCACTGTCTAGGGCAACTTCGCCAATGTCAATCATGACGTCGGCGCTGAGTTTTGAAAGATCGCCATTTAATAGTGATGATGCGTTTGTGATTTGTAACCCAATAGGTTTTTTGATTGAGCGAATATCTGAAAGAATGGGACCAAGATCTTTGAGCAAGTGTCTTGTTAATTTCTTCGAAAGTTGTAATTCTGCAAGCGTTGGTATGTTGGTTGTTGTCGAAACCATGCCATCAAGAAAGGTCATCGATGTTTCGAACGCTGCGTTTGGCGAAGTTCCACTAGCTCTCACAACGGGATTGCTGAGCATGTTTTCGCATATCATTTCGACTGCAATTGGGGAACCAAGGGTATCTGCAAGGATGCCATTGGTCTTACAAAAAGCATCAAGCAAATGGGTGTCGAGGCCCGTTGCAGCAACTTGGAGATGAAGGTCATTATTTGTATCATTCAAAACACGAGAGGTTTTTCCACGAAGAACGGTATGTTGTTTACCAATATCAAGCGTGATGTCGAACGATGCGTTTCCCTCCAAATCGACTGAAGGTACAACAACGTGCAACGTCGAAGTTGCACCAATGTTCGTTCCAACGAGCAGTGTTGCAAGTTGACTTGTAATAACTGCGGTCACATCTACATTATTAAAACCAACAAGTTGGTCGCCTTTAAATTCACCGACACAACTTGCGAGTACCCTTTCGCTTACGAACGATAGATCTAGAGTATCCCAGTTGAGAGTCGCAGTTGTGCTAAATGTGTTTCCTATATCACGTGTTGCACTCATGCGATCGTCAGGGATGTATGTATCAAGAATGGTAGATGAAACATTCTTAAGAGCGATCTCCCCAATTCCACGAGGGAGTTGACCCACAATTGTTTTCCAAAGATCTTCAATACCATCAAGTTTGTTTTTATTTGGTGAATGCAACGTTACAACAAATGTGGAGTTTATTCCGTTGAGTGTCGCACTGCCTGATGTTGCAAGAAAGCGTGACAACACATCGCCCTCTAAACTTGCATGAACCTCTTCGATGTTGACGTTTGTTGGTTTGTACAACAATCCGCCTACAATGTGGAGTTCACCAGAAAGCGAGTTTTCCCCTGTGCCCACTGGAACGAGACGATCGAGGTGGATGGTTACTTTCGGGTCGCCCGACAGGTTGCCGTCAGTGAGCGCGCTGAGCAATTCACTGTGAATATTCGCTTCTACGTTGACGTCTGTAAGCACCCCCATATCAGAATCCACTATTGCAGAGAGTGTCAAATCCCTCGTGCTGAATGTTGCAAAAGGCAAACTGTCACTGTTTGGGCGACTCAATTTAGCGCTCATTGTTGGGCCAAGGTCCCGCAACGTATCGATTTTGGCAGAATCAAGAAAGGCAGCAAGAATCGTTGTTGGGACTTCTGAAACATTGACAGTTCCCATGACAGACCAACCGCCAAAAGTAAGTGCACCCTTATTTGTAGATTTTACAAACTGTGTTTTGCAAAAGATGTTTCCGCGTTCTTCACCCAACTCTGTAAGAGATCCATTCATTGCAACACTAAATGATTCAGACATATTGGGCGAAGTAATCACGCCCGAAAACGTACTGATTGCCCAATTAGCAATACCGTTGATTGTAGGAAGTTGTGCGTTTTCAATCTTCAAGGAGATTGTGCCACCACCTTCTGCATTTAATTCGCCAGATGTATTGATCAACGAAGGTGCATTGCACGCTGCGTTTATTGATCCACCAAATATAGTTTCGACACTCAGTTCTGCGACAAAATGTTGTCCCGGATCGACATCAAGTGAACCCTGAACATTGTTATAGAAGAGTGAATCTTCTCCCTCAAGAGTAAGAGTGTCGAGTTGCAAGGTAAGATCGAGTTTTGGAAATACGAAGGGAACTTTTTGTTGTGCAACGGTATTGGCAAATGGTTGCACGGTGACCTCTTTTGTACTTTCTTCTATTTCTTGCGGCAGCACGATGATTACGTCACCAGTGATCTGAACCTTGATTGGTTGAGATTGGAATAGCAAAGAAAAGATAGAATTTTCAATTTCTATATCAATGTCTGCAGTTCCCAAATGATGCTCCACATGCACGCCGGTGAGTAATTGAGGACCACTCCAGTTGACAACAACCTCTTGCACGACCGACCCATCTTGCTCAATTGCAGAAATAATCACGTTTTGGGCTATTTTTGGGATTGCAAGATAAGCCACAACACTCAATATCATGAGAATTGAGAGGCACAGAAGTAGAATTTTTCTTGTCTTGGACATACAGTGTGAATCCTACCTGTTTGTTATCCTTACCGAAATATGTGCAGGACAATTGAAACAACTGCATTAGCAAAAATCAACCTTTCCCTTTCAGTAGGATTACCTATTGAAAAGAAAGGCATGATGCATCCCATCGCTACACTGATGTCAACAATTGATTTTTGCGATGTATTGACAGTGACGCGACTAGATGAAGGGGATCTTTCGCGATATGCCATCCTGTGGAACGAGGACGCTCGCCAAAAAACCCCCATTGATTGGCTAATAACGAGTGATTTGGCCGTTCGTGCCCATCGTTACCTTGAGGCAAAGGTTGGTCACCCCCTACCAGTACAACTAAAACTTGAAAAACGGATTCCAGTTGGCGCCGGTCTTGGGGGCGGGTCATCTGATGCAGCAGCAATGCTAAGAGCAACGGCGGCTCTTTTTGACCTTGATGTTGACCTACACGCAATTGGGGTATCAATTGGTTCTGATATACCGTTTTTAATAGGTGGTGGAACACAATTGGTTACCGGTTTTGGCGAGATTCTTGAACCCATTGACGAGGAAAACAGGTCACTTGTCCTCGTTTTGCCCGCTTATGGCTGTCCTACTGGCAAAGTGTATGGCGCGTTTGATGAATTATCCAGCGCGAAACTTGATCTCGAACGCGTTCGTCGGGGAGACATATTCAATGACTTAACCAACGCGGCGATGGAGATTTCCGAAGAATTATCGAACGATATGGCACGTTTACAATCGATTGCCAAAGAAGAGGTTCATCTTTCTGGGAGTGGCTCAAGCATGTTTGTGATCTGCGATAATACGATGCACGCAGAGGCTCTCGCCCCCCTGATTGAAGAAAAGACAGGACTGGTTGCAATTGCTACGAAGACAATAGTTCCAGCAATGGAAATGGAGAAAACAGAATGACAACTATGATGATGACTGATTTTGTACCTGCAGATATTGACGCTTCAACGTGGGAAAATTTACAACCCTACTATCAACAACTGTTAGACCGTGAATTCAAATGTTCAGGTTGTCTAGAGCAATTTTTACTCGACCTTAGCGAACTTGACGCTGCTGCTTACGAGGCTGGTTCAGATCTTTACATTGCCATGACGTGCAACACCGAAGATGAAGATGCGAAAAACGGCTTTCTTGCATTTGTTGAAACTGTTGAACCAGAGTTAAAAAAAGTTGGGTTCGAACTCAACAAAAAAGTTGTTACCAGCCCACATGTCAAAGATTTAGATACGCAGCGGTACGCTGTTCTCTTACGAAACTGGTTTGCTGATGTTGAAATTTTCCGTGACGAAAACGTGCCGCTTCAAACAGAGGACACAAAGTTGGGTCAAGAGTACGCAGAACTTTGCGGTGCAATGATGGTCGAGTTTGACGGTGAAGAAAAAACGATGCCTCAAATGGGTGTGTATCAACAAGATTCAGACCGTGCAATTCGAGAAGCAGCGTGGAGAGCTGTCGCAGAGCGAAGGTTGCAAGATCGTGAAAAATTTGATGGCATGTTCGACACGATGGTCAAGAATCGAAATCAAACTGCGAAAAATGCTGATTTTGAGGATTACCGCGGGTACATGTTTGCAGTGAAACACCGATTTGATTACACACCAGAAGATTGCATTGCTTTTCACAGTGCAGTTGAACAAACGTGCATTCCAATTGTTCGCAAACTTGCAGAAGAACGCAAGGCTGCCCTTGGTGTTGATACGCTTCGGCCTTGGGATCTTGCTGTGGATCCACACGGTCATCCACCACTTAAACCATTTGAGGATGCAGATGAATTAATTGAGAAGACATCGAAATTATTTCACAGAATGGATGGTGAACTTGGCGAGATGTTCGATACCATGCGTGATGGCGGGTACTCACTTGACCTTGATTCACGTAAAGGAAAAGCACCCGGTGGGTATCAAGCATGCCGTCATCGTAAGCGAAAACCGTTCATATTTATGAATGCAGCTAGTCTTCCGCGTGATCTTGACACGATGGTGCACGAGGCAGGACACGCATTTCATTACATGTTATGCCGACACGATGACTTGGTGTGGTATCGAGGTGCCCCATTAGAATTTGCAGAAGTTGCATCGATGAGTATGGAAATGCTGTCTTATCCATTCTTGGAAGAATTTTATACATCCGAAGAAACAAAACGTGCAATTCGAAAACACCTTGAAGGCATTGTGAATTTTTTACCTTGGTGTGCAACGATTGACGCGTTTCAGCACTGGATTTATCTCAACCCAGACCACACACGCGAAGAACGAACTTCCCATTGGTTAGAACTTTGCAAACGCTTTGGCAGTGGTGTTGATTGGTCTGGCCTTGAAGCAGAACAAGAAGCAGAGTGGCATCGACAGTTGCATCTTTTTCAAGTTCCCTTTTATTACATTGAATATGGCATTGCTCAACTTGGCGCACTACAAATGTGGTTGCATTACTGTAATGATTCAGAAGCTGCACTTGCGTCATACAAAAAAGGATTGGCCTTGGGAAGCAGTAAACCACTTCCCGAACTTTTTGAAAACTCTGGTTTGAAATTTGACTTTACCGCTCAGATGGTTGGAACGCTAATGAAAGCAGTCGAAGAAGCACTCGATCAACACGCGTAAATGAAAACACAAGGCGGATTTCAGTCAATTCGATATGTGTTGAAAAAAGCAAAGGATGCGGGGGGTTTACGCGCAATGTGGAAAGCGATGCGTTCTTCAAATACATGTAAAACCTGTGCTTTGGGTATGGGTGGACAAAAAGGTGGGATGGTAAACGAGGCAGGTAAGTTTCCACAGTTTTGCAAAAAATCTGTGCAAGCGATGGCTGCTGATATGCAGGGTGCAATCACAGAGGAGTTCTTTGAGCGATATACAATCGCACAACTCTCTGCGATGTCACCTCGTGAACTTGAATCGTGCGGACGACTTACTTTTCCAATCTATGCAGGTCCACTTGATTCGCATTACAAACGCATTTCATGGGAAGAGGTAATGGAACGCACATCAAAAGCAATTCGCGAAACCGAACCCTCGCGATCGTTTTACTACCTCAGTGGTCGCTCAAGTAATGAAGCAGGTTTTTTATTACAACTTGCAGCGCGGATACGGGGTACCAACAACGTCAACAACTGTTCGTTCTTTTGTCATCAAGCAAGCGGTGTTGGACTGACGAGTGTTACGGGTTCCCCAACAGCAACGGTCGTGTTGGAAGATTTAAGCAAATGTGACTTGCTCTTTCTTATTGGATGTAATCCAGCTTCTAATCATCCAAGGTTACTCAAAAATCTAATAGACCTGCGTCGCCGTGGTGGAAAAGTTATTGTCGTGAATCCGATGAAGGAACCGGGTCTTTGCAAATTTAAAGTGCCAAGTGACCTTCTTAGTTTGCTATTTGGATCAACAATTTCAGACATCTATGTTCAACCAAATATCGGCGGGGACAGCGCATTTTTTCTTGGCGTGATCAAATGGTTGGGAGAACATGATGGTTTCGATTCGCAGTTCCTTGAAAACCACGCTGAAAATTTTGATGCGGTTGCAAGGCGAACTTCAGAAACACCATGGGCAAAAATTGTTGAACTTTGTGGAGTTTCACAAGAGGAGATCGGGCAAGTGGCAAGTGCGTACAAGGAGTCTTCGGGAACAATATTCTGTTGGGCGATGGGTATTACCCACGTTGAAGGAGGCGTCGATAGCGTCAGGGCAATTGCAAATACTGCAATAGCACGGGGAATGATTGGACGAAAAGGCGCTGGCTTGTTACCACTTCGTGGACATTCAAATGTTCAGGGCATGGGGACAGTTGGGGTTGTACCCACCTTAAAAGGCAAAATGGCTGAGGCAATTGAAGAAGAACTACAAATTATATTGCCCAAAAGTACTGGAATGGACACGATGGCATGCATGCAAGCCTCCCATGGCGGTGAAATTGATTATGCCATGTGTCTTGGCGGAAACTTGCTTGCAGCAAATCCAGATACGCGTTTTGCAATTGACGCCATGTCAAAGATTCAATTTGTTTCTTACTTATCAACAACGCTGAACAAAGGTCACTTTTTGGGAAGAGGTTCAGAAACTGTTGTGTTACCGGTTCTTGCTAGAGACGAAGAAGAACAAATCACAACCCAAGAATCAATGTTCAACTTTGTACGTCGCAGTGCTGGTGGCATGCACCGTCATGTTGGTCCAAGGAGTGAAGTGAACATCATCGCTGAACTTGCACATTCAGCAATCGGTGGTATTGCGTGGGAGCAATTTCAAAATTACAGTTCTATTCGTGAATTAATAGCAAAATGCGTCAGTGGTTTTGACCCAAACGAAGAGCACCAGATTGAAGGACGAACGTTTCATCAGCCAAATTTTCCAACTTCAACAGGAAAAGTGGTCGTGCACGATGTTGTACCAAGAACACCAAGCAAGTTAGAAGACAATCAATTACGGTTGATGACAATTCGAAGTGAAGGACAATTTAATACTGTTGTGTACGAAGAAGAAGACATATTTCGATCGCAGACAAGGCGGGATGTTGTGTTAATGCATCCTAACGACATGAAAAAGTTGCAGTTTGTACAAGATCAGCAGGTTCTTGTTCGGGGTGAAGCCGGAGAGATCACGGTGTTCGTTCGTGTATTTGATATTAGAGAAAGCAACTGTGCAATGTATTACCCCGAGGCAAATGTATTGCTCTCTAATAAAATTGATCAGGAATCAAAAACACCCATCTTCAAAGGTGCAGTTGTTGAGTTGCTCTCTTGTGTTGATGTTTGAAAGTTGTTTTTTGGCACCCCACGGTCTTGGAACAACGGTGCACACAAGTGTACGTAGAAAACCATGCAGTGATCTTCCTCCTTCATCTAAATACGTGGAACACGCGTTAGAAGCCAGGCTGCTCACAACAAGCGGGAGAGGTGTTGGAAAGTCAACATTACTGTCACCCTCAAACACAACAACATCACCTTCACCAAATAGTGGTTGGACTGTTTCTAGCTTGAGCAATGGCATGTCACACCCAACAACCAAATAGCGTTCATCGAGGTTAGACCTGAGTAATGCTTCAATACCAGCAACGGGACCAAACCCTTTCCGATGATCAAGAATGCAATGTTGATTGCTATATGTTCCACCAACAACCACCGTCTTGTTTGCAGTTGTGGAAGCGAACTCAAGCATCGCCTCCATCATTGTTTTGCCATTTGGCAATGTTACTTCATGCTTAGGCGAACCCATGCGGCTGCTTTTTCCACCAATTAAAATTGCGACTGTGTGCGGCCACATGCGATCAGTTTTTATTGTGAACCGTGATGGATTCTCCAAGCGAAATCGTGTTTTCAACAATGACTTTTGCGAGATATCCACACCGACCAATGATGTCAGTTTTAAGTTGTTTTCCAAGTGGGTCAAGGACAAAACACGGCTTTCTTGCTTCAACCAGTTCAATAACTACCCCACCAGAAAAAGCGAGACGATCTCCCGGTTCAAGTGATTGCAGATGTAGGTCTTTGACAGTGATGTTTTCACCAACAGCACCCGGACAAAGATCGTAACCTTCTGTGACAAGTTGATCTAAAATTTCTTTGTCAATCAAACTGATGGCTCTATTAGGATTGACGTGTTTACTGTGATCGTGAGAGTCGCCATCAAGACCCCCAACTCTGATAGCACACTTTTCCACAGGTAGTTTTGGTATTCCCCCTTGCGAAACGTTGATAGAAAGCACAGTTGGCATAAACGAATTATACTCTACTCACATGTACTTTTTGACGCTCACCATCTCTTGTGGTTTATGTTTGCTCTTGCAATCTACACCAGTTAAACTTATACCGGTAGATGCTGGGGTTGAGGACAGAACAGTATTAAGTGAGTCGTTGAGAGTTGAGCCTTACGACATGCGGGAAAATCAATCCTTTGAACAGTTGTTTCGCGTTGAGGGAAGTCCACAGATTTATGTCAGACGCGCTGGTTCGCTACACGCTGTATTTCGTGATCCTCTGTACGTCGAAACAGTTGGCGGGTCTATTCCACTTGTTCCAACAAGCACTATTTACTGTATTGGAGAAGTGACACATAACGTACTTAATCAACTTGGCGTGATCGCTACTGGAGAAAAAGTAATTGTTGATGAAGGGACGTCAGTACAGGAGATTGAAAAGTGGAACCCTGTTTCTCCAGCAATTTCACATACACCGCTGATTTCGATTCGCTTTCTTGATGATGAAGGATACCGAAGACGCCGATTGGCATCCTTTGTTTTAGAAATGTCATTTCGAAGATGATTACTTAAGCAGCTGTTGGGGGGTCATCATGAAGATTCCAAACACCCATCATTGATGCCATCAGGTAGATTCGTTGTTGCGCTTGGGCAACTGCGACTTCATCAATCTTGCCGTGTTGACCCCGTTTATCACCTAGCGATGCAGCAGCCTCACAAGGGAATGGCAACGAGAGCCTACTCGAACCAACGATCGGGTCCGATTCTACCTCTGGAGTTGGGAACCCTAGTCCGGTGTGTGGGTTTGGATATGGGATGTGATTTTCCATGCTTCCGATCCATCGACGCAAAAAAGAGCCGAGTTTTGTCAAATATCCAATATCAGTGTGAGTTCCACGGGTAACCCCCACCCCAAACTACCCATTTTGCCATTATTGACTCCGAGTCAATTAATACCATCGTAACGACGCTATTAAAGAAAGATAAACAAATAAAAGATCCCAGACATGCGGCTCATTTAATTGACTTGCAGTCAATTAAATGAGCACAGGGTGCGCAAGAGTGAGGTTACGATACCGCGCTCATGACACTTACCGTTGAAAAAGTCAAAACGAACATCAGCGATCCCCTGCTTGAGCCAATTGCAGAGAAGGCACGCCAGGGCATTCGCCTTTCTGAAGCGGAGGGGTTGCAACTTTATGAAACAAAAGACATATGGACGCTCTGCTCACTAGCAGATGAAGTACGTCGTAGATGGCACGGCGATGTGGCGTACTACAATATTAATCGCCATATTAATTATTCAAATGTCTGCGCACTGAGTTGTAAGTTCTGTGATTTTTATCGAAAAAAAGGTCAAGACGGCGCGTATGAATATTCTATTGAGGACATCAAAAAAGAAGCACGAGGCGCAATGGAAGCTGGAGCAACGGAGATACATATCGTTGGTGGATTACACCCATGGCTTCCATTTTCGTACTACACAGATATAATATGTGCAATTAGAGAAGTCGCCCCAAACATACATGTGAAGGCGTTTACTGCAGTAGAAATAGTTCACCTTGCAAAAATTTCAAAACGCGGACGCGACGGAAATGCAGGAATTGCCTCGGTCATAGAAGATCTAAAAGAGGCGGGGCTCGGTTCACTTCCTGGTGGTGGAGCAGAAGTGTTCGACGACCGTGTACACGACGAAGCATTCAAAGGAAAAATACGTGGCCAACAATGGATGGACGTGCACCGCGTTGCACATGAACTTGGTTTAAATACAAATGCAACAATGTTGTATGGACACATTGAATCAAGAGAAGAACGTTTGCACCACATGTCATTGTTACGAGAGGAACAAGACCGAGCAAATCAGGATAGCACCGAAGGAAAGTTCCAAGCAATCATTCCCCTGCCGTTTATTCCGGGTGTTAGCGAACTTGCACATCTACCTGGACCAAGTGGTCTTGAAAATCTAAGAACAATTTCAATTGTCAGGTTAATGCTCGACAACATTCCACACGTTAAAGCGTTTTGGATTATGCAAACACTTCACATGGCACAACACATGTTGCAGTGTGGAGCGGACGACATTGACGGAACTGTCGTTTGGTATGACATTACAAAAGTCTCTTCAAGTTCTACACATCAAGAGTGCACGGTTAAAGATTTAGAGAGAGCTATTGCCGATGCAGGTTTTACACCCGTGGAACGCGACACCCTGTACAGAAGAGTGCTAAGAGATGGCACAAACTGGACAGTGGGTGAAGAGTGCAGTAACGTCCGATAACCAAGTTCGATACTACGCCGCTTTCCGGATTCCCCTTACATTTTCTTTTGCTGTTTTTGCCACCAGGCGATCAACCGCCCAGGATTGCAACACTCTTAGGAATCTTGCTCTTGCAAACATTTCTGCCTCATTAGAATCAACACCAGAAGAGGGGTTGAGTGAAACGCAGATCTTATTTGGAATACTTTGCATCAATCCCGACATCGTCACTTCATACGGGCATGTTCTGTTGAATATTACATTTTTGGTTTAAAACCTAGCCGTTCAAAAATCCCCTCGAGTTGTTCGTTGTCAAAAAACTCAATGAGCAGTTTTCCACTTCCTTGCTTTGGACCAAGTGCAATTTTCACTTTCGTACCGAGGTGATCACCAAGTTGGCTTGACATGTTCTCTGCAAACATTTCAACTGCCGTGGGCTCGGTTTTCTGTATCTGCTTTTTATTTCTAACAGTATTCTTTTTAAGTTGTCGCTCTAGTTCTCGAACAGACCACTGCTCACTTGCGCACTTGCGAGCAATCGCTTTACATTTTGACATCTCAGGAATTCCAAGGAGTACCTTAGCGTGACCCATTGATAACCGGCCATCGCGGACTGCGTCTTTCACAGAAGCATCTAGGTCGTTAAGACGAAGAAAGTTAGCGACGCTGGATCGATCAATTCCAAGCTGCGTAGCAATGTCTTGCTGGGTAGCTTGGAAATCAACGACGAGTCGATCAAATGCCTCGGCGCGATCAATAGGGTTCAGGTCTTCCCTTTGAAGGTTCTCAATCAATGCCCATTCAGCTGATGTTCGATCGTCTAAATCTCTGATGAGTGCAGGCACATGTGTGAGCCCAGCAATGGATGCTGCCCTCCACCGCCTTTCTCCAGTAATTATTTCATATCCAGATGACGAGTTCCGAACAACGATTGGTTGCATCAACCCCGCAGTCTTGATTGAATCTGCGAGCGATCTTAGCGAATCATCATCAAACACTTGTCTTGGTTGCCGAGGATTAGGGACAACGTTTTCAACTGGAAGTTGAACCAGCCCTCCCTCTAATTCTGGCGAACTTGGTGAACGAGAAGCGCCCCCTACCGGAGAGTCAGCCCCAAGAACACTACCCACAGGTGTGGATGGGTTGAAAATTTCAACAGGTTGGTGCAACAGGCCCCCAAGCCCCTTGCCGAGACAACGAGCACTTTTCTTTTTTGCAGTTTTAGCCACGGTGGTTACTCCTTTAACCAGACAAGCCAGATATCATGTTCCACGTGGAACACTGTATGTGCATAACAACTTCACTTTATCTCAGGAATAGGTCCGCGCGTCAAGACCCACGCAAGAAAATTGTTTACAATAAAGAAAGTCCTATAACAAGTAATTTGTCCCGTATTTTGGCGTGACTTTCAAATAAATGTCGCTAAAATTCGCTAATTTAGTTGATAGTACAACTAATTGCTTTGAATATCTGCAATAACGCAGTTTACAAAGGAAGTGGAATGACGTCACATGGATCCACTGTCATATGGAACACGTCGCCAACTTCTCCCAGGTGCCTAGGATTGACTTCAGTCACTCTCAAAACAAGATCACCGGCGACTTTTATTTTGTGTTGAGCAACTTCGCCGAGATAGATCGTTTCTTCTCGAGTTCCTGAAAAACTGTTACAAGTAGCAGGGGTGTCAACTACCCTGATTGCCTCTGGTCTGAGGGAACAAACAATATTTGCTTTTTCACACGTATGATCCGATTGAAGGGTGCAAAATGAAGTTTCTAGTCCAAGGGGAGTTTCCTTTGCTCGAATAAAGTTTGTTTCTCCAATGAACTCAGCAACGAATTGAGTCACAGGTGCTTGGTAGATTTCTCTGGGAGTGCCGACTTGCATCACCTGACCATCCTTGAGAATGGCAAGTCGATCGGCAATTGAAAGAGCTTCCTTTTGGTCGTGGGTTACATAAACAGTTGTCATACCTATACTTGTGCAAATTCTACGAATCTCACTACGCATTTCCAAGCGTAACTTTGCATCTAGATTACTTAACGGTTCGTCAAGCAACAGCACATCTGGTTCTACAACAATTGCTCTTGCAAGTGCCACTCGTTGCTGTTGGCCACCAGAGAGCTCATTTGGTTTACGTTCTGCTAAATGCTCCATATGAACAACTTCTAAAGTTTCAAGAGCCTTTTTTCGCTGTTGTGTGGCGGAGTTTTTGCGTATTTTAAGACCGTAGGCTACATTTTCAAGAACAGTCATATGCGGCCAAAGCGCATAACTTTGAAAAACCATCCCCGTATTTCTCTTGTTGGGTGGCGTGTGGGTGACTTCTTTGTCATCAAAAAGTATTTTTCCCGCAGTTGGATCTATGAACCCAGCAAGCATGCGAAGTAAGGTGGTTTTTCCACACCCAGAAGGGCCAAGCAAGAAAAACAACTCACCTGATTCAATAGTTAAATCAATGGCATCAACAGCAAGGGTACTTTCGTATCTTTTTGTTAAACCTCTCAGGGTGATTGCAGTCATAGTGCAAGACAATAACAGACAACTTCAGAATATGGGATACATTGATCACGAGTTTTTAGTGTGATTGCACCCCGTGGCAGTGTACGATGTCAAGCATCTTGAATCCCAAATTTCAACTCGAAAGACTTCGCAAATGGAGAGCGAAGCCTACCCACAACACAAGCATTCACGACGCTATTCAAGTAATGCGCAAAGGGCTTCGGAAGGGCAACCGGCAATCATCTTCTGTAGTAGAAGCATGGGATGTACTTGTGCCTACTCACATTGCAAGGCAAGCAACAATTGTTTCTATTCGAAACGGTGTGCTTGAAGTTGTCACCGACGGGTCAGCAATTGCTTATCAGTTAAACAGGTTGGTTCGCGGTGGGTTGCTTCGAGATTTGCAACTTGCAAGCAAAGGTACACTTCGAAAAATAAAAATACGAAGTGTCTAACAACGCACATTACTTTCCAACGCAAAAAGACGAGAAGACATGTTCTAAGACATCATCTGGAGAAATTTTCCCAGTGATCTCTCCTAATGCCCGCAAGGAATCTCGTAAACAAGAAGCACATAATTCTGGAGTGTGACAATTCACCTCTGCCTCTTGTATGGAAACCAGCGCACTCTGCAAATGTTCTTCATGTCTAGGCAGTAATGCAACAGCATCTTTGTTTCGTTGTGAGACAACTTGTAAATACGTGAAAATGCGACTTTGTAACTTCTTAATTCCAGAACCAGAGAGAGCCGAAACCGCATCTGTATGATCTCTTATTTGATCTGCTTTGGTTTCTATTACGATTGTTCGTTCCCTTTCGGCAGGGATTTCGTTGTCGGGTGCAACGCACCACAAGATAAGATCAGCTGTATCAAGGGCGTGTTGTGCAGCTATTTGTGCAGAAGAAGAAATCTCGTCATCGCAAACTTCTATACCCGCAACATCAACGAGCACAGCTTTTGTTGATCCAAAGGTAACTTCTTCTTCGATCGCGTCGCGAGTTGTACCTGATTCTGCATCTACGACCACTCGCTGTTTTCCAACTAGTGCATTGAACAACGTTGATTTTCCGGCGTTGGGTTTTCCTGCAAGAACGACTCTTGGAAGATTACGAAGGGCAGACATTGGAATAGAATGATCTATCAGTGACTGGATACCGTCTTTTGTTTCACGTAGTTCTGTTAAAAGTTTTTCTTTTGAAATAGCTTCAACATCTTCTTCATCAGTGAAATCAATTCCTGCTTCAATAAGTGCAAGCGTACGGGTGAGCCTGATTGTCATCGGATCTGTAAGTTTAGAGAGTACACCTTCTCTAAGCAGGGCAGCGCCTGCGAGTTCAGCGTTGTTGGAAGCAGAGATCGTTGCAGAAACACCCTCGGCTTGTGCAAGTGTTATCCGCCCAGAGAAAAATGCGCGTGCAGTGAATTCGCCTGCAGTTGCTTCTCGACCATCAGTCGCATCAACAAACAGACGTATTAATCTTGTAGCAAGCGCGGGATTGCCAGCAAACTGAATTTCTACAAGATCATCTCCAGTGTAAGAAGCATTTTTTTTGAACGCAGAAACGAGTACTGGTAATTTGTTTTCACCTACTTGAAGTTGTTGTGCGAGTGTTTCTCCAAATGTCGGGGATAAGCCCAAACATTCTGACCCGCAAATGGCCGAAGAACCACTAATACGAAGTAACGCCCGCATCGAATTTCCCCTAGGCGAACTAATGGCAACAATCGTAGATTCAAGATCCATCGCGATGCATCATCTAGCCCTTTTTCTTAAAAGAGCGTTTGTTTGCCTTGTTTTTTACTTTCTTTCTACGTGCTTCCATCGCATCAGCCCATGCTCGACCCTGTTTATCTTTTGGCTTTTTGCGTTTGCCAACAGCAGGGGGTGCAGCTTTGGGTTCCAAATCCATTTGGTCGACATGTTTTCTGATGTGTCGGCTTTCAAGAATACCAACTGTGCTTGATGTCAAAATGTATAAGGTCAAACCAGATGGAGCGCTATAAAGCATAACGGGGAACAGCACAACCATCATAATTCGCATGATCTTTTGTTGTGATTGTTGCTCAGGTGTCATCGCAGTTCCGCTTTGTGGAGACATGTATTTTTGCTGAATAAAGAAGATGACACCCATAAGAATCGGTAGTAAGTTGATTCCTGTCACGTTCCACATTAAGAATTGTATCGGTTCATCGAAAGCACCAAAGAAGTGATCAGATGCACTTAAGTCAGCAAGGAATGGCCAATCTCCAAACATTTGGAAGAAGCCAAAGAACACGGGCTCTTGTCGTATGTCAAACATAAAGTAAAGAAGTGCATATAGCGCAACCCAAATGGGCATTTGCAAAAACATCGGCAAACATCCAAGCATCTGAAATGGATTCACTCCATGCTTTTTCATGAGCGCCATCTGTTCGCTTTGTACTTTCTTTGGTTCGTCTGGATACTTCGACTTTAATTTATCAATCTCTGGCTTGAGTTTTTGCATTACTTTGCCAAAGCGTTGCATGTTAATTTGCGATTTCTTTGTAATTGGGTGCAGCATTGTTCGAACGATGAGTACCAACAATATAATTGCAAGCCCCCAGTCAAACACAACATATTTGTCCAGTGTTGTGAGCACCATTGCCAACAAATCCGCAAGCCACTGAAAGGTGCAAATTGCACACATGCTTGACATTTGGTAGAGCACCAAGCCTCGCATTGACAGGGAAACATAGGGTTGAACGTTATCAAGTATAGAACGTTTAAGCGGGCCTGCGTATACTCGCATTGTTAAGTCGAGCTTCTCGTTTGTTGCAATAGTCGATTTGGGTGCCCAGAGTGCCGTCAAAATAAATTCATCTGTGTTCGTGCCAGATGTTTGTGCAGTAATCACTTTCACCGTGTTTTCTAGAAGACGAGAACCGCTCCCGTCATCTGGCATGTTTGGAAAAATCGCCAGCGCAAAATACCTATTTGTGGAAGCGAACCATGACAACTTCAGGCCATCTTCAAGAGTTTCATTCGTGGGCCAGAGTGGTTCGTTTTCAACTTTTGCAGCGTCGGCGTATTCATACAAAAAGTCACTTGATTGAATTGGTGCAGCATGGTTTGGATCGAATTGTTCATTGAGTTCCCATCCGAAACGAAAACGTCGGCGGTCCATATAACGAGATCGATCAACACGAAGACTTGGCGGCCCATATTGCAACCATTCAACTTCAAGTGTTGAGGAAGATAGGTTATGAATTTTTTGCTCAAGATGTAATCCAAATTTGTCGTCGAGTGTCCAAACGCGGGTAATTTTTGCAACCACTGCGCTACTTTCGTCAACAACAGTTGCCTCAAAACTTCCAACTCCAAGCACGTTCCAAACAGTGGGAGAAGTAAGGTGCAACAGTTCGCCGTTGATTGTAATTTGACTCGCACTCAGAATAGAAATGGTTGCAGTTTGCACACCCTGCTCAGTGTTGTATGCAAGTTCGTGGCTCGTCGAGAGTAAGTACTTGTCATCAATTGGAGGTTGCACACCACCACTGACTTGATATTTATTCCACGCAAGTTTGCCATCTACAGTTTCAAAAATGTCTGAAAACCGTATTGAACTAATCCCAGCACCGGCTCTTGTAAATGCAACCCTCATCTTTGCTTTGGAAGGATCGAGGGATCCAAGCGAAGCAGGTTCAAGTTCTTCACCATCATATAGCCTAAGAGAAAGTTTCCCCGTCACGGGCTTTGCTTCTATGATCTCTGCAGCGGGTTCTGTAGTAGAAGAACCACTGTTATCAACCTCGTGAGGAGTGTTTTTCACCTCTGGAGTGATTTCAGCTACTTCTGATGTGTTGGTTTCGCTTGAGGTTGATAGTGGTGGATTTTGTTTGTTGGGACCAAAAATAATAGCAGCGAGTACACCCGATGCAGCGACCAATACGATCAATGGAATCAAACGACGTTTTGCTTGCTTCGTCATAGTACGTTTCTTCTATAAGAGATGGGATTACCGTCCTTCGAGGAGACGATCTCCGAGCCAATTGCTGAGTTCTGGAATCGCATGAATCTTCTCTCGAACGGCCTAGATGTCATAATCGAGCCGGAAAAATTCGACTGTTTTGGGTTTATCATCAAGAATTGCATAACTACTTCGAGGGTCAAGGTCGCGGGGCTGTCCAACTGAGCCGGGGTTGATGATGAAGTGATCATCATCTGCATACTCGAACGTAAAATTATCAAGATCTTCTGGTGGGTAAAAATCAGGTTCGTCAGTAAAAATACCAGGTACATGTGTATGCCCAGACATAGAGTATTTGGGAATTCGGTCAAAAATTTGCTTCATTTTAACAGGTGAGTTGATCGCATCATCTGGAAACAAGTATTCATTGATTGGTCTGCGTGGCGTTCCGTGTACGCAAAGAAAATCACCCATTGTTGTGCGAACTCGCAGCGCACCTAAAAACTCCCAGCGGCGGGCAGCGATTTCCTTATTTTCTTCCGCATCGAATTGTGCACGAGTCCAGTATGCAGCATCCTCAGCGGCTTTATTGAAATTAGTCGGTTCATACAACGCACCGTAGTCATGGTTGCCAAGAAGCGACCACTCGCATCGATCTGCAACGAGGTCAACACACGCCTTGGGATCAGGTCCATACCCAAGAATGTCACCTAGAGAAATCACTTGATCTACAGAACGAGAGTCAATATCACCGAGCACTGTTTCGAGCGCTTCTAGGTTTCCATGTATGTCACTAATGATTGCAGTTCGCACTTGTTTGTCCAGTTCATGGGCAAGAAAATGCCCGTTTGTTCCAATTTAATTTGGTCATCATACGCGTAGTGGGGCAACCTTGCCCTGCACTGGCTTGGTAGAATACCCTAACTTCTTAACTCCATTTCCGGTCATCGAAAGGACGGTTCATTGAGCGATCAACGGCATTTTGATTTAATTGTGATAGGTTCAGGTCCAGGGGGTTATGTGGGTGCGATCAGAGCTGCCCAACTGGGCATGAAGGTTGCTTGCGTCGAGAGAGACAAACTTGGTGGCGTTTGTTTGAATTGGGGTTGTATTCCATCAAAAGCACTATTACATGGTGCAGAGTTGTATAGCGAACTTGTAAACCACGGAGAATCGTGGGGGATAACGGCTAAAGATGTAACCGTTGATTGGAGCGCGTACATTGGACGGTCCCGAAAAATCACAGAACAACTAAACAACGGAGTTGCGTATTTATTCAAAAAGAACGGCATTGAACATGTACAAGGGCATGCACATATTATTTCTGGTGCAACAAACTCTTCGCCCTGCAAGATCGAAATCCGTTCACCACAAGGTGACTATTACAACGGGAGCGGTGAAGGTGCTGTTGAAACAATCACAGCAGATCGCATTATGGTTGCAACAGGAGCAAAACCACGCGACCTTCCCTTTGCACCCTGTGACAATGAAGTGATTGTGAATTCATTAAAAGCAATGACGCTTGAGGAACGACCAGCGTCTGTGGTTGTGATTGGTTCGGGTGCGATTGGCATGGAGTTTGCGTATGTCTATAACGCCTTTGGCACCGAAGTCACAATAGTTGAAATGCTCGATCGCATCCTTCCACTTGAAGACGAAGAAGTCAGCAAGCAAGCAGAGCGTGCATTCAAAAAGCAGGGGATGAACTTTCACACATCATCAGCAGTGCAGTCTGTTGAGCGAAATGAAAACGGTGCAACGGTGACCCTTACAAAAGGAGACAAGGAAACATCTGTTGAAGCACAAAAAGTGTTGGTTGCAATTGGCGTTGCCCCCAGAACAGACGGGTTATTTGACGCGTCCCTTGGTCTAGAATTGGATCGTGATTTTATTAAAACTGACGCGTTGTCTGCAACTGAGCCTACATACCAAACAAACATCAAAGGTGTGTACGCCATTGGTGACGTCATCGGTCCACCCTTGCTTGCACACGTTGCCTCAGAAGAAGCCGTCACATGTGTTGAGCGCATGCTTGGACATCACACTCTTGGAGTTGATTACAACTCAAATCCAGCATGTACGTATACAAACCCCCAAATCGCCTCGATCGGCAGGACAGAAAAAGATCTTCAAGATTCTGGGATTGAATACACCAAAGGTGTCTACTCCCTAAAAGCACACGGTAAAGCAATTTCAGTTGATGCTACAGAGGGTTTTGTAAAATTACTTGCAAGTAAAAAATATGGCGAAATATTAGGCGCGCACATCATCGGTAAAGACGCAAGCGAGTTGATCGCAGAAGTTGGTTTGGCAATTCGCCTTGAAGCAACTGTTGAAGATATTATTTCTACGATGCACGCTCACCCGACAATGGCTGAGGCAATCCACGAAGCAGCGCTTGGAACAGAAGAAAGAATGATTCACAATTGAGTTCTAGTTTTCAAGAAACAACGCTCGACAATGGTCTTCGCATTGTTGCGGAAACTTCAAGTAGCGCGGTAAGTGCCGCAATCGGATTTTTTGTTAAGACTGGTGCTCGCGACGAAGTAGCATCTCTTATGGGCGTAAGCCATTTTTTAGAACACATGATGTTCAAGGGGACAGATACTCGTAGTGCAGAACAGGTTGACCTGGCTTTTGATGATTTGGGGGCTCAGCACAACGCGTTTACTTCAAGTGAAATGACTGCGTTTTGGGGCGCGTCACTTCCGGAATCGATTGTTGAAGTTCACGATATCCTTGCGGATATCTTGCGACCAGCACTCCGTCAAGAAGATTTTGATGCAGAAAAAAACGTGATTCTTGAAGAAATCGCGATGTACGAAGATCAACCATTTTGGGTGTTGTACGAACAAGCAATGGAACAATATTACGGCTCTCATCCCCTTGGCTTTCGTGTTCTAGGAACCCTAGAAACAATAAAAAATATGCAGCGTGATTCGATGCAGGAATATTTTGATCATCGCTACAGCGCTGATAACACCATTATTACCATGACTGGCAACATAGACTTTGATGCGATGGTTGAAACAATTACAAACAAATGTGGTGCATGGCAAAAAACAGGTGCTACGCGTGAACAAGTTGCTGTTTCACGAACAGGTGGTATTTGTGAAGTCACAATTCCCCAATTGCGTCAGCATTACGTCATCATGGTGATGCCAAGCGTCACTGCCCAAGATGAACTTCGTTACGCTTCTACTGCACTCGCTTCAATACTAGGTGGCGGCGATGGGTCTCGTTTGTATTGGTCGCTTGTTGACAAGGGACTCGCTGAAGAAGCAGGGGCAAATGTTGACCCAAGCGACGGGTATGGTGAACAACTTGCCTATGCGGTGTGCACCCCAGAGAATGCGAAGCAAGTTACCGAAATTTTACAAGACGAATTGTCAAACATTACCTCTGAACTTACTGAGGCGGATCTCGCTCGCGTCGTTGCAAAAGCGGCAACTTCTGCAGCAGTTGGTTCAGAGATTCCTGCCGGTCGTATGCAAAGGCTCGGAAGTTTGTTAACAACAACAGGAATCTACAGTTCGCTTGAAGAGGAGTTACAAAAACTCGAGTCATTAGTCATTGATGATCTACGAGAAGCAGCAGCAGCGTTTCCTTGGGAACCGTTACTTGTTGCATCAACAAAACACTAACCATGACGATACTCTCTGACACAGCAATTTGTTTGCGGTGCTGGGACTTTTCAGAAACCAGCCAGACTGTCAGTTTGCTGACAAGGGAACACGGCATCATTCGTGGTTTAGCAAAGGGATCGAAACGGGACAAGGGATCGTTCTCTGGAGGATTTGATCCAGCAACCCGTGGAAACATTGTGGCGATAATAAAACCTACAACAGATCTTGCGTTGTTGTCTGAATGGCGACTCGAACAAGTCTGGTGGCAAGTGAGAAACGATTTGCAAGTTAACAAGGCAGCGATTTACGCCATCGATTTGGTTGGAAGGTTAATTACCGATCACGACCCACACCAAAAAGTTTTCGACGCACTTTGTCTTATGCTTGACCGTGTTGATGAGGGGCATGACATTGATTGGCCGCTCTTGCAGTTTCAATGGACGCTCTTAGTTGAGACGGGGTACAAACCCACCCTTGTGAATCACGAGTGTGATGGTGAGGAGATTCTTGCATTTAGTTCCACAATTGGCGGTGTGGTTACAGACACTGGTGAAGTCGGTCGAGTACGAGTTCGAAGGGAAACGATCGATCTCCTTCAGATGCTCAGCAACGATCAGAACATGCAGCCAGTTGAACCCCAAGCGATGGAACGCGCTAATCGGCTTTTAGCGCATTACCTTCGCGACCTCATCGGCAAGGAAACCTCCGCCATGCGTTGGATGTGGGGAATAAACTGACCTAAGGTCAGTTTATTCTATACTCCACACTGTGAGTACAAGAGTCATTGCAATACTGAACCAAAAAGGGGGCGTGGGAAAGACGACCACGACGGTGAACCTTGCAGCTGCACTCGCCGAAATGGGGAATCGCATTTTGGTCATTGATCTTGACCCGCAAACGCACTTGGGTCTGCATTTTGGGGTCGAAGATGCAGCAACTTCTGTGTATGACCTCCTCATGGACGATGATATTCCCATCACAGACGCGTTGGTTACAGCCCGCGCACACATCGATCTTGTTACAAGCGAAGTTGATCTTGCAGCAGCCGAATCAGAGTTAGCCGCTAAAACTGACCGACACGACTTACTTTCTAAAAAACTAGCACCCGTTCTCGGTGAATACGATTTTGTCTTCATCGACTGTCCTCCGAGTCTGGGTCTTCTCACAATCAACGCACTCGCCGCAGCCGAAGAACTGATCGTACCCATGCAGACACACTTCCTTGCTTTGCAAGGTGTGAGCCGTTTATTTGAAACAGTGCAGATGCTCGTTGGTGGTTTGAATCCTAATCTGCGTGTGACGGGTGTTGTCCTTTGCATGCATGAACGCAACACGAAACTTGCTCGTGAAGTTGTCGATGACTTGCAAGAGTTTTTCGAAGCCTCAAAAGATCAAGAAGTGCCGTGGCGAAACTGCATCATTCTTGATCCGCCAATTCGCCGTAATGTCAAACTTGCAGAAGCGCCAAGTTTTGGTCAAACCATTTTTGACTACGAACCCGAATGTGCAGGTGCACAAGATTATAAAAAACTTGCTCAAAGTGTTGTTGACTGCGCGGTGCAAGTTTCGCTTCCAATTGAAGATCCGGAACCCCAGACAGTTAATAATGAGTAACAAAACGCGGCTGCATTGGAAAATCACTTTTTTTCTCTGGCTCATTGTTGTCACGATTACAACACACATGCCCGCAATGGAAAAATCACAGAACCCAGTCTTTCTTGCACCAGACAAACTCTTTCACTTTGTTTCATTTGGCGTTCTTTCTTTCGCATGTTGGAATAGTGGCTGGGCAAAGCATCGTTGGACAATCGTTCGAATCATGATTGGGTGGGCAATGTTTGATGAAATAACGCAGGCCATGTTGCCACTTGACCGCCCGTTCAGCCCCGCCGATCTTTTGGCAAGTGTTCTTGGCATTATCGCCGCAGCAAGTTGGATGGGCGCACTTTCTTTACCACAACTTTCAACCACGAAAGAAAAAGTTGACGCCCTCTTGTCTCGAACCGTAGCATGGGTCGTCTTCTGTCCCATCGCGATGATTGGGACGATCGTGATCAGTGGCGTCGTCTGGACTATGCTTAGAAAAATATATCAAACAAGTTATGCACCCCTTTCGTTGTGTATAGGTTTGCTTCTCACAGTTGCAATTCTGTTAATCATCATCACAATATGGTGCAAGATTCCCATGACGGGAATCCTTGTAAAAACGATTCCAAAAATGTTAGGCGTAGGAATTATTGCAACGCTGTTTGGGGTAGCAGTTTCTGGAATTGAAGTGGGCGCTTACACTTTTGGCCTTACGCTTTTCACAATTGGATGTGCAAGGGTGTGGTACGCAGTCGTTGGGGATAAAACTTCCCAGTGGACGATGTAGCAATGGTGCCAAGTAAAGATAATCTTGAAAAGAACACACGTACTGTTTGGTCAATCACGCTGTTGAGTCGATTCGCCGGTCTTGGTCGTGATGCAGCGATCAGCCGTTACTTTGGTGCGGGTGCAGTTTCCTCAGCATTTTTCTTCGCATTTTTATTGCCAAATTTAGCACGAAGACTTTTTGGTGAAGGCGCACTCTCTGCAGCGTTCGTTCCTGCGTATACAAAACTTCTAGACGAATCACCCGAAAGAGCGAAAGCACTTGCTTCTCTGACAATTGCGAGACTCATCATGTTGCTTGGCGGCGTTGTGCTTGTTGGCGAACTGTTGTTGTGGGCATTGCTTTGGTGGTCACCTTCAACCGATGGTTTGTTTGGGTTGATGATGATCCTGTTGCCATATATGCCTCTTGTATGTGTGGTCGCAATTCTTGGTGGCATTTTGCAAACACATGGACGATTTGGCCCAACTGCTGCAGCGCCAATTATTCTCAACGCGTGCATGATTGCAGCAACAATTTTATTTGCTGGCGTGTTTGTAGAGGTAACGCACCACATGATGCTAGTTGGTATTGGAGTTGTAGTAGCAGGCGTATTGCAGGTTGCATGGTCAGTTCACGCACTTCGCAAAACTTCGTGGTGGTCACGTGAAACAGACTGCGGTAAAGAAGATTTTGAAATGATGGTTCGTAAATTAATCCCGACAATCATCGGACTTGGAACGATGCAACTCAACACGTTTCTTGACGGATTGATTGCAAGTTATCCCATCTTATTTGGGGCAACTATTTTTGGAGTTGCCTACCCTCTAGGGGAAGGCGCAAACGCATCATTGAATTTTGCTGCAAGGCTCTATCAGTTTCCACTTGGCGTCTTTGGCATTGCAGTTGGTACTGCAATTTTTCCACTTCTTGCTTCGCTTGCGACTAACCGTGTGGAGTTTGGCAACACGCTTCGTCGCGGGTTACGTCTCGTGGTCTTCATTGGGTTACCTGCAAGTGCGGGCTTGATGCTCGTTCGAGACATCCTTTCGGGCGTGGTCTACCAAGGTGGACTCTTTACAAGTGGTGATACAACAGAAGTAAGTTTTATTTTGCTTGGATATGGCACGGCGATTTGGGCATACTCCATGACACAAGTGTTAACACGGGCATTCTACGCAGTTGATGATATTCGTACACCCGTAAAAATTGCAGTTCGAATGGTTGCATTAAATCTAATCTTAAACATGCTTTTAATTTGGACACCCCTTGGCACGGCAGGGCTTGCATGGTCAACGGCGTTCTGTGCTGTTGTGCAGGTTTGTATTTTGATGCGAGTAATCCGCAAACACGTCGACGTTCCTGCAGATCATGCAGTTGTACGTTCATGGATGAAAACAACCTTTGCCACGTTTGCAATGTCGATTGGAGTTTGGGGAGCAGTCACATATTGCCCCGATGTGGTGAACCTTTCTTGGTGGGAATCACTTGGGATACTCACCATTTGTGTGAGTGTTGGAATTCTGATTTTTGGTATCTGCGTGCATTTTTTAGGTATGGAAGAACGCAAGTGGATTTTTGGCTCGCGAGGTTAGAGAACCCAAGAGTTTGATGAAAATTGAATATTCAGAGGTTCAAAATACTCAGGAAGTGCGTATCCTAAGCATATGCGAACACGTATTTGTACCAAACGCCAATATTCTGGCTTTACGCTCGTTGAGTTGATGGTTGTTATTGGCATCCTGATTATTTTGATGAGCATCTTGATTCCTTCAATTTCATCAGCATACGCAACTGCACGGTCGAGGCAGGATTCCGTGCAACAGCGTGGTATCTATCAAGCGATGACTTCGTATGCAACGAGCAACGACGGCAAATTTCCTCTTCCAAGCACCATTGTTGATGAAAAACTCCCAGATCCTCGGCTCAACACAACCAGCGCGTTGATGTCATGGCTGATCATGCAACGCTTTATCGATTACACCACAACGGTAAGTCCTGTTGAGACAAATCCAAACATTCGCGTTATTGAAGTTGCAGATGGAGCCCACGATTCCACTTTTCCATATAACTATGATATTTATGATGGCGATGTGTACTATTGGGATCCAGATTTTAATGCCGATTTTACACAAGACACCGCGCATAGTTCATACGCGCATCAAGCATTGGTTGGTCAACGGTTGCGTTTGAAGTGGCGAACAGGCACTTCTGCTACGAACGTTGTGCTTTGTAATCGTGGTCCTGAACTTAGCATGAGCGCATCTTCATTGGATGTTGTAAATCCAAATACATATACATATGGATTTCACGGTTCGGTCAACCAGTGGCAGGGAGCAGCTGTGATGGGAGATGGCACAACCCGAATGCTGAACTCCGTGATGCCTGACGACATCACCTACGCACCTCTTGATGGCTCTCTACTTCGTTCAGACATTTTGTTTGAGACTGAATTTCTTGATGTTGATGAGTTTAACCCCGAAGCATCAGGTGACAATTGGATCATCGTGACAAGTAACGTCAATGGTGGGTATACAGCAAACAACACGACCCCTGTTTGGGATTGAGAAACTTGTCCTGCACAAGTTTCGCTCATTAACGCAGTCCGATAACCACGAATACTTCGCCTTGCGAACCCTTTGAAGGTTCGCATCGTAGTCAAAGAAACAAACACACCCCATAACACGAAAAAGTGCGTCATCGGCATTGATTCGTTGATTCTGCTCAGTTTTGCCCCCGTGGTGTCCGATACTACCCAACATCTATGAGTAAAAATACAGGACAAAAAACACGCAGCTCTGATGCGAGGGGTGCTGCTCAATCAAAAGCAATGGAGGCAGCGCCGCCGACCCGCCGCACTGTCTGGACGCCGATCGAACTCCTCGTTCGAATCTTCTGGGGTACCATCGCCAGAATCATCTGGGTCTTATTTCCACCACTTCGTTCGGTTTTATTGCGACTCTTTGGCGCAAAAATAGGAAGGAACTGCAAGTTTGCTAGAAGTGTAGACATCATCATTCCGTGGAATCTCAATATCGGAGATGGGTGTAGATTCAGCGATGATGTCATTCTCTATTCACTTGGTCCAATCATCATTGGCGACAATGTCAGAATTGATACGCGTGCTCACCTGTGTGCGGGTACGCACGACATGAAAGATACGACCTTTCCGCTGCTTCGTCCTCCAATTGTGATCGGTAGCGGAACGTTCATTGGAATCGATGCCTACATAGGTCCAGATGTACGAGTTGGTACAAACTGTACAATTTGGCCGCGATCAAGCGTCTTCAAAAATACAGAAGATAACACTGAATTGTCAGGTAATCCCGCGAGAATCGTGGCATGAGATCGCTTCGCCGAGTCCTCTGGAATACCATCGGACAAAACTTGCTGCGATGCTCTTTGCACAACTCATACAGGTATAGAGTATTTTGGCTTCGTTGTTTTGGGATGCGATGTGGTCGAGCAGTTCGGGTTCGACGATCCGTGCGCATTAATAAGCCGTGGAACCTTGAAGCAGATGACTTGAGTTTGTTCGGTGACGATGTCTTCATTAACGCGGACAAACCAATCCGCGTTGGAAAAAGGTGTGTGGTGAGTCAACACGCAAGGCTCATAACAAGAGCAGGTGACCCTGAAACAAGAGGCAAGACAGATCGTACTGGATCTATCACGATCGAAAACGATTGTTGGATCGCCGCTGACATCATCGTGATGCCTGGTTCGCACATCGAAGAGGGAGTGGTCGTTGGCGCGCGGGGACTCGTTGATGGACACCTTCCAAAATGGTCAATCTGTACAGGTGAGCCTGCAGTTTCCCGTGGTGACCGCGTGCTTTGGGGTCAAACAAAAGACTCGAATATCGAAATTGTTATTCCAGTTAAGAATGAAGAAATTAATTTGCCACATACGCTAGAAAGTGTTTGCAAATGGGCAGACAAAATTTGGGTTATTGATTCTGAATCTACCGACAAAACATGCGAAATAGCAAAAAAATTTGGTGCAGAAGTTGTTGTACAACCTTGGCTTGGTTACGCCAAACAGAAAAACTGGGCGCTCGATAATTTGCCAATACAATCAGATTGGGTTTTTATTCTTGATGCAGACGAAGTCATTCTTCCCGATCTTCGCGATGAAATGTTGAAAATTGCAGCAGAGCCCGTACAACACAATCCAATTTCTGCATACAACATCAATCGATATTTTATTTTCCTTGGTAAAAGAATTCGACACTGTGGGTACTACCCAAGTTGGAACATACGATTTTTCAAGCGAGGGCGCGCAAGATACGAAGAGAGAGAAGTACACGAACACATGGTTGTTGATGGACCACAAGGATACCTCGGTGGAAACATGGAACACTTTGATCGCCGGGGTTTGGACATTTATATTCAAAAGCACAACCATTACTGCATGCTAGAAGCGAAAGAAATTTTACGAGAACGTAACAGCAAAGAAGATCCAGTTGGCATGTCACTCTTTGGTTCAACAATTCAACGGAGACGTTGGATTAAACGTCACGTCTACCCATGGCTGCCAGCAAGATGGCTCTTCAGATTTTTGTGGATGTACATCCTTCAACTTGGGTTCCTCGACGGTCACAACGGCTTTAGATTTTGCATGTTCATCTCATCACGTGAACTACTCATTTCATTGAAAATGGCTGAACTCTTACAAGAAGATGCAACCAATGACAGTTGAAACAAGACATATCAGCCCCTACTCATTAAAGGAAAAGATTGCACGTCTTTTTTGGGCCGTCGTACAAGTAACAGTATTTCGCTTCTCTTTTCACACATGGCATCGCTGGCGGATCTTTTTGTTAAACACTTTTGGCGCATCTGTTGACCCTACATGTGTCATTCGTCGAACTACAGTGGTTGAGTGCCCATGGAATTTAACTATGGGTCGTAACAGTTGTTTGGGCAACAGAGTGATTGCCTATTGCCTTGGGAAAATAACGATCGGTGAACGTGTTTCAATCTCACAACATGCGCACTTATGTGCAGGCTCACACGATTACACAGATCAAAATATGCCACTGACAAGAGAGCCAATCACTATACACGATGATGTATGGATCGCAGCTGATGCGTTTGTTGGCCCGAATGTTGTTATTGGAGAAGGTGCGATCCTCGGCGCTCGCGGGGTTGCAATGAAGTCACTCGATGCATGGACGATTTACGCGGGCAATCCTGCACAATCAGTGAAAAGTCGAGAGATGCCTTCTTCAAAGGAAACAATCGGATCGTAACCAAATGTTTGCGTAGATTTGGTGATATCTGCGCGGGAATGCGGGACATCTCCTTCGCGTATCGGATGAAAGTCTATTTCTGGTCTTACACCGATCACCTTGGACATGGCATCTAACATGTCTAGCAAACTGACGGAAGACCCCGTCCCAATATTGAATACCTCACCTAGTAAAGGTTTGTCGAATGACGCTGCCAATAAATTTGCGTGCACAGCGTTGTCAATAAAGGTGAAATCACGTGTTTGAGAACCATCACCATAAATCTGCGGGTTGCGTTTGCTGAGTAGTGCTTCCATAAAAGCAGCAACGACAGCAGCATACTGCGAATGGGGATCTTGATTTGGTCCAAAGATGTTGAAGTACCGCAAGGAGGCAGCGTCAGTCTTACTGTTCTGCGCACAATCTAGGATTGCTTCTTCCCCAGCGATTTTACTTTCAGCATACGGGGAAGCAGGGTCGGGAGTCATTGATTCAGTACTTGGAATTGCTGCATGTGGACCATACGCAGAAGAGGATGCAGCGAAGAGAACGCGTCGAACACCCAACACTGAAGCGTGTTGAAGCACCAACTGCGTGCCGTGAGTGTTGATTTCAAAACAACGTTTCGGATTTTCAACACTTGCAGGAACAGAAACCATCGCAGCGAGATGAAAAATAACATCGCAGCCAGCAATGCTTTTCTTGAGAAGCGATTCTTCTAATACCGAACCTTCAAATACCTCTACGGGGAGTAATTCCACGTTTGATTTGTGCCCAGTACTGAAATCATCAAGGATTCGTACATGGGCTCCAAGTGTTGCGAGTTTCTTCGCGAGTGTTGAACCAATAAATCCCGCTCCTCCTGTAATAAGAAGGGTTCGATCTTTGAAAAAATTATCATATGCCCTACTTGCCATACAATACGCCATTCTACTACTTTACACTGCAACAAACATGCAACTGAAATTACACAATACCCTCACCAAACAGACAGAAGTATTTACCCCCCTTGATCCTGAAAATAAAGTAGTCTCATTCTATACATGTGGACCAACTGTCTATGACTTTGCACACATTGGAAACTTTCGAGCATTTCTCAATGCTGACGTTCTTCGTCGCTCCCTTGAGTTACTTGGATACAAAGTCAATCAAGTGATGAACATCACCGACGTTGGTCATATGACAGACGACTCAGTTGCAGATGGAGGTGGCGAAGACAAAATGGAAGTCGCAGCAGCTCGATTTGCAGAGGCGAAAAAGTCTGGAGAACTTCCTGATGGTGTCTCGGTAAATCCGAATGACCCGGAGGCGATTGCGGAATTTTACACAAACGCATTTATGCAAGATAGTGAAGCCCTTGGGATGCGAATTGTTGGTGATGCAAAACAAAATCCGTCTCTTATGCCACGGCCAACACAATACATTCAAGAAATGATCGCAACGGTCGAAACACTTATCGCAAGCGACCATGCTTACGTTGCATCAGATGGTGTTGTCTATTTTTCAGTGGAAACATTTGATGATTACGGTAAACTTTCGGGCAACACCGTTGAAACACTTCGCAGCGGTGAAGGTGGACGAGTTGATATGGCAACCCAAGAAGTGAAGCGTTCACCTGCTGACTTCATGTTATGGAAACCTGATGCAACCCACTTGATGCGATGGCAAAGTCCGTGGGGAGAGGGATATCCCGGTTGGCACCTTGAATGTTCCGTGATGGCGAACTCACTGCTTGGAAATGAAATTGATTTGCACAGCGGTGGTGAAGATAATATTTTTCCTCACCACGAATGTGAAATTGCACAGTCGCGTTGCGTAACGGGATGCGATGCGTTTTCAAGGTATTGGTTTCACACTCGATTTCTACTCGTTGATGGCTCCAAGATGAGTAAAAGTAAAGGCAATTTTTATACATTGCGTGATTTACTTGACAAGGGCGCAACTGCTGCAGCGGTTCGTCTTGAATTGATAAAAACACACTACAGATCAAACGCTAATTTCACAATGCAGGGGTTGACAGATTCGCAGCGGCAAATCGATCGGTGGAGAAGATTAAAAGATTGGCTTACCGCTCATCGAGAAGTTGCTTCACCAGAAAACGGTCCGCTGCAAATAGCAAGAGAACAATTTATTAACGCCCTGTGTGATGACCTCAATGTCTCTGGGGCAATTGGAGCCTTGAACGAAGCGATAAATGTGTATGCTCTCGATGCAGAACCCGAGCCCAAAGGTGCTTCTATATTGCAGAGCGAACTTGATGCACTCCTTGAGATGGACAGTGTGCTTGGTGTGCTTGACCTAGTTGCTAAAGGAGGTTCGGGTGATATCAATGTTGAAGAAGTTGACGCACTCATTGAAGCAAGACTAACAGCCCGTCAAGAGAAGGAATGGAACAGGGCGGATGAAATACGCGACGAACTACTCAAGATGGGTGTTGCCATCAAAGACGGACCTACCGGTACAACGTGGTCAAGAATTGTGCAATGACAACTCCACTTCCAATTATTGGGGTCACTGGTGGTATAGGTTCAGGCAAAAGCCTTGTTGCAAACATCCTTAAAGAAAATGGTTGTGTTGTTGCAGATGCAGACGAGAACACAAAAGTTGTTTTACATCGAAAAGAAGTACAACAACAATTGGTTGAATGGTGGGGAGCAAAAGTACTTGATGACAACGGGAACGTTGATCGAGCCTTTGTTGCTTCAATTGTTTTTAATGAAGAGAATGAATTAAATAAACTTGAATCCTTGATTCATCCATTGGTTCGAAAGTTGCAAGAGGAAACGTTCAACAACGCTCCAAAAGACGCAATTGGACTTGTCATTGATGCGCCATTATTGATGGAATCTGGCTTAGATACGTTGTGCGACGTGATTATTTTTGTTGATTCTCCCTTTGAAACCCGCCTTAAACGGGTTGTTGAGCATCGGTCGTGGAATGAAGAGCAATTAAGAAAGAGAGGAGCTTCTCAAATAGGACTTGACACGAAGCGTTCTTCAGCAGACCATATCATTATCAATGACGGGGACATTGCTCACATAGAACAGCAAACAAGGTCGGTCCTATCATTGATCCGAAATTCAATCGGAAGTGGCGAATAAAAGGTATTCGTTAAAACACACTGAACCTCGGAAACCCCGAACCCCGGAATCCCTTCCATTTTTACTATGCGTCTTGTGTGGATTGACGCAACAATCATCAAATCAAGAATAAAGAAAAGCGAGCTAGAGTTACATGGCGAAGAAACGAAGACGACGAAAAAAATCAGGCGGTGGTGGTGGCATTGGCTCCATGACACTCAATCCGGGTGAAGTTCCATCAGATGAGGAACTTGAGGCTGAAGTAGCGGCACTCGATGAGAAATTAACGAAGGCTGCGCAGAAAAAGTATGACGAAGCCAAAAAAGAAGGATACGACCTTGCTGCGTTGCAACACATGAAGAGTAAAGAACTCGGCGTTGTTGCAAAGAAAGAGAAAGTCGATAAATGGGCAGAAATGCCTCGGCAAAAACTCGTTTTTGAAATTCTAAAAGCACAAGCAAATCGTCAGGGATTGATGATCGGTGAGGGCACCCTTGAAATCATGTCCGATGGATATGGGTTTCTTCGAAGTCCAGAGTATTCCTACATGGCATCCGCAGATGATGTGTATGTGAGCCCCTCTCAAATCAGAAAGTTTGGGTTGCGAAAAGGTCAGGTTATTCGTGGTTTAATTCGACCACCCAAAGAAACTGAAACGTATTTTGCGCTCTTGCGTGTCGAAGCAATCAATGGTCGCGACCCAAAAGACGTCCACGACTTAGCAAATTTCGAAAACTTAACACCGCTGCACCCCGACGAACGAATTCATCTTGAAACCGAAAGCGATATTATTGAAACACGGGTAATTGACTTGGTTTCACCAATGGGATTCGGGCAAAGAGCGTTGATTGTTGCTCCACCGCGAACTGGCAAGACCGTGCTGCTTCAACAGTTAACATGCGCAATAGCAAAGAACCATCCCGATGTTCATGTGATCGTGTTACTTGTTGATGAACGTCCTGAAGAAGTTACTGATTTCAAAAGAAGTACTCCAGATTCTGTAGAAGTTGTAGCAAGCACATTTGACGAAGAAGCAACTCGCCATATTCAAGTTGCCGAAATGGTCATGGAAAAAGCACGAAGGATGGTTGAGTTCGGTGAAAATGTTGTGATCTTAATGGACTCAATCACAAGACTTGCTCGTGGCTATAACAATGGCATGCCATCAACAGGCAAAATTGGCACAGGTGGTGTTGACTCAAAGGCACTGATTCGCCCTAAAAAATTCTTTGGTTCTGCTCGAAACATTGAAGATGGTGGATCGCTCACGATCATCGGTACAGCACTTGTCGATACGGGCTCTAAAGCAGATGAAGTGATTTTTGAAGAGTTCAAGGGTACAGGTAACTCGGAATTGCACCTTACTCGCAAGTTGGTTGAAAAGCGTATTTGGCCAGCAATTGATATCGCTGCCTCTGGCACACGCCGAGAAGAATTGTTGCTTGATCCCAAGGAACATGAACTTGTAGGTCGTTTGCGGAAGGTTGTCAGCGACATGAGTCCCGTAGAAGCGATGGAAATGTTGCGTACAAGGATGTTAAAGACGAATTCCAATGCTGAATTTTTAATGACGATGAATTTGGGATAACCTGAAATTAAAGTAGACACTCGCCACAATTGTGCGTAGAGTTCTTGGAGAACACATGCTTATCCCCACAAAAACTAGAGGCTTCACGATTGTTGAGTTGATGGTTGTGATTGCGATCATTGGCATCTTGGCATCACTTCTCATCACTGGTGTTTCAAGAGCAATGAGTGCAGCAAAAACGGCTCAATCACAGAATAAATTACGCTCAATGCACATTTGGATTCAAGGATGGGCTGGTGATCACAATGATCGTGTTTTGCCCAGTCAATTTGATTGGAACGATGAAGCAGAAGCAGGCACGATTGTCCAAGTCAAGAATGAAGATTTCCATCTGCATGACGGTGATCGCTATATTGGAACATGGGCTGACATTCTTTGGGCATCTAATTCTATGTACAAGGAATATGGTGTAGATGACCGACACCCAACAGATGTAGATGTTCTTCGTTGGAAAAGCAGTTGCCCTACTGCTGAAATTTACGAAGGCACACCAAACTTTGACAATCCATTCCGATCTGAATTACCAAACTCAAGAAATTTTTATACAGGCACCGATGCAGCACCAAAACCATTTGGTCCCGGCGCGCAGCAACATAAATTACAGGGGTTTTTCGCAGCAAACGATTTCTTTGATGCTCGCAGTGATGCAGATGGCCACCCAGATGGAGGCAACTCAAATTCTACAATTGATCGGTATTACACGTTCGGTATGTTAGATGCGCCATCGAAATCGTTGTACCTCGTTGACTCAGCAGCAGGCGAAACCATCTCACATAAAAATGACAACGGCGATGACGATGAATCAGCATGGTTGTTCGACTTTGGAGATGCGACTTTAACAGTTGATGGTGCAAGGGGTGCAGTTAAGGATCCAACAGGCGAGATTGACTACCGCTATGGTGTGAAAAATGGAATGTGTCTGATTCTGATGCTTGATGGACACGTCGTAAAAGAAACACCATGGTCAAGGCTTGGCCTTGATAACCCAATTCTCGATTCTGGTGGTCTAGACCAACGACCAGACCCTTCTACACTCCAAGGGAGAGGTATTCGAGTTGGGAATCTCACGAAGCGAGTCAGGTCACAGTAGTACCCCTTTTTGGGGTGCTAGAGGCGTTCTTGGGGTATTGTCAACAATTCAAGGGTGATATTTTACGCATACCCCTTGTCTTTATTCATGATTTCGCTACACTCTCCCTTCCGCCTAGCGATGGGCGGTTTTACAATAGTGGGCTCAATGTCGGGGTATCAATACAGGGGGCCCATGGATGGGAATGATCGAAGGGCGCGGGCAATTGTCAGGATGGCACGAATGGAAAGCCCAAGGTTAGGAATGCCACCGTAGCTCAGTGGTAGAGCGCACCCTTGGTAAGGGTGAGGTCACGGGTTCAAATCCCGTCGGCGGCTTGAAACAACCTTGTTACAGATGGTCTGTAACAATTTGAATAGAAATGTCGGACCGGTTCGCGTGAACCAACTCGACAACGTAACGGAAAAGCTATCAGGACAAACGTGCAACGCACGAGTCCTACGGAACAGGAGATTTCACGATGGCCAAGGAGACATTTGTTCGTAATAAGCCCCACGTGAATGTAGGCACGATTGGGCACATTGACCACGGTAAGACTACTTTGACAGCAGCGATTACATCGCGACAAGCAACCAAGAACTTGGCGGTCAGCGTGGCGTTTGATCAAATCGATAACGCGCCTGAAGAAAAAGCACGTGGTATTACCATTGCTACAAGTCACCAAGAATACGAAAGTGATATTCGTCACTACGCACACGTTGACTGCCCAGGTCACGCCGACTATGTGAAGAACATGATTACCGGTGCTGCCCAAATGGACGGTGCAATTCTTGTTGTTGCAGCAACTGACGGCCCAATGCCACAAACTCGTGAACACATCCTTCTTGCACGCCAAGTTGGTGTACCAAACATTGTTGTATACATGAACAAGTGCGACATGGTTGACGACGAAGAACTACTAGAACTCGTTGAAATGGAAATTCGTGAACTTCTCAGTTCATATGGCTTCCCAGGCGAGGATATTCCAGTGATTCGTGGCTCAGCACTCAAAGCACTTGAATGTGAAGGCAAGGACGACGATATTTGTAAGTCAATTGATGAACTCATTGAAGCTTGCGACACATACATCCCAGAACCAGAACGTGAAACAGACAAAGATTTCTTGATGCCAGTAGAAGATGTCTTCTCCATCAAGGGTCGTGGTACTGTTGTAACGGGTCGTATCGACCGTGGCGTTGTAAAAGTTGGTGATGAAGTTGAAATAGTCGGTCTTTCAGAAGAAAGTCGTAAGACAACAGTGACTGGCGTTGAAATGTTCCAAAAGATTCTTGACGATGCTCAAGCAGGTGACAATGTTGGTTGCCTCCTTCGTGGTGTTGATAAGGATGACATTGAACGCGGTCAAGTGCTTGCTAAACCAGGCAGTATTACACCACACACAAAGTTCGAAGGCGAAGTCTATGTGCTTACGAAGGAAGAAGGCGGTCGTCATACACCATTCTTCTCCGGATATAAACCACAGTTCTACTTCAGAACTACAGACGTAACTGGCAAGTTGGATCTTATGGGTGGCGCAGAAATGTGTATGCCCGGAGACAACGTGACTATGTCAATCGATCTTGAAGATAAACCAATTGCTATGGAATTGGGTCTTCGTTTCGCGATTCGTGAAGGTGGACGCACGGTTGGTTCCGGCGTTGTTACCAAGATCATTGAGTAATATTTTAATGTGAACCGGATCTGGTGGAGCAATCGCTCCCCCAATCCCCTTCATGAAAGAGGTAAGTGATGGCCAAGAAGGCAACAGATCGAGAATACGTGTGGCTTCAATGCACGGAAAGTGGCGACCTTAATTATCGCACAAGTATCCGCGTAAAAGGTGGCATCGACGAAAAAGTCAAAGAGGGCTATAAAAAATATTGCCCGCGCCTTCGAAAGCACACGCTTCACAAGATCAAACGAAAGTAACACCGCGCCGATTGGCGCGAGACGCCGGTAGCTCAATTGGCAGAGCAGCGGATTCCAAATCCGCAGGTTGAGTGTTCGAGTCACTCCCGGCGTGTTTGAAAGACACTACGAGACTATAAACGGTTTCGGTAACCAAGAGGATGCACATGGCTGTAGGAATCTACAAACAGGGACAAGGGTATTGGGTACGGTTGATGTCAGCCATCGGCTTCGGACTTTTGTCGTTGATGGGTGTTGCCTGGTTGTGGGATCAGGTCAACGGTATTCAAATTGGTGATATTGAACCCGTCTTCGTTTCAGCAGCAGTGACGATCATTGTCATGCTTGCTTGTGGATCAATCGGGTATTACCTCATTGGTCGCAAACCAAGAATGGTCGATTTTATGATCGCCACTGAAGGCGAAATGAAAAAAGTGAACTGGTCAACAAGACGTGAAATATTGGGATCAACCATCTTGGTCATTTTATTAACAGCGTTTATCGCACTGTTTTGCCAAATTGCCGACCTTGGTTTCTCCGCATTTTTCCAAGCCGTTGATGTTTTGCAATCTTCTTAACGAGGCGCATCGAAGAAAGACGCTATGAATAGTATGACTGACTCAGAAAATAACATTGAAACCACTGAAGTTACCGAAACTACCGAAGTTACAGGAACTCCAAAAGTCACAGAAACTCCAGAAGTTTCTGCAGAAGTTGTCGAGACTCCAGAGTTTCCAGAAGAAGTAACCCAAGCAACCCCCGAAGTAACCGCTGAAGCGACTTCAGAAGAAGTAACCCAAGCAACCCCCGAAGTAACCGCTGAAGCGACTTCAGAAGAAGTAACCCAAGCAACCCCCGAAGTAACCGCTGAAGCGACTTCAGAAGAAGTAACCCAAGCAACCTCCGAAATTGCTCAAGACGAAGGTGCCACACCCGAAATTGCAGGTGAAGAGTCACAAACTCGTGAAGGCATGAACTGGTTCGTGCTTCGAGTTGCATCAAATAAAGAAGATTACGTGAAGACTGCACTCGACCGCAAAGTTGAGATCGAAGCAATGCAACACCTTGTTGGTCGCATCATGGTGCCAACTGAAAAAACAAAAACGCTTTCCAAAACAGGAAAAGCGAAAATCACCGAAACAAAACTCTATCCCGGTTACATCTTTGTTGAGATGAAACTTGAAGAGCAACGAATTTCGCAGGACATCTTTTTCCTCATCAAAGAAACAACAGGTGTTGGCGACTTTGTCGGTACGGCCGGTAAGCCAACACCAATGTCTAAAGATGAAGTGGACAAGATGCTCTTTGATTCGCAAGCCCCTGATGAAGTCGCCGAAGTGCGACTCGAATTTTCTGTTGGCGATCACATCAACATCAAAGAAGGACCATTCATGGGCTATGAAGGTACCGTCGATGAAATCTTTCCTGATAAGGGTGTTGTACGCGTTCTTGCAACAGTGTTTGGACGTCAAACACAAATTGAAATCGAATACTGGATGATCGAAAAGGCTTAGTAATTTTACACACTTGTGTCTCAGTGGCAAAAGGAAATACAAGTTGGTTTGGAGCGGATCGTTTGCATGAATTCTCGTAAATAATGGTATCGTTTACATATGACACAGACCGCATCTCAAGTAGAAGCAACCACGGATTCATTCCGCAATGATTATCAGCGCACAAGAGAAGAAATTGCCAAGGCCATTGTAGGTCACGACGAAATAGTCGATGGTGTGCTTGTCTGTTTATTTGCGGGTGGACACGCACTTCTTGAAGGGGTTCCCGGCTTAGGTAAGACGTTGTTAATTCGAACGCTGAGCGAAGCATTGGATTTATGTTTTTCGAGAATTCAATTTACACCAGATTTGATGCCTGCAGATATTACCGGCACAACAGTCGTTGTTGAATCTGATGGGAGGCGCTCGTTTGAGTTTCGCAAGGGACCGCTCTTTGCACAAATGGTGCTTGCTGATGAAATCAATAGAGCAACTCCAAAAACACAATCAGCATTACTTGAAGCAATGCAAGAAAAGTCAGTGACTGTTGGTGGTGAAACCCATCAATTGCAACAACCATTTTTTGTAATGGCGACACAGAATCCTATCGAACAAGAGGGAACGTATCCACTTCCAGAAGCACAACTCGACAGATTCTTTTTCAAATTACGAGTTGGATATTCAGACCGCGACCAATTGATGGAAATTATTGATCGTACCACAACCGGTTTTCAACCAAAAATAGAAAAAGTTCTTGACACAGAAAAAATACTTCAATACCAAACCATGATTCGAGATGTTGAACTACCAAAGGAAGTGCAAGACTACGCTGTTCGCTGCGTGCTGGCGACTCATCCTGAAGCAGAAGTCTCTACACCGCAAGCCAAATCATTTCTTCGTTTTGGCGCCTCGCCGCGGGCTGCCCAAACACTTGCTTTGGCGGGAAAAGTAAAAGCATTATTGGCGGGTCGACAGAGTGTAGTTGTTGAAGATATCCAAAGTGCTGTCCTGCCTGCCATGCGTCACCGTTGTATTCTTAATTTTGAAGCAGAGGCAGAAGGAGTGACAACCGACGACATTCTTACAAACCTTCTGGACACACTTCCAACAACAATCTCTTAGAGGAACGGGGTACCTATGAAATCACTACAAATTGCAATATTACTTTTCACAACCGCAACAGCCTTTGCATACTCGTATGATGCAACGCTTGATTTTCATCTAGCCAAACAATTCAAAAGTACTATCGATAATGGCGGGAAGGTTGGCGTTACAAGATATGGTGCTGAACTTCGCCTTGATTACGTCATGACCAACGATGATGATTTGCAATTGCGGTTTCAAGTTCAACGAGACGATTGGGACTTTTCTGGAACAACTGGAATAGGTGGTGACAATCCTTGGGGTCTTGTCACAACGATCGATCTTGCACTTCAATGGACACACCAGTTGTATGAAAACACGAAAATTTTTGGTGGACCAATAATGAAGTGGAGTAGTGATTCGGGCGCAGATCAGTCAGAGTCAGGTGTTTTTGGCTCTATGATTGGGCTTACTCATGTTTATTCAGACACGCTTGTGCTCGGAGGCGGTATTGGGATCATTGAGAGTCTTGAAGATGATGCTCGTCTCTTTCCAATCATTGTGCTCGATTGGAAACTTTCAGAAAACCTCAAATTGAAAAGTGATCTTACTACTCGATATGGAAGCCGCACGGGTGTTGAACTCGTGTGGACTCCTCGAGACGATTGGTCACTTGGTGCTGGACTTTCCTATGATTACAGCCGCTTCCGATTAGACAACGTTGGGATCGCGCCCAGGGGCGTCGGTGAAGCAACATCGTTACCATTGACACTTCGAGCGTCTTATCATCCATCCCAGAACGTAGACATCACTATTTTCGGTGGTTTTGTATTGAGCGGCGAACTTTCGATCTACGACTCCACAGGTCTCACACTTGAAACAGAAAGCTATGATTCTGCGGGTATGATCGGCCTTCTCGCCCGCATTCGTTTCTAAGAATAAAAATCCCGCGGATAGTTTTTTGTCACCTTATTTTGGTTCAGGTGTAATAGGAATATTGTCGATTGTATTCCACACTCTTGTGTTGATGACAACTGACCCAGGGTTAAGATTCCACGGTACACAGGGGAGGGGCGAGGTTTCCACATTGTTGCTTCCACCATGTGTCCGTGCAATCGAGAATACAAGTTTGCCGTCTCGAATCAATGAGTCTGGAATAATCACTCGTGCATTCCATCCACCATCTACAACACGTGTAAAAACCGTATCAAGTTGGCGTAGATTCATATTGGGTCGAATCACGATTGGTTCCTCAAGCGCAGGGAAAAAAAGCGTGATTGCTTCTTCTCCAATTGGGATAGTACGATCAGATTTGTTGAAGCTCTCAACATTTCCTCGGCAACGAACAAATATTTCCCAATGTCCCATGACGTATCGAACTTCAGCAGTTGTACTTTGATCGTCGCGGGTGGGTCTTGCATATCCATGCCGCAACGAGGAAAGTGTCCACGTTGGTGCGAGTTTTGGCAATAGATATCGGGGTGGTTTTGCATCAATCACGCCGTTTTCAATTGGAAAAACAGTTGAGCCTTCCTGCATTGCTAACGTTAATTTTTGTACTTGAGGTGTAACAACTGTGCCAAAGACTGAAAGATCTAATTCTTGGGGTCTTTCCAATGTGATATGGCCAGTTGAATGGGCAGGTACTTCAAGTGGAAGTGGAATCTCATCGTCTCCTTCCCAAGTAAGAAGACAAAGAGAAGATTCTGGTTTGCAATTTGCAAATTTTAGAGTGACTGAGTTTCCAAATATTGAATCGAACCAGAAAAGCGACCTTGATTGTCGATCCACCCAACGAAGTGCTCTCTGCATTAGTTGTTTACTTGTCAGGGAAGTATTTAGTAATACACCAAGAAGTTCCTCTAGGGTGTTCTGGTTCTCAACCCAGCACGCAAAGAGGTGTGCCCCATCACTAGAGGAATCTGTAAGAAGATCTCTACAATCTGCAGCAACACCTCTGCTTGCAACAGAAAGATTATGCAGAGCAATGCGCCAGAGTTGCTCGCCGTGTTGCGCTGCAAGTGATTCGACTTTACTGCCAATAGGTATTTTTGGTGCTTCGACACCGAGCCGAGAGGCCAACAAAACCCATCGCCAATAATGCAATGCACCAGTTGATGGTAGATGATCCGCCCCAACGATATACAAGGGAAGTTCATGTGTTGAATCTGACAAGTTGAGTTGGGGTAAGCCAGCGGGAAGATCCATCCACTGCGGAACGACACTCTCAGCCCCAAAATAAATTTCACCATTACCATTCTCTGGAAGTTGTAACAGTAGAACAGGTCCAGTAACACGATCCTTAGGATGAATGCTTGCGGTTGTATCAGCGCTCAGAATTGGTCGAATAAGGAGTGTGTCATCTGTCCAAGAAGAGGAGGCAGGTTTTGATTCGATCCAGCCGAGAATTCCATCAGTCATTGAATCATCTTCAAATGTGACAGGAATTGTCGCAGGCCAATCATTGCCAAGTTCATGACTTAGCAGTCGCACCATCATCACTCCACCCCGAGGCGCTATTGGAGCTGTACTTCTAGCAACAATTGAATCTATGGGAATTGCAATAGAATCCCTTGACATGCAAAGCAGACCAAGCACGGCAAATTGTTGCAGATAAAATTTCATGTTGCACAGCGAGCAGCATCTTGGTATTGTCGAATAATGGCAACAGTCTCTGCAACAGCGAGATCAAGGTCATCATTGACAATAAAGAACTCATACGCACCGCTCTGTCTTGCAAGCGCAATTTCCTGCTTTGCTTCAGAAAAACGACGTTCAATAGAATCAGCATCGTCACGGCCTCTCTGTGTTAATCGTCGCAGCAATTCATCCTCGTTTGGTGGAAGTATAAAAAACCTCAAGGATTGTTCCATATTTTTATGTACTTGCACACCGCCTTGCACATCAATATCAAGAAGTATCAATTTCCCATCACCAAGCACCTTTTCAACAGGTTCTTTTAGTGTTCCATATCGGTGACAACGAAAAACTTCGGCGTGTTCAAGAAACGCATTTTCCTGCACCATCTCTTCAAATCGTGTTGGTGAAATAAAATAGTAATCAACACCATCAACTTCACGGCTACTCTTTGGACGAGTTGTCGCCGAAACGCTAAAAATAGCATCTAATTCTTCCCTGACTTTATGCACGATGGTAGTCTTGCCAACACCAGAGGGTCCGGAAATAACAATTAATGCACCTTGTGTACTCTTTGCAGGCATGTGGAGAGTGTATCGCAGTTTGAGTAATGATATGACCCTTCTATACACATGCATCGAAAGTGATTGCTTTGATACAATGGCGAAATGTCCCTACCAAGAGTAGCAATTGTTGGAAGACCAAATGTTGGTAAATCCAGTTTAATGAATCGTCTTGCTCGCAAGAGGATTTCTATCGTTGATCCTACGCCTGGCGTGACACGTGACCGCGTCAGTGTTGTTCTAGAAATTAATCCACCGAAAAAGACGCCAAAAGGCACACCGTCGCGTTTTGCTGAAATTCATGATACGGGCGGGTGGGGTGTGTATGTCGTGGAAGGTGAACATATAGATGATGCTGGTTGTGATCTTCGTGATTTGACCGAAGACATCGAGGATCAAATCCGTGAAGCAATGAGTCGTTCAGAACTCATATTGTTTGTCGTTGATGCGCAGGCTGGTATAACAACACTTGACGCAACAGTTGCAAAGTTGTTGCGTCGTTCGGGTGCTGCTGATAAAACAATCGTCGTTGCAAACAAGGTTGATTCTCGCTCTTGGGAATCTCATGGCCACGAAGCAGCAGCACTTGGTCTGGGTGAAGTAATTTGCGTTTCCTCAACAAGTGGTCATGGGATCGGGTTGCTTTCTGACATGCTTTGGGAACGACTAGATGAAGTAGGTGAAGTTGAACAACAAGAAGACGAGTTACGACTTTCAATCGTAGGAAAAAGAAACGCAGGCAAGTCATCTTTCATTAACGCTCTTGCTGGCGAAAACCGAATGATTGTTTCTGAAATTGCTGGAACAACTAGAGATGCTGTTGACGTGCAATTTGAAATAAATGGCAAAATCATGACCGCCATTGATACCGCTGGCGTGCGAAAACGAAAAAGTTTTTCAGACGACATTGAATTTTATGCATATAGAAGGATGCTCAACTCAATTCGTCGTTCGGATGTATCGATGCTTATGATTGATGCAACCAAGCGAGTTTCTCAAGTTGATAAAAAACTTTCTACTGAATTGCAAAGACAATTTAAACCAACCGTCATTGTTGTGAATAAGTGGGACCTTGTCGAAGATGATCTGACTCCCGAAGATTATCTTGAATACTTGACGAAAGAGTTGCGTGGATTAGATTACGCGCCGATTGTTTTTATAAGTGCACACGCAAGCGAGGGCATTGAAGACGCTGTTGCTATGGCGTTTAATTTAAAAGAGCAATCTTTACACCGTGTCTCAACGGGAAAACTAAATACTCTCATGCGAGAAATATTGAATGACCGCGGTCCATCTTCACGTTTGGGAACGGTTGCAAAGCTCTTGTTTGTATCTCAAATTGGTATTTCACCACCAACAATTGCTATCGTTGTCAATGAACCAGAAATGTTTGAGGGACAATACGAACGGTATCTGATGAACCGCTTGCGTGAAGAATTACCCTTTAGCGAAGTGCCAATACGCCTTCTTTTTACAAAACGGCAACGAAAATCGCTAAAAGAACTGAAACAAGATGGTCGAGCGGCTACAATAGAATCGCTTACGCGTTCAAACCCATCAGTTGGTCAGGTAATTGATGGAGCAGAAACGCTCCCTGACGAAAGTTTTGAAAATTGATGACGAACGACGTCGTGATTAAGTAACGCGGTACCCAGACATATGTATATTTGTCCATTAGCGGTTTTAGAAGAAGATGCCGATCCCTCAAACCGAGATTCATTAACATTAGAAGAACAACTTGAAGCACTTGAAGCACCAGAGACAATGGTTGTTAGATTCGGGGCAATGCTTGAAGTTGGCGAATACAAACAAGCCGGTGAAATCCGTGCAGGTTGTGGTTCAAAACTTGTTGCTCGGACCCATCGTGGCACAGAGTTGGTTGATCTATTAACAACAACGTGTTCCAATGCAGGTTGCGGTAAATCTATCTCTCGATCTGAGATGCTTGAATACATCGATAATTCTGGTGGAAAGAAGTTTCCCTTTCACACCAATGGTAGAGTCCTACGTATTGCAACGGCTGAAGATTTGGGTCGTATGAGCTTGCTTAAGAGCCGCGTGAGAGACCACACAAAAGTAGTTAACAAATTAGTGGAAGAACACCAGCTTCCGATGAAAATCGTCGACGTTGAACCAATCCTAGGCGAAGAACTCCTTACGTTTTACTATCTATCAGATGACAGAGTTGATTTCAGAGTGCTCGTTCAAGCACTTGCCAAAGAATTTAAGACTAGAATTGAAATGCGTCAGGTTGGCGCACGAGACGAGGCGAGACTAGTAGCAGATTACGAAAAATGTGGTCAACACTGTTGTTGCAAGAGTTTTTTGAAAGTCCTCTCACCAGTTTCAATGCGCTCTGCCAAGCAGCAGAAGCAAACACTTGACCCAAAGAAAATTTCAGGTCGGTGCGGTCGCTTGATGTGTTGCTTGAGGTATGAAGATCAAACATATCGCGAGTTGAAAAAGAATTTGCCACACAGGAAAACTCGAGTAGGCACTGCTGAGGGTCCGGGTATTGTGCTTGACGGAAAGATATTGACGCAACTTGTCCTTATAGCTCTTGAACATGACAACAGGCAGATTGCAGTGCCTGTTGAAGAACTTCTTGATCCAGAAACTTGCCCACGACCGTGGGAAGAGGTGGCTACTCCACCACAAACTCAGAGAAAACCAAAGAAGCAGCACCGAAACTCTTCAGGATCGAAGAAAAACGAAGAGAAGGATTCGACAGAAAAGCAATCCTCTAGTCATGCGCAGGCAATAGACGGGGACGAAGGCTCAAAGAAGAAAAAACGACGCCGCCGAAGGCGGCGGCGCAAAGGCGGTCACTCTGAAGGCGGTTCAGAAAATAATTCTGGTGGAAATTCAAAGGGCGGGGGCGGATCAGAGTAAACTGCACACTACATGCAGGAAAACGCAGAACATGAACGAACAGGTGCCATCAACACGATCCAATCATTGGTAGTTGCGTTTGTCTTGGCGATGGTGTTTCGAGGATTTGTTGTAGAGGGGTTTGTGATTCCAACCGGTTCGATGGCACCGACGTTACTTGGCCAACACTTACTGAAACACAGCGATCAAACAGGGGAATATTTTCCAGTTGGGTTTGATCCGCGTCGAAATTTCAATACCCAGCGTTTTGTAGACCCACTTTTAGGAAGAACCATGCCATTGCCGTTGGCAGAAGCAAAAAAAATCGTTCCAAGAAGCGGTGATCGGGTGTTGGTATTAAAAACACTTTACCCATTTTTTGAACCAGAACGATTTGACGTTGTTGTTTTTAAGAATCCTACGGATACGCAAGGTATTTCAGCGAATTACATCAAGCGTTTGATAGGGTTGCCAAACGAAACTATTTGGATCGCAGATGGGGAAATTTTTGTTAAAAAGGGCGATGGCCCGTTTTTGATCCAGCGGAAGCCAGAACACATCCAAGCGTCATTATGGCATCCAGTTTCAAATAGCGACGCAATCCCAACAGATAAACTCGCAATGATGCGACCATGGCGAGGTCCATCTTGGACAGGGGCGCCAAAGCAAGATTGGTCGATGGACGGACGCAGATGGAAGTGTGATGCCGAAACCGCAACATTGACTTGGGATCATCACAACATACCAATCGATGATTGGCTTTCTTACAACATGTTGATGCCGATGGTTGGACCGGAGCCAGTGTCTGACATTCGCGTTGGGGCAACGATCACCCCCAAGAGTGATGGAATAAAAATTGCCTTTGTCCTTGATGCAGTTGGACATGAATTTATTTGGGGTTTTGAGGGTACAAAGGGATTTATGTCCAAACAAATAGTTGGAGATACATCCTCGCTCTCACGGGTGGAGTTTGATATTGATCTACTGCGTGGAGGCGAGCCTACAAGAGTCGAGTTTTGGCATGTTGATCAGATGCTTGCGATGTACATCAATAATCAGCGCGTTGCTGAGTTATTCTATGATTATGGCCCCGAAAAACGTCTTCGTTTGGTGACAAGAGCTGATCAGGATGTGCCTATTGAAGAAATAGCAGGTCTGGGTGGGTCTCCTGCAAAATTATCTTGGCACTTTGCTCACTCTTCCTTCTCGTTGAGCAGGGTGAGTGTGGACCACGATTTATATTATCGAAGTGGTCGTATTCAAAAGGGTGCATCAACAAAAAACCCGACAACCCCCGGAAACGAAAGCCTAGTGGAGGCTGGATCTCCTGCGTTTGGAACCTACCCCAAACTTGCACTTCTTGGTCCAAATCAATTCATGATGGCTGGAGACAACAGCGCCTACTCTTTGGACTCTCGCCTTTGGGGTAATCCAGACGAATTTGTCTCGGCACAAATTGACACAGCACCATTCTTGGTGCATAGAGATTTGCTTATTGGTAAAGCGTGGTGCGTCTACTGGCCCTCTGCGTTTAGAGTCGGGAACTTTCCAATCATTCCAGATTTTGGTTCTATCCGCTTTATTCGGTAGGGTGAATTACGCAGGCTCTGAACCGTACCAATCGGTATAACCATACGTACAATTCGTACTGTGACTCCAGAACAACGTAGTGGCTGTCGATGAAGTGCGTTGATGGGAATTCGAAACGGACTTTTTTTTGGAAAGGCGAAGCGGCCAATTGCGGTGCATTTTGGTAACGATGGTGTCATTCGCATGATGCGATTACAAGAGATAGATGATCAAACCATGCAAGCTTCTTTTGAAGTATCGGAAGGGGATCAAATTGGTTTGTCGGAGGCTGTAACTTGTTTTCGTTCACGAGATACAGTTGTCTCTGTTCCATCTTCTCAAGTGCTGCTCACACATATTCGAGTTGATTGCGATGCAACTGATGAAGAAGTTGTGGAAAGATTGTGTAGTGGGAACGATGTGTGGAAAAATGCTTCAATCAGGCAACTTCCAATTTTTACAAACTTACGAACCGGAATCAAGTCGAAATTACAACAAGAATTGTTGTGCGTTGGCGTTCCCAAAAAAGTTTTGGAACAGTGCGTGTTAACACTCGAGGATGCGTCATTACGTGTTCAAAAAATTACGGTTCCAATACACGCAACATTGCGTGCGTTTGATCGCCTATATCGCCGAGAAGGGGACGAATCAATCACGTCAATTGTCGTTGACTTAGATCAAAAACAAACCATTGCGATGATTGCACACGGTATGAATCTGGTTGTTGCATCATCACTAAAGTATACATCTGATGCATCGGAAAAAGGCAAATGGGAGGTGAGTCCCGTACTTGTTCCAGCAGGTGGAATGGGTGATGAATTTGAAAGACGCGGAGAAACGCAGCCGCGAGGTCTTATTCAACCAAAACAAAAACAATCACCCACTTTGATACGTGAAGATGATTTACTTCTAGATGAGTTGTAAGGTTGTATGAGACACAACAACTCGCTGTTTCCGGAGCGTGTCAGTGACCGAATTGTATTTAGTGGCAGTGGAGCGTTGCATACCGAGCAATGTGCATCGGTGGCAACCAAGTTGGGTCTTTCTGGTTTCATCGCTGACCCATCGGCATGGATCAGTGGTGCAGAGGGAATAGCAAGTGGACCATGATGGACAACAATCGCGGTATTATGCTTGACATGTTCGGGGCAATCATGATGAACCATCCATTTGACGATTTTTTATCTGAGCAGTGGCATGATCAAAAGCGAGATCGGAGAGTCTTTCGGTATGGTCTACTTTTGGTTGGACTCGTTATTCTCACAACATTTTCTGCTTTTACAACAACGATGTCCCATTGGCGTTCTGTTACACAATCCCAACAATCAGTTTCAGCAAGGTGGGAAGACGCACAGCAACGAATGTATGGATATGTCAAATCAGAACGTGCGCTTCGCAGGGAACTTGCCCAAGCAAAAACGCTCAATTCGCTACTTGACATCGTTCCTAAATCAATTTTACTCTTTGAGATGACTTCGGTGTTACCAACAAAAGCGTATTTGCTTTCTATTCGTATTGACTCCCGAACAAGACCAAATGATGAGGGAGTAGCAACAACAATGAACACGATTCATATTGTTGGTGAAGCTCCCGATGATGTGGCAGTATCTCTTTATGTAGAGAAGTTGAAGTTATCAACCTATTTTGAGAAAGTCGCATTGCAATACTCTCAGAAAAAACAGGGTAGAGAATCACGTGATTTTGCAATTTCGATGGAGGTTCACAATACAACGCGCATGACTCAGGCGGAATCATCACCATGAATATTCCCACGAGATACATTTCTCTCTTTCTTGTTCTTGTATGTACTCCACTTATGATCTGGGTTACTGTGTATCGTCCGACAAATAGGGCTGTAGAAGATGTAGCAAATGAAATAAAAACAAGAACAAAACAGCTCTCTCGATTTTCAGAAGTCAATGCGCAATATCGTCAGATGCGAAGCGCAATTAACGAAATTACATCTGCTTCCCGCGCAGCTGTATCAAGACTTCCGGATCAGCACCATGCTGAGCAGTGGCTTGCCAAGGCATCAAAAGCGGCGGAGTTGTCTGGTTTAGTTGTACGTAGTGTGAAGATCGCTGGAAGCCGAGGTGGTGAATCATGGGGCGTACTTCCCGTCAACATGGAGGTGAGTGGTTCGTTCTCAGCGCTATACGACTTGATTCAACGTTTTGAACGGATGGAACGATTGGTTCCAATTCAACGACTAGATATTCGCAGAACAGATGATGCAAACGTTGACGCCACAATGGTCGTGCATTTAATTTTTGATGAGGGGGGTCATGAGCAATGAATCTGGTTAAACGCATGAGAGAAATATATGGCACCGCACCACTTGTAGTAGTGTTTTCAGTCTTTTTCGCAATGTTTGAACTTGTAATGATGTGGATAGTTACCCCAAAGTCTACACACGCCTTCGACACGCAACAAGAAAGTGCGATGTTCTCGTTCATTGGTGAGGATGGTGCAATCGAACCATCGAGTGAGGTTGCTTTTATCATTGCTGAAACCATTGGTGTTTCGGCGAGGCTCAACAACAGTCCAACAAGTTGGCAAAGACCCCTTATTGTAGAAAATCCGTGCAGCCTAGTTACCACGCAACACCCCGAAACTGTTGAATATGAAAATCCTACACAACCCTGGATAGACCACAAACTTCTTATGGAGTTATCTAGCAGGGCAGCGATTGAATTGGAAGTTACATCAATCTTAAGGGGAAAAAAATCATTGGCGAACATAAGTGGAAGTATTTACCAAGAGGGTGATACACTCTTAGCTCTTCGCGGCGAATGTTCCTTTCTAATCAAAGAGGTCGCCAAAGAATCAGTGATCATTGAATTAATTATTGACGACGGGGAAATTCTGAAGGAGTTCGGATCAATTCAACGAGTGTTGTTCTTGTCAGGAAGCACCTCGGAGAAATTGGCGAATGCAGGAGATGGTCAATGAAACAACTCAATAGGATTCAACAACCAACATTGTCCTTCGCAGACAATCTCACAAACTTGTTGAAGGAAGGTGGATTTTTAAAGGCGGAACAAATTGAAGTTGTTTCGCGTTTGCAAAAAAAATCGCACGGGCGATCTATTTCATTGTTACTCATAGATGCAGGTGTATGCGAGGAAGCAGTGCAAAAAGCGGTTGCGGAGTTATCCGGTTTGTTATTTGTAAAAATCGACCCAGCATTTGTTGATCTTGAACTTGTTGATCGAGTCGGAAGTAGGTGGTGTCGCGAGCATGAAATAGTCCCAGTTTGCATTGATGGTAATCAATATTTAGCAGCACAAACACCCGACGCAGTTTTCTTGGCTGAAGAAATCTGCTGTAAACATTTCAATGGAGTAGGACAAGCGATTGCACTACGACGAGACTTAGAATCAGCAATCGATAGTTTTGATTCTCAAACTCGAACTATTGAACCGGAACCACCAGTTTCTGCCGGTGTTCATGAACAAACCATTTCACTTGATGTAGAAAATACTTCCAATGAAGCAGATTCTTCGCCAGTTATCAGTTTCGTAAGCAATATGATTGCTACTGCAGTACGTGAAAATGCATCAGACATTCATTATGAACCATGTGACGAACGCTCTCGCGTGAGATATCGCATTGATGGCGTCTTACATGATTTAGTCGACTCTCCAAAGAGGTTGCATACTGCAGTTGTAAGCCGTATTAAAATTCTTGCAAACTTAGATATAGCAGAGCGGCGGTTACCCCAAGATGGACGAATACGTGCGACTGTGTTGGGTCGCCCTTTGGATTTACGTGTTTCAACAGTCCCAACACCAAAGGGTGAAAAGGTTGTGATGCGTTTACTTGACGATCGTAATATTCGCGTCGGTCTTGGTGAACTTGGTTTTGGCAAAGAAGTTCTCGAATCGTGGAAGAAAGAAATTTCTGCGCCAAATGGTATCATTCTTGTCACAGGTCCTACTGGGTGTGGTAAAACCACGACATTGTATTCATCTCTGCAAGCGATGGATCGAAAACAGTTGAACATTTCTACTGTTGAAGATCCTGTTGAATATGAACTTGATGGAATTACGCAGATACAAGTTCACGACAAAATTGACATGACTTTTTCACGAGCGTTGCGTGCATTGTTACGACAAGACCCCGATGTTGTCTTGGTTGGTGAAATTCGTGACAAGGAAACAGCGGGAGTTGCCATTCAAGCAGCGATGACAGGGCACTTGGTCTTGTCTACATTGCACACGAATGATGCGCCTTCTTCAATGACGCGTTTAATTAACATTGGCGTCGAACCATTTCTTGTTGCTTCAGCAGTGAACGCAGTTCTTGCCCAGCGTTTGGCGAGGCGAGTGTGCCAAAAGTGCGTGAAGTTTGAAGTCCCAACCCCAGAAGAGTTAGAAACACTCGATGGATGCACGCCAGAAAAAATTCCACACGCCGTTGGTTGTAATCACTGTCGCGATAGTGGGTATAGCGGACGCCTTGGTATGTACGAACTCTTGTTGATGAACGACGAACTTCGCGACCTCATCGCAAGTAATCCCACGATTACAACCTTCCGCAACAAATGCATCGAATCGGGTATGCAAAACCTTCGCATCGACGGCTTCGCAAAAATGGCTGAAGGCCTCACGACACTCGAAGAAATCCTCCGCCTCACATAAACTCACCCTCGGTGAATTAATTAACCGTAACTAAGCTCACTAGGGGTGAATTAATTTAGACGAAGGGTGTAACAACCAAAATACACCAGCACACCGCGGCGACGCCGGTTTTGCCAATGACGCCGAGAATGCGACCAATTGTCGCCCCAGTTGCTGATTTTGCTACATCTCCGGCAGTCGACGGATCTTTGTGCGTTACTTCGCCAATGACAGCACCAGCAAAAGTTCCAATGACAGCACCAATGAGCGTGCCAATGACGGGAATTGGAATCACGGGTGTAAGTGCGATGCCGCCAACGATGCCACCAATAATCGCGCCTACCATGCCGCGGCGTGATCCACCGCCAACTTTGACGCCAAGGGCACCCGCACCCATCTCCATGATTTCGCCAACAACCGCCAACCCGAAACAAACACCAAGTGTCATCCAGCCCCACGTTTCACCATCTCCCCAATAGATATCAAGTAATTCAATTACAAGGGCAATGGCGAGCATGATCCATATGCCAGCAAGGCCAAGCAATGCTAGCAGCACGCAAACAGCCGCCACCACAGCAAAAAGCACGATAACAACGATGGTAATCCAGTCCATAGAGTTTCCTACTTGATGATTGGGAATAATTCTGCAACCATTGCACGTGATGGTACTCGCAACGATCCTTCAGTGTGCTTTGTTATCAACGCTTCAATCTCAGCCAAATGCAGCGGACGCGTGGAATGAACTGTTTGCACAAATACAAAATGATGAAATTCCTGATGGTGAACAATCTCAGTGGACAGATTTTGAACAAGCCCAGTATGAAAAACTCGCGCCGTTTATTAAACAAGCTAGAGAAATTGCCTTGATGCCTCATTGTGATTGGAACCTTGATTACTCTCAAGGTCTTGAATTACTTCTTCCCCACCTAGGAGATATTCGACAGGCAGGAAAACTCGTAAGTGTTTCAATACAAGAAGATGTAAATGCTGGAAAATTTGATTCTGCGTTACTGGGGATGGAATCTCTTGTAGGTATGTCTAAACACCTGAATGATCAAGGGACAATTATCAGTTCGCTTGTGAGTTATTCAGTTTTTAAGATGGATAATAAACTCGTTTCCATCTTTAATCAAACGAATAATGCTGCGCAACTTTCGTCACTCAAAAATGCTATAGATACATTAGATCCATTTGATCCATTTGGTATCAGGGAAAGTGCAGTTGGTGAAAAATCGTTGATCACAAACTCATTGAGAAATAAAGACATAAAAGACCTTGATCTTGGAGGATTCGTAGAAGAACCCATCTCGACTGGTTTAGATTTGGAACTTGAAATTACAAAATATGAGTCGGTGATGGATAGGGCAATTGAAATCTTGAACATGCCCAACAAAACCGAAGCGCTAGGGGCAGCAGAAAAGTTAAGCGAGGAAGTTGATGCTGGAGAACACGGAGAATTGACCAAAGTGTTTCTTTTTAGCATCGTTAGGATTATCGAATCAGCATTCGATGCGAGCGAGGATGTAAAAGAAATTCAATTCTTGTTACAACAAAGAATTGATGTGTTGACCGGCCCAAATTCGGCAACGTACTTTTTGCAAGCAGTTGATACTTATTGTGCAGTTGATGAAAATGAACGGCGTGACGCCCCTGAAAGAGAGGAGTTTGCAGTTCTCCACGAATCTCTTGAACTCCTAGCAAAAGCCGCAGAAATGCAACCAACACGAATCACACTCTCTGAAGAATCGGCAGTGCCCCTTTGGCTTGCACCAATTTTTGTAATGACAATTGACGGACTAGCGAGGGGGAATCCAAGTGATTTTGTTACAGCGTTGCGCGTCGCAGGACATCTCAGTATGCAAGAGAGACTCGCTGCATCAGTCACCGCATCTATGATTGTTGAAGAAGTAATTAGGCTGCTTCCTGATCAACTCTCAGAAGAAGAGATCTCATTGTTACTTGAAGCAACACGTCGCGTTCCAGCAGCTGATGCGTTTATGATTCTTACAACAACTGACCAAGACAAAACACGTTTTCAACAATGGATGTCTACTGAAGAAGGCTGGAATCCAACGCCAATGGCGTTACTTGCTGCAACGATCACGCTTACGAAGGAGAAAGATGAGTTACCTTGTGGCGAGGCATGGGCAAGATGGATTGAAATATTAGGCGTTCCCGACGATGACACTGTTGTACGTGCAGCAGTGACGCAGAATATGCCAGAGACACTACTGCTTGCAGAATTTGAAAACGAACAGAAATTTGTGCAACGATTGCGTCAAGCTAAAAATAAATTGCCAACTCTGCGAAGAAAACTGACTACTCTCCCCGCAAGACGGTGATCGCTTTGTTGATTGCGACACCTAAGTTAGAAAGCGCAAGGTCGATGTTCCACTGTTGTGCATCACGCTCACCAGTTGTGTTTGAGATCGAACGTATTTCAATAGCAGGTGCTCCAAGTCTATTTGCGGTATGTACAACCGCCGCGCCCTCCATTGCTTCGCAAATGCAGCCAGTTCTATTTTGAATGAGATCTGCTTGCTCATCCGTTCCGCTACAAGTTGCAACAGTTGCGATTGATCCCTCAGTACCAACGGGTTTCAAGCGTTCTAACATCCAAGGATCTACGGGGACTGTGTTTCCTTCAAAATCACCAAGTGAGAAACCCATCTCGTTCATATCTTTAAATCCAGAGGACGTGATAAGCCCCTCCTCTGCATAAACGCACTTGTTTGCAATGACGACATCACCAAGTTGCAAATTGCTTTTAGGAAGTGATCCCGCGACTCCTGCATTGATGATCCACTCAAAAGGCCCGTCAGTTAGAATCGAGATTGTTGTTGTAATGGCAGCATTTACTCGACCAATGCCACCAGCAATAACAAATGTGTCGCCAAGTTTTCCGATTGCATCTGCCTCTGCTTGCACTGCTGTTACGATGAGGATGCGACGAAACATTTATGATTTTAAATAATTAACGAGGTCATCTTGGGTCACTGTGACCTGTTCTTTTGTTTCAAGATTTTTAACAACATATTCGCCGCGAGAAAGTTCTTCGCCAAGAATCACGACAAATTTTGCGTTTGACTTGGCAGCTTCAGTAAGTAACTTTCCAACATTTTTTGTTGCTTTGTAACTTCTGCGCGCATGAAGATTAGAATGACGTAAAAGTGAAACAGTTTGTGCCATCACTGCATCACCTTCGTCCCCGGCACTGATGACAAATACATCTGGTATTGGAAGTAAGTCGTTGCCGTCCCCAAGCAAGCCCTTGTCCCGTAAAACCAAGGAAAGCACAACATCACCCATTCCGAAACCAACTGCGGGAATCGACGGACCGCCAAACATTTCAATGAGTCCGTCGTACCGTCCACCTCCAGCAATTGCACGTTCATTGCCACCCGATTCGTGAATTTCAAAGACGATACCTGTGTAGTATGCAAGCCCGCGAACAATACTAAAGTCAAACTTGCACCACTCTGCGATGCCCCATTTTTCTAGTTCTTCTTGGAGCGTTGCAAGATCTTCATGTGATGCATTGGTTTCTTTGTCAAAGGGAGAGAATACCGCTGGTTCTATTCCTACCTCCTTTGCTTTTTCAACAAACACCTCTTCTGCCATTTTTTCGCGTTTGTCGAGCAAGCCAAGCGCTGTTTGGAGTTGATCTTCACGAAGACCAGCATCGAGTAATATTTTTGCAACAACATCCCGATGGCTGATTCGCACGGTAATATCTCCATGGGTCAAGCCAAGGTCAGCAAGCGCCTGAATTGCAGTTGCAATCACTTCAGCATCAGCTGAGGGCGAATCGATGCCAAGCATGTCAATGTTCCATTGTTTGAATTCTCGCAGCCTTCCACGTTGTGGGCGTTCAGCTCGAAAGTGACTCGAAATCCCAAACCACTTCGTGGTAACCGAAAGCGATCTTCCCATTGCAGCAGCCATGCGAGCGAGCGTTGGTGTAAACTCTGGACGAAGCGCGTAATCGGTATCACCACCGGAACGGCGAAAACTGAAAAGTTCACCAACAATGCTTTCCCCACTTTTTACAGTGTAAAGGTCAAGGTGCTCAAACATAGGACCTTCAATTTCATCAAATCCAGCATTGATAGAAACCGTTCTCCACGCTCTTTCAACATGTTGCAGCGCGGCTAAGTCGGCTGGAAAAAAATCACGCGTTCCTTTTGGTGATTGCCACGCCATCGGTATTTACCACTCTGGTCCGCCGCTGTACCTGCCAAAGACATCAGCCATTGCTTGCACCATCTCGCCAAGCGTGCAACGAGCAAGTGAGGCTTCAACAAGTGAGTTCATCACATTTTCATCAGAACGGGCAGTATCGCGGATGCCATCGAGTGCTTGTAATGCAGCGTCATTATCGCGATTATTGACCACCTTATCGAGTCGTTCGCATTGCCTCGTTTCAACTTCGTGTGGAATTTGCAACAACTCAACTTGGGTGTCTTCGTTTCCATCAAGGTACGCGTTCACACCTACGATGATTCGATCACCTGCTTCCAATTCTTGTCCAAAGCGGTAGGATGCTTCGGCAATTGAGCGCCTGAAATAACCTTTGTGAATGCCTTGCACGACCCCCCCCATGCCATCAACTTCATCGATGATTTGGTTTGCGTCCTTTTCCATTTGGTTTGTGAGCGATTCTACAAAGTAACTTCCAGCAAGAGGGTCAACGGTTCGGTGAACACCAGTTTCATGTGCGAGAATTTGTTGTGTGCGAAGCGCTACTCGTACTGCAGTTTCAGTTGGAAGACCAAGTGTTTCATCCATCGAGTCAGTATGCAACGATTGACAACCAGCAAGGACACCAGCCATCGCTTGATATGCAACTCGTACAATGTTGTTGAGGGGTTGTTGTTCCGTAAGTGAACAACCTGCAGTTTGCACGTGCGTTCGCATCAACAGTGAACGTTCGTTTTTTGCGCCAAAACGATCTCGCATCGCATGTGACCAAATTCTTCGCGCTGCACGTATCTTACAAATTTCTTCAAAGAATTCGTTATGGCTATTAAAGAAAAAGGAAAGTCGAGGTGCAAAGGTGTCAACATCAAGACCGCGCTTCATGCACGCTTCAACATATTCCATACCATCGCGAAGGGTGAAGGCAAGTTCTTGTGTTGCCGTTGATCCAGCTTCGCGTATGTGGTACCCACTTATGGAAACACTGTTCCACCGTTTGGTATTGTTTGTTGCAAATTCGATTGTATCTACGACGAGTTTAACCGATGCTTCAGGTGGATAGATAAACTCGTTTTGGCTATGGAACTCTTTGAGAATATCATTTTGCAACGTACCACCGAGTGTGTTCCAGTCGATATCACGTTCTCTTGCCATGGCGAGATACATCGCCCAAATGACACAAGCGGGTCCGTTGATTGTTTGGCTGACGGTAACTTTCCCGATTGGGATGTCTGCGTAGAGCCTGTGCATATCTTCGATTGTGTCAATTGCAACACCACAGCGTCCAACTTCACCTATGGAAAGTGGATCGTTGGAATCTCGCCCCATCAATGTGGGCAAGTCAAAAGCAGTGGAAAGTCCCGTGTTCGCTTTCGTGCCTTTTGCATTCTCTAAGAGGTACTTGAACCGTTTGTTGGTGTCATCGGCAGAACCAAAACCGGCAAATTGCCGCATCGTCCAAAGCCGAGATCGGTACATGTTTTTGTGCACGCCCCTTGTATAGGGAAATTGCCCCGGCTTTCCAATCGTTGGATCTGTCTGTCCACCTTCAGGTTCATAGATCTCATCGATGACATATCCAGAGAGAGATACTGAATCGGGGTTTATTTCAGTTTTTGTCTCGTTGGCAGTGGTCATGCCACGCATTGTACGTCTTTTGTGAGAAAACTGACCTCTGGTCAGTTTTTTTACCAACGATCAATAAACTGACCCAAGGTCAGTTTATTATTCGTACCCGTCGAGTGGGTTGTACACATCTATTTCACCGCCCTCGGGAGTCCACCAATCGGGCTGCTCGCCAAGTTCGTCGACCCGCATTGCCTGATCTTCAACTCTTGGTGCATATTCGCTTGCAGGTCTGATTGCTACATCTAGCCGCCTTGACCAACGATTTGGCACTGTCATTGCATTATTGAGTGCACCCCAACCTGTGCCAATATCAAATATTTCCCATCGCATCAGATCTGGCGTTTCAACAAGATCGTCTCCATTTCCAGTTTCAAAATCAACGACCAATTGTTTGCCAACTGGAATTTCCATCACAAATATATTCTCACCGGAGCGAGTGTCTATGATGGTGATGGTCTTTGGAAATTCTTCCGTAGATTCCCACGTCGCAGCACTATCGGGTCCATTAAAAAACGGATTTCCACCCGGTGAATACATCTTGCACCCAGAAATAAAGATAACAGGTAGCGTTAATAGGATCGTCGGTAAATTTCGCATGTGTCTATGGTACATCGGCAGATGGTGGTGAGGGGGTACAATGCGGGGTATGGAAATGCGTATTGGACACGGGTATGATCTGCACCGCCTCGAAGCGAGTGAAAAGGATGGAGGACTTTTAAAAGTTGGTGGGGTTGGGGTGAAATGTGGTCTTAAAGCGATAGCCCACAGCGATGGCGACGCTGTGATGCATGCTTTGGCGGATGCACTACTTTCAGCAATTGGCGAACCAGATATTGGTCAACTTTTTCCAGATACAGCAACAGAGAACAAAAATCGAGATTCAGCAGAGTTTCTCGTAGAAGCAATCGAACGTATAAATTTGGGTGGGTGGGCGATTGGAAATGTAGCCATTACCGTGATCTGCGATCAGCCAAAAATTGGTCCACACAGAGAACAAATTTGCGAAAATTTACGTAGATACCTTGTTGCCCCTATTCACATTAAGGGAAAAACATGCGAAGGAACTGATAAAAGTGGGACCATTGAGGTTCACGTCGTGGCGTTGGTACAGAGAGGAAACACGCATGAGTAGAGCAATTTGGCAGGAAGCAGCAGCGTTTGCAGCAGCAGCACATAAGCATCAAAGAAGAAATGATCAGAGGCCGTATGTCTCACATTGTTTTAGGGTCGCAATGACAGCAAGCATCGTGTTTGGGTTTGATGATCCCGAAATCATAGCGGGCGCGTTGTTACACGATACGATCGAAGATTGTGATGTTGATTATGACGAAATACTTGCGAAGTTTGGTCGCAATGTTGCAGACTACGTTGCTGTGATGACAAAAGATATGCGACTTGAAGAAGAAATTCGAGAAATTGACTACGATAAACAACTTGCCGATGGACCATGGCAAGGAAGGTTAATTAAACTTTCTGATGTCTTTGATAACTTCACTGACTCATCCTTGAAAAACCGTAACAAGTACATCGAAAAAGCAGAGCGGATTTTGCTGCTTACTAAAAACGATGAGCAGTTACAAGGTGCTCGCGAAAAACTACGCGAACTCATGTGTGAGATGGCAACGTGTTGATGAATTTTTTAGTTGGATTTGTCCTTTTTGTTTTGGCAGCGTGTCCAGTTGAACAAGAGATGTCCATAGAACTCGCCCTAGAGAATATTGAGCGAGTACAAGTAACGTCTCTCACAGCAGACGTTTCATATACCAGAACAGACCCTATTTTAGATCGCCGAGAAATACGAACAGGAAAATTGCTGTTTCGGAGAGTCGACGGTAAACGAGAAGTAGCAATCTTATTTGATACACTCATTATTGGTCGGCGCCGCGAAACGAAACAAAAGCATTATATTTTTTCAGGTCGCTGGATGGCTGAAGTTGATCACGATAAAAAACAATTTATTAAACGCGAACTTGTTGCACCTCACGAGAAAGAGATAGACCCGTTTGAACTTGGGAGTGGTCCAATTCCATTGCCGATAGGACAATCAAAAGAATCGGTGTTGAAGAAATTTGTTGTGACTATGGTAGAGAAACCAACCGAAGGACCACTTTCAAAACTTGATGACAACGTTGTTGGATTACACCTGTTGCCAATAGCAAAAGATGAATGGGAATATATTAATTTATATTACGACCCAGAAACTTGGCTGCCAGTTGGCCTTGAGAGTGTTGAAATGGACGGCACTAAAAGAGTGAGTCTACTTTCAAATTTGCTCGTGGATGAACTCAGTGATGCAAACGCTGCGTTACTTAACATTGAAACGCCCGATCCCAAGATCTGGTCAATTGATGTGCAAGTATTGCGTTAAATTTTAGTCATCTAAGATTTCGAAATGTACTTGTGTTAAAGGGTGCTTGCACAGGCCAGCATTCACCCCACCCATCGATCACAAGCAGGAGATCTCGTATATCGACAATACCATCTTCATTGATATCTTCGTGCACGTTTTCTTGACCAAATCTACTAACAACTTTTAGAAAGTCATTGATGTTGATGTACCCATCTGCAAGGACATCTGCTTTACATCCAGCTTCTCTGATCATTTCTCCAAGCAACGCGGAAAAGAAAGCCGCTGAATTTGGTGAGCTTGGATGTATATTCAATTCATCAAACAAATCACCACCGGTCTCTTCTATCAAGTCGATCGAATTTGACCCAAACTCAAAGTGGTCAAAACCATGATATAGCAACCACGGCACGCCACCTATACCATTAAAGAAGACTTCATCAGTTGCAGAAAACAAAGAAGCTGCAGCGACATCAGATCTTGTACTTGCAAGGTCAAAGGCAGCTTCTTGCTGATTACGAATGTACACCTTCGTCAACTCAACGTCATTTGAAAATAGGGTGAACTATAAGAATCGCCCATGGAGATGAGCCGTACATCTCCACGTAAAAGTTTTGCCATTTTTTCAAGCCCAACAGAATGTTGTTCACTTGTATTACTGAACACCGAGGCCGTAAACAATAAAACGTAAATACATGACTTCAGGACCATCAGCCTATTGTGCTGTAGGCTGTAGGTTGAGTCAAGAGAATTTCGAAACAATCGTGCTTGCGAAGCGTGGAAAAGCAGTAAACGTGGTGCTCACGAGACGCATGGGTAAACTAGTCCAAACTTCTGGCCTTGGTTTTCGTAAAGAGCGAACGATCGCATTCGCCACTTTTTCCGATGGTTGCATGAGCCATGAAGGGGATTGACTGCTGAAATCGTCCTTTTCCTTTCCACTACGAAGAGCACTTACGTCAAAAAATTCTGTACGTGTACCGATAGGGTGGACAGTGCTGACATGGACAGAGTGCTGTTTTAATTCCATTCGCATGGACTTTGCCATTGCTTCAAGTGCTGATTTACTTGCACTGTACACACCATGTTGTGGCGTTGCGAATTTTGAGAGACAACTTGCGCAGAGCAAGATGTGTCCATTGTTACGTTGTACCATTTGTTTTGCTGCAAGTGTCGCGAGTTCAATTGCTGCGAAAACATTGAGTTCAAACAACTCCCGGAATTTGTTCATATTGCAATCAACCATTGATTGGTTGAGCCCATGCCCCGCGTTAGCAAAGATAGCGTAGAGTTCTCCTGATTCATCTAACAGTTGTTGGTTGAATCCCTTTTTTGTTACATCACCATCAATTGCAGTGCAATTCTCGCCAAGTTCATCTGCAAGTGTTTCTAATTTGTCTTTACGCCTTGCGTTAATAACACATTGCATGCCAGCAGCAATACAGGCTCTTGCTGTCGCCTTGCCTATGCCACTACTTGCCCCTGTAATTAAAATCTTCTTCCCTTGAAGGGAGACTCTCATGTTTGCAGCACCCCTGTTTTGTATTCACCTTCGATGACAAATGTAGAAGCAATCGAAAGGGCTTCAGTTAATTCTTCACGTGTCTCTTTTGGATCAATCATTCTGTCGATCCAGCCGCGAGCAGCACCGTAGAAAATACTTTCCTGCTCGTCGTAACTTGCAGTGATTGCTGCAAGAAGTTGCGCTCGTTCTGTTTCGTCGATCTCTTCTCCACGTCGTTTTCTCGCAGCAAGATCTATTTGAAGAAGGGTGCTCCCGGCGGCAGCACCACCCATCACGGCATACTTTGCTGTTGGCCAGGCAAGTGTAAAGAAGGGGTCGAACGCTCGACCGCACATAGCGTAATGTCCAGCACCATACGTGCTTCCTACGATCAAACTAATTTTTGGAACAATGGAATTACTCATAGCATTGACCATTTTTGCACCCGAACGAATAATGCCAGCCTGTTCACTGTCACGACCAACCATAAATCCAGTCGTATCATTTACAAAAATGAGCGGATTACGTTTTTGATTACAGTCCATGATGAACCGCGCCGCTTTGTTGGCTGCTTCTGTGTAAATAACCGCGGGCATATTCATTGAAGTTGAAGGACCCGATTTACCACCTGCCATTTTCTTTTCAGTTAAACAACGCTGGTTCGCAACAATGCCACAAGGCCAACCACCGATGCGGACATATGCGCAGAGAATTGATCTTCCATAATCAGATTTATATTCGTTAAAACTTTCGTCATCTACGATGCAAGAAAGCAGTTCTCCCATATCGTACTGTTCGTGGGATGCTGCGCGAAAAACGTTGATGACTTCAGTGGGGTTTCGTACAGGTTCAACACTTTCATAAGGCGGCTGTTTAACTGGCATAACAGACATATCACTGTGGACGAGTGATCGCAACCGTTCAATACACGATTCGTCATCTGGCTCATGAAAATCAATTGTTCCCGAAATCTCTGCGTGCATTGCTGCCCCACCTAATTCTTCATTGTCAACTTCTTGCCCTATTGCTGCTTTGACAAGTGCTGGTCCCGCAAGATACAAGCCGCTTCCTTCGGTCATGAGCAGGGTGTCACACAGTACGGGCAGGTACCCACCTCCAGCGACGCAATTACCCATAATGGCAGCGATTTGCGAGATGCCTTTTGCAGAGAAGACCGCGTTGTTTCTGAAAATACGACCAAAGTCATCTGTGTCTGGAAAGACATCTTCCTGCAACGGAAGAAATACACCCGATGAATCAACGAGATAGAGAAGGGGAAGTCGTGCACGCTCTGCTATCGTTTGAGCCCGAATGATTTTTTTACATGTCATTGGAAAAAACGCGCCTGCTTTCACAGTTGCATCGTTTGCAATGATCATGCAGTGCTTTCCGCCAACTTGGGCGATTGTAGTGATGACCCCTGCGGATGGAGCGCCTCCATATTCTAGGTACATGCCTTCTGCGATAAAAAGTCCACACTCAAATTGTGTTGTTCCCTTGTCTATAAGTTTGGCAATCCGTTCTCTTGCGGTGAGGCGACCGTGACGATGCTGTCGTTCAATTCCACGTTCTCCACCCCCAAGGCGAATTTCTTCTGCCTTGGAGTGCATCTCATCGGTCGCTTGTTTTAAAATGGAGTCTTCGCTCATGGGTACAGGATATCAGAGTGTAAAAAAACTCGGCGATCGCCCTTGTGATCGCCGAGTCATAGTCTGTTTGGGGCTACACACCTGTAAACCCGATGGGTCTACGGGCTCAGGTTCTGCGAAGCCCCTTTATACAGTCACATAATTCAATCACTGATCACCTCCTTAGTATACGTTGCCATGCTCAACCGTCGCGTCCCATTTGACACCGCCGAGCCACTAACCCTTCCAACTTTCGGAAGGCACACCGCCCAGGGCACAGTGCCTTGGTCGTCGTGGTGCTTGTGCGTTGTTTTTCGCTTTTGGCGTTTAGCAATTTACCGCGTTCCACGAGTACATTATTTCTATCGGCAATTAATTGACTCCGAGTCAAATCGATTCGGAGCAATTAAAAGCTTCGTCTTCAAGTTGTTGCATCTCGTCCCAATCATCAAGGGAGATCAAGATTTTGCGTGCAACTGAACCTTTGTGTTCTCCTACGATGCCAGCAACTGCCATTTGGTCGACGAGTCGTGAAGCTCGACCATAGCCGATACCCATACGACGCTGCAGAAGGGAAACCGAACCACGCCCACTTTCGATCATGATCCTGACAGCATCATCGAAGAGATCATCGCGTTCCCCATCATCACCGCCGGCATCGATGGCACTTGCTGCTTTGGGCTTGATTTGAACAAGAGATCTTTCAAAGTTTGGTGCAGCTACCTCCTTGAGGTGCTTTACAATCTTTCGAATTTCAGTCGATGAGACGAACGTGCCTTGCGCCCGATTTGCAGTTGTCGAACCGGGCGAGATGTATAACATATCTCCATTGCCAAGCAAGAGTTCTGCGCCCTTTATATCAAGAACGATTCGGCTGTCCATACCACTATTCACTTTGAATGCAACACGGCATGGCATATTTGATTTAATCAAACCAGTTACAACTTTTGCCTCGGGACGTTGTGTTGCAAGAATGAGATGAATGCCTACGGCTCGTGCTTTTTGTGCAATACGAACGATTGCTTGTTCAACATCTTTTGCAGACATCATTAGGTCTGCAAGTTCGTCGATGATAAATACGATGTAAGGCAATTTGATTGGAATGCGTGCTTTTTCTTCTTCTGATTGGGGATCTAGGATCTTATAGATTTCATCCTCTGTAAGTTCATTAAACCCAAGCAGATCGCGAACTCCTAGTTTCTGGAACAACTGATATCGCTCTGCCATTCTTGCAACAGCCCACTCCAAAATTGCAGCAGCTTTGCCCATCTCAGTGACTACTGGACAAGCAAGATGAGGAATGTCTGCGAACTGGCTTAATTCAACCATCTTTGGGTCTACCAAAATCAACTTCAGTTCATCTGGACGTTTCGTATACATCCAACCAGTGATAATGGAATTGATACAGACACTCTTACCTGAGCCTGTCGTTCCTGCAACCAACATGTGCGGCATTTTTGTAAGGTCTTCTACCATTGGTTCGCCAGAAGCATCTTTGCCTAGGAACATTGGCAACTTCATCTTTTCAGTCTTCTTACTGCTCATCAACTCTTTGATGCAAACAGTTTCGCGTTCCAGATTTGGCACTTCAACACCAACTGTTTTTCTTCCTGCAGTGTTTGGAACGATCCGAATATTTGGAGCTCCCAAACTTCGAGCGATGTCACTAGCCACAGCATTGATACTAGAAACCTTTGTGCCGGGTGATAATTTAATTGAGTACAACGTAATCGTTGGACCTGCTTCAATGCCAGAAACTTCACCTTCGATACCGTACATTTGCAAAGTTTCTTCGAGATCAACCGCCTGTTGTCGAACGAGATCCTCAATTGATTCACCAAATCCTTCTTCTGGTTCACTGAGTAGATCAAGGGAAGGAAAAATATATCCTCTAAAATTATCCGGTCTTTGAATGTCTGAATCTTTTGATTTTTTCTTTGAAGCAAGACGCACCGGCAACTTCGAAATCTTCTTACGCAGTTCATCAGCAGTAAGTTTTTTACGAGGTTCTTCTTCCTCTTCTTCTAGTTCGTCGTCTTCGCATTCATCTTCATATTCGCCCTGAGCATACGCATTTTCCCATTCTTCCTCGTCTAATTCTTCGTCTTCAAGGACAGCAGTGGAGTTTTTGAATTTTAAAAATGGTAAGGATGGAATGGAGAGTTGTGGTTTGCGAATTCTCAACAAAGCAAATGTGCCATCAGCAACCAATCGTGGAATTGCAAATGCAATTTTTTCGGCTGCAACCACGAGCCCAACTGAAAAGGCAGCCGCAACAACGAGAAATGCACCGAAACCACTGAATTGCACAGTCAGTTGGGTAACAATTGTCTTAGCAATAAGCCCTGCTTTTGCACCCGCAAGTGAACCAATACTTGGAAGGATCAATTCATGAAAACAGGAAACTGAAAGTGCAAGAATGACAACACCAAGACCTCGAACAGCGGTATGTGTAATCTCTTTACCTTGAAAGACAATCGTCACCCAAGATCCAATGCCCAACAGAATGACCCAAATACCTATCCCAATGGTGTGATAAGACCAATATGCAATGGCAGCCCCAATGGGTCCACACCAATTGGCAACAGGGTCGTTGTAATGTGCAACGACGTGTGATGGTGGATCAGCCACATTGAACGAAAGCAGCGATACTGCAAGAAAGACAGCTATTGCAACGCTAGAAATCCAGAGAATCCGTGACGAGAGGTCAGCAGACGAAAGAGCAGAAGGGCGTTTTTCACGCCCACGACGCGGAGTAACAGCTGTTGTTGCCATGGCAACCTACATATCGGCACCGCGGGGGCCATTTGCCGAGATTTTTTACGTCTGATTGCTGGACAGAGTAAATGTGTCTAACTATTTTGTATTACAAGGGTTAGAGCAGTGATACGGGGAGAATTGAATGCTTTTTTTCGAGCTTTAATAACCTTGAACAGCGATCTTGGTCTGTGATGGTGAGCAAAGGGTCAAGATGGGCAAGTTTTGTTTGGTATAAATCTCGAATAATCGAAGGGGCGTTGCACTGCCTTGAAAGGTGTAGAAGCACAATATGTTTGAGTGAAGAACTCTCTGAAATTCGCCTCACAGCCTCAAGTGACTCTTCATTTGAGAGATGCCCGCTTCCACCCATGATTCTATCTTTCAAAAACTCAGGTCGTCCACTCATTTGTTGCATCGTGGGGTCATAATTTGATTCAATTGCAAGGATATCAAGTTTTACGAAAGTGTCTAAAAGTGATTTTGGCACTCGTCCCAAATCAGTGGCGAATCCAAACCGATTTCCACAATCAATGTAGGTAAATACAAAACCAACCGTACCAAGCTCATCATGTGCCATGTGCAAAGTTTCAATTTGAACTGTGTCGAATTCAATAGATGACTTGAATGGACGAAGAATGGATCGATCAAGACCTGCGCGAATTGCACGATGCAGATGTCGTTCATGTAAGTGAACAGCGATTCCCATGTGAAGGAGGGTCCGGCACCACGCAGGATTGAAATGGTCACGATCTAAATGTGTCAAAAGAACATCACTTATATTTTTCATATAAACATTGTGCATGCGCATCCGTTCTTTTGTTTGACGCATCGAGAATCCAGCATCAATCATGATCCATCGGTTCTCATTCAATTTCAACAAGGAGCAGTTGCCGGAGGAGCCACTGCCCAGAACACAAAACGCAAAGTCACTCATGACTCTTCCTTTACAAGGGAGCCTCTTCTTGCCATTCGATTTTCAGTACTAAGTGGAACAATTCCTCGTTTTGAATTGTTGATTGCATCAACATATTCTTGTGTAATCACATCTTTTTGTGTTTTTAATTTCTCGATTGCTTTTCCTAACGACTGACCAGAACAATACAGAAGTTTGAAAATTTCTTTGCGCCTTGTTCTTTCCTCGTTGTCCATTCCACTACGACGCATACCAATAACATTGATTGAACCAATGATATTATTACCAGTGAGCATGAAGTAAGGCAGGATGTCGTACGTTGAAATACATCCACCTGCGATCATTGCGCCTTTACCGATCTTTGTAAATTGATGCGCACCGCCCATCCCACCAATAATGACCCCGTCTTGTACATGCACATGTCCTCCAAGACAACTGTCAGTCACCATCGTGACATGATTTTCAATTTGGCAATCATGACCAATATGCGCAGTCGTCATAAAATAATTGTTGTTGCCGATGGTTGTTGGCAATTCTTGCGTTGCCCTATGGACACTACATCCTTCTCGAAAGGTGTTGTCATTACCAATAACAAGGCCCGGTTCGTGCATATCGTTTGCGTAATTCACATCTTGAGCAGCAAACCCGATACACGTGAATGGGTAGATCTCATTTCGCTGACCCATCGAAAGTTTTCCAGTGAGGTAGACGTTTCCAACGAGCCTCGTGCCAGTGCCAATTGAAATATCGCCTTGTAGAACACAATTTGGTCCAATGACGACATCGTCGGCAAGTGTAATATCGCCATCAAGAACAGCGGTTGGGTGAATCGTTGGCATGGTCAAAGGGTATTATCTCAAGAATTACCATGTCTTGCACCTTGAACATTTCAGATCTTGGGATTTTGCCATATGAAGAAGCACTTTTGCTTCAAAGAAATACTCACCAAACAGTTGTTGATGGGCGAAATTCTCCTACACCGTCTCCTTTTCATCTTCTCTTGCTTGAACATGATCCTGCAGTTATCACGTTGAGTAAAAGACCCACGGCAGGCGAACATTTGCTTGCAACACCCGAACAACTCATAAAAGCTGGTGTCGTCATTTGTAGAACAGATAGAGGTGGTGACATTACATATCACGGCTTAGGTCAACTTGTTGGGTATCCCATTTGTGATCTGAATGAGCTATCACTACGGATTCATGGGTATATGAGATTTTTAGAACAGTGCATTATTGATGTGTTGGCTGAATTTAACATCTGCGGAGTGCGTGATGAATGTGCAACTGGCGTGTGGGTCGATGGTTCTAAAATTTGTGCCATGGGTGTACGCGTTTCGAAGTGGGTCTCAATGCACGGATTTGCACTTAATGTGACAACAAACCTCGATCATTTTGATTTGATTGTTCCCTGTGGTCTAGCGGGGCGATCGGTGACTTCAATGCAAAAAATACTCGGCGATGCATGCCCACCCATGGAAACAGTAAAAAGAGTTGTTTCAGAAAAATTTTCGGCGGCTATTGCACTTCAAGCCCAAGTTCAGAAAGAACCTCATCAGTAATATCTATGTCTTTAGGTAAACGAAGGGCGGTACGTAACCGAATTTGCATTAAGGTTGCATCAGGTGTATTTCTTTCAAATTCTCCATCTGGAGGAATAAATCGAAGAACGATGTCAATGTTGAGCCGGTCAGACACAACATTGACCGCTTCAAGTACTTCGTTGAATGCCTCTTGCATTTGTTCTGAAGCGAGTTTGCCGCGGATTTGCATACCTTCTTTTTGCAGCTGTTCAAAATTTCGGTATGCATTTTCCCATTGTTGTCGTACTTCTTGTTTTTCTGGATCATCGGGTTTGAGAGCTCGACCGCGATTTGCGATCTCATCGAGAATTTCTCTTGCCTCTTTGAGGCTCTCGTTTAGTTCTTCATCAAGTTCGTCTCGTACTTCAACAAAGTGATCTGCTTGCATGAGTTGTTCGAGAGCCTTGGTGGTTTCCATAAAACCAATAGACCACGCACGACTTGTTTTTTCTTCGCCCCAAGAGAGATGCTTATCAGCATTTGAAATTGTAATATCTCCATCAGCACCAGCGAGGGTGATTGAATCCACAGGACCAAGTTTGCCATCTTCTTCTGAACTTTGCAGCGTTGCAGTGAGGATCATGCTCATAAAGAGGGAGGCAGCGATGATAGTTGGTACAAGTTTGTTATGCATAGTTAGTCGCCTTGTTCAAGGATTGCCAGGAATGCTTCTTGAGGGATGTGGACGTTGCCAATGGCTTTCATACGCCGTTTTCCCTTTTTTTGTTTTTCTAAAAGTTTTAGATCGGAAGAGCACACGTCTGAACTCCAGTCACGATCAGATCTCGTATGCCGTCTTCTGCTTGAAAAAAAAAAACAACAACAGTAAGCTAA
>ERZ813253.22-NODE-22-length-73305-cov-11.630271_pt1 | contig 73305 bp, 61 predicted proteins | sample MGYA00520893_ERZ813253 | MGnify/ENA primary metagenome ERZ813253 (study PRJEB31669, sample SAMD00080414) | marine metagenome | biome: oceanic hadal pelagic zone biome; feature: marine hadalpelagic zone; material: sea water | place: Pacific Ocean:Izu-Bonin Trench...
ATTAAATTTATCTGCCATTTGTAATCTCCTTTACAAAATTTAAGTTATGAGATTACCTATCTAAATAAATCGTCAAGACCTCCATCACTACCTAAAAGAGTATCAAATATACTATCATCAGCCGATTTAGCGACTGCTCCAGCATTGTTTGTATTTCCTTGAGATGACGGTATTTGTCTTGCTTGCTTCATTTGTCCAAGCATCTCGTTTTTAGTAGAGGCAGCTACATTTTGAGCAGCTTTATCACGATTCACAAGGTAATACATATCATCATAAGAAAAACCTTTTTGCTTAACTTTTTCTAACATAGAACCAAACTCTTCCTCAGACATATTATTTCTTTTCATGAAAGTATAATACCGGGTGCAAAAGTTCATTTTATTCAACCACCCAAATTCCTATATATTAGTCCTGTTACAGCATTTTGGAGAAAAGTGGGGTATTTACTTATAATTCTAAAAATAAGGCGGCAAATCCACACTCTTAATCCAGATATATTACACGCACACTGGGCAACTTCGTATGGTTTAGTTGGAGCTATCTCTGGTTATCACCCGTTTATCATTTCAACATGGGGGAGGGATATTTTTGATTCTCCAAAACAATCTTGGATAATGAAAAAAATTGTCGAATTCAATTTATCCAAAGCTGATTCAGTCACTGCCACATCTACAATCTTGCAGAAAGAAACATTAAAATATACTAAAAATAGAAAGACTGTTCATTATATTCCATTTGGTATTGATACAAAAGTATTTTCTCCAATAATGAAACAAAATAAATCAGAATTCATTGTAATCGGTACAGTTAAAGCCTTGGAGAAAAAGTATGGAATTTATGTCTTAATTAATGCTTTTGCACAATTGAGAAATAATATCAGAAATATCAAACTCCTAATCGTAGGTGAGGGTAGTCTATACAACGACATATTGAAACTAGTAAATGAGTTAGGTTTAACTGAATTTGTTACATTTACCGGGTTTATTTCAAATAATGAGGTTATTAATTATTTCCATCAAATAGATATTTTTGTTGTACCCTCTATTTCTCCATCTGAAACATTTGGGGTTGCTGCAATTGAAGCCTCTGCTTGTGGTATTCCAGTCATAGCATCACATATTGGAGGGCTACCCGAGGTAGTAAAAGATCATAAAACCGGTTTTCTTATAACTCCAGGGGATGTAGATACATTGGCTGAAAAGATTTCAGAGTTAATCACTAACCCGGTTTTAAGAACTGAAATGGGGAATAATGGGAGGCAATTTATATTGTCTCGATATACTATTGAAAAATGCGGATCTCAGATGGAGAGCATTTATTCTAAATATACAAATAAAGTTTCAATCAAATCAGACTCTTGTTAAATGCCGGCTCTTGTCTCCATCATCACCCCAATGTACAATTCAGAAAAATTTATTGATGCAACAATCCAATCTGTTCAATCTCAAACTTACCAGAATTGGGAAATGATTATTGTGGATGATGCCTCAACCGATAGAAGTATTGAAATTGTGAAAAAGATAATGGCTACTGAGCCTCGTCTTCATTTAAAACAATTAGCTGATAATTTAGGTCCTGCTCATACCAGAAATAATGGCATTAAACTAGCTAAAGGTCGATTTTTAGCATTTTTAGATAGTGATGATTTATGGCATAAGGATAAATTAGAAAAACAGATAAAATTTATGAATAGTAATGAATATGCCTTCACTTTTACTGGCTATGAGAAGATTGATGAATCTGGAGATTCAATTGGTATTGTGTTACCTTATAAAAATCGAGTATCATACCACGATTTATTAAAGTCAAACCATATAGGTTGTTTGACTGTTATGCTTGATATGAAACTGCTTGGAGATAAGAAATATATGCCAGATATAATAAAGAGGCAGGATCATGGTTTATGGCTTAATTTATTAAAGGGAGTAAAAAGCGCGTATTGTCTTGATGAAATTTTGGGAGAGTATAGAATAAGGCAAGGGTCCCTATCAATTAATAAATTAAATAATGTCAAATATCAGTGGAAGTTATATAGAAGTATCGAAAAGATGAATATTCTTCAGTCTCTATATTACATGGCATTTTATTCTTATTATGGTCTTCGTAAATATTTAAATTTAATTTGAAGTACTTTTTTGATAAAATAAATTATCACGATTACATCCTGATACAAAATACTCCCTGAAATATTCGAAGAGGAATGCTATATTTGCATCGTGGTATGTTGTAAATAAAATAACTTTTAGGTTAGGAGAAGATAATGTCATATAGTAAAATATTAATATATTTGTGTCTGGTATTGAATATTATTCATGCCAACACACAGATACCTATTTCCGGCATGGAGACTGTATATACCATTGATCAGGAAAGTTCTACCATATTACATGGATCTATCCAAAGTGGGGATATTGTAGCGCAGCCCCTTTCTGCTGATGAAGGAGATTTTGTCCGGATTTTCCTTCCAGGTTTCCACATATCAAACGAAATCGGTTCTCCTGAATTACCTCAATTACACAAACTTATTGAAATTCCTCAAAATACGTTACCCCGGATAGAAATTATTTCTGAAGAAGTAGAGTATTTTCGCTTAAGTGACTTTGGCATTGATGATCCTATATTTCCACACCAACCTTCATTATCCAAATCTCAAGACCCTGATGAAGTTGAATTTCAATGGAATCAGAATATTTACGATCTAGATGAATATATAGAGCCGGAATTAATATCCGTTGATATCAAGGGTATGCTGCGCTCCCTGAGAATTGCCAATCTACAGGTCCGCCCAGTTGATTATAATCCGGTAAGCGGTGTCCTTAAAGTTTGGACAAATATCGAGTTCCGTATCCATTTTGATGGTGCTGATCTCAGTAAGACTGAGGAAATAAAACAGAAGTATTATTCACCCTATTTTGAGGCTGTCTTTGAGCAGGTAAGTAATTACGAGGCACCGGATGTCCGGGACAACTTGGGGAGCTATCCTGTGACCTATGTGATTATTACCAATCCAATATTTGAAAATAGTCTGTCAGAATTCATTGATTGGAAAATCCAAAAGGGATTTACGGTTGTCATAGGTAATACGAGTGAAATTGGATCTTCCACATCTGCCATTAAAGGCTTTATCCAGAATTTATATGAAAATCCCACGGCCGATGTACCAGCACCTTCATTTGTTCTATTTGTGGGAGATGTGGCACAGGTCCCTACTTATAATGGAACAACAGGTGGGCATGTCACCGATCTATATTATTGTGAAATGACCGGTGATCTGATGCCAGAGATCTATCATGGACGTTTTTCTGCCCAGAATCTCAGCCAGTTACAATCTCAGCTGGATAAAACCCTGGAATATGAACGCTATCTCATGCCCGACCCTTCCTACCTGGAAGAAGTGATTATGATTGCCGGTGTTGATGCGGGCATGGCACCTACTTACGGGAATGGACAGATCAATTATGGTACCGACAATTATTTTAATGAAGATCATGGTATCTATTCCCATACCTACCTCTATCCTGCCTCTGATGCCCCTAGTGCACCTGCTGCCATTATACAGGATTATAATGAGGGTGTGGGTTTTGCCAATTATTCCGCACACTGCAGTGAAGCCGGCTGGGCGGACCCCAGCTTTACAATCAGTGATGTACCGGGGCTTTCAAATGAACACAAATATAATCTCATGATTGGAAATTGCTGTACCTCTACAGCATTTGATTACGGCGAATCATTTGGGGAAGCAGTCCTAAGAGCCGAAAACAGCGGTGCTGTGGGCTATATTGGAGGAACTAACAGTACATACTGGAATGAAGATTACTGGTGGGGCGTGGGCTCCGGCAATATTTCAGCAAATCCAACCTATATAGGCACAGGACCGGGAGTGTATGATGGTATATTCCATGATCATGGAGAAGATGAGAGTCAGTGGTTTGTGGTCAATGACGCTCTGGTGATGGCTGGAAATTTGGCAGTTGTGGAAGCCGGTGGAATGGATGCCTATTATTGGGAAATCTACCATAATATGGGCGATCCTTCCCTGATTACATATATGGGTATTCCCATTGAGAATAATGTATCCCACCTTCCCATATTGCAGATTGGTACAGGTACATTCAATATTTCAGCAGACCCCTACTCCCATATTGCACTTTCCATGGATGGCATATTGTACGGTAGTGCATTTACCGGTTCATCCAGTAGCATTGAAATGGAAATTACACCCTTTGCGCTGGCTGGAACGGCTTCTGTTGTGGTGACGGGCCAGAATAAACAACCCTATATTGGCACAGTTGAGGTTGGTAATGCCGATGGTCCTTATGTGGTTGTAAATGATTTTACATTCAATACCTCTGATGGTGATGATGTCATTGAATATGGTGAAACAGTGAATATTTCCATGGATCTTAAAAATGTGGGTAGCGAATTGACCTCAGATGTTAATGTCACCCTTTTTATTGATGATGCTTACATATTAATGCTGGATGATACCGATTCCTTTGGTGATATTGCCCCTGAGGAAATATCAAGCATTGCTAATGCTTTTTCATTTCTGGTGGCAGCAGAAGTTCCGGATAATTACTCATTTACAATTGTGGCAACCGTTGCAGGCAGTGGACAGACATGGGATTATAACCTGAATATGACAGCCTATGCACCAGTGCTGAGTTTTGAAGGTGTTTCAGTAGATGACCCTGATGGACAGCTGGATCCTGGTGATACAGTAGAAATTGGGGTTATTATCCTTAATTCCGGCGGCGCGTCCATTGCAGGACCTATGGCAATATTTTCATCTTCAGATACCTATATTACTCTAAATAGCACTGATACTTATACCATGCTGGATATTCATCCAGATATGGAGGGAATAGCCTATTTTAATCTTACAGCTTCTCCGGATACACCCATCGGACATATTGTATCGTTTAATTTGCAAGTTATCAGTGGATTTATATATAATTCCAATCTTACAGGATCTTTAACTATCGGCCTCACCTGGGAAGATTTTGAAAGTGCAAGCTTTGTGACCCTGCCCTGGAACTTTGCCGGTAATTCGGAATGGGAAATTACGGGTGATGCATATGAGGGCGATTATAGTGCTGGTTCAGGTTCAATTGTTCATAATGAGAGTAGTGAACTCAATATGTCAGTTAATGTAACCGCATCAGATAATATCTCTTTTTTCTATAAAGTATCATCTGAAGGAAGTTATGACTATCTCCGTTTTTATATTGACAGCTCTGAAATGGGTGCCTGGTCTGGTGAAGTGGGTTGGACTGAAGCATCCTACCCTGTGTCCTCAGGGGAACATACTTTCCGCTGGGTGTACACCAAGGATGGCTCTATTGACAGCGGCAGTGACCGGGGCTGGATCGATTATATTGTATTTCCGCCCATTGGAGCCCCTGCATTTCCTAATATCAATGTTAGTGCAGATGAGCTTTTGGTGACGATGGATGCTGATTCGGAGGAAATCGAACAATTTATAATATCGAATACTGGTGAGGGAGAGCTTCAGTACAGTATTCAGGCTGTTTTAGATGCGCCTGCAACGGCACAATATGAAACTTTGAAACTGGAGAAAGGCGCAGAAGATCCCAGACCGGGAATTCCTCCTGATCGTGGTTCAGGAGGTCCTGATGCTTTTGGATATACCTGGATAGACAGTGATGAACCTGGAGGGCCTGACTATACCTGGGTGGAGATTGATTTTTGCGGTATCCCTATTGGCACGGCCGATGATTCTAATGAGGGGCCCTTTGAACTGGGATTTCCGTTTTATTTCTATGGCAATGAATATAATGCTGTGCGGGTATGCACTAATGGGTTCTTATCATTTACTTCAACAGCAACTTCTTACACCAATCAGCCCATTCCATCAAGTGAAGATCCAAATGCCTTACTGGCACCATTCTGGGACGATTTGAATCCAAACAACGGCGGTCAGATGTATTATTTCCCATGGGGAGATCACTTTGTTGTCCAGTGGAATGCCGTGCCTCATTATAGCAGCGGCGGACCGGAAACATTCCAGGTGGTTATATATGCTGACGGCTCGATTTTATTTAATTATAAAACAGTAGATACTGGTAACAGTTCGACCGTTGGTATCGAAAATGAAAGTGGTACGGATGGCCTCCAGGTGGTATTTGATGCCGGTTATCTGCATGATGAAATGACCATTCTATTCAGTTCTGATTATCTTCAGCCCTGGCTGAGTGTCTTTCCTATGACGGGAATTGTTTCGCCTGGTGGCGAAAGCATTGTCAGTGCTTCATTTGATTCAGCTGATCTTTTAGAGGGTGTCTATACGGGGTCGATCAATATATTCTCAAATGACCCCGATGAAATGATGATTGAACTTCCGGTGACTATGAATGTTGGGTCTGCTTGTGGGGATGTTGGTGATCTGAATGCTGATGGTGATGTCAGTATCCTCGATATTATAGCTATGATCAACTGTATTTTACATGACGAGTGCCCGAATTGTTCAGATTTAAATGGGGATAATCTGGTAAATATTCAAGATATAATAACACTAATTAACATAATATTAAATTAGTTATGACAAATATATAAAGTAATACATGAGGTATATATGAAAACTTACTCTCTATTATCATTTTTACTGATATCAATTCAAATCCAGGCTCAATGCACCCTAGATGAATGCGGTCCACCCCTTGGTATGCCCAATTACCTCTGTGCTGATGGTGAAACTATAGCCGGCCCTGGGGATTGTATCCAGAATGATGAGGGTCAGTGCTATTGGGAAATTATTACCTGTCCAGCCAGTACTTATACAGGCTATCTACGGTCAATAGAGGTCAGTTTCTGCATGGATGCTTGTGCCTATTATTACCTGGAAACAGAAATGGGAGGTCATCTCACCAATGTTACTGATTTAGACTATATCGAATCCCTCAGCTATTTTAACCAGCGCTATGTAGATATTTTCGGAGAGGATGTCTGGTGTGTGGAATGCGGAGCGGTGGATGTTTCAGAGATTACCATTTCTGGTGCCTGTGAATATCCCGTTGACTGCTTCCAGGATCCCTGTATTGAAGCCAGTTGTCCTGCCTACCCCAATGCAGAATGTGTTTCCACCTATTGCGGTGGATGTCATGCCGATTTTTATAATACCAATGGTGAGCTCATAACCAATTGTGCAGAGGGGACTTCCTGCCCTGGAGATAATCCCGCCGGTTGTTTCCAGAATGGCTGTCCTGATGGATATGAATGTATAGATGACTGGGAAAACAACTGTGTATCTTCAGACTGTGATTGTGATGAAGAATCGGGAGTATGGGTCTGTGATGGCGACTGCAATGGGGGTACCTGCTTCGAAATTGTGGAAGAATGTGTTGATCTGACAGGTCTGTTCTTTGGCTGGTGTGATATGTATCTAGGTGTGGGCTATGCAGATGGTTCTTGTCAATATATCTCCGGCTGCGGCTGGGAGGTGGATGGAGTAGATTATTCTGGAGCCTTTTTTGAAACTATGGATGAGTGTCAAGCAGCCTGTAGCGCTGATATGAGCTGTGATGAAATTATTGTTGAATATGATAGTCTCCATTCCGGTGAGTATCTAGCCTGTGAATTTGATAATGACTGTATAGCGGTATGGGGTGACTGTAGTGCAGGCCTGGGCGGATGCCACTATTCGGTAAATGAAGAAAATTACCCAGGTGAAGAAATTGACACTCTTGTGGAACTGTGGATAGAAGGAGCCTGTGTGCAATGGGTCTGTGACTGCTCAGCTATGCCCTATGCCCAGTGCATAGATAGCATTTGCACCTCTGCCTACTGCATGAGCGATAATCCGGCTGGCTGTTTCCAGACCGGCTGTGATGAGGGCTATGAATGTATTGTTGACCCCAATGAGTGCGTGCCATCATGGTGCGGCTGCGATGGATTTTACGGTGAGTGGTTCTGCACCGAAGATTGCGGCGGTGGAACCTGCGTAGAGGCAGGACTGCTGGGTGATCTTAACGGTGATGGAGAGATTAATGTGGTAGATATTGTACTGGCGGTTGATGCCATATTGCATGCTGAGTATAACCCCATGGGCGATATAAATGGTGACGGTTCCCTGAATGTGGTAGATATCATTTTGATGGTGAATATCGTTCTCGACAGTTAAGCCTACACTATTCGGATAAACTTTATCCGCTTAACAATTAATGTAAATGATAAGGGGTTCGCTATATCGAACCCTACTTGTTTTCAACAACCTTCATTCAAACAGCAAATAACCCCTTGCCCCGCAGCATTTAAATGCCTTAATATATACCGACCAGTCGGTCGGTATTATGTCAGAAAATCTACCTAAAGAAGAACGCAAGTCGCAGATTATGGAAGCGGCTATGAAAGTAATTACGCGCAAAGGCTTTTCCAATACGCGCATGGATGATATCGTAAATGAAGCCGGTATGAGTAAAGGCGCTATTTATCATCATTATCAAGGCAAAAAAGAGATTTTTCTGGCGCTGATTGGGCATTGGGAAACGCAGACCTTTCCGGATTTTTACAGCCGTAATGGTAAAGAGAGATCTGCAGCAGCTACACTCCGTGATTTTGCCAATGAAGTCATTAAAGTATTCAAATCCCGCAGCCATGTATTTCAGGCGGAAGTGGAATTCTGGGCTTTGGCCAATCAGGATGATGAGGTGCGTAAATGCACACAGGAACTCTATGAAAAAATCATCACCTTATTTGAATTGGTTATCATTAAAGGAATCCGTGAAAAAGAATTCATAAAAGTGGACACCCGTATTACCGCCATTTATATTCTCTCAGTTTTTCAGGGGATCAACTGGTTTTGTATCTTTAAAGATAACAAAATAAATGCGGAAGACTATATTCAAAAATCTATTGAACTAATTTTAACTGGACTTAAAATCTCATAGGAGAAAACATGGGGCAAACAGAAGTTATAGAGTCAGAAAATAAAAATAATGATCTTTCAGTTTTAGAGACATTAAATATAAATTATGAAAAACTGCAGGGTAGAGGCGGTGCGTTTTTGGTGACCCCGGTAGATAAAGGCAGGGTATTTTCCCGGGAACAGTTTTCTGATGATCATAAAATGTTTGAAAAGGCTGCAAGGGAATATGGAGAAAATCGCTTACTAGAAGTCCGGGAAGATTTGAATGTTCTGAATAAGGATTTGAGTTTAGAGATTTTTAAAGAAATGGGTGAGCTTGGATTTCTCGGTGTAGATGTACCTGAAGAATATGGAGGATTGGCACTGGATAAAACAACAGCCTGCATAATTGTAGATGGACTTTCAGCCGGCAGAAATGCTTCAATCCTGGTTACGGCCAGTGCTCATGCAGGAATTGGAATGCTGCCCATCATCTGGTATGGTAATTCAGAACAAAAGGCAAAATATCTTCCAAAAATGACCTCTGGTGAATGGATGGGTTGCTATGCTTTGACTGAATCCGGAGCCGGTTCAGATGCATTATCCGGTGCCTGCACAGCAAAGTTAAATGATGAGGGTACCCATTACCTGTTGAACGGTACCAAAATATTTGTCACCAATGGCGCCTGGGCGGATGTGGCTGTAACCTTTGCTTCAGTGGATGGTAAATATACTGCCTTCATCCTGGACAAAGAATGTGAGGGCTGGGTGGTTGGCGAAGAAGAAAAGAAGATGGGGATTAAGGGGTCCTCAACGGTAACTTTCTTTTATGAAGACTGCAAAGTGCCGCTTGAAAATGTGCTGGGGAAAGTAGGGGAAGGCGGCCCTATCGCCTTTAACGTTCTCTATGTGGGGCGTTTAAAATTGGGTGTTACTACTGCTGGAGGTTCAAAATTTGTTTTAGATGGCGCTTTGGAATATGCCGCCGAACGAGAACAGTTTAACCGCTCCATTAAAAATTTTGGAATGATTCAGCGCAAGTTTGCCAACATGGTCACTCGTGCCTGGGAAGGCGATTCAATTAATTACATGATCACTGGCTCTATAGATTATGCACTTGCTGCTTCTGATAAGTCCGCTGATAATTATTTTGAGACGGTACAAAAAACCATTGAAGATCATGGTATTGAAGCATCAATTTCTAAAATAGTAGGGTCAGAAACATTGGCTTACATAGTAGATGAAGGCCTTCAAATATTTGGTGGAAACGGATTTATTGAGGAATATCCCATGGCCTGCGCTTATCGGGATGAACGGATAAATCGTATTTTTGAAGGCACCAATGAAATCAATCGACTCATTATTGGTGGAACGGTTATGAAAAAAGCTATTTTGGAAGAAATCCCCCTCCGGGATACCATTACCCATCGCATGAAAAATTGGATTCCTGAACTTAATATCTCTGAGGATGAACCCTTGTTAAATGAAGCTGAAGCTATTGAATATTGCCGATCTTTTATGCTATTCTGTCTCCATGAATCCATATTGAAATATGGGCAGGATCTAAAAAATGAACAATGGGTTATAGAGCCATTTGCCAATATGGTAATTGCTTTAGCCATTATGGATACAGGCTTTAAACGCTATTTTCAATTAGAATCTGGTGAACATAAAAAAAATACCATGGAGGTGCTGAGACTATCCGTTGCGGATCAATTTGAAAACCTTGTTAAAAACGGGTTGGATATTGTTAATTATCTATTCACTGGAGCTAAACATCAAGAAAAACTGGATACGATTAATAAATGGCAAGCAAAAACTGGCTACAATCCAAGTCGGATAAATAGCCAAAAAGCCATAGTTGCCACTTTATATAAGCACAATAAATATTATTTAAATTAATAGGAGATATAATTAATGTCAGTTGACTCATTTATAATTGATGGAACCCGTAGTCCCATTGGCACTAAAAATGGACAAATGGTAGGTGTACGTTCTGACGATCTTACTGCTCAGGTTATTCTGGGATTGATGAAAAGAAATGAAAATGTGCCCTCTGAAGTTGTGGAGGATGTGGTAGTAGGCTGTGCCTTTCCTGAAGGCCCCCAGGGAATGCTCATGGCGCGGTCAATATCCGTACTAGCTGACCTTCCCATTGAAGCTGGAGCCAAAATAGTAAACCGTTTCTGCGGTTCATCCATGGACTCTGTGCATCAGCTCAGCCAGGCAATTTTAGCCGGAGACATTGATGCCGGAATTGCTGGTGGAGTGGAAGATATGTTTGGTGTGCCCATGGGAGGCTTCAACCCCAGTTTTAATCCGGAATTATATGAAAAGGAATTCTATATAGGTATGGGGGAGAGCACTGAAATTCTTGCCAAAGATTTAGATATTTCCCGTGAAGACCAGGAAGCTTTTGCTGTTAAATCTCACGAAAAGGCATTGGCAGCTATAGCAGCTGGTAGATATGATAATGAAATTATCCCAGCCCAGGTAAACGGAGTGGAGGTAAGTAAAGATGAAGGCCCTAGAACTCCTGATCTTGACAAAATTAAATCATTGGATCCTGCCTTTGATAGCGAGGGTACTATTACTGCGGCTACATCCAGCCCCATTTCAATTGGAGCAGCAGCAGCACTAATTATGGGTGGTGATAAAGCCAAAGAATTAGGACTCTCTCCAAAATTTAAGATTAAATCCAGGGCAGTTGCTGGGGTAGAATGGACCCGTATGGGTTCAGGACCATTACCTGCTACTGAGAAAGCTTTAAACAAGGCAGGACTTCAACTCAGCGATATTGATGCAATTGAATTAAACGAAGCCTTTGCGGCTCAATCCCTCTATGTAATTCGTAAAGGCGCTTGGGATATGGATAAGATCAATCTCAATGGCGGCGCCATTGCACTTGGTCATCCGCTGGGCTGCTCCGGTGTGCGCCTGCTTGTCACCCTTATGAATGTAATGGAACAAAATGATTCAACCCTGGGTCTTGCAACCATGTGTATCGGCAGCGGGCAAGGGATTGCTACGGTGATAGAGAGAGTTTGAATCTACAAATTTGATTTAAGGAGAATATTTTATGTCAGAAATTTTTAAAATAGAAAAAGTCGCCGTTCTTGGAACGGGAGTCATGGGAGCACAGATTGCCGCCCATTTAACCAATGCTAAAATCCCGGTACTGGCATTTGATATTTCGCAGGAAATTGCCAAAAAAGGTGTTGAAGCCAGCACGAAATTAAAACCCAGTGCTTACTACAATCCCAAAACAGTGGAAATGATTACTCCACTCAATTATGATGACCATCTTAAGCAAATTGCAGAATGTGACTGGATTATTGAAGTCATAGCCGAACGGTTGGACTGGAAGCAGGATCTTTATAAAAAAATTCAACCCCATTTGAAAAAAGATGCCGTCATAACCTCCAATACTTCCGGTATCTCAATTGCTGAGCTCATTGATGGTATGGATAAGGATATGGCCAGTCGATTTTTCATTACCCACTTCTTTAATCCGCCGCGCTACATGAAATTGGTAGAAATAATCCCATCAGAACAAACCAATGCCGATTTAATTACTCCCATGGCAGTATTTTTAGAGGAGACTTTGGGTAAAGGTGTGGTCTATGCCAAGGATACTCCCAACTTCATTGCCAACCGCATTGGTGTTTATGGAATGATGGTTACCCTGGAAGAAGCCCGCAAGAAAAAAATATCCATTGAAGATGTGGATGCCTTAACAGGTACCTTAATCGGCAGGCCAAAATCAGCCACTTTCAGAACAGCTGATGTGGTAGGGTTGGATACCATGTGTTTTGTAGCCAATACCGCCTATGAAAAATGTATTAACGATCCTGAAAGGGAAACCTTTAAAATCCCCGATTATCTTCAGAAAATGGTGGATAATGAATGGCTGGGGCAGAAAACCAAACAAGGATTCTATAAGAAAATAGATAAGGGTGTGATCCACTCTATCGATTTGGATACATTGGAATATACCCCGCAGAATAAAAAACGCTACCCCGGTGTTCGTTTGGCAAAGGAACATATTCAGGTAAAAGATCGCTTAAAAGCATTGGTAAATTCAGATGACACTGCGGGTCAGTTTGTCTGGGAAGTTACTGCAAAAGCCTTATTGTACTCTGCCAACCGCTTAGGTGAAATTGCCGATGATATTGTGAATATTGACAGAGCCATGCGTTGGGGTTTTGGTTGGGAACTAGGACCATTTGAAGCCTGGGATGCCATAGGATTGGTTGACTCGGTGGAACGCATGAAAAAAGAGGGCAAGTCAATTCCTAAATGGGTAGGTGAATTGCTGGCTGCTGGACATACCTCATTTTATACCAGATTAGAAGGCTTTAACTGTTATTGGGATGTGAACAAAAAAGATTATCTACCTATACCTACTTCGCAAAAAGAACTGAGATTTTCAAATTTTAAATATAATGGCAGCCTTATTGAAAATCATTGGTCAGCGTCGTTAATTGACTTGGGTGATGGTGTTGCAGGAGTAAATTTTCATTCAGTTTTACAGGCCCAATTAAACCCCATTGACGGTTCAATTTTGCAGACTCTGTATCTATCCCAGAAATGGGTTAAAGATAATGGCTATAAGGGATTGGTTATTTCTGGTGATGGAGCCAATTTTTGCGCTGGTGCCAATCTAAATATGATTCTCAATTCTGCTTACCGCAAGGATTGGGATGAATTAGATCGCACCGTAAAAACCATGCAGGATATTCTACAAGGGTTACGCTTTGCACCATTTCCCGTTGTCGCAGCGCCATTTGGCTTAGTATTAGGTGGTGGATTTGAAGTGATTGGAGCCTGTGATAGAATTGTAGCAGCCGGTGAATCCTATATTGGTTTGGTTGAAGTGGGGGTGGGACTTATTCCCGGTGCCGGTGGTAATTTGCGGATGATCTCAAATTTGAGTAAGAAAATCAAGACCGCTATGCCAGGAGCATTCCCCATTATTCAAAAAGCTTTTGAGACGATTGGATTTGCAAAAGTAGCTACTTCTGCAAAAGAAGCCCAGGCCATTGGCTATCTTCAAAAAGAAGATAGAATTGTAGTGAACCGTGATTATATATTAGCGGAAGCCAAGCAGGAAGTCTTAGATATGGCCGAAGGATATACCGTTCCGGAAGTTGAATCCTTTAAACTTCCCGGGAAATCTGGCCGTTTAGTATTAGAGGGTACGCTGAAAGGCTTTGTAAAATCAGGCAAGATCAGCGAACATGATGCACTCATCGGTCGCAAGCTGGGGCACGTCCTCACCGGCGGAGATAAAGGCGGACCATTTACAGCAGTTGACGAACAATATTTATTGGATATTGAGCGGGAAGTATTCGTTTCACTGGCTGGGGAACAAAAGTCAATTGACCGCATTGAATATATGCTGAAAAAAGGTAAGCCGCTGAGAAACTAAAACAAATTAGCCCAAAACAATGAACTTAACATAGTTTATTGTTTTTCTCCGAAAAGGGGATTCTGGTAACAGGATCCCCTTTTCTATTATATCCATCAAATACTTCAAGTTTTTGAAAGGCTTGGGAATCTACCTCCTAAACAAATCCTTCAAAATATAGCCGGCAATATTAGGGTTTTCTTTTAAGCGGCGAATAGAATAGGCGTACCAGTCTTTTCCAAAAGGGACATACACTCGTACTTTAAAGTTATTCTTTAAGTGTTTTTCCAGCCAACCAGACATGGGTACGCCGTATAAAACCTGGAATTCAAATTTATCAGCAGAAATATTGAGTTCGCTAATGAGGGCATAGGCTGATTCCAACAATTCTAAGTCATGAGTGGCTATGCCAACATAAATCCCTTTTTCAAAGGCAAAGCGTAAAAGTTTAATAAAATTACTGTTAATCTTCCGCCGCCTCTGGATGGCAATTGCAGGAGGTTCTTTGTAAATTCCTTTGCACAGACGGAAATTAAAACTACCATTTTGAGAGAGATCTTCCAAATCTGTTTGGGTTCGATACAGATATGCCTGAAAAACGGTTCCCACTTTTTGATATTTTTCATAACATCTTTTAAAGAGGGAAATAGTCACATCTGTTATAACTGAGCTTTCCATATCGATTCGTAAAAAATTATGAGTCTCCTCTGCTTTGTTAAGGAGTTTGTCTAAATTTCTTTGGAGAATTTCATTACTGATATCCAGACCAATATGGCTGGGCTTTATGGAGATATTGCAGTCCAGACCCTGTTGAAAAATCTTGTCATAAATTTTTAAATAATCGCGGGTGATTTCATCAGCTTCAGCTTCCGATTTAGTATGCTCTCCTAAAATATCAACTGTTGCAGAAAACCCCTTTTCATTTAACTGACGAACGACCTCTAATGATTTAGTGATGGTTTCTCCTGCTACATATCTTCCGGCAATTTTCCAGACGATCCAGCGGGGAAGGAAAGGGGTTATTTTAATTATGAATTGGTTAATTATGCTTTTAATCATCTGTATAAAATTATCAGGTATTTCTATGAATATCCAAAAATGAAAAATATCTCAGCAACATTTATGAATAGGGGTTGTTTGGTGTTTTTTTAACTGTCTAAATTTAATACTGTATTAGACAGATATATTTGTGTATCAGGACTTTCTACCTATAATAATATTCATCGTTTTAGCAGCCGTACTCATTGGGGTACCGCTTGGCCTGCAACACCTCCTTTCCCCAAGAAAAAATAAAGGCGGAGATAAACTTATCTCCTATGAATGTGGCGAACTTCCTGAAGGCTCAGCCTGGGTTAAATTCAACATCCGTTTTTATGTCATAGCCCTCGTCTTCCTCATATTTGATGTTGAAATTGTATTCCTTTTTCCCTGGGCAGTTGTTTTCCAGGACTTAGGCTTGCTGGCTTTTATTGAAGCATTCATTTTTATACTTATACTGCTGGTTGGCTATGTTTATGTCTGGGCTAAAGGTGATCTTGACTGGGTAAAAATGAATGTCCGCTACGGTAAAGGGCGCTATGCCAATCTACAATCTAAAGGAGAAACAAGCTGATGGATGCGACATTATTAGAACGCTTTGACAAAGATAATATTGTGGTAGAAAAACTGGATACCCTTATTAATTGGTCTCGCGCTAATTCACAGTGGTATTTCCAGTTTGGCTTAGCATGCTGTGCCATTGAAATGATGGCAACGGCTGCCCCCCGTCATGATTTGGAACGGTTTGGCGCTATGCCCCGGGCAACACCCCGGCAGTCTGATGTGATGATCGTAGCCGGCACAGTAACCTTGAAAATGGCAGAACGGGTAAAACGATTATTTGAACAGATGGCCGATCCTAAGTATGTTATCTCAATGGGAAGCTGCTCTAATAGCGGCGGCCCCTACTGGCAGTATGGCTACCATGTGCTCAAGGGTGTAGACCTGGTGGTGCCTGTTGATGTGTATGTTCCCGGTTGTCCACCCCGGCCTGAAGCCCTTTTACAAGGATTATTGGAGCTCCAGAAAAAAATCAAAACTGAAACTCCCCTGAGGAAACAAGCCTAATATGACTTTTGATGATATTATAAAATATGTTGAATCGAAGGCTGCTGGTAAATCCTCAACAATTGAAGGGAAAGAAGTTATCCTGGTCTCACCTGATAATTGGAGTGAAGTTTCCACATTACTAAAAAATGAATCCGAGCTGGATTTTGATTATCTTATGTGTATCTCCTCCTATGATAAGGGTGATAATAAGACCTATGGCGCAGCTTACAATTTCTATTCCCTGATTAAGCAGCATTACCTTGAAGTGAGGGTGGAAACTGAAGATGGCACAGCAATCCCCTCAGTAACTTCCCTCTGGCAGACTGCGGACTGGCATGAGCGTGAAGCCTTTGATATGATGGGAATTATTTTCGAAGGCCATCCCAATTTAAAACGGATTTTATTATCCGAAGATTGGGAAGGCTATCCCCTGCGGAAAGATTACAAAGAGCCTGATTACTATCACGGTATGCCTGTACCTAAAGATAAAACATATTGGGATTAATGGAGGAGCAAGCCATAGATAAATCAGTTTTGGAAACTGGTGAAATGATCCTGAATATGGGACCTCAGCATCCCAGTACTCATGGTGTATTGCGTTTGAAAATTCACACCGATGGAGAAATCGTATCCAAAATAGAACCAGTCATCGGATATCTGCACAGATGTTTTGAAAAACACTGTGAAAAGTTATCATATGAGCAAATTGTTCCCTTTGTTGACCGCTGTGACTATCTGGCCTCCATGCACATGGACCATGCCTTTGCTATTACGGTTGAAAAACTGCTGGATATTGAAATTCCAGAACGAGTGGAATATATCCGTGTAATCATTGCAGAATTACAGCGCATAGCCAGCCACTTGGTGGCTCTGGGAACATTTGGATTGGATGTGGGCGCAATAACCCCCTTTACCTGGGCCATCCGTGACCGGGAAAGAGTCCTGGATTTATTTGAAGCCCTCTGCGGTGCCCGCCTGTTATACAATTATATCTGGCCCGGCGGTGTATCCCATGATTTACCACCTAAATTTGTAGAGAGAACTTTGGAATTCCTGGATTACTTTGATCCTCAGATGGATGAATTTAATAACCTGTTGAGCAACAATAAAATATTTATTGAACGCACCGCAGATGTGGGTGTCCTTCCAGCGGAAGTGGGGATAAATTTTGGTGTTACTGGCCCCAGTCTCCGTGGCAGTGGCGTTAATTTTGATCTGCGTAAAAATGAGCCATATTCCATTTATGATAAATTAGATTTTGATGTGCCGCTGGGTAAGGGCACAATGGGTACAATAGGGGATACTTGGGATCGTTATTATGTTCGAGTGCTGGAGATGCGGGAGTCAGCTAAAATTATCCGCCAGGCCTGTGCCCAGCTTCCTGATGGAGATGTGCATGAGGCAATACCAAAAAAGATACGGCCTGCAGTGGGCGAAGTTTATGGCAGATACGAATCAGCTCGTGGAGATGTAGGTTTTTACATTATCAGTAATGGGAAAAATATTCCACTTCGGGTTAAAATGCGCTCTCCGGCTTTTTCCAATCTGGCAGTCCTAAGTGAAATTGCTGAGGGATGGATGATCTCAGATGTTATTGCCATTTTAGGCAGCCTGGATATTGTACTGGGAGAGATTGACAGATGACATCCATTCTCGATTCATTGGTAAAATCTTTTTCATCCTTTAATCTGGATATAGCAGTAATACTACCAATTGTTACCATAATAGGAGGTACCGTAATATTTTTAATTATGGCTGTAAATGCTCTCGTAGCTGTCTATTTTGAACGAAAAATATCCGCCTTCATGCAGGATAGATTAGGTCCCATGGAAGTGGGAATATTCGGCTTTAAGGGTGGAAAGAAATTTTGGGGCGGCATTGGTCAAACGCTTGCTGATGCCATTAAGTTATTGGTGAAGGAAGATATTCTCCCCAATAATGCAGACAAATTCTTAATGATTCTTGCCCCATTTATTATTTTCACAGGAGCATTTCTTACCTTTATTGGCGTTCCTTTTGCACAAAATATTGTTATTTCAGATTTTAATATAGGTATATTTTATATTTTTGCCATGAGTTCCATTGGTGTTATCGGTGTCATTCTTGCTGGATGGTCTTCCAATAATAAATGGTCCTTGTATGGATCTATGCGGGCGGCGGCTCAGATTATTAGTTATGAAATTCCAATTGGTTTGTCTTTGCTTTTAGTTGTGCTTGTAACTGGAAGTTTACATTTAGGTGATATTGTTCAATGGCAGGCTGATCATCGCTGGTTTATTTTTCACAGTCCTTTCACCTTTTTAGCCTTTTTTATTTTCTATATTTCAACAATTGCGGAGACCAACCGTACTCCTTTTGATATACCGGAAGCTGAATCTGAATTGGTTGCCGGCTGGATGACAGAATATTCCGGATTCCGTTGGGCACTTTTCTTTTTAAGCGAATATGCAAATATGCTGATAGTTAGCATTGTAGCTTCAATCGTATTCCTTGGAGGCTGGCTATCTCCCTTGCAAATATTCAATATATTCCCCGACTCATGGCTTATTTTAGATGGACCGGCAATGGGCTTGTTCTGGATTTTATTTAAGGCAGTTATTCTTATTTTTATCATGATGTGGATTCGCTGGACATTTCCCCGTTTAAGGGTAGACCAGCTCATGTATCTCTGCTGGAAGATCTTTATTCCATTTGCATTGGTCAATTTATTATTTGTTAGTTTATGGGAGCTGATTTTTTAAATGAGTGAATATTTTAGCAATATTGTATATGGAGTAAAATCATTCCTTACTGGAATGAAACTTACTCTGAATCATTTTAATAATAAAAAGGAACGGGTTGCAACGTTACAGTATCCCCATGAAAAGTGGCCTATTCCAGAACGTAATATTGGATTTGATCATTCAGAGTATAATCTCATCCGTTCCCGGTTGCACGTTGATATTGATGACTGTATCGCCTGCATGCAATGTGAAAAATTCTGCCCGGTAGATTGTATCAAAATTGATTTCATAAAGCCTCCCAAAGATAGTGGTGTGGATTGCGGTATCACCTCAAATGATACTCAGAAAAAAATGATTGTGAGTCGTTTCACCATTGACATGTCAGAGTGCATGTACTGCAATCTCTGTGTATTTCCCTGCCCGGAAGAATGCATTTATATGGTGGGCGGCCCTAATGCAGAAAAACATGAAATTGATTACGAATTCAGCCAATATAAGCGGGATGGGATGATATTTGAATTTGCCGATGCCACGGATGATATGATCCGTGATGCCGGTGGTGATAAATGGCTGGAAAAGCGGGATGCAAAGTTAAAAATGAATTCTGAAGGTGTAGAATTAATGGGGATTGTGCCAGAAGTGACTCCCGCTCCGGGAGCCGCAACTGCGGTTGAAGCAAAAACTGAAACCGCTAAACCCGCTGCTTTGGTAAAACCGGCCAGTGGTGAGTTGGAAATCAAATCCTTCAACGATATTGCTGATAAAATGTGTAGAGGAATTGCTAAAAAAGCATTTATGGCAGCCAAGCGTTCCGATAAAGATACAACTGCTATCCTGGCTGATGTGGCCCAGGCCCTTAGTGATTCGGGAAAAATGACTGAAGAAATTCAATCCATCTTAGATGGATTATCTGCACCTGCTTCAGCAGCGGTTGCACCGGCAGTGGAAGCAGGGGGAGTTGCTAAAGCGGAAAGTTTTTCTGAAGCTCCACCGATAGCAGATGAGAAAGAGTTTGATATCAAAGATTTAAATGTCATTGAAGATAAGATGGCAAGAGGTACTGCTAAAAAAGCTTTCCTTGCTGCTAAACGTTCTGGTGAGAATAAAGTGGAGGCTGTCCATAAAGCTCTTTCTGATGCGGGAAAATTGGATGCCGCTGCTGAAGAATTGCTGAATTCATTTACCAGCGCTGCCTCAGAACCTTCCGGATCTGTTGATGCAGAAAAGCTAGCTAAATCTACTGCAGAGGCTGCAGCAGAGCCGGCTGGAGATTTACCTCTGTTTGAGATTGCTGAACTGAATGGTATTGATGATAAGATGACCCGAGGCATGGCCAAGAAAATCTTTATGGCGGGAAAAAGAGCTGACAAAAGCAGGGCAGAAGTCATTGCTGATCTTCGGGCAGGTTTAACAGAGGCTGGAAAGCTGGATGATGCTACAGCTGCAATTCTCAATAATCTGGAAATTGGAAACTAATGGCTGAGAACCTATTTATAATCATTGCCGCTTTGGTTATTGCATCTGCATTCTGGGTTGTATTCTCACCAAATTTAATTCATTCTGCTGTATCATTAATTTTCACCCTCTTTAGTACTGCCGGATTATATATTTTTCTCTACGCAGATTTTATTGCTGCTACCCAGGTTGTGATTTATGTAGGCGGTATTCTGGTCTTAATAATTTTTGGTGTAATGCTCACCAATAGCATTGATACCCCCAGCATAGCAGCCAGCAGTAAAAACCAGTTTATTGGCGGTATGGGGGCATTAACAATTTTTGTCATACAGGTGGCTGTTATATTTAATACCCCTTGGCATATTGGCACTGAGCAAAGTCGTGATTCCACCGTAGCCAGTATTGGCAACCTCCTTTTAAATGAGTACCTGCTTCCCTTTGAAATTATTTCAATTTTACTGTTGGCAGCCCTTATGGGTGCGGCGTTATTATCCAGGAGAACCTAATGGATTCCCTGCAATCCTATCTCATTATTGCAGCAATTTTATTTTCCATGGGAATATACGGTGTCATTACCCGAAAAAATGCAGTGGCTATCCTTATGGGGATTGAGCTGATTCTCAATTCTGCCAATATCAATTTTATCGCATTTAACCGTTTTGGCGGAATGGAAAATTTAGATGGTCATGTGTTCAGCATATTTGTAATTGTATTAGCGGCAGCTGAAGCGGCAGTAGCCCTAGCAATTGTTATCAATCTATTTAAAAATATAGGCAGCGTGGATGTAGATGATGCTGATCTCCTACAGGGCTAAATATGGAAAATTATTCTACAATCCTGGCTTTACTTAATTTATTTTTACCGCTTCTATCCTTTGTGATTCTCATATTTTTTGGAAAGAAAATTGGCAATTCTGCCCATTGGGTAGCTTTAACCCTGATTGGCAGTTCGCTGGGTATAGCGGTTAGTTTTTTCGCAAATGTATTCGTAGATACAGGCGGGCCAATTTTAGAAACGTCTGTCCCCTGGTTTAGTACCGGAAGTTTCAGCGTGAATCTAGGTTTTCTTATTAATAATGAAGCGGCAATTATGCTCCTTGTTGTCGCTCTCATTTCATTCCTGGTGCATTTTTATTCTGTAGCCTACATGAAAGGTGATCCTCGTTATTCCCGCTATTTTGCCTATTTGGGAATATTTACCTTTTCTATGAATGGGATTGTACTGGCCGATAATCTCCTTATGATGTACATATTCTGGGAATTAGTTGGCTTAAGTTCCTATCTTCTCATTGGCTTCTGGTTTGAAAAGGAGAGCGCCGCTGATGCCTGTAAAAAAGCCTTCCTCACTAATAGGGTGGGAGATATCGGCATGTTCATCGGCATCATGATTCTTTTCCTCAGCATAGGCACTTTCCAGATTAACGGATTAATTGATGGCGTTCACAATGGCGCCTTTGCCGGGAATATGGGTCTCTTGACCATTGCAGGAATTTTGGTATTTATGGGCGCTGTGGGTAAATCTGCCCAGTTCCCCCTGCATATTTGGCTGCCGGATGCCATGGAAGGCCCCACTCCGGTAAGCGCCCTCATCCATGCGGCAACTATGGTGGCAGCCGGGGTGTATATGCTGGTGCGGATTTTCCCAATACTGACACCAGGGGCATTAGAATTTATTGCGGTTGTTGGCGGGATTACCGCAATCATGGCTGCTATTATTGCTATCACCCAGAATGATATTAAACGGGTATTGGCATACTCCACCGTAAGTCAGTTGGGCTATATGATTATGGCTCTTGGGGTCGGGGCTTATCAAGCTGGATTCTTCCATTTAACTACCCATGCCATGTTTAAAGCCTGCCTCTTTTTATGCAGTGGCTCCGTAATCCATGCCATGCACCATGCACTTCATGAATTGAAAGATCATGATACCGATCCTCAAGATATGAGAAATATGGGCGGATTGCGGGATAAAATGCCTATAACCTTCTGGACTATGCTTATAGCCACTCTGGCTATTTCCGGGGTGCCCTTCTTCTCCGGATTTTTGTCTAAGGATGCAATCTTGGCTGGCACTTTATCCTATTACCATCTTCATCATGGATGGACGCTCTTTCTGCCCATTGCCGGATTTGGCGCAGCCGTCATAACGGCTTTTTATATGTTCCGCTTGATTTTCCTCACTTTCTTTGGGAAGCCTGCCAATGATAAAGTTTATGCCCATATCCATGAATCACCAATTCAGATGACATTTCCTCTGATTCTACTGGCAGGATTGAGTTTTGCCCTATTTTTCACCCTGCCCCTTTCGGTTAATCCTATTGATAACCATGGTTGGTTTACTGAGGCGGTCCCCATGATAGAAAATGCAGCCGGACTAGATATGCATGTGGTAGAAGAGGGAATTCATCATGCCCACTATACTGCTATGGGTATTTCATTGATGGTGGCTGCCATTGGTATTTTTCTGGCTGTTCTCTTTTATCTCTTAAGAAAAGTAGATGCGGCTAAAGTAGCGGGTATGGCAAATAAATTAAAGCTCTACAATCTTTCCTTCAACAAATTCTATATTGATGAAATCTACAATATAATTATTTACAAACCCTTTTTGGCATTATCCTGGTTATGTTCAAAACTTGATTGGGATATTTATGATCAGAAATTTATAGATGGCTGGGGTTGGCTCACCATCAAGCTTTCTGATAAATCCGGCGAAGTAGATTATAACTGGCTGGATCAAAAAGTGGTGGATGGCTTTGGGAAAATAACCCAGTATTTTGGCAAGACTTTGCAATCAACCCAGAATGGTGTGGTGCAGAACTACCTCCTTGGCGGTATGTTGGGAGTTTTGCTGCTCATTATTTTAATTCAACAATTTTAATTAGAGGATAATATGGAATCGTCAATACTCACCCTGTTGATATTTGTACCTGTAGCCGGAGCAGTTTTAATGCTGTTTTTTGCTATGTTGTACGGAAAAGAAAACGCCCATTATTATAAATGGATTGCTGCAATTACAACCGGTATTCAGCTGGTCCTGGCAGGAATTTTATATCTTAATTTTGATCCGGCTTTAAGCATCACAGAATCACCATTTACCGTACAATTGAATTGGATTACGCATTTTAACATCCAGTACTTTTTAGGCGTAGATGGTTTAAGCATCCCCATGGTTTTATTAACTGCTCTCCTATCTTTTATCTGCATCATTTCCAGCTGGAAAATTGAAAAACAAGCCTTAGGCTACTTTTCTCTTTTCCTCCTATTGGATGCCGGAATGATGGGTGTGTTTTTATCCATGGATTTCTTCCTCTTCTACATATTCTGGGAAGTCATGCTGCTGCCCATGTATTTTCTCATCGGTATCTGGGGCGGACCACAGAGAATGTACGCTGCCATTAAATTCTTCCTCTATACATTATTTGGATCTGTATTTATGCTGCTGGCACTACTGGCATTGTATTATTACTCTGATCCACATACGTTCAGCCTTATCACGCTCATTCAAACGGTGGGCAGTATTGATGCAACCCTCTGGGGATTAAGCGTTAAATACCTCATTTGGATGGCCCTATTTATAGGTTTTGCTATAAAAGTACCCATTGTTCCCTTTCATACCTGGCTGCCCCTGGCACATGTGGAGGCGCCCACAGCCGTTTCGGTTATTCTTGCGGGTGTGCTGTTGAAAATGGGTACCTATGGATTCCTGCGAATCAGTTACCCCTTACTGCCAGGTGAGATGGTAAACTTTGCCTATATCCTGGCTGTGCTGGGAGTAATAAACATTATCTGGGGTGCTACCAATGCTATCGCCCAAATTGACTTGAAGAAGATGGTAGCCTATTCATCGGTTAGTCATATGGGTTATGTGCTGTTGGGAATTGCTGCTGCCATCAGTGACAGCCCTGCCGGTGCCCAGGCTGGAATGAATGGCGCTCTCATGCAGATGTTTAATCATGGAACCATCACGGCAATGTTGTTTTTGCTGGTTGGCATGTTATATGACAGAACCCATCATCGTTGGATAGTATTCCCCAATGATTATGAAAAGCCGGAATTAGCCGGCCAGCAGGGATTTGGCGGTTTGGGCGCCAAGGTTCCGGTTTATACTGGCTTTGTAGCCTTTGCATTTTTTGCAGGACTTGGTCTGCCAGCTCTTTCCGGGTTTATCAGTGAAGCCATGTGTTTTATTGGTGGTTTCAGTGTCTTCCGCACCTTAACTATTATTGCTACCTTAGGAATTCTCCTGAATGCCATTTACTTTTTACGAGCCTATCAGAGAATTTTCCTGGGGCCACTGAATGAAACCTATAAGGATTTACCGGATATTACCCACCGGGAATTGTTCACCATAATTCCATTAGCAGCGCTCATTTTATTTTTTGGTGTCTATCCGGCGCCATTACTGGATATGATTAGCCCGGCAATGGATGGGATTATCAAAATCGTGCAGTCCGTAATTTAACGGAGACGGAAATGTCGAACCTCAGCAGTCTATCATTTTATATTCCCGAACTGATTATTATAACAGCCATTTTGCTGGTGATAGTATTGGATGTAATCCCGGTCTGTAAGAAATATACCTTCCCTCTGTCTCTTGGCGCTATACTATTGGCGAGTGTCTTCCTCTGGCAGAGTTATGGTGAATCCCATGGCCTGTTTATGGGAATGATCAGTATAGACCCTTTCTCTCATTTTTTTAAAATGATATTTTTGCTCAGTACATTTTCCATTATCCTAATTTCCCGTTATGAAAAACAGTTGGACAGTAATTATTCGGCTGAATATAATGCCCTGCTGTTAATTGTTCTACTGGGCATGTTTCTGATGTCATCCTCAATCAACCTGATAATGATTTATCTCTCGATTGAGCTGGTGAGTATTCCATCGTATATACTGGCCGGAATGCTGAAGAATGATAAAGAATCCAATGAAGCATCGCTGAAATATGTAATTTTTGGCTCCTTTGCTTCGGGATTAATGCTGTTTGGACTGAGCATCCTCTATGGTATCACCGGCTCAACCGATATTGGAGTAATTACCGCCGCACTGCAAGCCATTGAATACCCTTTAAGCATTTACTTCCCCCTTATTTTAATACTGGTGGGATTTGGCTATAAAATATCCATGGTGCCCTTTCATTTCTGGACACCGGACGTGTATGAAGGCGCACCTACGCCCATTACCGCCTTTTTATCGGTAGCACCGAAGGCAGCCGGATTTGCCATTTTGATTCGTGTATTCTATACCATGTTCACCCTGGAAGGCAGCGTAAGCGCCACCTTGCCCCTTACCAATATAAATTGGCCGACGCTCATTGCAGTAGCCTCAGCCGTAACCATGACCCTGGGCAACCTGCTGGCAGTTCAGCAGGAAGATGTAAAGAGATTGCTGGCGTATTCCACTATTTCACATGTAGGCTTTATGTTGATGGCATTTGCCATAATCAGCCCTGACGCAGTACGCGCTATCATGCTGTACCTTTTTATTTATCTCTTTATGAATCTCGCCGCCTTTTACATGGCTATATTTGCCTCCAATAAACTTAATGCCCATCATATTAACGATTGGGATGGGCTGAGCAGGAAAAACCCGGTTCTATGTGCCTTCATGGCGCTCACACTCATTTCCCTTACCGGTTTGCCGCCAACGGCTGGATTTGTAGGAAAATTTTATATCTTTGCTGAGTTATTTAAACATCAACAATTCTACTGGCTGGCTGTGGTTGCCATTTTAAATTCAGTGGTCTCGCTATACTATTATTTTAAAATTATCAAAAGTATGTACCTGGTCGATGTAGAAGGTGAGGTAAATAAAATTGAAGCTCACCCGGTTGTAAATTGGTCTATTATATTATTTTCTGCCCAGAACATTCTCTTCTTTATTTATTGGGAACCTCTTATTGGCTTTATTGAAAAATCTATTAACCTCTGGAGCGGGTGATATTTAGTTTAGTAGTGGTTAAAATTTATGAGATATAATCTATGAGAACACCACAATGGATTAAAAAATTAGGGGGTCATGCTGGAGAACTTTATGTTGCCACAGAACTTTCTAAACGCGGTATTCCTAATTCACTTTTACCTGAAATCTTTTCAGATGATGATATTCAAATTGGGGCAAAGGTCGGTAAGCATTTGGACCATATTCAAGTAAAAGCTTGTCACCCTGATAGGTCAAAATCGTCTATTTTGAGAGAGAATTACGAATCATGGGCTGAGTTTGTAAAAAATCAATATGTTATTTTTGTATGGTTGGGGTCTCCTTCAAAAATACAAAGTTTACGATATTGGATTGCGAGTAAGAAAGATGGTGGAAAAGCCTATATAGAACATCATGCACAGGGCACATCAAATTGGGAGCGCCGTTTTGGGTTAAATATTCTGAATCCTGAATGGGAAAATAATTGGGATTTATTTAAAAAATTTATCCCCGTATTAATCAAATGAATCGTAAACCTAACCATCACTCCACAGACAGGTGTATTCTATGAATGATAAAACCGTAAAAGATACCCATGTAATAATGCATGAATTGATCCTCCCAAACGACACCAATTTATTGGGTAATGTACTGGGCGGCAGGGTCATGCACCTCATGGATATGTGCGCCGCCATGTCGGCCTATAAACATGCCCGTACCGCAGTGGTTACCGCCAGTGTAGATCAAATGGATTTTCTGGCCCCGGCTAAAATGGGCGATATTATGATATTAAAATCCTCAGTGAATTATACTGGAAAATCTTCAATGGAAATTGGAGTGAGGATTGAATCTGAAAATCCGAAAACCGGAGCTATGCATCACACCTCCTCTGCCTACCTCACCTTTGTATCCTTAAATGACAATGGAAAGCCCCAGGGAGTGCCAATGGTGACCCCTGAAACAGATGTGGAAAAACGGCGCTTTGATGAAGGTGAGCAACGCTATAATCAACGCCGGGATCGATTGAAAAAGGGTTAATAGCTGAGGGCTATGGCAGATATCCGCATCAAAAAGGGACATGATTTAAAATTAGTTGGGAAACCGTCCAAGCAATTAGGTGCTATTAATCATGGTACCATTGTGAGGCTCCATCCGGTGGAATTCCCCGGCGTTAAACCAAAATTGTTGGTGCAAGAGGGCGACAGTGTCAAAAAGGGTTCTCCCATATTTTTCGATAAAAACCACCCTGAAATCATGTTCACCTCATCTGCCGGCGGCAGGGTAGAAAACATTGTTTTTGGTGAAAGAAGGCGGATTGAAATAGTAGAAATTGCTGTTGATGATAATGCAGAGGAAATCACATTTGAATCATTCGCTCCAGATGAATTATCAGGGTTAGCCGCGGAAAAGATAATTTCTATTTTATGTTCATCTGGCCTATGGCCGACTATCAGGCGCCGACCATTTTCCAAAATTGCTGAACCTGGTAAACCTCCCAAGTCCATTTTTATTTCTACTATGTCCACAGCGTCGTTTGCAGTTGACGTAGAAATAGTGCTTGAACAAACTCCACTTGATATTATGCAAGCGGGGATAGATGTACTTCAATCATTGACCAATGGCGCTATCAATTTGGTGAGCCCTAAAAATATTTCTAATTCCAAATTAGTAGAATTAAGCAATGTGCAGCGGCACACGTATTCTGGGCCACATCCTGCTGGTAACGTGGGAGTGCATGTAGCTCATATTGACCCCATTAAAAATAAAGATGATTCCATTTGGTATATTTCTCTTCAGGATGTAATATCAATTGGAAAATTATTTTTAACAGGTAAAGTGGATTATAAAAAAATTATAACGGTTGCCGGCAGCGCTGTCTCGGAAAAACAACACTATACCGTGAATCGTGGGACAATAATTTCGCAGATTCTTTCCAATAATAATTTGGAAGCAGGCGCTCGTATTATATCCGGAGATGTGCTTACGGGGTCTATTTCAAATATGGATAATGCTATAGGGTTTTACCATGAATCCATAACGGTAATTCCAAATATGCCGAAAAGAGTGTTCATGGGGTGGATTTCTCCCGGTTTTAGTAAGTATTCTCTTTCCAATACATTTCTATCTAAAATATTGCCCAAAAGAGAGCAAGTATTCACCACTTCTATGAATGGCAGCAAACGGGCAATTTTACCCATCGGCGCTATTGAAAAAGTGATGCCCTTAAATATTCTTCCCACTATGTTAATAAAATCCATTATTGCTAATGATATTGAAACCATGGAGCAATTGGGAATTTATGAATGTGATCCTGAGGATTTTGCATTATGCTCTTTTTCGGATGCTTCAAAAATGGATATTACTGGAATTATCCAGGATGGTTTAGATTTTGCAGAGGCAGAAGGATAAAATGAAATTCCTCCGCAATTTATTAGATAAAGTTGAGCCCAATTTTATAGGTAATGGGAAATATGCCAAATTTTATCCTCTCTATGAAATGGCAGATACATTTCTGTTTACACCAGCAGACAAAACCAAAAATGGACCGCATATTCGTGATGCTGTAGACTTAAAACGAGTGATGTCATTTGTGGTGATTGCCATGCTCCCAGCATTATTATTTGGTATTTTCAATGTGGGCTATCAAATGAATCCAAATGGCGAATTGAGGGATAATTTCTTGGTAGGATTGAAAATAGTATTGCCAATAATATTGGTATCCTATACTGTTGGCGGGTTCTGGGAAATGATTTTTGCGGTTGTTAGAAAACATGAGATTAATGAAGGGTTCCTCGTAACGGGGATGCTGATTCCTTTAATCATGCCCCCCACAATTCCATTATGGATGGTAGCCCTTGCCACTACGTTCGGCGTTGTTATCGGCAAAGAAATATTTGGGGGGACAGGCTATAATATATTCAATCCCGCGCTGGTGGCACGGGCATTCATTTTTTTTGCTTATCCTGGAGCAATTTCAGGGGACAGAGTTTGGACGGTTGACGGAATTTCACAGGCCACACCCTTACTGCAAGCATCTTCACAACAGGGCAGCCAGGCATTAGAATTATTAGGAAATCAATTTAATTGGTGGGATATGTTCTATGGATTTATTCCCGGTTCTATTGGGGAAACTTCCACCCTGGCAATTTTAATAGGCGCTGCATTTTTACTCATCACCCGGATTGGTAACTGGCGGATAATGGCTGGGACATTATTGGGCATGGTGTTAACAGCTAAACTCACCAATGTTTTAGGTGAAGCAGTAGCCAGTTCAAATCCCATGTTATTTCTTCCGGCTGAATTTCACCTGGTCATGGGAGGTTTTGCTTTCGGACTGGTCTTCATGGCAACAGATCCTGTCTCTGCCGCCCAAACAGACCGGGGCCGCTGGATTTATGGTTTACTAATCGGATTTATGTGTGTTATTATCAGAGCCATAAATCCTGCCTATCCTGAGGGAATGATGTTGGCGATTTTATTTGCAAATGCATTTTCACCCCTCATAGATTATTTTGTCATGAAATCTCATATTAAACAACGGTTGAAACGATTTGCAGCATAGTAATTTTTACACTTTTAAATTTATCGGCATCATAACCATTGTAGCTAGTTTGCTACTGGCATTGGCATCTACGCAATTAAAAGAACTTCAAGAATTCAATGTGGAGCTCGATAGAAAGAAGAATATTTTAAAATGTATTGGCAAGGATGTGACTCTAATGAATGCTGATGCAATAATGGAGGAGTATAAAAGTAACATCCGCAATGTTATTCTTAAGCTCAATGGGGATATTGCTGCCAATATTGCCTCTGAAAATATGGAATCCGTACAAAATAAATCAACTGGACAGCTAAATTATTTTATAGATAATGTTGAATATCTGCCTGCCTACAAATCTTCAAAACCTGAAGCATTTATTATTCCAATTTCAGGTAAAGGATTATGGAGCACTTTATATGGCTATTTTGCCCTCGAAAAGGATTTAAATACGGTAATGGGGATAACATTTTATAAGCATGGTGAAACTCCAGGATTAGGGGGAGAGGTAGAAAAGAAATGGTTTCAAAACAATTTTGTTGGTAAGCAAATAATTGATAAATCAGGCAAGATGGTCTCTATTAAAGTGGTTAAAGGAAAGGCTAATGATGTATTATCTGGCGATGGTCTAAATCATGGAGTAGATGGTATCAGCGGTGCAACTATCACTTCCAAAGGTGTTTCTGATTTTTTGAAAAGAGATTTGCTGAGATATGAACCATATATGAAAAATAATAGGACGAACTGATGGATAAGAAAGCCAGAGCAATTATTTCTGATCCAATGGTTGATAACAACCCAATTACTAAACAAATATTAGGTATTTGTTCAGCGCTTGCTATAACGGTGAAAATGGAGCAGGCTGTGGTAATGTCATTAGCATTGGCTTTTGTTTTGGTATGCTCAAATGTAATTATTTCACTTTTGAGAAAGGGTATCCCCGGGAAAATTAGAATTATTGTTCAGCTTACGGTTATTGCTTCATTGGTGATACTTATTGATGAAATATTGAAAGCATATTTATACGATATAAGTAAACAGTTATCCGTTTTTGTGGGATTAATTATTACCAATTGCATAATTATGGGTAGAGCCGAAGCTTTTGCCATGCAAAATAATTATAAGGATGCTATGTATGATGGATTGGGCAATGCAATAGGGTATGGTTCAGTACTCATTATTGTCGCAACATTCAGGGAATTATTAGGTAGTGGGACTTTGTTTAATTATGCTGTAATGCCTGCTTCCATCTATTTAGAAAATGGGGGGTGGTATGTGAATAATGGTCTGATGTTACTTGCTCCGGGAGCATTTATCATTTTGGGACTGATTATATGGGTACAAAGAACATATACCCATTATATTGAGAATTGATATGGAATTACTTGAACATTATTTAAGTTTAGCAACTAAGGCAATATTTATTGAGAATATCCTGCTTTCTTATTTCCTGGGGATGTGTTCGTTTTTGGCAATTTCAAAAAAGATCGAAGCATCAATTGGCCTTGGATTTGCAGTTATCTTTGTAAATGGCATTACTGTTCCTCTCAATTATTTAATAAAAGAATTTTTTCTTAATGAAGGCGCCCTGTCGTGGGTTGGAGTCCCTTCTTTAGCGATGGTTGATCTTAGTTTTCTTTCATTTATCACTTTTATTGCTACCATAGCTGCCATGGTTCAATTGGTAGAAATGCTTTTGGATAAGTTCAGTCCTGCATTGTATAATTCATTGGGAATATTTTTACCGCTTATTGCTGTGAATTGTTCGATTCTTGGCGCCTCATTATTTATGAGTGAACGTGGATATGATTTTGGTGAATCGGCTGTTTTTGGTGTAAGTTCCGGAGCGGGATTTGCATTGGCAATTATTTCAATGGCAGCCATTAGATTTAAACTAAAATATTCCAATATCCCAGACGGATTAAAAGGCCTGGGAATAACCATGATTCTAACGGGGCTGCTTTCAATGGCCTATTTAGCCTTTTCAGGAATCAATCTATAAACAAACTTTTATGCTTATAACTTTAACCAGTGTAATTGTTTTTACATCCATCATTCTTCTAATGGTGTTAGTACTCACATTTGCGGAATCAAAATTATTACCCCATGGCGAGGTGAAAATATTGATTAATCAGAAGGATGATAAGTCCCCAATGGTGAACCCTGGAGGGACTCTATTAAACGCATTATCAGCTGAAGGCATCTTTATCCCTTCTGCCTGCGGCGGCGGCGGAACATGTGCACAATGTATATGCCAGGTGCATTCTGGCGGAGGTCAAATCTTACCCACCGAGTTAAATCATATATCAAGAAGAGATGCAAAAGATGATTGGCGCCTGGCCTGCCAAGTTAAAGTACGTGAAGACATGGAAATCACCGTTCCTGATGAAATATTCAGTATTCAGAAGTGGGAATGTACTGTGAAATCTAATGAGAATGTAGCTACATTTATTAAAGAATTAGTGCTGAAACTTCCCTCTGGAGAAAATCTCAATTTCCAAGCTGGTGGATTTATTCAGATTGACATTCCTGAATATAAATTAGATTTTAAAGAATTTGAAATTGAAGATGAATATCATGAAGACTGGGATAAATTTAATATTTGGAATTTAAAATGCACCAATTCCGAACCTCAATTCAGAGCATATTCAATGGCCAATCATCCTGCGGAAGGTAATTTTATTATGCTGAATGTTCGAATTGCAACTCCACCACCTGCTTTATGGAATGATGTTCCACCTGGAATAGCGTCCTCATATATGTTCAATTTAAAGGCTGGAGATAAGGTAACCATTTCTGGTCCCTACGGAGAATTTTTTATAAAAGAATCAGCTAGGGAAATGGTTTATATTGGCGGTGGTGCGGGGATGGCTCCCCTGCGCTCACATCTATTCCATCTGTTTCATACCCTGGAAACGGGTAGAAAAGTCAGTTTTTGGTATGGTGCCCGTTCCAAAAGAGAAATGTTTTATGATGATGACTTTAAGGCAATGCAAGAGAAATATCCCAACTTCTCTTACAATGTTGCTTTGTCTGATCCGATGCCTGGAGATAATTGGGAGGGATATAAAGGCTTTATTCACCAGGTTATTCTCGATAATTATTTGGATGATCACGAAGATTCTACAGAAATTGAATATTATATGTGTGGTCCGCCAATGATGATAGATGCAGCTGAAAATATGTTATACAATTTAGGGGTTGAACCCGAAATGATAGCATTCGATAAGTTTTAAATTATAGTTTACATAATTCCTTTTAATTTTCTGTGCCAACTCAAATTAAAATAATACCCCTATTATTATTTGTATTCACTCTCAACTGTGGTAAAAATCAACCCATCCAGCTATCAGGTGAAACCATGGGGACAACTTATCAAATTACGATCATTACTCCCTCAAAAAATAAGGTAGACGCTATTCTTTTACAAAAGAGAGTTGATTCATTATTAACTCAAGTGAATAAAATATTCTCTACCTATATTGAAACCAGCGAATTAACACGATTTAATGACAATTGGAGCACAATGCCAATAAAAATTTCTCCTGAATTTTCTGAGCTGTACGAAAAAGCTGTAAATATCTCTATAAGTTCTGAGGGAAGTTTTGATATTACCGTACTACCTTTAGTTAAACTATGGGGATTTGGGCCTGATTTTACATATTCTCAAATTCCTTCTCAAAAGAAAATAAAGGAGCTATTGAATTTTTCAGGAATTAACCAATTAGAATTTTCAAATGATTCTTTGCGCAAAATAAATCAGCACACTCAAATAGATTTCAGTGCTATTGGGAAAGGATGGGGAGTTGATCAAGTAGGATTATTTTTGGACAATCAGGGATTTGAAAATTATATGGTTGAAATTGGTGGTGAGATAATAGTTTCTGGACTAAATAATTTTAATTCAAAATGGACTGTAGGTGTTTCAGCGCCAGGAAATATTGCATCAGAATTATATGCTTCAATACACATTACAGATGCAGCCGTAGCAACGTCTGGAAGTTATAATAACTATTTCACCCTGAGAAATATTGACTATTCGCATATTATAAATCCGAAAACGGGATACCCTATTCAGCATGATTTAGTTAGTGCCACTATAGTAGCCCCAGATTGTGCCAGTGCAGATGCCATCGCAACAGCAGTGATGGTTAAAGGATTTGAAGATGGGTTAAGGTGGATAAACACTCTGTCAAATGTAGAGTGTTTATTAGTGAAAAAATCAGATACTGGGGAATATCTTACAGGGAAGAGTCGTGGATTTAATTATTAATATGAGAAATGGAGTTTATATGACTGAACTGACATTTGATTTTCTTAGTAATCGTGCAATCACAGGATTCCCCACAAGATCCTCTGAGAATTTTATTAGAAAAGATTATGCCAATGCTTAATAAAAATATTATAATTGCAAATACAAGAATTGTTAGAAATATAGTTACCATAAATATGAGTAAATTTAACTCAATATTAACAGAAAAATTGCATCAAATAATCGGAATTAATTTATAAATGAAACTTAAATATATATTATTTATTTGCATACTTTTCAGTTCAATCTTTGCGACCGAAGGAAGCCTTGGTGAAGAATTGTCACTATTTTCCATAGTACCGTTTATTGGAATATTGATGTCAATTGCAATTGTACCTCTGGTTGCGCCAATATTCTGGCATAGAAATTTTGGTAAAATTTCTGCATTCTGGGCAATATCCTTTCTGCTCCCTTTTATAATCTGGAGAGGTTTCGATGAAACGCTCTATCAGTTTCTGCACGTTATTCTATTAGAATATATACCCTTTATCATTCTTTTATTAGCACTCTTTACAATTTCAGGAGGGATTCGCTTAAAGGGATATTTAGCTGGGACTCCAAAGGTAAATACGCTAATTTTGTTAATTGGTACAGCTCTGGCATCCTGGATGGGAACTACCGGTGCAGCCATGTTGCTTATCCGTCCAATTTTGAGAGCGAATAAAACTCGTAAAAATAAAATTCATACCATATTCTTTTTTATTTTCCTCGTTGCAAATATTGGAGGTTCATTAACCCCTTTGGGTGACCCACCGTTATTTTTGGGATTTTTACATGGTATCAACTTCTTTTGGACCACTAAGGCCTTATTTGTACCCATGCTCGTATCTTCGTTTATTTTATTAATTGCTTACTTTTTATTAGATAGCTATTATTACAAAAGAGAGAATCATTCCGTAAATGAAGATCAATATAAAGAACCCTTAAGTATTGATGGCAAGGGGAATTTCATACTTTTAGTGGGAGTTATCCTTTCAGTGCTAATGAGTGGATTTTGGAAACCAGAAATCAGTGATATTTCCATACACGGAATTCATCTGACAATACCTAATATTATGCGGGATATTTCATTGGTCTTGCTTACCCTTATAAGCTGGAGATTTACAGATTTGAATATCCGCAACCAAAATGGATTTACCTGGTTTCCAATTTTAGAGGTAGCAAAACTTTTTGCGGGAATATTTATTACAATTATCCCTGCGATTGCTATTCTTCGCGCAGGGCAAAAGGGAGTGATGGGTGTTATTATTAATCTGGTAACTGATACTGCTGGCAATCCCGTTAATACTATGTATTTCTGGCTCACAGGTTTACTATCCAGTTTTTTAGATAATGCACCTACCTACCTTGTATTTTTTAATATTGCCGGTTCATCCGCACCGGAAAACATGGAAATTGCAGATTATCTCATGTACGGGATTCCCGATACGTTAATGGCTATATCTTTAGGAGCCGTATTTATGGGGGCCATGACGTATATAGGTAATGCACCCAATTTCATGGTAAAATCTATTGCTGAAGAAAATGATATTACAATGCCAAGTTTTTTCGGATATATGTTCTGGTCAATTCTTATATTGATTCCCGTATTTATAATTGTAAGTTTCACAATGATTTAAGGAGAAAAATATGTTTAGCAAAATATTATGTGCAACAGATTTAAGTAAAGAAAATGATACTGCTATTTCAAAAGCTGTACAGGTAGCTCATCAATTTAATTCATCTATCATTATTTTAAATGTTCATGATGAATTTATGGAGAAAGAAGAAATGGAAATGCTTCGTGTGAGTGTTGAGGCTATTCAAGCTGTATTTGAAAAAACAGCCATACTCGCTAAAAATGAAATGAAGGGAATAATACATTCACTTCATGCTGAAGATATAAATGTTGAGTTCATAATAAAAAAAGGTAAACCAAATAAAATTATTTGTGAAGAAGCTGTGAATTTAGATGCAGACTTAATTGTACTTGGCAAAAGTAGTAAAAGTAAAATTTCAAAAATTTTATTGGGAAGTACGGCAGCTTATATTGTTAATCACGCTAGCGTACCTGTTTTAGTTGTACCATAAATTGATTAATTTGGCAATATTGTGAAATTGTTTCACATCTCATTATCGACGTAAATTACACCTTAATCCATGACAAAATTAGATAAAAATAATTGGGATTCCCTTACATCCTATATTAAACAGAGTAATTTTATTTTACTTTCCACCCACATGAATGGTGATGGCGATGGAATAGGTTCGGAAATCGCATTTTATTATTTTTTAAAAGATATGGGTAAAGAGTGTCGAATTATTAATGCAACTTCAACACCAGACAACTTGAATGTTATTGATCCTGATTCCATTGTAGAAGTGTATGAACATTCTTTTGATGGCTGGCTAAGTAAAGTGGATTTAACTATCGTTTTTGATATTGGTGACTATCGCAGAACTGGACCAATTGGAGAAAAAGTATATAAATCCAGCACGGTTATTTCACTAGACCATCATCCTGAAAAAGAAGGGCATCCCTTTGATCTAAATATTGTCCATTCCGAGGCGCCAGCAACGGGTTATATGATTTGGAAATATATGGAATATTTAGGCAAAACTAAAACACTCCTTCCTTTAAAAATGGCAAATGCTTTATATGCTGCTGTTGTAACAGATACGGGATCTTTTAAATACCAATCTACAACTCCTGATACCCACCTAATGGCGGCACATTTATTGGAAAGTGGTGTTGATGGATATGATATTCAGCGAAGTATTTATGAACAAAATAAGTTGTCGCGAATCAGGTTGATGGGGATAATAATCCAAAATTTACATTATTCAGATAATGGTCAAGTTGTTTGGTCAATTATTACCCAAGATATGATAAAAAAAGCTGATGCAGGTGATGGTGATGTGGATGGCATTACAGAATTTATCCGTAATATTGAGAGAGTCGAGGTATCTTTTATGATTCAGGAAACAAATAAAGGGAACCATCGTATTAATTTCAGATCCAGCGGGAATTATATAATCAACGATATTGCACAATCATTTGATGGAGGTGGTCATAAATTTGCTGCTGGAGCCAGAGTTGATAATATGTCTATCAAGCAAATTGAATTAAAAATTATTAACAAATTAGCAGAAAAGATTATTGGGGAGTTCGATGGCTATCAAAAGTGATTTCTGGATTGAAAAAATGTCTCTTGAATATGGCATGATAGATCCGTTTGAAGCAAAGCAGGTGAGAGGGGGTAAAATCTCCTATGGTTTATCTTCATTTGGTTATGATATTCGTGTTTCTGATGAATATAAAATATTCACAAATGTAAATAATAGTATTATTGACCCAAAGAATTTTGATTCGGCATCATTTGTTGATTATAAGGGAGATGTGTGTATAGTGCCACCAAATAGCTTTGCATTGGCTAGGTCTGTTGAGTATTTTCGCATACCTCGAGATATTCTTTCCATATGTGTAGGTAAATCAACCTATGCCAGATGCGGTATTATTGTAAATGTCACTCCATTTGAACCAGAATGGGAAGGTTATGTGACATTGGAAATATCAAACAGTACGCCACTACCTGCAAAAATTTATTCAAACGAAGGATTGTGCCAGGTATTATTTTTTCAATCTGATGAAGATTGCCGCACATCATATAAAGATAAAGCAGGAAAATATCAGCACCAATCCGGTATAACTCTCCCTCGAATGAAAAAAACAATCATATGAAAATTACAATCGCAAAGGATGCGGGGTATTGTTTTGGAGTAAGAGATGCCGTAAATATTGCATATGACTCTGCAGAAAAGCATGGGGATGTGTATATGCTCGGATCCATTGTTCATAATGAACAGGTTGTAAAAGATTTAAAAAATGCAGGAGTAAAAATTGTAAGATCATTGGATGATGTTCCCAAAGAAAGCCCCATATTATTTAGAGCTCATGGTACGGTGCCGAAATTGTGGGATGAAGCAAAAGAAAAGAAAATGAATATAATTGATGCTACTTGTCCCCTGGTTTACGAAATTCATCAGGAAGTTAAAAAACTGGCAAAAGATGGTAGGAAAATCATTGTGGTTGGCGACCATGGACATGATGAGGTAATTGCCATTACTGATCAGGTAGAAAATGCAATTGTAATATCTTCACCCAAAGAGGCTTTAAAATTAAAGAAAATGAAAAAAGCGGGAGTAGTTAGCCAATCCACACAAGACATTGAAAATGTTCAGGACATAATAAATATCCTCATGACCAAAGTATTTGATTTGCATTTTATTAATACGATATGTTTTCCCACTAAAAGAAACCATGAGCAAATCAAAGATATGGCTAAAATAAATGATATAATGATAATTATTGGATCGTTTACCAGCGCAAATTCAAATCGATTAACGCAACTATCTTCAGCTATTAATTCACAATCTTTTCAAGTCACCGATTCAAAAGATTTAAAACCTAAATGGTTTAAGAATAAAGATAATATTGGAATCTCTGCTGGAGCATCTACTCCGGATTATCTTATTAAAGACGTAAAAGACACTATAGAAAATATATATAAGGAAAAATTATGGGACAAGGAACCTACGAAGTTAAAGTTGGATTAGCAGAAATGCTAAAAGGTGGCGTCATTATGGATGTCACAACGGCTGAACAAGCGCAATTAGCTGAGGATGCCGGTGCAGTGGCTGTAATGGCATTAGAAAGGATACCTGCCGATATCCGGACTGATGGCGGCATTGCCAGAATGTCTGATCCATTAATGATAAAAGATATTCAGAAAATGGTATCAATTCCAGTAATGGCAAAATGCAGGATTGGCCACTTTGCGGAAGCGCAGATTTTAGAAGCATTAGAGGTGGATTTTATTGATGAAAGTGAAGTGTTGACTCCTGCAGATGATAATAATCATATCTATAAACATGATTTCAAAATACCTTTTGTATGTGGCGCCAGGAATCTAGGAGAAGCTTTAAGAAGGATCGGTGAAGGTGCAGCAATGATTCGAACAAAGGGTGAAGCCGGTTCTGGAAATATTGTTGAAGCTGTCCGTCATATGCGTAGTATAATCAATGAAATTAATCTGCTAGGAACATTAGGACATGATCAGCTCATGGCAACAGCAAGAGATTTTCAAGCCCCTTTCTCACTGGTAGAGCAGGTTGCCAAAATTAAAAAATTACCTGTGCCCAATTTCAGCGCAGGTGGAATTGCAACGCCGGCAGATGCTTCATTAGTTATGCAATTAGGAGCTGAATCAGTTTTTGTTGGTTCAGGAATTTTTAAATCAGAAGACCCGGCATCCCGGGCAAAAGCCATTGTTGATTCAGTAACCCATTACAAAGATGCAGATAAACTTGCATTGGCTTCTTCCGGGTTGAAATCTGCAATGAAAGGCTTAGATATTTCTGAAATACCGGAAGATCAGATGCTTCAGGATAGGGGGTGGTAAGAAAAGTTGGAGTTTTAGCTCTGCAGGGAAATTATATCCAACATAAGAGGATGTTGGATACATTGGGGATTAACAACATTCTGGTTCAATATCCCCAAGAATTAGAAAAGTGTGATTTGCTCATTATCCCCGGAGGAGAATCAACTGCAATTTCTAAACAAATTGATAGAAATAAATTCCGTCAGCCAATAATAAATTTCGTAAAAACAAATTCAGTTTTGGGCACCTGTGCAGGTATGATTTTGTTATCATCAACAAAGGAAGCAAATAATTTAAAACCATTGGGTGTAATGGACTTTAAAGTCGAACGTAATGCCTATGGAAGGCAAGTGAATTCATTCTCTGGAAATTTGCATCTGGAATTTGATAATACGGACAATTTCAAAGCTATATTTATCAGGGCACCTAAAGTATCAAATTTAGGAAAAGGAATAAAAATTTTAGCAACATATAAAAACTACCCGGTAATGATTACTGATGGGAGGCACTTTGCCACCACCTTTCATCCGGAAATTGGCACTGATGTCAGAATACACGAATATATTATGGAACAAATAAATGCATAAATTCTCCCTTCTTCCTAAAATTGATTCTCCTGAAGATATCAAAAAACTGAATAAAAACGCATTGCGAAAGCTTTCTACTGAGGTTGGGCAATATATTCAAGATGTTGTTGAAAATGTAGGTGGTCATTATTCGTCTCCATTGGGTGTAGTGGATTTAACAATTGCCCTGCATTATCTTTATAATTCACCATCGGATAAAATTATTTGGGATGTGGGTCATCAGGCCTATGCTCATAAAATTCTTACTGGTAGGCGAGATGAATTTAAAAATATGCGCCAAAAAAATGGGATTAGTGGATTTTTAAAACGAGACGAGAGTCCCCATGATATTTTTGGAGCTGGTCATGCCAGTACTTCTATTTCTGCAGCATTAGGATTTGCTCATGCAAGAGATCGAAAAAAAACAAAAGATCAGATTATTGCCATAATAGGTGATGGGGCAATGACCGGGGGATTAGCATATGAGGGAATAAATAATCTTGGATATCACCGTACTCAGTTAACAATTGTATTAAATGATAATTCACATTCCATATCAAAATCGGTTGGGGCATTATCTCATTATTTAACACGTGTAGTTACCAATCCAACTTATAATCGCATTCGAAATGATATTTGGGAAATTTCAGGCAAATTACCACTTTCCAGCCACATTCGAAAATTTATGAGAAAAACCGAAGAAGGGATTAAGGGCTACTTAACTCCTGGTGCATTATTTGAAGAATTAGGATTGCGTTATATAGGACCAATTGATGGTCATAATTTAGATGAGCTAATTCGAACGTTTCAGGCAGTTAAGGAAATGAATACTCCGGTATTGGTTCATGTCTATACCCATAAAGGAAAAGGAAATAAGTTAGCTGAAGAAGATGCTGTTAAATATTACAGCATTGGAGGTACAGCTAAACAAAAAGTTACAAATTCTGCTCCTGATTATTCAAAAGTATTTGGGAAGTCAATTATACAATTGGCAGAAAAAGATGATAAAATTATTTGTATTACTGCCGCCATGGAAATTGGTACAGGCATGACCCCCTTTATTGAAAAATATCCAGATAGATATGTTGATGTAGGGATTGCGGAAGAACATGCAATAACATATTCCTCCGGGCTTGCAGCGGAGGGGTATAAACCAATTATACCAATTTATTCAACTTTTATGCAGCGGGCTTATGATCAAATATTACATGATGCTTTACTCCAAAAGCTCCCTCTGGTTTACTGTATGGATAGATCGGGTATTGTTGGTCCTGATGGTCCTACACATCATGGTGTTTTCGACTTAGCATTTATGCAGACATTGCCAGGTATGATTGTTACAGCTCCTAAAGATGGAAATGAATTGAGAAATTTAATTGCGACAGCATTAGAGTCTGGGAAAAACTTTTCCATTCGCTATCCGAAGGCTTCTAGCCGAGAGTTTGATGAAAATAATAATGCTGAAATTTTAGAAATTGGGAAATGGGATGTTCTTCATAATGGATCTGGAACTGCAATTTTTGCAGTAGGGTCTATGGTTGGCATGATATTAGATGCTAAAAAGGAATTATATTCAGAATTAGGTTTTCTCCCAACTATAATTAATGCGCGGTTTATTAAACCTTTGGATTTTGAATTAATATTTGAAATATGCCAGAATCATAAGAATATAATCACAATTGAAGAAGGTGTTTTATCCGGTGGATTTGGATCTGCTGTGAGCACATTTTTGCACGATAATGGATTAGGCAATAGATTGCATCGATTAGGTATTCCAGATCGATTTGTAGATCATGGCACCAGGGATGAGTTGCTTGTTGAACTTGGTTTGTGTCCTGAGAATATAATTTCAGTATTAAAGAGTGAAAATGTAGAAGAAGAAGTTTATGAATTATAAATTCTCCAATTCTAAAAATAAATGGAAGGAAGATGTAGAAAATTCTTCCCAGCGTAATTATAGCTTTAAATCTGCATCCGGAGAAGATGTAGAATTACTTTATTACCCTGATGATAATGAAAATAATTATATTGATAAATTAAATTTTCCGGGGCAATTTCCATATACTCGAGGAATTCACCCCAATCTATATAGAGGTAAATTGTGGACGATGAGGCAATTTGCCGGGTTTGGTACGCCTGCGGAAACAAACCAACGATTTAAACATCTCCTTGAACAAGGGCAAACCGGATTATCAGTTGCTTTTGATATGCCCACATTAATGGGTTATGATGCAGACCACCCATTCTCTGAAGGGGAAGTTGGCATGTGTGGTGTTGCCATAAGCTCACTCAAAGATATGGAATTATTATTTGAGGGTATAGATTTATCTAAAATCAGTGTTTCTATGACTATTAATGGTCCTGCAGTCATATTGTTTGCCTTTTATGTTGCTGCTGCAAAAAATCAAGGGGTAGATATTTCAAAATTAAATGGAACATTGCAAAATGATATTCTGAAAGAATTTATAGCACAAAAAGAATGGATTTATCCTCCTGTTGAATCAATGAGGATCATTATGGATATGATTCAGTTTTGTACCAGGGAAATGCCTAAATATAATACCATTTCTGTAAGTGGATATCATATTCGTGAAGCGGGTTCTACCGCTATCCAAGAGCTTGCTTTTACCTTGGCTGATGGATTTTGTTATGTAGACCATGCTATTAATGTTGGATTAGATGTTGACGAATTTGCCCCACGGTTATCATTTTTTTTTAATTCACATTTAGATTTCTTTGAGGAAATCGCAAAATTTAGAGCAGCGCGGAGAATTTGGGCTCATGTGATGAAGAAAAAATATGGAGCTAAATCTGAAAGGTCATTAAAGCTACGATTTCATACCCAAACCGCCGGTTTTAGCTTAACTGCCCAACAACCTCAGAATAATATAAGTCGCACGGCTTTTCAAGGTCTTGCGGCTGTTTTAGGAGGCACACAATCGCTGCATACCAACTCAATGGATGAGACTCTTGCTTTACCATCACAACATGCCGCTGAAATAGCCCTGCGAACTCAACAATTAATTGCTTTTGAAACGGGAGTAGCAAATGTAGTAGACCCGTTAGGTGGCTCATGGTATGTTGAAGAACTCACGGATAAAATGGAAAAGGAAGCATATAAATATTTTTCTAAAATTGATGAATTAGGCGGTGTGATTCCAGCCATCGAAATGGGATATTTTCAGCGCGAAATAGCGGAAGCAGCTTCGGATTATCAAAGAAGAGTCGATTCAAAAAAGCGGATTGTCGTTGGTGTGAATGAATTTAGTAAAGCAAATGAAGAAATTGAAATTCCTATATTAGAAATAAGAAAAGAAGTTCAAATTGAACAAATTGAAAGTATAAAAACTTTACGAAAAAAAAGAAATGAACATGCTATAAATGCAAAACTCAAAACCATTACAGAAGCATGCCGTACAAAATCAAATTTAATACCATTAATTATTGATGCTGCACAGTCACAGGCAACTTTAGGTGAACTTGTTACTTCAATGAAAGTTGTTTTTGGTGAATGGCAGGAGACGGCTGTTGTCTGATGGAAATAGTTGCTGATCTGCATATGCATTCAACTTGCTCAGATGGCAAGTATCCCCCAGATATAATTTTGGATAAAGTGGTAAATTCGGGGCTTTCGACCTTCGCACTATCTGATCATGATACCATTGACCATATTCCCATAATTAATGCCTGCATAAAAAGTAAAAGGATTGAAATACAATTTATCCCTGCAACTGAAATATCTTGTGAACATAATGGTGAATCCCTACATATACTTGCATATTATCAAAATGGGGATATGAGCCATTTCTCAGATATTTTCAACAAAATGAATATCGAACGGAAAAATGTAATTCAAAAAATGGGTCTAAAATTAAATGAGCTGGGTTATGATATTGATTGTGAAGCTATAATTAAAAATACAAAGAATCCAGGCAGGCCTCATCTTGGCAATGCATTAATTAAAGCAGGATACTTTAAAAATCTTAATGAGGTATTTGATCAGGTTTTGGGATTTAATAAACCAGCCTACATCAAAAAAGATAAACCCTCAGCCACAATTGTTATAAATAAAATAAGAGAATTCGGAGGTATATCCGTTCTTGCTCATCCTGGAGTTTATAGTAATTTATCTAAAATCGAAAATATTTTCTCAATGGATTTAGATGGAATTGAGGTTTATCATCCTGATCACAGCCAAGAACAAACTCAATATTATTTGGAATACACTCAAAAACATAATTTATTAGTTTCTGGGGGCTCTGACTTCCATGGCTGGGATAATAAAAAATCAGTTGGCTCATTTGGTATTGGTGTAGATTATTTAAATAACATAATTGAAAAGTTAAATTAAATGACATCTCCCGAAAGTGTATTTCAGCATGACAATCCTTTTACAATAGGCATTGAAGAGGAATATATGTTATGCAATCCTGAAACAGGCGAATTGATAAATCGTGCCAATGAAATTATGGATAATATTGACAGTGATTTAAAATCTCGATATAGTTATGAATTAATACTTTCAGAAATAGAAATAAATACTTCCGTTTGCAAGACCGTCTCGGAGGCTATAGAGGAAATCACTTTTTTACGTGGAAATACAAAAATATTAGGCGAATCTTGCGGCTTTCGATTAGGAATTAGCGGTACCCATCCCACTGCCATCTGTAAGGATCAATTATTTGTTGATAATGATTCCTACCGGTGGGTTGCGGAGCAATTAAGTTACTATGCAAGGAGAAATATTACATTTGCTAACCATGTTCATGTTGCAGTAAATGGCGCAGAATGTGCAATCCATGTGGCTAATTCATTACGGAGGTGGATCACTCCACTATTAGCATTAAGTACTAATTCACCATTTTTCGAAGGAGAATTAACTGGCTTGCGATCTTCCCGGACTTTTCAATTTGGTGTATTCCCACGAACAAATATTCCTGTAAGATTCAATAATTTTAAGGAGTATAGTAGGTTAATTGATAAATATTTAGAAACAAATACTATAACAAAACCTCGCCAAATATGGTGGAAAATCAGACCACATATTGATTTTGGAACTATAGAATTTAGGATATGTGATGCACAGCGTTCACTCAGAAATATAGAGATGTTAGCAGCTTTAGCTCAAGCATTAGTTTATAGGGCGGTTGAGGAATATAACTCAAATACACTTTTAGAATCATTTAATATGGAATATCTTTATGATGGTCTTTGGAAGGCTTCTCGATTCTCGATGGAAGCAAATATAATTGATCCAGTAACTCATGAAGTCTGCACAATAAAGGAACAAATAGACCAAATGATGGAGTACACTAACGATTCCTTACAATATTTTAATAACTCTCATATAGTAAAATATGTGAATCATATTTGTGAAAATGGCACTGAAGGAGATGATCAGATTGAGGTCTATAGCAATTCTGGATTTGAAGGATTAAAAAGTTATTTAATGGACAATATAGAATTTCAACTTAATTAAAAGGAATAAATGTAAAATGTCAAGAAAAGTAGTTCATGTAGTTGGAACTGGCACCATAGGTGAGCCATTAATTGGTCTTTTATGTGATTTTAAAGAAGAGCTGGGTATAGATGAGGTAAGTTTTCACAAGAATACACCTCTAACCACAGATAGATCAAAGGTGAGGAGCCTCATAAGCAGAGGAGCGAGGCTGACTACTCATGAGGAAAAATTTGATGGGTTTAATGCAATTGGATTAAAACCAGAATTTCAGACAGAAGAAGCTATCGATAGAGCATCAGTGGTAATTGATTGTACTCCTAAAGGTTTTGCTCATGCAAATAAACATCGTTATTATGAAAAATATCTGCATAATACAGTAGGATTTGTTGCTCAGGGAAGTGAATTTGAATTTGGGAAAATGTACGCCCGCAAAATTAATGATTCTGCATTAGTTCATGGTGAAGATAAATTCATTCAAGTTGTATCTTGTAATACTCATAATATTTCTTCAATTGTAAATAATATAGCACTTATCGATGGCGAAGAGAATCTAATTGAAGGACGATTTATTTTAATCCGAAGATCAAATGATGTGAGTCAATCTTCTAACTTTGTTCCGTCTCCACAAGTGGGTAAGCATCAGGATAATGAATTTGGGACTCACCACGCCAGAGACGCTGCTTTACTTTTCAAAACATTGAATTTAGACCTCAATTTATTTTCATCTGCGATGATTGTAAATTCTCAGTATATGCACATTCTACATTTTCATTTAAAAGTGAAGGAACCAACAAATATTCAAAAAATTATTGCCAGGTTTGATGCCAATGATCTTATTGCAACAACTGACAAAGTAAACGCAAATGAGGTATTTAGTTTTGGTCGGGACCATGGCCATTTTGGGAGAATATTAAATCAAACTGTTGTTTCAATTCCTTCATTAAATGTTCGCAATGAAACAGAAATAACAGGTTTTTGTTTTACTCCTCAAGATGGTAATTCACTGCTGAGTTCAATTGCCATTACGGAATGGTTTTTGTATCCTCATTCTTATGAAAGCAAAATTCAATGCTTGGCACCATTCTTTTTTGATGAGGTTTAAAGGAAAACTGAAAACATAAATTATTTACAATAAATGTTTCAATTATTAGAAGATAAACTGTCTGTTTACTGTAAGGAATTTGACCTCCCTTTACAAGAGCTCTCTATTTTACATTCCTTTTCTGGAGGAATTGATAGCACAGTTTTAGCTTCGCTCTTAATTGAATTAAGGGGAAAATATGGCTTCAAATTAACCCTAATGCATTTTAATCATAATGCTGATTTAAATGCTAAATTATGGGAAAAGTTCTGCAGGTCATTTTCTATTAAATATAAAGTTGATTATTACAATAGAGATTTATTTATTAATCATGGTGATAATTTTGAATCTTCTTCGAGGGAAAAAAGATATTCTGAGCTAAATGCCATTTCAGGAAAAATTAAATGCCATATAATTTGTACTGCTCACCATCTGGATGATCAAATTGAGACATTATTTATGAAAATGCTGGATAATGCAGATTGGATATCTAAAATAGGAATTCGTGAAAGATTAGATAAAATAAGACGCCCATTATTGTCTGTGCGAAAAGATGAGATAAGAAAAATTGCAATTAGGAGAAACCTTTCATGGGTTGAAGACCCTTCAAATAATGATTTATCTTTTAGAAGAAATTACGTGAGGAAATCTCTTTTGCCAGAAGCAATCAAGGCAAACCCTAAGCTGGAAAGCAAGCTATTAAATGAATCTCATGCTTACCAACAAAAAATGAATTTCTATATCTCTGAATTTAATAAAAATAAATTCAATATAAAAAAATCCAAACAATTCATTTTAGTTGGTTTAGAAAAAATCCAAAAATTTGAAATTGAAAAACTGAAAATATTTATCTATTGGTGTTCATCTAATTATTTCAAAATTGAGATCCCGGGAAAATCACGGAATTATTGGATAGAATTTAGTAAATTTTTACAAAACTCTAAAACCGGATCAATTTACAATATTGGTCCCCTAACCTGTATTTTAAATAGGAAAGAAATACTTATTATTTCAGATTATTTACAATTAGTAGAAGAGCCAATAAAGACAGAACTAACCCCCAATAAAAAATGGTTTAACACACTATTTACGATAAATAATTGCAATAATCCTGTTTTTTCTAATGATAGATATGAATTTTCCCTCACAGAAAACATTTTAAAAGACGGCTTATATCTAAGACGATGGAGAAAGGGTGACAAGATTCTAACTTCTACAGCTGCACAACATATATTAATAAGTAATTTATTTATAAATAATAAAATATCAAAATTAGGCAAATTAATACAGCCTGTTGTTGTTGATAAAATGGACAATATAGTATGGGTTCCCGGTTTGGCTCATGCTAAATTACCAAGAGGTATTCCCTATAGTAATAGAAAGGTTATAAAATGGATACCAGCATAATAATACCCGAAGGATTTCCATATGCTGGAAATAAATTGGAAGAAATTATTTCACCTGATTCAGTTCAACAAAGAGTTGGTGAAATTGGTAGGGAAATATCTAAAAAGTATCAAGGGGAAGTGCCTATTATTATAGGAGTACTAAACGGTGCATTTCTATTTATGGCTGATTTAGTAAGACATCTTGACATCCAATTTGAAGTAGATTTTATAAAAATTGACTCATACGGAGATGGTACAAAAACCTCGGGAACAGTACGACTTTTAAAAGATATTAGTGCAGATATTACAGACAGGCATGTAATTATTGTGGAAGATATTGTAGATACCGGATTATCTTTAAATTTTTTGAAACATCGAATGGAAGAAGCATCTCCCAAATCATTACGATTTGCGACATTTTTATATAAACCGGATGTTGCTTCAACGGAAATAGAAATTGATTGGACAGGATTCAGCATAGAAGATCGATTTGTAGTTGGATATGGTTTAGATTTAAAACAAATATATCGAGGATTACCAGGAATTTATGCAGTAAATGAGGAAGCTAAATAAAAAGTGAAAAAAAATAAGAAAAACAAAAAGGGGAAAATCAGTCCTCAAAATATTTGGAAAACGCTTGGGGGTAATTTATTAATTTGGGTATTAATAATAATTATGGCTGTCACCGCATTGCAATTTTTCTCTACAGACTTTAAACCGCAAACAATTGATTATACCCAATTTCAGGATTATATTGATCAAGATATGGTTGAATCTGGACGAATAATTGGCAGAACATTTAAAGGAACATTGAAGGAGCCGGTTACAATCGAAACAGGTAATATCAATAAACCAAAACAAGTGAGTAGTTTTACTACGGTTCTCCCTGAAGTTACCTTTGAGATGACTAAAATATGGAATGAAAAGGGAATAATTTACAGATTTGAAGAACGGACTCTGGGCTTGTTTGATTATATTATTCAATTTTCACCTTGGTTATTGATATTATTCTTTTGGTTTTTCCTCATGAGAAAAATGCAGGGTGGCGGGGGACAGGGTGGAATATTTAATTTTTCTAAAAGCAAAGCCAAAATAATTTCTCCAGATTCACCCAAAACTTCCTTTAAAGAAGTAGCAGGTTGCGATGAAGCCAAAGTTGAGCTGCAAGAAATTGTAGAATTTTTAAAACACCCGCGAAAATATAAGAAGTTGGGGGCAAAAATTCCTAAGGGTGCATTATTGTTAGGTCCTCCAGGAACGGGAAAGACCCTTCTTGCCAAAGCGGTTTCCGGGGAAGCAAACGTACCATTTTTTTCTATCAGTGGTGCCGAATTTGTAGAAATGTTTGTTGGAGTTGGAGCCTCTAGGGTAAGAGATCTGTTTGATCAGGCAAAACGTAATGCCCCCAGTATTATATTTATTGATGAAATTGATGCTGTAGGGCGGCATAGAGGTGCTGGATTAGGAGGTGGACATGACGAACGAGAACAGACACTCAATCAAATATTAGTTGAGATGGATGGTTTCAACACTGATGATAGCGTAATTCTTCTGGCTGCAACCAATAGACCAGATGTTTTGGATAAAGCATTACTTCGACCTGGAAGATTTGACAGGCAAATTGTTGTGGATGTCCCTGGCGTTGATGGAAGAGAGGCAATTCTTAAAATACACTCAAAAAATATCCCCATGGATAAAACAGTTGATCTAAAGGTATTAGCAAGGGGGACACCTGGTCTTGTAGGTGCAGATTTGGAAAATCTGCTTAATGAGGCTGCTTTATTAGCAGCTCGAAAAAATAAGCAAAAAGTCTTCATGAGTGATATTGAAGATGCTAAAGACAAAGTGATGATGGGAGTTGAAAGAAAGAGTATGATCGTTACTCCTAAAGAAAAGAAAGTCACAGCCTATCATGAAGCCGGGCATGCTCTTGTTGCCTATTATACTGAAGGAGCAGACCCTGTCCATAAAATTACAATTATCCCCAGGGGTATGGCGCTGGGTATTACATCACAGATACCTGAGGAAGAAAAACACAATTACCAAAAAAATTATCTATTAGGACGATTGGACATTTTAATGGGAGGCAGAAGTGCTGAAAAAATAATATTTAAAGATACATCTACAGGAGCAGGAAATGATATCGCCACAGCAACTGATTTAAGTCGTAAAATGGTTTGTGAATGGGGGATGAGTGATAGAATTGGTCCATTAACATTTGGTAAAAAATCTGAAGAAATATTTTTAGGAAGAGAAATATCACATTCAAGAGATTACAGTGATGAAATTTCTCAAATAATCGATGAAGAAATATCCCTATTTGTAAAAAAAGCTGAGGATAATGCTGAAAATATACTTAAAGCTAATTTGGATGATTTAAAAAATATTGCAAACGCATTGCTTGAATATGAATCCATTAGTGGTGACGAAATGAAGCAGGTTATTAATGGCGAACCTATAGTTAGAATAGAGCCTAAAGAACAAAAGAAAAGGGTTCGTCGTCGGAAAAAAGCGACAGAAAATGTACCTGAAAATAGTGATAGTTCTCAACCAATTATCACCAAGCCTGCCACATAGATATGTCCGAGCCTCACCCAATTAACACTAAAATTATGGGTATTTTAAATGCCACGCCAGACTCATTCTTTGCTGAAAGTCGATTGGTTGATAATAGTTTAATTGATTTTAAAAAATATAAACATGCTGATATTGTTGATGTAGGTTTTGAATCTTCAAGACCTGGAGCAAATCCCATTTCTGAAATTGATGAACTCAATAGATTAAATGATTTTCTCAAAAATGTATCTAATTTCAAGCAGACACTTTCTATAGATACCTATAAACCTCAAGTTGGCAAATATGCTCTGGAAAATGGGTTTAATATGATTAATGATATTACGGCAGGCGGGGAAAGTGGTAAAATGCTTGAAATCGCAGCATTATTTAATTGTCCTATCGTTCTTATGCATATGCAGGGAAACCCCGTAACAATGCAAAATGAACCATTTTATGAAGATGTAATGGATGAGTTGAAACACTACTTTGAATTAAGAATTGAACTGGCTAAAAATATTGGGTTGAAGGATAGTCAAATTATAATTGACCCGGGCATTGGATTTGGAAAACGAATTATCGATAACGATACAATTATTAATAATCTGGGTGATCTAAAACAATTTGGTTTTCCGGTTTTAATTGGAATCTCACGAAAATCCTTTTTAAGCATTGATGATGATGGAGCAGAGGATAGATTGTCTGCAACATTGGGCGCCACTGCTTTGGCTGTTAAAAATGGTGCAGATATAATAAGGGTTCATGATGTGAAAGAAAATTATCAAATGCTTTCTGTAATTTCAAGAATAATTCAAAGAAAGAATGTAAATGAGACAATATCTGTTAATGAAGTTTGATCTACGAGAATTTAACGAAATATTTAACCTATCAAAATCCAAATATCGAGAAATGCGGAGGTATCTTTGACAAAAAAACAATCCAGGATTCTATAGCAAAACTTCAGGAAAAAACGACACAGCAAAATTTTTGGGATGACAATCATTCTGCGCAGAAAATTTTAAAGCAAATCAGTTTATTTGAAAATGAATTGAAAATGTGGAAGAAACTGGATGTAGAGTATGGAGAAGTGGAGTCTTATTTAGAATTACTTCAAGAAGGAGAGGATGTCACAGAAGATGCCGACCAAGCATTGGACTCATTTGGAAAATTCGTTGAAAAGGTTCAGATTCGTAAACTACTAAACGGAAGAGATGATCATCGTAACGCAATTTTATCTATTCATCCTGGTGCTGGAGGGACAGAATCGCAGGATTGGGCAAAAATGTTATTTCGTTTGTATTCAAGGTGGTGCGAAAGAACAGGTTACAAAGTTAAAATTTTAGATTATCAAGATGGTGATGAGGCTGGAATTAAAGATGTGAGCATTGAAGTAACAGGAGATTATGTTTATGGTAATTTGAAAGCTGAGAGAGGTGTCCATCGTCTGGTACGTATTTCTCCCTTTGACAGCAACTCTAAACGTCATACATCATTTGCATCAGTATTTATTTTCCCAATAATTGACGACGATGTTGAAATAACTATAGAAGACAAAGATATTAGAATCGATACTTATAGAGCAAGTGGAGCCGGGGGACAGCATGTAAATAAAACGGACTCTGCCGTGCGGATTACTCATATCGAAAGTGGAATTGTTGTTCAATGTCAAAACGAAAGAAGCCAGTTAAAAAATAAAACTACCGCCCTTAAAATGATAAAAGCAAGATTATACCAGCAGAAACTTGAAGAAAGAGCTGCTTCCCATGAGCACCTGTCTGAACAAAAAAAAGAAATTGGATGGGGGAGCCAAATTCGCTCCTACGTTTTTCATCCCTATAATTTAGTAAAAGACCATCGAACCAAATATGAAACATCTAATATTCAAGCTGTTATGGATGGAGATATTGATAATTTTATCAGAGCATACTTATTAGAAAAATTGGAACAATAATTGGAAGCTGAACACAAAAATTTACAAGAGATAATTAAATTTCGTTTAGAAAAACTGGAAAAAATTAAAAATGCAGGTATTAATCCTTACGCCTATAATTTTGACAAAAAAGATTCAATTGAATCTTTAACTCAAAAAGGTGTAAATGGCGTTGGTGAGAAAGTGATGACCGCTGGAAGAATGGTGTCTTTTAGAAAGATGGGTAAAGCCAGTTTCACCCATATTCAAGATGAAAATGGTAAGATACAAATCTATTTGAAAAATGATTTATTACCAGAAAATATTTATGATAATATTGTCCGCAATCTTGATTTGGGTGATATAATTGGATGTACGGGGAAGCTTTTTATTACCAAAATGGGTGAATTATCCATAAAAGCAGATAATATAAACATTCTATCAAAAAACATTCGCCCTCTGCCAAATATGAAAGAAAAAGAAGGGGAATTATTTAATGCATTCGAGGATAAAGAATTACGTTATCGTCATAGAGAATTAGACCTAATTGCGAATCCCCACATAAAATCTGTTTTCAAGAAAAGAGCAAAAATTATTTCATCAATTAGAAAATATTTGGATGATAATAATTTTATTGAGGTAGAAACGCCTGTTCTCCAGCCAATTTATGGTGGAGCGTCTGCTAGGCCATTTACCACCTTTCACAATACACTTGAACAAGATCTATATTTGAGAATAGCAGATGAATTGTATTTAAAGAGATTAATTATAGGTGGATTTGAAAAAGTATATGAACTTGCGAAAAATTTCAGAAATGAAGGCATGGATAGAATCCATAACCCTGAATATACATCCTTGGAGTTTTATCAGGCATATTCTGACATTTATGAAATGATGGAATTTACTGAGAATCTATTTAAACAAGTTGCAGAGGAAACAGGTGATACCACCACTGCATTTGGTGGACATACCATAAATTTAAAAAAACCATTTCTTAAAAACACAATGTTTGGTCTTTTACAGGAATATACCAAAAAGGATTTATCTGAAATGGATGAAAATGAAATAACTGATTTTGCAAAGTCTAAATCTTTAGACATCAGTGATGGAATGAATTATGGTCAGGTTTTAGATAAAATATTTGGCGAATTGGTGGAACCGTACTTAATAGAGCCTATATTTGTAACCGATTATCCAAAAGCTATTTCACCGCTTGCAAAGGAAGACCGTAATGGTAAAGCTGGCATTGTGGAAAGATTTGAGCTATTTATTGCAGGAATGGAATTTGCAAATGCATTTAGTGAATTAAATGATCCAATTGAACAAAGAAGCCGCTTAGAATCTCAAGCAATACTTCGAGATTCTGGAGATGAAGAAGCTCAAATAGTTGATGAAAATTTTCTTCAGGCAATGGAAATTGGTATGCCTCCAACTGGTGGGGTTGGTATTGGAGTTGACCGGCTTGTAATGCTACTGACGCAACAAGAATCAATAAAGGATGTTATATTATTTCCGGCAATGCGCCACGATGACAAATGAACCTTACCACCCGGATTGCTTTCCGGCACCTTCTTTCAAAACATAACTTCGGATTCATCTCTTTTTCTACTATTCTCAGTATTTTTGGTCTCATGCTTGGAATTTCCTCCCTTATAATTATATCATGTATTTCAGATGGATTTAATGATGTAATTAATAATAAATTATCTGGAATTGATGGACATATTAGAATCCATAGCTATTTGACCAACGAAATTAAGGAAGAGAATATTCATGAACTTGATTCTATTTTCCATGCAGCCTATGACCATTTAAAATATACAACTCCATATATTGAAAAGCATGCAATTATCAGGAAAGGTTCACATTCTGAAGGTATAATTTTATACGGTGTGCCAGAGAGAGCCTTAAATGAAATTTTCCAATTAAATCAATTTACCAACACTAAACCTGTATTTAAAAAGAAAAATAGCATTATTGTGGGAAATAGATTAGCTGTTTTAATGGATATTAATGAAGAGGACAATGTCATTATTTTAAATCCAGAAAAAATGGCATCCCATCAATTACTTGAGGCTGAAAATTTCACGGTTGTAAATACATTTCAAACTGATTTTCCAGAGTATGATCTATTATTGGCCTTTATACCACTTGAAAAAGCACAGAGTTACTTTGGTTTGGAATCACAAATGACAGGGTTAATACTTAATGTAGAAAATCCCAGTGAAGTGGAAAATGCAGATTTAATAATATCTGAATCATTAGGAATGCTGCCGTACATTACAACAACGTGGAAAGAAAGGCATGCAAGTTTATTGGATTGGTTAAATATTTATGACATTCCAATTAAATTAATAATGTTTTTTATTACTGCTGTGGGAGTATTCAATATTGGAGCATCCTTATGGATGATTATTCTCGAAAAGACCAGAGAATTCGGTATTCTTCAATCAATGGGGCTCACAAAATCACAATTGAAAGAAATAATAATAAAAGAAGGTGCAATTATTGGTTTATCAGGTAGTATCCTTGGAATATTACTGAGTTTATCTGTTTTATATTTGGAATCAGTTTATCATATTATTCAGTTGCCTAATGATATTTATTTCATGAATTATTTACCTGTTAAAATCTCTTCAATTTACTTTTTCCTTTATCCCATAATTACATTTTTAATAACAATTTTCTTTTCCTATATCCCAGCAAAACATGCGTGTAAAATAACCCCTTCAGAAGCACTTCGTTATGAATAGACTTAAATTCATACTTAAATTTATTGTGAGTAAACAGAATACTGGAAAATTCAATTGGAATTTACTGTTTCCGTTTGGTGGTGTGATAATTGGCTGTTTAACTGTCGCTTTAACTCTGGCGGTTATGGAAGGTATGGAATATGCCATATTTACAAAATTAGAAAATATCTCATTTCCAGGTAAATTGATGAATATAAACTCAATAAATACTGAAGAATTAGAAGATTATCTTCTTATAAATGGTATCCAGTCACAAAGAGGAATTGAAGATCAGATAATATTAATGAATGGTGGTGAATTCAGGCTCGTAACTATTCATGGCATTGAGGATTTTGGGGCATTTAGGCAAAATGTGTTTTCACCTGATTTAATTAAACTTGATAGTTCATCTGAAAATTCTAATCTGTATATTGGCAGGGCTCTTGCAACACGGTTAGATTTATCCCTGGGAGATGCTGTATTAATTGCTCACCCTGAACGAATTAATATCTTTACAGGTTTGCCCAATAGAAAACAAATGGTTGTGGGAGGGATTTTTGACGTAGAAATTCTGGATTACAATCAAAAACATATTTTCTGTAGATATAATTTAATAAGTGATTTTCTTCCGGGAAAACAAAATATTCTCTATTTAGATAAACCTTTGGACGTCCAATTATTAAACAATGTAAAGGAAATCTTCCCTGAAATTAGATATAAGTATTGGGAGGAAAATCATGGTTCGTTCATTTCTGCCATGAAATTAGAAAAATACACCTATTCAATCATTGGATTCCTAATAGTTGTTATTGCAGGTTTTACTCTCATGAGTATGATGAGCCTGTCCGTAATGCAGAAAATTCCGCAAATAGGCATTTTACGTGCTTTTGGGATGAAAGCAGTTGATATTAAATATATATTTATTTTTCAAGCAATATCAACTTCAATAATTAGCAGCATAATTGGAATTCTATTGTCATTGGCATTTATTCAACTTGATAACCAGTTTAATTTAATGCAGTTGCTTTTTCCTGGAGGATTATTTTTTGATTTCCCATTAATATTAAATAATATCTATATTATTTTAATATTTTCTGTTTCTTTAATACTGTTGATTTTAGCAGGTCTATATCCTTCAATAAAAGCAGCAGGAATTGATCCAATTAAAGCCATAGGATTTAAAAGATAATGCCCATACTTGAAGCACATAATATTTCTAAAATATATTATAAAACGGAAGAATCAATTCCAGTTCTAAACAAACTTAATCTTATTGTGGAAAAAGGAGAAATTATCGTCTTAATGGGACCATCGGGATCAGGAAAGTCAACACTTCTCAATATTTTAGGTACTTTGGACTCAGATTATACAGGAAACCTGATAATAGATGAATTACCTATTACAAATGCTGTAGATTTAAGCAATATTCGCAGGCATAAATTGGGGTTTATATTTCAATTCCATCACCTGCTCCCTGAATTTACGATCCTTGAAAATCTATTAATTCCGCAAATGATTGCTCACAATTACTCAAATGTTCCCCAAGCAGCCACTATATATATGCTTGAAAATATTGGCTTGAAAGCTAGGATGAATCATTATCCAAATGAAATATCAGGAGGAGAAAGACAGCGTGTTGCCGTAATGAGAGCAATGGTTAATAATCCATGTTTAATACTGGCAGATGAGCCCACAGGAAATTTAGATAGAGAGAATAGTCTAAAAATGTTAAAATTAATGACTGAATTAAAGGAAAAATATCAACAGTCATTTATTATTGCGACCCATGATCAGTCAATTTTAGATATTGCTGATAGAGTATTGTATTTGAAGGATGGAAAAATAAAAAAGGAAATATAACTAAGATTATGAAGGAAAATTTTTCAAAGGGAGTTCAAAGAGTATTAAAATTTGCAAAAGAAGAAGCCGTACGATTAGGTCATAGCTATGTGGGATCTGAGCATCTACTTCTGGGAATCATAAAAGACAGTAATGGAAAAGCAGCTAATATTCTAATTTCTATTGGGTGTGATATCCAGGAAATGAAAGTTATGGTTGAGGATATGGCCAAGCCCAGTGGGGGAACAATGACTTTAGGTCATCTTCCATTAACCAGAAGAGCGGAACGAATTTTACGCACAACTTTCAGTGAAGCACAAAATTATAAAGAGGAGGTTGCAAACCAAATGCATCTTCTCCTGGCATTAGCAAGAGAGGATGAGGGTTTAGCCACAGAGGTATTAAATGCATATACTGTAGATTATGAACTATTAAGCACTTTAACATCATCCTCATCCGTTAAAAAGGAAAAAAGGACCCCTAAGAAATCACCCACGCCTACCTTGGATCTATTCAGTAGGGATATTTCAAAAATGGCTTCAGATGGCAAATTAGACCCTGTTATCGGGAGAAAAGTAGAAGTTGAGCGGCTAGCCCAGATTTTATCCAGGCGAAAGAAAAATAATCCTGTTTTAATTGGAGAACCCGGAGTGGGAAAAACAGCAATTGTTGAAGGTTTAGCTCTTCGTATTTATGAAAAAACTGTGCCACATATTCTGTGGGGTCAGCGTGTCCTTGTATTAGATCTTGCGGGATTAATAGCTGGCACAAAATATAGAGGGCAATTTGAAGAGCGAATGCGCACGATGATATTAGAATTGGAAGCATGTTCCGAGATAATAGTATTTATTGATGAACTGCATACCCTGGTTGGGGCTGGTGGAGCATCTGGTTCTCTGGATGCCGCAAATATGTTTAAGCCAGCATTAGCTCGAGGAGATATTCAAATAATTGGTGCAACCACTTTAAATGAGTTTAGAAAATATATTGAGAAAGATGGAGCGTTGGAACGTCGATTTCAGAAAGTTATGGTAAATCCACCATCCTTGGAAGAAACAATTGAAATTCTAAATGGAATTAAAGAAAAATATGAGGAACATCACCAAGTTCAACTATCTGATAATACCATTCGGGCATGCGTAGAATTAAGTGATCGATATATTTCAGACAAATACCTTCCAGATAAAGCAATTGATGTAATGGATGAGGTAGGCTCACATGTCCATATCCATAATATTCATGTACCTGATGAAATTGTGAAGTTGGAAAAAAATATCTCTGCACTCAGAAAAAAGAAAGAGTCTGTAATTGCAAAACAGAAATTTGAACAAGCTGCAGAAATGCGGGATAAAGAAAGAAGAATGATTGCCAAGCTCAAAGTTGCCCAGGAAAAATGGGATAATTTGGAAAAATCATCTCGTCCAAAGGTTACTGAAGAAGATGTTGCAGATATTGTATCAATGGTGACTGGTATTCCTTTAGCAAAAGTAGCCGAATCTGAAACAGAAAAACTTCTTCATATGAATGACGAACTTAAGAAAAGTATTATAGGTCAAAATGATGCAATCGAAAAATTGACTCTTGCGACACAAAGGGCAAGAGCAGGATTAAAAAATCCAAATAGACCTATTGGTTCATTTATGTTTCTTGGACCTACTGGTGTTGGAAAAACCGAGTTAGCTAAGGTACTGGCTGAATATTTGTTTTCTAATACGGAATCTCTTATTAAAATAGATATGAGTGAATATGTAGAACGATATAATATTTCCAGACTAATTGGTGCGCCTCCTGGGTATGTTGGATATGAAGAGGGGGGGCAGCTCACGGAACGAGTTCGTAGAAAACCATATTCAGTTGTACTTTTTGATGAAATTGAAAAAGCGCATAGAGATGTTTATAATATACTCTTACAGATTTTAGATGAGGGTCGTATTACTGATAGTCTGGGACGCACGATTGATTTCAGAAATACTATTATAATTATGACTTCAAATATCGGCACAAAGACTGTAAGCTCAACCTCTTTAGGATTTAAAACAACAAAAGAAGAAAATAGAAATGATCATTATGCAGACATTATGGCGGAAGTAAACAAATATTATATTCCAGAATTTTTAAATCGTATTGATGAGGTAATAATATTTAATTCTCTCCTGAAAGAAGATCTGCAGTCTATTATTGATATTCAATTGAAGGATCTTAGAGAAAACCTCGAAAAGAAAAATAATACTTTACGGGTAACTAAATCTGCAAAAGAAATTCTTATTCGAGATGGCGGTCATAGAGAATGGGGCGCTCGCCCTTTAAGGAGAATGATTCAAAATGAAATAGAAAATGAAATTTCTACAAAATTTCTTACTGGAGAATTTACGGAAAATGGTATAATTACAGTAAAATCTAAAAATAAACAATTAGAATTCTCCCAAGAACCGATAAAACTTAAAAAAACATCTAAGCGTAAAAGACTATCAAAAGAAACCGAATCTGCCGAAAACTAATAACTCTGCCATATAGACGCATTTTATTTATTGGCATTATTCTTGATGTAATCTCGTCAGTAATATTTTGACAATTAAATTTATACAAAGGAGTTAGAAATGGCAAAAATTATTGGTATTGATTTAGGTACTACCAATTCATGTGTGGCTGTAATGGAAGGGGGAAGCCCCACTATTATTACAAATAGTGAAGGTGGTCGTACTACGCCATCCGTAGTAGCTTTTACTAAAGCCGGTGAAACACTCATTGGGCAGCCAGCAAAACGTCAAGCAGTCACAAATCCAGAAAACACAATTTCATCATCAAAGCGATTTATAGGTCGAATGTACGATGAAGTTGGTACTGAAATTTCAGAAATGCCCTATAAGACAATCAAGGGTAAGAATGGTGAAGTAAAAATCACAGCCCAGGGTAAAGAGTACGCCCCGCCGCAAATTGCTGCTATGGTTCTTCAAAAATTGAAACAAACTGCTGAAGAATATTTAGGAGAAAAAGTTACAGAAGCCGTTATAACGGTTCCAGCATATTTTAATGATTCACAAAGACAGGCAACCAAGGATGCTGGTGCTATAGCTGGATTAAACGTACGCAGAATTATCAATGAACCCACAGCAGCAGCTCTCGCTTATGGCTTAGACAAACAGAAAGACGAAAAAATCGCTGTTTTTGATTTTGGCGGAGGTACATTTGATATTTCCATTTTGGAACTTGGGGATGGAGTATTTGAGGTGAAATCTACTAATGGAGATACCCATCTTGGCGGAGATGATCTTGATCAAGTATTGGTTGATTATCTCATCAGAGAATTTAATAAATCTGACGGTATTGACCTGAGCAAAGATCCAATGGCATTGCAACGCTTAAGGGAAACAGCCGAGAAAGCTAAATGTGAACTAAGTACATCAAAACAAACGGATATTAATTTACCATTCATTACGGCAGACTCATCAGGTCCACGGCATTTAAATATCAGCTTAACACGGGCTAAATATGAGACGCTTATTGAAAAGTTGATTAATCGCACCGTTAAACCCTGTGAAAAAGTTATAAAAGATGCAGGATTAAAAGCATCTGATATTGATGAAGTAATACTGGTTGGGGGATCAACCCGAATTCCTATGGTTCAGAAAATTGTAAAAGATATTTTTTCCAAAGAACCAAACAAGGGGGTAAATCCTGATGAAGTAGTTGCAATTGGTGCAGCAATTCAAGGCGGAGTTATGGCGGGTGACGTAGAGGATATACTGCTATTAGATGTAACACCACTATCAATGGGAATAGAAACTTTAGGTGGTGTATCAACTCCACTAATTGAGGCAAACTCTACTATTCCTGCAAAGAAAAGCCAAATATTTTCTACTGCAGCTGATAGCCAGCCATCTGTTGAAATTCACGTTTTGCAAGGTGAAAGATCAATGGCGGTAGATAATAAATCACTTGGGCGATTTCATTTAGATGGCATTCCACCGGCACCCAGAGGAACCCCGCAAATTGAAGTTACTTTTGATATTGATGCAAATGGTATTCTCAATGTGTCCGCTTCGGATAAGGCGACCGGAAAAGAGCAATCTATAAGGATTGAAGCTTCCAGTGGATTATCGGAAGATGAGATTGAAAAGATGAAAGTTGATGCTGAAAAACATGCTAAGGATGATGAAGCCAAAAAAGAATCTGTAGATATACATAATACGGCAGATCAATTGATTTATCAGACAGAAAATCAAATGAAAGAAGCAGGGGATAAAATCACTGATGAAGATAAAAAACCTATTGAAGATGCTGTTGAACAGTTAAAGCAGGCAAATGGGGGCTCGGATATTGATGCAATTAAAACCGCCATTGAAAATCTGAATAAAACCTGGGAGCCAGTGGCTCAAAAGATGTACCAGGCTGCACAATCAAAAACTGCTCAAGAGGAGCCTGAATCAACTGGTAACTCATCTGCAAAAGATTCAAAAACTACAAAAGAAGGTGAAGTAGAAGATGCCGATTTTGAAGTAGTTGAAGAAGGATAGATATCTTTTGAAATAGATAAAAAAAGGGGTGGATTTTCCACCCCTTTTCATTATAGGATAAAAATTTAATTTTCTGTTAATTTTACCATAATATCGAGGCGTAGCGCAGTCCGGTAGCGCACTGCGTTCGGGACGCAGGGGTCGGAGGTTCAAATCCTCTCGCCTCGACAAGATTGTTCATCTTATTTAAACTTATTAACCTTTATTACAACTCTGCGATTTTTGGCACGATTTTCAGGAATAGGGATCCCGTTTTCATCCCGATTGGGGAGTAGGGGAATGGATTCGGCCCTGGCAATTGGTTTCAATTTATTCATTTCAATTCCACTTTTATAAAGCAGCTCAACAATGCCTGTAGCACGAATTGCAGATAGATCCCAATTTGAGCTGAATATTTCACTATCTTCACCAATAGGTTCATCATCTGTATGTCCCTCCACTTCAATCATATAATCATGATAACTTGATTCATCTAATAATTGAGTTATTGCTGTAGAAATTTCTACAATTACTGGTGCCATATCAGTCATTAAATCAGCAGAGCCAGAAGCAAACATGGAACTACCAGGAATTTGGATTAATATTCCATTCGGTCCTAATTTAATCTCAACGGTATTCTCCAAATTTTTCTTTTCAATTATGTTTTCCAAGCTTTCATGCAGTTTTTTAAATTCATTTTCGACATCTTGTTTTGAAAATGCTTCCTTCATTGATTCAGCTATTTCTTTATATTTGCCTGGATCCGGATCTGATGCTGAATATAACATGACAAAAAATGCCATAAGCAGGGTTACCATATCGCCATAGGTCCCCATCCACCCGTCAACGACGTCTTTATTTTCTTTTTTCAGTTTTAATTTTAGCATAGAATATTACCTCTCAGCGATATCAAAATGATTGGAAGGGTCTAGGTATCGATTAAGATGATCTTGAATAGTATAAGGATGAGGTTTATTCGGCAACATTGATATGCCTTCCAATAATATTTTATCACGGTATCGGATTATTGAGTATTTTTGTTCAAGTTTTCTAGCTGCAGGTTTTAAAATGAGATTCGCAAGTAATACCCCATAGAGGGTAGTTATTAACGCTACAGCCATACCCTCTCCAATTGAAGAAGGATCTCCACCCATATTCCCAAGCATAATCACCAATCCAACTAATGTACCAATCATCCCAAATGCGGGAGCAAATGTTGCCATTGTATCTAAAATCTCAACCTGAATACTATCTCTATCATGACTAGAGTCAATTAGATCTTCAGTCAATTTATAAATATCTTCAGATTTTGCGCCGTTAAATAGCATTTCCATACTATATTTAATTATTGGATTTTTATATTCATTAGTATCAAATTTATTTTGCAGATCTTGTAATCCTCCTTTCTTCATTATTTCACCCCATCCAATAATTTTACCTACATCGTCATATAAAGTTTTTGAATTAATATCTAAATGCTTGAAAATACTCCCGATTCCTGAAAAGGCTTGCAGAATATAGTTTTCCTTAAAGGCAATAAAAGTTGCGGCTAAAGTTCCCCCTACAACCATAATGAAGCTATTTAGGTGTATAAACACCATGGGATTGCTAGCGCCACCAGCGATAATTGCATAAATAAATAATCCAATACCTGATATAACTCCGATGAATGTACCAATGGAAAAAGACATAATTACCTCACTTTCTATATTGTGGAATGATTGTTCATTATAAAATGTGGTTAAATATAAACCAAATAATAAATGGATGACAAATAATTCAGTATATTTAAGTATTATTATTTATAATTACAAAATATTTTCTTACCAGAAAGTTATAAAATGAATCAAGAATTAAATTAAATATTGTCTTAAATTAGTGCTGAAGATTTTAGGTGTTCTTCGGTTATTATTCTAGAAATTAAAATAATGATTGAAGCTCTTCTAATACTTTTTGAAATTAATCACCTGATTATTTGAGAAATATTTTTATGAAAAATAAAAACATACCCAAAGACATAAAAGATCTCCGAAACCGATTAAAACACTCAGAGCTTCTTCAATCCTCTCTTTATAAAATAGCTCAGGCAGCCCATTCCGCCCAGAGCTTACATGATTTATATTCTGCTATCCATAATATCATCAGCAAACTTATGTATGCTGAGAATTTTTATATTGCTATTTTTGATAAAGAGAAAAATTACCTGTATTTTCCTTATTATGTAGATCAAAAAGATAAAAAATTAATTAACAATAAGGTAAAATTAGAAAAGAAAAGTTTGACGGTCCATTGTTTAGAGCTTGGCGTACCATTGCTGTACAGCAAGAAGGATATAATGGACCTTAGAAAATTAGGTGAGGTTAATCCTATAGGGACTATCTCTGAAGTATGGCTTGGGACACCATTAACAATTGGTGAAAAAACCATAGGTGTAATTGTTGTTCAGAGCTATGATAAAAACAAGATATTAACAACTGATGACCGTGAACTATTGAACTTTGTCTCTGAATTGGTTGCCATGGTAATTGAAAAAAAGCGCCTGGAAGCAGAACAATTAGAATATCAGGCGAATTTAGAACAGAAAATAAGAGAGCGAACAAAAGAATTATTCTTCGCCAAAGAGAAGGCAGAAAGTGCTGCACAGGCAAAATCTGAATTTCTTGCAAACATGAGTCACGAATTACGGACACCCTTGAATGCCATTATCGGTTTTTGTGAAATATTAATTGAAGACGCAACTGAATTAAAACAAGAAGGTGTTGTTAGTGATCTTGAAAAAATTCATACATCCGGAATCGACTTGTTGGCCTTAATTAATGACATATTAGATTTATCAAAAATTGAAGTTAAAAAAATTGATATAAATATTTCATCATTTGAAATGAAAAATTTGGTGAATTCTGTAAAAACTACTCTGGAACCATATGCGAAAATTAATCGCAATAACATTCAAATTAATTTGCCAAAAAAATCCATTGTAGTTAGTTCTGATGAATTAAAAATCAGGCAGATATTGTTCAATCTTCTTACAAATGCATGTAAAAATTCAGAAGAAAGTGACATTAATTTAACAATAACACGAGAAACGGTAAAAAAAGCTCAATACATTGTTTTTAAAGTTCAGGATTTTGGTGTTGGAATTCCCAAAAATAAAATGAAAGAAATATTTGAGCCGTTTAATCAGGGAAATCTAACGGATAACAGCAAACTAAAAGGAACAGGGCTAGGGCTCACAATTTCAAAAACATATTCTGAGCTTCTTGGTGGGTACATACATGTGAAAAGTAAGGAAGGAATAGGCTCAACCTTCACCAGTTATATTTTACAGGATTATAATCGAGATAAAGGTAAATCAGAAGAATATAAGATAGTAGAAACTCCACAAATAGCACCATTCCCACAGAAGGGTAAAATTTTAGTTATTGATGATGATATCAACTTCTTGGACTTGATTGATAGAAGGTTATCAAAGGAGGGCTATTTAGTTTTTACTGCAAATAATGGGCAATCAGGTCTTAATAAGGCGAATAAGCTAATCCCCGATATAATTATTCTTGATATTGTCATGCCTGATATGGATGGTTGGACAGTTTACAAAAAATTGAAAAAAACACCATTGCTATCACAAATCCCAGTCATTATTGTCACCATTGGTGACTATGAAAAAATGGCTAAAGATTTTGGGGTTGTTGATTTTCTAGCTAAGCCAATTAAATGGAAAACCCTGAATGTAATTTTATCGAAATATAAAATTATAAGCAAAAGTAAACATATTTTAGTAATTGATGATGATTCAGCAACGCGAATAATTTTACGTAAAATGTTGGTAAAAGATGGCTGGAGAGTGGATGAAGCAGAAAATGGGAAAGTAGCCTTTGATCGAATAAAAAAAGAAAAACCAGAATTAATTCTTTTGGATTTGCTTATGCCTGTAATGGATGGGTTTAAATTTTTAAAAGTTATAAAAGCGGAACATTCCCTGATAGATATACCTATTATCGTGATCACCTCTAAAGACCTTACTGCGGATGATTACTCCTATTTAACAGCTAATGTTGATAGAGTAATCCAAAAAGGGGATTATACCCGGAAAGAAATCATTAACCGAATTGATATTGCCATAAAAGAAAGCAATCTTAAAATGTACTTAAAGGGATCATAAAATGAAAATATTACTAATTGAAGATAATGAGTTAAATTTAGATATGCTAACCCGAAGGTTGGAGCGGAAAGGGTTCTCGGTTATATCGGCTGTAGATGGTCTTAGCGGAATTGAAAAAGCTAACCAGGAAAAACCAGAATTGATCATAATGGATCTCAGCCTCCCCATTTTAGATGGATGGGATGCTGCAAAAAAATTAAAAGCAGACCATGCAACAAAATCTATCCCAATAATTGCACTCACTGCCCATGCAATGAAGGGAGATAGGCAAAAGGCTTTAAATGCAGGCTGTGATGAGTATGATACAAAACCAGTAGTCTTTGACAGGCTCTTGGAAAAAATAGGCAAAGTTACAGGGACATAAATTAACAACAATTAATATAAAATGTCTGAGATAAGCAATTCAATTACATCGAATATGCATAAACAAGCTTCTGAAAATTATAAGATGCTTCTAAGTAATATAAAGCATGATTTGACCAATCCAATAAATGCTATATTGGGATATGCAGAGCTGATAATTGATTATTTAAAAGAAGGGACAAATGACCAATTAATAACTGATGTTAAAAATATTCACGAATCCGGGTCACTATTATTTGAAAATATAAATACATATTTCACAAATAATGAAGGAGGAGATCATAAATATATTGGTGACATTATTAATATATCCGAATTACAATTCTCGATTAGAACACCTATTTCAACTATTTTGGGCATGGCAGAATTGCTCAAAGAAGATGCTGGCAATAATTCCACTATCTATGGAAAAGATATTAATGAGTCATTAGATAAAATTCATATGGCAGGAAAATCACTGCTCGGGCATATAAACGAAATAAAAAAAAATTCAAATGTAACTGTAGAGGAATTTCTAAAGAATTATAAATCTGATTTATATTTAAATGATTCATCTTTAAAGTTATATAAAAAAATTGATGGAATTGCAGCCCCAATAGAAACCGGGGATATTCTAATAATTGATGATGATAAAAGCAATCTTGAATTATTAGATAAAATCATTTCAAAATCTATGCATAAAACACATTGTGCAGAATCTGCAAATGATGCTTTAGATATTCTGAAAAATCCTAAAATCAATATAGATATTATTTTGCTCGATCTCATCATGCCTGAAATGAATGGATTAGAATTATTGCAAATAATCAAAGCAGATCATTCCTTACATCATATACCGGTTATCATATTATCTGGAATGGATGAACTTGAATCTACTGCAGAATGTATTAGTAGCGGGGCAGATGATTTTCTTTTTAAGCCAATTAGTAAGGTTTTATTAAATGCCCGAATAAAAAATGCTCTTGAAAAAAAGTTTTTCCATGATAAAGAAATAAAATATCAGGAGCAAATTAAAATAGAACAGGAGAAATCTGATAAACTTCTGCTTAATATTTTACCCAAAAGTATTGCCGAAAGATTAAAAAATGGTGAATCTCTTATTGCCGATGATTTTGAAGACTCAACGGTATTATTTGCGGATCTTGCAGGCTTTACAGAATTATCATCAACAATTTCAGCAACTGATGTAGTAATGCAGTTAAATAGACTATTTTCATTATTTGACGACTTGATCATTAAGTATTCACTGGAAAAAATTAAAACTATAGGTGATTGTTATATGCTGGCGGGCGGCTTGCCAATGCCACTATCAAATCACGCTGACTCTGTTGCAAAAATGGCGTTAGATATGCTTGATACCATTGAACAGATTAATACCAAAACCAATCAATCATTAAAAATTAGAATTGGAATAAATTCAGGCCCGGTGTCTGCGGGAGTGATTGGAAAAGAGAAATTTATTTATGATTTATGGGGAGATACGGTAAATGTTGCCAGCCGCATGGAATCTTTTGGAGCAAATGACAAAATACATGTTTCAAGTAGTACATATTTACAGCTGAAAGATCAGTATTTATTTTCTAAAAGAAATAAAATTATCATTCCCGGCAAAGGCCAAATGCAAACTTATTTTTTAACAGCAAGGAAATAAATTAATCTCTTCCTTTCCTTAATATACTTAAAGTATAACTTCATATATACCACGCTAATGCACTAAATATAAATAATATGACAAATCAATATTTATTTAATAAAATTGAAACAAAATGGCAAAAAAGATGGAAAGAATCAAAAATTCATTCCCCAGATTTAACAAAATCAATGAAGAAATATTATGCCCTAACTATGTGGCCTTATCCATCTGGAGATAAACTGCATATTGGCCATTGGTATAATTATGGACCTGCTGATACCTATGCACGATTTATGAAAATGAAGGGATATAATGTGTTTCAGCCTCAGGGGTTTGATGCCTTTGGACTTCCTGCTGAAAATTATGCAATACATCATAAGGTGCATCCCGCGCTTAGCACTGAAAAGAATATTGCCACCATGAAAAAACAACTGGATTCCATTGGCGCAATGTATGATTGGCAAAATGAAATTAGATCCTGTGCTCCGGAATATTACAAATGGACACAGTGGCTGTTTTTGAAACTGTATGATATGGGACTTGCCTATCAGAAAACAGCACCGGTGAACTGGTGTCCCAGCTGTGGAACTGTATTGGCAAACGAGCAGGTTAAAGATGGGGTCTGTGATAGATGTAAAGAGCAGGTCACCAAAAAAGAGCTTACTCAATGGTTTTTTAAAATTACAGATTATGCTGAAGAGCTTCTTCAGAATTTAGATGAATTAGATTGGCCGGAAAAAACTAAACATATGCAGCAAAACTGGATTGGCAAATCAGTAGGTGCGAATATTATTTTTAAGATAAAGGGATATGATGATACCATTGAGGTATTCTCTACCCGCTCCGATACCATTTTTGGCGCTACATATTTAGTGCTTGCACCGGAACATCCACTTGTGAAGAATATAATCCCATCCGAATATAAGGAAGCTGTCGATTCCTATATAGCAATTACTAAAGAAAAAACTGAAATTGAACGCATGTCGCTAGATCGTGAAAAGACCGGTGTTTTTACTGGGGTTTATGCCATTAATCCCTTAAGCAAAGCAGAAATACCAATATGGGTAGCGGATTATGTTGTGAGTAGTTACGGTACAGGCGCTATCATGGCAGTTCCCTCTGGTGATGAGCGAGATTTTGAGTTTGCAAATGAATTTGGCTTGCCCATTATTGAAGTGGTATCACCAGATGGCGATTTGCATGGTAATGACCAATGTTATAGTGATTATGGTATTTCAGTAAATTCTGGTGAGTATTCGGGGAAACCAACTGAAAGTGTACAGAAGCTCATCAATGCACAATTAGACAAATTGGGGTGCGGGGGAGCTAAAATTCAATATAAGCTTCATGACTGGCTCATAAGCCGCCAACGCTATTGGGGGACACCAATTCCTATAATCCACTGTCCAGCCTGCGGCATTGTACCTGTTGAAATGAATGAACTTCCTGTGCTTTTACCGGAAGATATTAAATTGTCTTCTACTTATGGTGATGAGCTCTCTCCTTTGGCTGCATCTGATTCATATATAAACGTAAAATGTCCAAAATGCGGGGGCGATGCGAAACGCGATGCTGATACTATGGATACCTTTGTCTGCTCATCATGGTACTATCTGCGTTATCCCAATGCACATTATTCGGAAGGTCCATTTGATCCAGATAGACTTAAATGGCTGCCGGTGGACTGCTATATTGGAGGCGCTGAACATGCCACCATGCATCTGCTGTATGCCCGTTTTATTACCAAAGCCTTAAGGGATGGGGGCTATCTCAATTTTGACGAACCTTTTACAAAACTCTATCATCAGGGAACCATTACCAGAGACGGTACTAAAATGTCCAAATCACGGGGAAATACGGTCTCCCCTGATGAATTTATAGAAAACTACGGTTCAGATACATTCCGGGCATATCTCATGTTTATGGGGCCATTTGATGAGGGTGCTGATTGGAGCGACCAGGGCATCACCGGCATTGACCGTTTTCTAAAGAAGGTCTGGCGCTTCTGTCAATTACCCGATTCGCATAACTCGTCCTCTAAAAAGGATCTGCAGGTATTACACCATACCATTCAAACTGTAAGCAGTGATCTGGAACATATGAAGTTCAACACCGCCATCAGCCGACTTATGGAGTTTATCAATCATTTTTCGAATTATGAGGAGATTGAATCCTCATTTAAACTAAATTTGATAAAAATGATAGCACCACTGACCCCTCATATTGCTGAAGAATTATGGGAAATAAATGGGGGAGGGGAGTCAGTGTTTCTGGAAGCATTCCCTGAATTTGATGCTGCACTTGCAGAAGAAGATACCATTGCCATCGCTGTTCAGGTGAATGGAAAACTGCGGGGGAATATTGAAGTTGTGAAAACCCTGGAAAAGGATGCCCTGCTTTTGGAGGCCAGGAAGCACGAAAATGTGCACCACTACCTTGCAGGTAAAGAAATTATTAAAGAAATTGTGGTACCCCAGCGATTGGTAAATTTTGTGGTGAAATGAAAAAACTTTCTTTTCTCTTCCTTTTTATTATCGTATTGGGTGGAGGTTATACCATTTTTAAAAATCCTTCCTATGAAATTGTTGATATAACTGAAGCTCTTGAAATTACAAGCCTGACTCTCAAGGAAAATCAGGAAATAATAACTTTCTCCAGTAAAAACCCCTTTAATTTCTATGAAATTATTCATAATCTAAATGAACTGCCTGATCAGGAGGTATTTGGCATTTTAACCCTGCCTGAAAAAGAGGGAGTATTCCCTCTCATAATTGGAGCTGCAGGGAGTCATGGCTGGGCAGATCATCATTATGGTTATTTAAAACGTTATTTAGACATGGGGATTGGAGTATTATCGCTGCATAGTTTCAAGAGCCGTACGGTTGAATCTACCGTTGGCAAGCAATTATCGGTTACAATGGCAATGATGATTTACGATGCATTCATGGCTTTGGAAACCTTGTCTCAGGATGAACGAATTGATCCAAACAATATTGGCATTACCGGGTGGAGTTTAGGGGGCGGAGTTGCCCTCTTTAGCGCATGGAAACCTATTCAAACTATAATTTCACCCGATTATACATTTGCTGCCCATTTGCCAATTTATCCCCCCTGTATGGTAAAACCTGAAATAATGGAGTTTACTGATGCACCTATCCATATTTTAATTGGGGAACTGGATAATTGGGTACCAGCCCAGCCTTGTGTAGAGATTGTGGACGAAATGCAGGAATTGGGGTTTGATATAAAAATTACTGTTTATCCCGATTCCCATCATTCATTTGATAGAGAGCAGGAATTATTGCTGCTGGAAAATGCTTACAGTTTTACTGATTGTCGATTAAAATTAACAGATGATGGGGTAGTACGTACCAAGAATATTGGATTTCCCTTATCCACACCCATGCTTCAGAAAATCGGCTTAGCATTTTGTGCTGATAGGGGTGCAACCTATGGCGGCAATGATTTTGCCCGAGAACACTCCAGCGAATTTGCTAAAGAATTTATGAGCAAGTATTTGTTAAATTAATACTATGACTAATCCAAGTTCAGATAGAAAATTAGCCGCCATTATGTTTGCAGATATTGTGAGTTACTCCCGACTCATGGGTGCCAATGAATCCGAAGCATTAAAACTCCTCAAAGATTTTGAAGATATATCTTCGCCAATAGTCGAAAAATTCAGCGGTACCATCATCAAGAAGAACGGAGACCAAATATTCTGTGAGTTTGGCTCAGCCAAAAATGCTGTAGATGCATCGTTAAACCTTCAGAAAGAGTTAAATAAATATAATGATAGCCGACCTAAGGATTTTAAACTAGAAGTTCGGATTGGTATACATATAGGAGATGTAGTTAAGAGAGAAGACGGCGATATACATGGTGACGGAGTAAATGTAGCCGCTAGAATCCAACCACTTGCAAGCCCAGGCGGTATCTGTGTTTCAGGAGCTGTAAGTGATGCTATCTCAAGCCATCCTGATTATGATGTTATCTCTAAAGGTGAACAGGAACTCAAAAATATACTTCGGAAACATTCTATATTTCAGATAAAAACAGGTTTTGAGGCAATTGAACCCTCAGGCTCAAAGGAACATACAGCTTTAAAAAAATCAAGAACAAAATATATATTCCTTGCTATTCTATTCCTTCTTTGCAGTGTAATAGGATATTTTTCATATACAAAAATATACAGTGAGGATACTAGAGAGCTATATCGAAATTTTTATCTTCATTTTACAAGTAGCGAAAATTATATAGAACACTACCACAAAGACTATGGTTTTGGAAGTTATCATTTCTATGATAAAGAAAAATTTAAAGTTGAGAGTATCAGTGATTCACTTCTTGGAGAAATTCGAAGTAAAGTATTTGCGAAGATATCAAGCTCCTTCTCTAACCATGATCTGTCAATCGATGCTAGTTTTTATAATAATGAACGGGAAATTTTGGATAAATTTTTATTTATTAAAATTAATCAGGCTAATGATGGGGAACTTAAAGCACTTAAGGAAAACACTGATAAGTTTAGTGAGATTATAACAAAACGAATTGATTACTATAAAAATAAAGGCCTACCTGATGTATTGGCAAGATTCTTTATATATCAAGTAAAAGATTTGGAGAAGAATGAAAAATATCTAATAATGGATAGAGGAAAAACTTACGGTGAACAACTATGGGAAGCCGGTGGTAATGTAAGCTGGTCAGTAGACCAAAGTACATATGAATTAGATATCAAGGGAGTTGACAAATTAGTTAAAAGAATACATGAGGTGTGCCATTTTGATTTAAATAACAGTGCCTATGGTGATTTTAGGGTAGGGAAGGTGATTGAGATACTTGATATTGATATGGTTAAAATTAAGATGAAAAGACCAGGAGTATTAAAAAATAAGATGAGAATTTCATCTCATCGCACCTATCACTGGGTTGAGGGTGGAGCTGAAGATAGAATTGAGGATTTGAATCAACTTATGGAACATATAAAAAAAATAGACATTGAGACTACTTGGGAGCATTATCAGCCTATAGAGCCATTTGATGAAGCAAAGGCAAAAATGATGAAAGCCGAGGGTTTTAAAAAGATAAATTTTGAGATTCAGCAGATAAAAGATAATTTGGAGAATAATAAGTACGGAGAACATACGACGAGTGATATGGACGATTTATCTTATTTCATGGAGGTGGTAGAAACCATTGATTCAATTGCAATTGCAAGAATCACAGGGTCTCAAGCACCTGTATATAGAATTCGCATTGGTGATTTTATTTTAATAGATAATTAATATAGAGAGGATTATGCAAGATAGAAAATTAGCCGCCATTATGTTTGCAGATATTGTGAGTTACTCCCGACTCATGGGTGCCAATGAATCCGAAGCATTAAAACTCCTCA
>ERZ813253.23-NODE-23-length-73107-cov-8.539134_pt1 | contig 73107 bp, 72 predicted proteins | sample MGYA00520893_ERZ813253 | MGnify/ENA primary metagenome ERZ813253 (study PRJEB31669, sample SAMD00080414) | marine metagenome | biome: oceanic hadal pelagic zone biome; feature: marine hadalpelagic zone; material: sea water | place: Pacific Ocean:Izu-Bonin Trench...
TCGGAGAAGCCGCAGCCCCTTTATCCCAAAGGATATTTTCAGAAATCAAAAATCACCTCAGTTTTCTCTCAATGCGACTGGGTGAGAATGAATTTTTCTTCAGGAACACCTTCTCTGGATTGGACACTATGCTTTCATTTGTTTTAGAGGCAGCCCAGATTTCAGATTCTCTCAAACCATTCCCTAACCTTGTTGCAGCCTTGGAGAAATATCAGTCCAGACCTGCATATCAGGAAGCTTTGCGTAAGGGCGGAGAGTACAACTTAGGTTTTTAAATAGTCTTTATGAACAAAGAAATAGAATTTAAAACTTTTGAAGTTAAGAAGGACGAATGGTCCTCTTCACAATTCGTTTCCGAGACCTTTACTGGAAACCTCGATCAAGACCAGGTTTTATTAAAAATAGATCGGTTTGCCTTAACCACTAACAACATCACCTACTGTGCTGCAGGAGACAGTTTTGGATATTGGGGATTTTTTCCCGCCGAAGAAGGGTTTGGACGGGTGCCTGTGATGGGGTATGCCGATGTTGCTGCATCTAATCACCAAGATGTACAAGTCGGTGAAAGGCTTTGGGGTTTTTATCCAATGTCGAATTATTTGGTTATTAAGGCAGGTAGGGTATCAAAAACGAATTTCTTTGATGTCAGCGAGCATCGTCAACAATTCGCACCAATTTATAGCCAATATTTACGTGCTTTGGCCAATCCTTACTATGAGCCTGCTAGAGAAGACCATGATTTGCTATTGCGAGGACTGTACCTGACATCGTGGCTGGTGGAAGATTTTATGTTTGATAATGAGACTTTTGGAGCAGATTCTTATCTGATCACTAGTGCTTCTTCAAAGACAAGTATTGCTCTAGGGTTCGCTGTGAAATCGCGAAGAGAAAAGGAAGCTATTGGAATAACGTCCGAATCAAATCGAGAGTTCTGTAAAAAATTAGGTTGTTATAGTGAAATCATTACCTATGACGAAGTTTCATCTTTAGATGCTTCAAGATCAGTAGTTATCGTCGATATGGCAGGTAATGTAGAAGTACTTAGAATATTACATGAGCTGTTTCAGAAACAGGTTAAATATTCATGCTTAATTGGTGCAACGCACAGACACGAAATTAAACGTTTGTTATCTTTAAGCAGTTTACCTGGCGCCAAACCAGAATTGTTTTTTGCCCCCAGTCAAGCACAAAAAAGAGCTGAAGAATTGGGAGCAGGGCAGTTGGAAAAATTAATAGGGCAAAGCTTAGTAGACTTCCAAAAATACAGTGATCAATGGTTAACTGTAGTAAGAGCGTCTGGTCCAGAATCCATAGAAGCAACCTTCAGCAAGTTACTCAATGGCCAAGCCTCGCCAAGTGAAGGCTATATTTTGTCAGCATAAAGTGCAAGTGAGACTAATTGTCTTTTTTATTGGATTGTTATTTACAGTCAATGGATGGGCTGAAGTAACTGTAAGTAAAGATAGTCAAGAAGATTCAATTAAGGGCTTAAGTTGTCTGGAGAGAAATAACAACGATGGAGTTGAAGAACTTTGGAAAATCAGATTTTTACAAGAAAAAATATTTCATTGGGACAGGATGGATGCCGAACTTAAAGAATATCCAATCACAAGGGTTAATCAGAAAACCATAGCATGGACTCAGATTTCAGATGCACATCCTGATATAAGTTATGTCTATGTTCTAGACAGGGAAACAATGAGACAGAGTGGCACACAAATTTCCATTGATTCTAGTGGAAAACCTAAAATTAAGGCCCGCTGGTTTTCTGAATGTAGGATGCTGTCCTACTCTAGGTTAAATGCGATCATTGAAAAAGAAGCAGAAGAAAATAAGAAATGAAGAAATTCACCATACTTCTCGGATTGGTAATGTTGCTAGGGATGATAGCCTTACTTTTAGTAGGGTTCTTTGTATCTTAAATTTTACTCAGAAAAGCACTCAATCGACTTGAGTCAAAGACTTTTACAGTGACCTTATCACCTGCATTGATTTCGCCTACCACATCAATGACACCAACAAGACCACGTAGTCGTTTTGCTGCTTTCACAAATGCAAGGCGCTTTGGAGGTTGTCCAGATGTTGTCGTATGAATTTCAGCTATCTTTTCTGACATATAACTGCATGGTGGATTGTAGTCCTCAACCATGAGTATTGCACCCGATGGAAAACATAACTGACTTCCTTTGGGCAGTTGGGAAAAATTAGTTATCCCTTCAAAACAAAGATTCGCAGCAAGCGTTGCAGCTGTCAGAGTATTTTCAAGTTCCATAGTTTCTTGAATCTTCGCCAGTTCTTCTAAAGAGACTGCTGACCACTGACGATCATTACGGCGTACCGTTCCAGCTGGTACTGACTCACCTTCATAGGCTCCACGCATATAACTTCGATGTTTATCTGCCACAATGCCATCAAATTCGGCCTGAATAGTTTCTGTCGATTCCTTACTCATATCCCCGTTATTACTTATGTGGACAGAGGCGACAGAGCCTGTAATTTCTTTACTGTAATTTGTCATTTTTAATTGTTTTATTTTTCGTTAAGAATGTTGTTAATAGATTCCATTTCCTCTGGTGACATTTTCCAAGAAATAGCTTTAATATTTTGTATTAATTGTTCTGGCTTGGTTACTCCTACGAGGACAGAACCAATTTGCTTCTGATTAGCAGCCCAGCTTAATGACATCTCTAATATATTACGATCAATGCTCTGTCCAAATTCGGTTATTTTGTCCATAACATCAAATTTCCAATCAGATCTAAATGCTCCACGCCAGAGTGCAAGTCTGGTTCCTGGAGGAGGGTCCTCATCACGTTTTACTTTTCCTGTGAGAAGACCACTTTCCAAGGGAAAGAATGGAAGTATACTGATATTGTGTTTTTCACACGCAGGAACAATTTCTTTTTCCATATCTCTGTTTAAAATACTGTAACGAGTTTGTAGTGAAACAAAATGGCTCAGTTCATTTGTAATAGAAGTCCATGCAGCCTCTGATATTTGCCATGAGGCAAAGTTTGATGATCCTATGTAACGAACCTTACCTGAGGTCACCAGATCATCCAATGCTCTGAGGGTTTCATCTATCGGTGTTTCATGATCTGGAAAGTGCATTTGATAAAGATCAATATAGTCGATGTTTAATCTAGTTAAACTTTCTTCTACAGAATTTACAATGTAGTCTCTTTTTCCACCACCTTTTAGACCAGAACCTCTGGCATTTGAATCTGCACCAAATTTTGTTGCTAAAATTACTTTATCTCTTTGTCCCTCAATTGCTTTTCCTACTAATGTTTCGCAGTGACCTTTTGGTCCACCATAGAGTGCAGCTGTATCAATGCAATTAACCCCGAGATCAATAGCTGTATTTATTATTTCAGTTGTTGTTTCTTGATCACAGAATAAGCCAAAGTTCAAACAGCCTAGTGACAAAATAGAAACGTTTAATTCTGAATTACCGAGATTTCTATATTCCATAACTTAGTCCTCAAATATTTTTTGCCAATTTTTGTTTTCCTTCTTTGCCGCCAGGTGCAAGAATTCTTACGATAATGGCTAAAATCATTATAAATGCTTGAAAAATACCAACAATAATAAAAGGCCAGCTTGGACCCCAAGCATCAAATAACCTTCCACCAATGAATTGGGTAATCATGATACCAACAGCACCAAATAATCCTATCATTCCCATAATTGATCCACGGTTTTGGGGTGATGATTCTTGACCAGATAAACCTATTGATACTGCAATTGATGTTGCTGAACCGATAGACAGTAGGGCAAAAAATGGTAGATAATTGAAATCAAGCGGGGAGGGCACAAAATACATTGACATGTAACCAGCTGCTCCAAAGAACATTGATATAGCAGTAGCTGTAACTCTATTGACTCGATCAAAGAAAAATCCCCATGAAAAATGAGTGATTATGCCGACCACCATCATAAAGCCAAAAACAAAACCAGCCTGTTGCATTGCTTTTGCCGGGCTAAATCCTTGAGCCATACCTGATTGTACCGCCCATAATGCAATGTATGTGCCTTTCAAAGTAAGGTCTGCTCTCGCTGTTAAAGAGACTATGTATGCAAGCAGTATTCTTGGGTTCTTAGCCTCCATAAAACCTTCTGTTAGTAAATCAAGGAATTTTATATCTTTTTTGCCTGCTGAGGGCTTTGATAGGACTGGGCCATCGAAGCCTTTATAGAATATATATGTAGACAGCAAACAAAAAGAAGATAATACCCAGTAAGCAACTTGGCCTGCACGTCTGGCATCTGTTCCGTTATCCATAAGATACAAAGGTATCTGAGAGAGCCCAAGAGTCACCATCAGGATACCAATATTATTGAAAACATTACCGGCTCCAATCAGTTTTCCTCTGCAGTGATTTTGTGGAATATCAGTGGTTATGGCTGCCAATGTACTGGCAGCTGCAGCTGCTCCTACAGCCCAAATTGATCTAGAGATATAAAGATCATTGAGTGTGTCTGCTGTTGGGTAAAAAGCATAACCCAGGCCCAATGCAAGTACTCCTATTATTAGTACTGGGACACGTCCAATTCTGTCGGATAAAGACCCAAACGGTTTTATAAGAAATAGGGTGACAATTTCACTTAAAACCCCTAAGTTTCCTGATATAAGTCCTTGTTGAGCTCTGGGAATTCCAAGGTTTGCATTGAGGACATAGGGTTGCAGGAATCCCATTGCGGAGAACAGGGCTATGCTTATGAGTGAAGCATAAAGATAAGTGTAAAAGTTTTTATAACTAATACCTGGGGATAGGTCATATATCCATATTCTTAGTGACCTTATTGTTTCGGTTGTTGCCACTAATGCGGTTTAGTTCCTTCTATTGTTAACCTATGCATCGTCCGTCTACTAGCATAGTCTCCAACTGCAAAATGTTGCGTTACTCGGTTATCCCAGAAAGCAATTGAGTTTTCCTCCCAAATAAATCTGCATTGAAAGTCTGGATTGTGCAGGTGTTTATATAAGAAATTCAATATGGAATCACTTTCGTTCTGGTTTAATCTTTTAATATGCGATGTAAAGGCTTCATTTACATAAATACATTTTTTACCAGTTTCTGGATGAGTTCTTATTACAGGATGTTCTACTGGAGGAAGGGCTTTTTGCATTTTGGCAAACCTAGAAAGACCTTGTTCACTAAGAATTTCTTCCTTTGTGCTTGTCATGACAATTGAATGTACAGCTTTTAGTTTTGATAAAAAAGTCTTCATTTTGTCTGATAAATGATTATAAGCTAGGCATGCATTAAGAAACATCGTATTACCACCTGATTCAGGTATAGATACAGCTTTCAAAATTGCTCCCATAGGGGGTATTTTTGTGTAAGTCATATCAGAGTGCCAGATCCTAGAGTTTCTAGCATAAGGACCAGGTCCGTCATCAGCACTTTTTAGTTCAATAATTTCTGGAAAGTCTTTAAGAGTCGGTATTAGGGGATGTTCTTCTAAAGTACCAAAGTTTTGTCCAAATTTAACAAGTTGAGAAGGGTTTATGTCTTGTTTACGAAAAAACACTACATGGTATTCATTTAAGGTGTTTGTTATCAGGTTAAAGTGATTTTTAGATAGTTTTTTTGAGAGATCTATACCAAGTATTTCAGCACCTAGTGCACCAGTGTATGGTTTTATATGTATTTTATTGCTCATTGGTTGTTTTAGAGATTATTTAGAAGACAATATGAGTATATTCAATACTATTTGAATATGAAACCCGTCATTAGATACTTAATAACTGCATAAAACTATAAATTGTTAAAATTCACTTTTTTTAAATATTTTTAGCATTTAAAGAGAATAAACATTAAAAAAACTATATAAGTAACTGATATATATATACTAATAACCAATATATGCATATGTAATAACTTTACATAATATATATTATACGAATATATATATAGGTAAAATAGGGGTTCTAGGACGTCTTTTTTAGGGTGTTAGTGTGAAATAGGGCTTCTAGGACGTCTTTTTTAGGGTGTTAATGTGTGAAATAGGGCTTTTATGTACTCTGAATAGATTAATTGTTCCCATATCCTGCTGAATTCATACGATACTTATAGGCATTATCAACATTTTGTTCTAATTCTTTATACTTATTAATCTCTTTCATCTCAGTTAATTCATTAAATTTATCCATCTGTAGGCCTATCTTGTGATTTTTTTCTAAAATATAATCAATTTTTGGCTTAACCTTCTCCTGATAACATTTTAGGCTTTTAGATATTTCTGCACTTTTAAATCCAACTTTTGGCGGTAGAATCTCTATAAGCTGATCTATACACTTTATTGATGTATTCATTCCTTGGCTTCTGCCTGGATGCAAACCGTGACATGCATCACCAATTAAAACGAGATTATTCTTTACCCATTTGTTTGTGTTGATCATTGTTGGGGGATAGATACCTCCAAAATTAACCTCCAAATCTTTGTACTCTGGAACTAAATCACTGATTTTTTTAGAGCGCTCAGCATTGGATAATTGTTTCCAAAGTCTTACATCTTTTCTATTGATGGTTAGACCAATCTTGCACCCTCCTCCTGCTCTTGGGATCATCGCTACAATTCCTTGATCTGTTATGTAGGTCTTTAAATTATTTTCAGCATCAAGAATATATTCACTTGAAAACAAAATTGCTAATGCCCTTTCGTATCTGTAGGTCTTTCTTGTGAATCCAAAACTTTTTGAAACATGAGAAGCAATACCGTCAGCACCCACAATTAGTTTTGTTTTAATGTTTAATTCTGTTTTGTCTCTAAGTTTTACTGTGAATAAACTTCCATTAGAATTTGTTTCTATGTGGTTCCATTTGAAAATCGGTCTAAGTAACTTAAAGTTTGTATCTTCTGAAGCGAGTTTAAGAAAAACTTCACTAATATTTTCATGATTTAGATAGAGAAAGTAAGGATGTGGAATATTTAATTTAGAGACATTTGCATTCATTATCTCTGTTCCTTTACAGTCGTACCATAATGAGCCACCTCTTTTTTCGGCCCCTGCTTGGATAAAATGATCTAATACACCCCATTTATCCAAAATTTCACACACATATGGCTGTAAATGGTCTCCTCTTGCAGTATCTTGCGGTTTATTTGATTTCTCAATCAGAACAACCCTGTAGCCCTTACGTCTAAGTCCACATGCCAATGCTGACCCTGCTACTCCCCCACCAATAATGAGAATATCTGTATTTATTGACATAAAGAACTGTTCATTTGATGGCCTGGAGTTCTGTCTGTGGCGTGAATTAAAGAGTTAGAGATTCTTCTTATGCTTGATTGATTAATTCTAGTCCTGTTTTAGAACATGCTGGGAGAGTAGCCCGTGATTTTTTGATACTTTGTATTCTAGATCCCCAATCAATTATTGCTGCAGCAGATGTTAACCCTGCTCCAAATGCTAAAAATAGTATCTTTGAGTTTTGTTTAATTTTGTTTTGCTCCAAAGCTTCAGTAAGAGCTACGGGTATCGATGCCGCAGAAGTATTTCCATATTTATCAAGGTTGATGAAAACTTTTTCTAATGGCAGGTCGCATCTCCTTGCAGTTGCTTGGAGTATCCTTGCATTTGCTTGGTGCGGAATACAGAGTTCAATATCCTCCATTGTTAAATTTGCTTCTTCCAGAGCTTCTTTGGCGAGTTTAGCCATCGTTCTTACAGCATGTTTGAAGACTTCTTGACCATCAAATGTTATGCCAAAAAAGTTAGCCTCCTCCTCGATACTGAGGCCATTTATTTTCATATCTGATCCAAAATTATTCAACATCAATGCTTGTCCCTGTACAGGATCACAGCCTAGTTTTGCTGCGTGCAATTTAGAGTGGCCATCAACATTCTCAATAACCACTGCACCTGCTGCATCTCCAAATAAAACAGCACTATCTCGTTGCGTCCAATCGAGAAAATAACTTATTTTCTCTGCCCCTATAAGCAAAATACGATTCATAACATTGGAGGAGATTAATCCATATGCTGTGGTTAAACCATAAACGAATCCAGTGCATGCTGAGTTTATATCGAATGAGGCTGCTGAAGTATTTCCGATGTTTTCTTGAACACGAGAAGCACTGCTTGGAATCGTATATTCTGGTGTGCAAGTTGCCACAATTATGGCATCCATTTCTTCAGCTGTCTTGTCTGCTGAAGCCAATGCATGTTTTGCTGCTACCGTGGCAAGTTCAGTCATCGGAACATGAGAAATGCGTCTTTCTTTAACACCAGTCCTGGAAACTATCCACTCATTACTCGTGTCCATATAAGTTTCAAAATCTTCATTCTTGAGGATTGTTGGAGGTAAGCATTTACCCCAACCTGTTATTTCTATGCCCATATAGTTTTCTCTCGGCTGAAGAAACTATATTAATACTAATCCTATTTTTTTAATACCCCTAGACGTTCTTGGAGTTTTTTACTGGTAGTGGTGTATTGAACATGAACCTTTTTTCCTGGTTCAATGATGGCTTTAGCAGCAAATGCAGCCATGGCAGCTTCATGACAGCCACTGAGTATTAATTTTTTTTTGCCTGGATATTTGGCTATGTCGCCAATTGCAAAAATACCTTTTTGATTTGTCTGACAAGTTTCTGGATTAACATTAATCGATTTCTTTGTTATATCCAGTCCCCAATTTGCAATTGGACCCAATTTTGCAGAGAGACCAAAGAAAACCAGAAGCTGATCAGCATCTATACTTATTTCTTTGTCTTGCGTAGAAATAACGATTGAGTTTAGTGAATCTCTTTCACAGTTAAAACTTTTCAGTTGGCCAAATTCTATAAGTTGTAGTTGATTGGAGTTTGCCAATTCTTTCATTTTATCAACTGAATGTTCAGCACCTCTGAAGGTTGCAGAACGGTGAACCAAAGTCACTGAACCGCCTGAGTTTTGAAAATCCGATGATGAAGCAAAATCTATCGCCCAATCGAGTGCTGAATCCCCTCCTCCAAATATTACAAGTTTCTTTCCAAAAAATTTCTGTTTTTCTTTAATTTTGTAGTGAAGCCAGTTGTTTTCAAAATCCTCAGTTTTTCCCAGTCCCATTTTTTTAGGTTGGAAAGAACCTACACCACCAGCAATAAAAAGAGTCTTGGTTAAAAAACAGCTGTCTTTGTTGGTCGTGATTTTGTAACCTTCTTTATTTTTTTCAATCATGGCTACCTCTTCGCCTAACTTTATTGTGGGGTTAAAAGGTTTTATTTGAAGATAAATATTGTCAGCAAGTTCTTGTCCTGTACAAACAAGGATTCCTGGCATGTCATAGAGTGGCTTGTCTGGGTAAAGTTCTGCACATTGACCTCCTATGTGTGGAAGACTGTCAATGAGGACTGAGTTTATCCCTAGTAGCCCAAGTTCAAATACCTGAAAAAGGCCACAGGGGCCAGCTCCTATCACAACCGCATCTGTTTTTTGGAATACTTCACCCATGTTGTATCAATCCTTTAAGATCAGCATATATTGGCGTCAATAAATTACTTATCTGTAAACTCCAATTAAGGCCTTTTCCGTTTAATAAATGGTGTCTTATATTAGCTATTTCATTTAAATAATTGAAACATAATTCATAATTAAGTTTGGCACCAATTAACCCTTTGAAAGAACTAGGGACATACTTTACTTCATCGATTTCCTTAACTAAAGAGCCAGTTACCAAACTGGATATCCAAATGTAAAGAATTTTCAACATCATATCTAAATCTTCCTTAGCCCAATTGGCTGCTATCTCAGATGGTTTTGATTTTTTTAATACCAACGAGTCAAGATCCGTGGAAATTTTTTTGATTTTTGCAGTTAAGAATTCATATCCCAGTTCATTGATTAACAACGGTCGTGATCCAAATAAAGCAATAATTTCTTGCCAGTCTTTTTCTGTTTCTTCATTGTTGAGCCAACCGACTGTTTCCTCGACTGATGGTTTTCTTATATTGTGAATTTGCATTCGGCTGACGACTGTTTCTGGGAGTTTCTGGATAGATTCTGTTATAAGTATCAGCAGGGTTTCATCAGGTGGTTCTTCTAGAATTTTGAGTAAACTGTTGGCAGCTGAATACGTCATCGATTCTGCAGGATGTATAATAGCCACTTTTCCTTTTCCTTGATGGCTAGTTAATTCAAAGAAAGATTTTAGCGATCTGATTCTGTCTATAGGAATGGTTGTCTTATTCTCTTCAGGACAAACAAAATTACAGTCAGGATGGAATAAATCTGAGTCCTGGTATTCGTTTGCAGTAGTTGCATAATTAGCCCATCGTTTTGGTTTAAGTTTGTCTGAATCCAAGTAATCACCAGCCAATTGGAGTGCAAGTATCCTTTTTCCAATCCCTGAATACCCAACCAACATAAGGCCGTGGGCATTATCGTGTGTTTTTACTAAATGCGATAATTTAAGGTAATTTGGGTGCAGCCATGTCAATGAATTAATTGCCACTATTTTTAACTAATTCCTTTAAGTATTTTACAATATGAGTTTGAACATCTTGAATTGGTTTTGAAGCGTCTATCACCTTAACTCTCTCACTAAAACGATCGGCTATTTCCAGGTAACCGTTTCTAACTCTGTTAAAAAAATCATCGCTTTCAGATTCAAAACGATCATTTGCATTTAATTTTCTTCTATTTTTTATGACTGTTACGGGAGCATCCAGTAAAAAAGTAATATCTGGGTCAAAATTTGCATGAACTATTTGTTTAAATGTATTGACTGTTTCAAAGCCCAGCTCTCTTCCATAACCTTGATAAGCGAAACTTGCATCGGTAAAGCGATCACAAATTACCCATTTTCCTTGTTGCAATGCTGGTTTAATTACTTGTTGTATGTTCGCATCTCGTGCACTAAACAATAAGAACAATTCACTTAGGGGGGTAATAGTTTCATTCTCTTGGAACAGTAGAATATTTCTTATTTTTTCTGCCAGTAACGTCCCACCTGGCTCCCTCGTTTGATGAGTTTTGATGCCCCTTTTATTTAAATAATTTGAAATAAATTTTGTGTTGGTAGATTTTCCGACACATTCAATTCCTTCAATTGTTATAAATAATCCTGACATATAATTAGTACTGTCTATTGAACATACAAACAGGAAACAAATATAACCCGCTCAAATGTTTGAATCGGTAATAAATTAACGGGTGAGTGAAATTAAAACAAATAAGAGTTATTTAGTTGAAAAAGTTCCATCCTAATTGACATTATTATTGACGTGGTCGATTGCAGCTTGAACAGTTAATATATTTTCGGCTTCATCGTCAGATATCTCAATGTCAAATTCTTCTTCAAAAGACATTACAAGTTCAACAGTATCTAGAGAGTCTGCTCCTAAATCATCTATAAAACTTGATTCATTATTAACTTCGTCTTCACCTAGACCAAGTTGTTTTGCAACGATGCTTCTTACTTTTTCTTCAACACTCATTGTTTTAATTCCCCTGAAAATTTAAAAATTTGTTGTATTTTATGACAATGGTTTATTTTCTCAAACTAATTTCAACAAAAAACCAAAAACATTCTACAACATATTCATGCCTCCATTTACATTAATTGTTTCACCAGTGATGTAAGACCCTAAAGATGATGCCAAATACAGGGCTGTTTTTGCTATATCAATAGGTTTTCCAAATCGCTTAAGTGGTATTGTTTCAAGCAAAGCTTGGTTCATTTTATCATCAATTTGTTTGGTCATATCGGTAGAAACATAACCAGGAGAAATTACGTTCACGGTAATGTTTCTTGATCCTACTTCTTGGGCTAGTGACTTTGTTAGCCCAATCAGCCCAGCTTTTGCAGCACTGTAATGAGAGTGCCCAGGAGCTCCTGTGGAACCTTGAACAGAGCCAATGTTTATGATCCTTCCATGCCGGTTTTTAAGCATCGATCCTATGACGGCTTTACTGAGATAAAACGCAGATGATAAATTTGTTGCAATCACTTTTTCCCATTCGTCTTTTTTAATCCTCATCAAAAGATTATCTAGGCTTATCCCAGCATTATTGACTAGAATTGAGGGCATTAAATCTGATTCTTTGAGGCTCCCTACTTCTTTAGATATTTGTTCAGAATTAGCAACATCCAAAACAATCCCATGACCATTAAGATTCAAATTGGAAAGCCTGTTAGAAATATTTTCCGCACCTTCTTTGGTAGTGGCTGTACCAATAACCGTAGCACCTGCTTGAGCAAACTCATCTGCAATACTTTTGCCTATGCCTCTTGTTGCACCGGTTACGAGTGCAATTTCTCCTTCTAGGAGGGTTAAATTTTTTTCGATAGCCATTGGTCAATTATACCTAGGTAAGAAAATTTGTAGCGAATGTTTAATGTAAAAATCTTGAAATTAGCTAACGGTTTTCTTGAATTTCTTTGTCATCAATTTTGAGCATTGAAGACGATATAAAAGCAATAACCAACAAGATGCTAATCAGTGTAAAAGGAATCAAATAGCCTTGAGTTTGATCATATAAGTAGCCTGTGAAGAAAGGTCCTAAACCACCACCAAATGTATCTAAAATATTGATCACGCCCATAATTTTACCCAAAGAAATCAAACCAAATAAGTCAGCGGTTAACAGTTGAATCAGTGTATACAATCCACCCCAGCCTGTTCCATAGAGGGCAAGTCCTATCCAGACAAAGATAGGATTTTTGTAAACAAGTGCAAGGACAATAAATATCGAGCCGATAAACATCACCCCTACCCCAGTTAATAAGATTACTTTTCTGCCATATTTTTCAGCTAGTTCACCGCTTGTTATTTTACCGATAAAGCCGCCAAAGAATATCAATGAGACACCAGTTGCCGCTACCTGCGGTACATAGTTTTCTTCTCTTAGTAGTAAAAAGACATGCCCTGTCATAGCCAAGATGGCATAAAAAGTACAGAAAGCCATCAATGATAAAAGCCAGAAATTTTTACTCTTGAGTGCTTGTTGTAAAGTAAATCCACCCTTTTGGTTGCTTGCATCAAAACTTTTATTGGAAACTTCGTTTTCAGCTTTTTGTAAATCTTCAGGTCCATTCTTTACTACTAATAATAAAAAAGGGATGAGGAACAAAGGCACCAAACTCAACCAGGTCATGACTTCCCTCCAGTCACCCAAGGACAATAACCAGGTGTTGAGCTGAGGGAATAATCCATTTCCAGTACTGGTGCCTGCAAGGAGAATTCCTATCGCCAGTCCTCTTTGGTTATTAAACCATCTGGAGATTAGAATGACATTCACAAGCATTCCTGAAATGCAGAGCACAAAACCCATGAAAACATGGATGATATACATCTGATTCAAGGATTCTGCTTGGCTGTATTGCCAAAAACAAGCTGAAAGGATCAGCAGTCCTGAAACCATTAATTTCTTGACGCCAATTTTATCTGCAGCAGCCCCAGCAAAGAAACCAAAAACGGCTGTTGACCAGAGAGTAATTGCATCTCTGAGTTTCAAGTCAGCCCTAAGGACATCCTCCCCTGTCATCTGGCTCAGGGAGTTCATAATCTCTTCTTCGAAAACATACAGTCCACCAAGGGTGAGCCCATTGGTAACTGTGATTAGCAAAAAAGAGACCGCTAAAATTATCCAACGATAGGTTAAAGGGTTTGTGGGGAGAACATTGACCATCGGTGACAGATTCTTTTTAACTTGAATGAAACATACAGTATTCTATACACACAGGAAAGTAATTTGTTGCTCTGTTGACATATAGATAGGGGTTTTTGATGTTGAAATCGATCGTCATGGTTACGATGCTGGTAACCAATTTAAATGCCGTTGAAGAAGCATATGACAGTTACTTGGGTTACCAAGTGGTCGAGGAAGGACAGATTGATCGTTCTTTGGGATCAGTATGGGGCGCGAGAGGCATGAACAAGCACCCATACGTGATCATGCAACCAAAAAGTGGTGAAGAAGTGTATCTACGTTTTATTGAAGATAAGTCGATGACAAATTATAGGCCTATGGGTACCCATGGTTGGAACTCCACCGAGATTCTGGTAGAAGACCCTGACGCATTGGCAGTACAATTGTCTAATTCAAGCTTTAATATCATTGGTCAGCCCTATGATTTGTATCCCACTCCAGATGCGCCTCGAGCAATGCAAGTACTGGGCCCATCCAATGAAATCATTTACTTGACGAGGATTATTCCTGGAGGGTCTGGATTTAATTTAGGCAGTGCACAGTCGTATGTAGATCGTGTCTTTATCATGGTTGTGGGAGGCCCTTCCATGAAAGCACTGCAAGATTTTTACAGTCAGAAACTAAATATGCCAGTTACAGAAGCCTCGGATTGGACAATTGGCGTCATATCACGCCTTAACAACTTACCAGAAGATACAGTTTACCCGCTGGCGTTAGTGAGCTTTGAACAAGATTTCTTGATTGAACTTGATGAATACCCATCGGTTGTTGTACCGCGAAAACGAGCAGTCAACCATCTTCCATCATCAACATCGGTTGTTTCTTTCCTTGTTGATTCCTTGGACAATTTTGACATCAAGTGGCGTAGACCCCCTCAATCAATCCAAAATTTTCCCTACAATGGTAGAAAAGTTGGTGTCACCATCGGCCCTGCTGGTGAATGGATTGAACTTATAGAAGAATAGATACACTTATTTTAGGAGAATCATATGTCAGTAATAGTTCTACTAACACTAAAAGCAAAACCTGATTCTTATGATGAATTGGGTTCCGTGCTAAAAAACATCTTAATCGATACATCTGTATTTGAAGGTTGTGAAGGCATCTATGCTTGTGGTGATTCAGAAAACCATACTTTTCTACTATACGAATCGTGGGCATCAACTGAAAATCAGCAAGCATATATGAAATGGCGACAAGAAAGAGGAGACCTGGATGTATTGGGTACAATGCTTCGTGAACCCCCGATTCTTGAGACTAGAGATCTCATCTTTTCAAGCTAAGCTTAACGGTAAAATAAAGGGAGAATATTATGACCTACAGTTGTTTTGAATATGAGCTCAGAGATCATGTAGCACATGTCACTATGTGCAGGGGAGATGATTTTAATACGATGACAAAGGCTTTTTGGTCTGAATTACCAGAATTAATCGATAAAATATCAGATGCAGCTGAGGCAAGAGTCATTGTGCTTTCAGCCCAAGGTAAGCATTTTTGTGCCGGTATGGATCTTGCTAATTTCCAAGACGATGGTGAAATGCATGGCACTGATGCTAAAAAAGTTAGTCAAGGCAGGAGAAGTGAAGCTCAGTTTAGAGTGACGCGTGAGTTGCAATACACTATTAGCTGTCTAGAAAAAGCTAGAATGCCTGTGATTGCTGCCATTCAAGGTGCTTGCATAGGTGGTGCAGTTGATTTAGTCACCGCATGTGATATTAGGTATGCTGCTAAAGATGCCTTTTTTTGCATACAAGAAATTAATATTGGCATGGCTGCTGATGTAGGAACCTTACAAAGACTTCCTTATTTAATCCCAGAAGGCATTGTCAGGGAACTCGCCTATACGGGCAGGAGATTTTCCGCAGATGAAGCATTGAGGTATGGGCTTATTAATGCGGTTTTTGATACACATGAAACAGTCATTGATCACGCCCTGAATGTAGCTCGTGAAATAGCTGATAAAGCTCCACTAGCTACTACAGGCATTAAAGAAGTACTTAATTACAATCGTGATCATACTGTTGAAGAGTCTCTTAATTACACTGCACTTTGGAATTCTGCGATGAATTTTTCCGACGATATGATGGAAGCTTTCAAATCTAAGACTGAGAAGAGAGACCCTGATTTCCAGGGCTTAGTAAAAAAAAGGAAATACTTAGAAGATTAGATCTTGAGTTTCAAGATAAATAATAAAAATAATTAAGACTTTACTGGAAAAATAACATTACATGGGAATAATTATTCTTTCCGCCTTAGCTAGTGAAACTGAGCAGCTTAAATCTAAATATCAGGTAATATTGACGGGTGTTGGAAAGGTCAATGCTGCAATCGCTACTTCAAAAACTATCCACAAACACAATCCTGATTTAATCATAAATTATGGTTCAGCGGGATCTACAAAAAAAAATATTACCGGCTTGGTAGATTGTAAATATTTTATACAACGAGATATGGATTCTAGAGATTTAGGTTTTGAGTTAGGTCAAACTCCATATGAAAATTACCCATCAAAAATTATCGAAGTAGCCGATCATCCTGCAAATATTATTAATATGAATCTAACTTGTGCAACTGGAGACTCTTTTGTCGTCTCCAATCTAGAGTTAGATACAGATATTATTGATATGGAAGCTTATGCAATAGCAAAGGTTTGTTGTTTAGAAAAAATTCCTTTTTTGTGTTTTAAATATATTTCTGATTTTGCCGATGAGAGTGCATCTGATGATTTTAGTCAAAATGTAAAAAATGGAGGTATTTTGTTTTCAACCTACCTTGAAAGTGTTTCAAGGCATCTGTAACAAACTATCTATCTTTAAGCCATTAGGTAGACAAAAATTTTCAGGATGAATATTAATGAGATCAATTAAAACAATTACTTGGCTTATTTTATAGCCTGCCTTAGTGCAGAGTGTGTATGCTGATAATATTGTCCCGCCTGTTGCGAGTATGTCATCTATCAAAATTATTCTGCGGTTTTTTTGCTTCGCTTTTTTGACTTCCATTTCATCAAAACCATATTCAAGCTTGTATTTATTGGAAACTTTCGGTGGTGGTAACTTTCCAGATTTTCTCAGTAATGTCAGTCCAAAATTAAGTTTTGTTGCCATAGCAGATGCAAAAATAAAGCCTCTAGATTCAATACCTGCTAGTAAAGATGCATCATTATTGATTAGATCTATCATACCGTGAACGGCTTCTTTAAAAGCCTTTGGCTCTGATAATAATGGTGTAATATCCTTAAAGTTAACCCCTTGTTCTGGCCAATCAATGATGGAATCAATATATTCTTCCAGTTTCATTAGAAATATTTAGAAGACTAGATTTTGGGTTTCAGACTAACCCTGACGATAAAATAAACTAGCATTGATACCAAAAGCCCAATCAATGAGGGTGTTCCCCAATCTGGGGAATAGAAAGTGCTAGCAGCACCGACTATGTAAGCAATAAAGGCTGCAGGATTCCATTTTGCAATATTGTTGAAATGCCCTGAATGAAACTTTGCTCGATCAATCATGTAATACTCTACAATTACGGGTCCAATTAAAGGAGGAACAATACTCGCAAGTAAATTAATCCATTCCATAAAATTCTGATACAGGCCCAACCCAAGAATAGTACCTAAGGTCCCACAAATCACAGTCATAACATGTTTGGGTCTTTTGAAAATACTTGAGGTTTGAATGACGGGCAGATATAGATTTGCGTCACCAGTGGTCCACAGGGCAAGGCTCATGCCAATGATTCCTATCCAAGCAATGATCACTCCTTGGTTCATTAAGTAGGTTGTAAACATAAAATCGCCAGAAACGATTCCACCGAGTGCCCCTACTATTTGCAAAAACCACTGGGCAATAATAAGTACGATGAAGGGTATAGCAATGGCCACCCAAGTTTTTTTAGCAAAGCGCGTGTATTCAGGCATCACCACAGCACCGACAATCCATGAACCAATTACCAAATTAATTGCTTCAACGGTGGTGAGTGGGTTTTTTGCAGCCAATTCAGCAGAAAGGGCTTGGAAGGTTGAAAATCCTCCGGCTTGTTGGAGGTTCAAATAAATAGCATATAAACCGACAAAGACTAAAACAGCTACCGAGGGAATGCTGACTTTTTCCAATCCTTTTACTCCGAAATAAGTTGTAGCCGTGTATAAAATTCCTGCAAAAACCGCAGCAATATAGAATGTTGTTGAAGAAAAGATTTCAGAAACTGGAAGCTCAGGATGGAGCGCAGTTGTCCAGGTTGCACCGAAAGCACCTACCACGATTCCTTGCCAGCCAATGAGCAGAATTGAGATAAACACAACCGGTATGTATGCCCCAGCATTGCCATATACATAACGGTAAAGGAGACCGCTGTTGCATGCTGTTTTGTAGCCAATATAGCCCACAAATGCACCGATAATAAAATTGACAAGATTGCCGAAGAATGATGCCAACACTATATCAGGCCAGAAAGGCAGGCCATTGCCTAACAACCCACCGGTAAATAAGCCAGTGACCAAGAAGCCCCAACCAAATGCCAGGGCCAATAAGGGTCCTGCGTTTCTTCGTTGTTGTTCTGTCAGTGCGGTTACTGGGTTGTCTGCACTATTTTTCTCAAGCTCAGAATCCCATTTCCACCAGTTTTTAAATTTTTCAATCATTCTTATATCCTAATTGGTTTTTTTAAAAATTAACTATCTGGCTAGATATCTGGTCTTTAATTATCCAAACAGCACTTTAACATCAAGACTTACTTAGCTCGACGAGCTCGTAATAGGTTTGCATGTAACCACCAACGGCGCCTTTCAAAAATAAATACTCACCGTCATTTGTACACCAAACATCGTATGGAGGGTGTTCTTCTGGAAGACCTGGAGTTCCAACAAATTGAAAGTGAAGAGCGTCAAAAGTTCCTGCTTTAACGGTAACGGTTTCTTCGCCAACGAAATCAATGGTTGCAGTAATTGAGAATAGCATGGGACCGGTTGCACCCCGATGGTCTGGTGAGGACAATATCATTTCTCCAATATTTTGCGGTCCTTTATTTTTGGTGCGATCGTACAATCGTAAATGCCAAGCATCGCAAGCGATTGCATGATTTTGAAATGTTTTCAACCGGCCATCAGTTTGCATCTTCTGACTTACTCTTCCTTCCGGTGATGTAACCACTTCACATTCTGCGAATGAATCATCAAAGTTAAACCACCCTGTGCCCATAAATTTATCGTTGACTGATATCCTGACAAAACAATCCTGAGGTAGCCAATTTTCATCCAAAGAGTATGTAATGTCTCGCATTACAGCAGGACGGTCATCTATTTCACAATGAGCAACAATTTTTCGGTGGCCATTGGAGTGTTTGTTGATAATAAAATATTCCCTGCCCCTTTCTTGTCCTTTGCGGTCTTTTTTCTCACTGAGGTAAATGATTTTTCCAATTACGGTCTCATGGTCTTTTTGCAAGATGCTATCTTTATTCACTGTTGACTTCTTTTTCTTGGTTTTCACCCTCACTCAATTCTCTTTGTATTTCAGGCGATGCATCGTTTTCTGGCTCCACTTGTTCAACGGGTTCTGCTTTACCAAAACGAACCAGTAAATTGTAATGCGCTGTCTCATTTAATTGTTTGACCGTAATAATGGAATACGATTCTTGAAAAACAGAGTTGGGAATAATTAACTCATCACCAGCAAAACCACAAATCCGTCCGCTCCATGATCTAAAGCTGATTGTATCTGAGCCTCTCATGAAAGATGCAGGTGGGCTGATTTGAATGTGATAAGACCTCGATCGTGGTCTGCCGTAGACAATCAAATTGCCGCGATCAAGTACCATATAATCTGAGATATCCCTTTGGTTAAAACAACTGGACCCTTCCATCACTGTGTATCTTGGTGTATTTTTGTTGCTTAATTCTGCTTCTTGTCCGCAACTGGTGATTAGAATAAGTGGTTGCAGCAGTGCAATAAGGTATAGGTTGTTGCGAAAGGAACTCATGAGTATATTTTCAAATCTACTGTAAAATATTATTTATTTAAGTCAGAATACCACTTTTTAAATTATATAATCCTTGGACAGTAAAAAACAAAATTACGCAAATAAACTTCTATGGAAAAAATTCTAGTCTGCCTAAAAAGAGTTGTTGATTACAACGTTAAAATCCGGATCAAACCCGATGAAACAGATGTGGTTACCGAGGGCGTGAAGATGAGTATAAATCCTTTTGACGAAATAGCTCTCGAAGAAGCTTTGCGAATCAAAGAAAGCGGACAAGCAAACGAAGTAATCATTGTTTCCGTTGGTCCAGACGATTGCCAACAACAACTGAGAACTGGACTCGCTATGGGCGCTGATCGGGCAATATTGGTTGAGCATTCAGAAAATACCGAACCGCTTACGGTAGCCAAGTTACTGCATCAAATTGTTCAACAAGAACAACCCGAGCTTATATTGTTGGGCAAGCAGGCAATTGATGATGATTGTAATCAGACAGGACAAATGCTTGCTGAATTGTGTTCTTATTCGCAGGCAACCTATGCGTCAAAACTCAGTGTTGGCAGCAATTCTCTGGTAGTGACTCGTGAAGTGGATCAGGGTCTTGAGACTTTAGAGATTGATTTACCTGCAATCGTAACCGTTGATCTTCGATTGAATGATCCTAGGTACGTGAAATTGCCCGACATTATGAAAGCTAAAAAGAAATCATTGGACGTAATCAATCCCAATGATCTTAAAATTTCTATGGATCCATTCTTTAAGGTAATTAGTGTTACCGCACCACCACCCAGAGAGAGCGGAATTAAGCTCAGCGATGCCGGCGAATTGTTTGACGCACTTAAAGCAAAAGGCTTGGTTGATTAATTAATATGGATACTGATATGAGAGTTTTGGTTGTTGCAGAACACAACGATGGCGCTATTAATCCCAGCACTTCCAAGACCTTGTCGTGTGTTGCTGAGTTGACATCACTCGGATCCGATCTATTGGTAATGGGAAATAATTCAGCTCTGGCAGAACAGGCTGCTAGATTTCAAAATGTTGATTCTGTGTTGTATTTGGAAAATGAAATATTTGAACATCAAATTGCTGCTGTCATGTCGCCAGTGATTGTTAAAATCGCTCAAGATTATGACTGTGTATTGTGTCCATCCACAACATTTGGTCGTGATCTAATGCCAAGGATTGCTGCTGCATTGGATGTCGGGCAAATTACCGACATAATGAATGTGGTTGCTCCTAGAATATTTAAAAGACCTATCTACGCTGGCAATGCAATTCAAACCATAGAAATTCAAGACAATGTAAAAATTGCAGCAACAGTTAGATTAGCGTCTTACAAAGAGGTCGAAACGAATAACCAAGCAACGATAAAGAACGTAGAACTTCCTGAAATTGAACTTCCATCGCACACAAGATTTTTGCGTATGGAATCTGAGGCAACGGAACGTCCAGACCTTCAAGTTGCTTCTGTCGTTGTCTCCGGAGGAAGGGCGTTTGGCAGTTCTGAGAATTTTGAGCTTTTGTACAGTCTTGCCGATAAACTGGGTGCGGCTGTTGGGGCATCACGTGCAGCAGTCGATGCAGGTTACGTTCCCAACGATATGCAGGTTGGTCAAACTGGAAAAATTATTTCCCCAGATCTTTATATTGCTTTTGGCATTTCCGGTGCGATCCAGCATTTGGCAGGGATTAAAGACGCAGGGACCATTGTTGCGGTCAATAAAGATGCAGATGCTCCCATTTTTGAAATAGCCGATTTCGGCATTGTCGCAGACTTATTTGAATTTATTCCAGAATTTTTAGCTAAGCTCGGCTAATCATTCATGCAAGCAAAGAAGCCCTCTAACTTTTTGCTAGGTGTTGCCAGCGGCATTTCCCCATTTGGCATGGCGATTGCTATCCCTACACTAGAAAGTTTTGCCCAGTTGTATCAGGCGCCCTACTCCACTGTGCAGTTTATAATTTCAGCGTATCTATTGGGACTAGCAAGTTCAATGCCACTCGTTGGATTCTTGTCAGATAAAATTGGCAGGCGCCCAGTGCTTTTATCAGGGCTTGTTTTGTTTGTGATTGCATCAATTTTTTGTTCAACAACCGACAGTCTCAACTCCTTAATTTTTTGGAGAGTAATCCAAGGTATAGGTGCCAGTGTTGGTAGTGTTATGTCAAGAGCAATGATCAGAGACGTAAGTAATGCAAGTGAGACTGCAAGATCCCTGTCAAGGGTTACTGCAATCATGGGAATCTCGCCGATGATTGCACCGGTGATTGGGGCCATTGGCTATCAAATTTTTGGCAACCCAAATGGTATTTTTATTATTACTGCAGCAATTGGTATTCTGGTCTTAACAGCAATTTTGTTGCTGTTGCCCGAGACAAGAAATGCCGCATTGCTTGAATCCACAAGCAAAGAGCCTTGGTCAGATAAATATAGGTATTTACTTGGTTCAAAAGTCTTTGTTGGCTCGTCTTTGATTTATGCATTTACCACGGGAGCTTTCTTTGCAATATTAGCTGTGGCTTCCACTGTTTTTTATAACGACCTAGGAATTGATTCGGCAGGTTTTGGGTTTATCTGGAGTGGTTTGACAATTTTGTATACGGTTAGCGCATTCACGGCGGGTACTTTATCTTCAAAGTATGGGCTTATGAAGGTTTTGTTGGTTGGTGTGCTGCTTAACGTGATTGCAGGACTTTTATTTTACTCCCTAGTTAAGGTTTTTGATGTAACACTGATAAGTGTAATTGTTCCCTTGGTCATTATGTTTTTTGCACACGGCTACATTGTTCCTATGTCCTTAGCTCAAGCAGTGAGTGGAAGACCTGAAATAGCAGGCTCCAGTTCTGGGTTATCAAGCGCCATTGGTTTGGTAATTGGAGGTATGTTTAGTGTCCTCTCAGGACTTGTATTTGATGGCCGTTTATTGCCAATTGCTTTGATAGTTAGTACATCAACTATTCTGTGTGGGCTGAGTTATTTTTTGGTGTTAAGTGGAAATAGAAAAAATACCGCCTAACCTTTCTGGTCATTCCAGAGTTTCAGTTTGAACTGCTGGTGGTGAATTAAGCGTTACACTGCCAGGTTTGACCACGCCAATTCCTGCCTCTACCAAGAGGAGAATCCAGATCATAATTACAAACACTCTTGCTTTGGATAAGCTTTGGACCATGGCTTTATCGTCGGCATCATTGATGTTGTCGTTGACAATATTATGGATCCCTTTAATGAAACCACCTATGTTTTTTCGAATCATAATTCCACAGAAAATAAGAGCTGCGAAAAGGATGAGTTTTGCCCCTACCCACGGCTCTGAATCCAGTCGATCAGAAAGAAAACCGTATGCAACGGAAGCAATGATAGTGAAGACCATAATCCATCTAAACACGTAATCAATCTTGGTCATCTTCTTCACCAAGTCAGTGCCTTCATTAAAATGTATATAGACCAATGCACTGAACCATACGGGTCCGAGTAAAATAATCCCTACATATTGCCAAGTTGGGTGTTCAATACCGTAATACTCTGTAAGAATTCCACCCACAGTTAGCATTAAACTCAAACAGAGTCTGGGAATCAGATCCAAGTTCAGCATTATTTTCCCAGCAATTTGCCTAGCTTCCCTTGATAATTTCTGATTTGTGGCAAATCCACTTGAATAAAAGACACCTATGTCTCCCCCCAACCAGTAGGCAAAGAGCAACAAATGCACGATGACAGCTATATCTTGTCCGGACATATTGGTATTTTCTGTCTAATTTTAAATAATTAGAGTTGTTCCAGCATATACTCGACGCTACTTACTCTAAATTCTCCACCGGATTCAACGTTAAGTATTTCAACTACACCATTGTTAGCAATCAATGAAAAACGTTGGGATCGCGCACCCATTCCAAAACCCGAGGCGTCCAACTCCAAGCCCATTGCTTTGGTGAAGTCTCCATTGCCATCTGCAAGCATCAAGACTTTGCCTTCCGCACCCTGACTTTTCCCCCAAGCATCCATAACAAAAACATCATTGACAGACATGCAACAAACAGTATCTATACCCTTTTCTTGGAGCTTTTCGCTTTGTTGAACAAAACCCGGTAAATGTTTCAATGAGCAGGTGGGAGTGAACGCACCAGGGACGGAGAACAAAGCAACTTTTTTCCCTGTAAATAACTCTGACGGGGTCACCGGTTTGGGGCCTTCATCAGTCATGGTGGTAAAATTAATTTGTGGTATCTGTTCGCCTACAGTAATGGTCATAATATTCTCCTAAGTTATTAAAATCTTCTTTTGGATATTCTAAAGATATTTACACGTAGCTCAATGCTTTACTTGATTAAAAATAATGAAATTGTAGGAATAAAAGAAACAATCATTAAACCTAACAGCATGATCAATAAAAATGGGATGGTAGATTTACACACTGTCCAAAATTTCTCTTTAAAGATACTCATAGCAATGATTATATTTAATCCCAATGGCGGCGTTAAGTAGCCTATTTCCAAGTTCATAACCATGATAATGCCAAAATGAATTGGATCAATGCCTTGAGAAAACGCAATAGGCCCAAGCATAGGCGCCAAAATTAGGATGGCTGAACCTATATCTACTAAACAGCCAATAACCAACAGAAAGAGATTGATGCCTAACAATGCACTTACTGGGTTATCAATTCTCTGACTGAGCCAAATGACTAAATTTTGAGGGACTTCTTGGTACGTTAAAAAAACATTGAGGCTCAATGCAATCATCAGTACCGGGAACAAAGAACCCAGGAGTTTCGTAGTCTCAGAAATCACTTCATAAAGAACGTCCCATTTCATTTCTTTATGGATGAATATCTCGACAATTATGGAATAAACAACAGCAACAGCTGCTGATTCTGTGGCAGTAAAATACCCGGTATAAATACCCCCTAAAATTATGATGGGCATCAGCAGAGCCCACACGCCATTTTTCAAAGACCTTAGCACATACGAAAAGTCCCAGTTGCCTTCTCTGTGACCAAAATTTTGTATTATGGCGTAGCTAAGCATTAAAAAGGTAAGAACCAAAGCAGGACCAATTCCAGCAATAAATAGATCTGCAATGGATGTTTGGGTCATAATCCCATAGAGTATCAGCGGAATACTCGGTGGAATTACAATGCCCAAAGTACCGGCAGCGCAGAGTGATCCGATAGCGAAACTTTTTGGGTATCCTGCGTTTATCAATGCAGGGTACATTAATGTTCCTATAGCCAGCAGAGTTACCATTCCAGATCCAGAAACGGCTGCAAATGCGGCACAAGAAAGGATGGTAGCTATAGCTAGGCCGCCAGGAATCGGTGCTGTTAAGGATTTCATTAGATGAATCAATCTTGCTGCCATGCCTCCCCTCGACATAATGTTTCCAGCAAGAATAAATAAAGGTATGGAAAGCAGAATATCTTTGTTTGCGGCATCCCATGCATCTACTACGATGTTGCCTATGACGCCGTCTCCAAATGCCCAATAAGCGTATGCAGTTGCAACACCTAAAACCACAATTAGATTTTGTCGTAATACAAAAAGTAGAATAATAATTACAGGTAAGAGTGCAGCTGTCACAAGTCGTCACCGTTTGATTTTTCGTCCACTCTTTCATGTTCTGTAGATGGTCGGTGTGATGGATCAATGGTGTAAAATAAGTGTCGGATTGAGGTCAGCAAGAAAGCAATGGGTATAACTGCCTGGAAGGGCCAAACAACAACTCTAAGGACTATTGACTGAACAGCATCATTGTAGGTTTCGACAACAACTTGAAAGGCAACGATGGCAAACAGCAAACAAAACAGAGACATAATGGCCTCTTGTATTCTGGTTAAGAATGGATTCCATGATTCGGGAAGCCAGTGGTCTGCAAATTTTGGTCTCAAATGGGCACCTTCAGATGAGGCAACACCTAGACCAAACATAACCACAAATAAATTTGCATAAACTCCGATTTGTCTTGACCAGTGTAAACCGGTACCGGTAATTTCTCTGATTGCGACATCAGCGAACATCACGCAGACAAGAACCGCAAAGGCAAGGAAGGTAATTCCTTTTTCAAATCTGTTTAGTAAATTGAGCGTTTTTTCTATGATCATTCTTTGAGGCCTGCTTGAAAAGCATACTAGTCATAATGGGTGAAAACAAATATCCTAGTTTGTAAACAGGAAGGGAGATATAAATCGGGTTTCATTGTAGTAAACTATAGTCCACAACAAATACATCTATTGGTTATCAATTAATCGCAACAAAGGTTGTCTATGGCAAATTTAGAGCACATTAAAATTTCAGAAGAAGCAAAAATTTTTTTAGCTTCCAACCATCAGTTATTGATTGATGGAGAATGGGTATCGTCAACTTCAGGGGAGAAAATTCCAGTTTTTGACCCTGGAACGGAAGCAAAGATTGCAGAGGTGGATTCTGGAAATGAAGACGATATTTCCTCAGCGGTCTCAGCAGCCAGAAATGCACTTACTGGTGAATGGTCCAAAATACCTTCACATGATAGAGCCCAGCTACTGAACAAGTTGGCGGATGATATTGATGCTTGTCTGCCCCTGTTGGCAGAGTTGGAAGTTCTAGACAATGGTATGCCTTTGGCACTGGCTCACTATTCAATTGCCGGTCACGGCACAACCTTACTGAGATACTATGCTGGATGGGCAACGAAAATCCAAGGAGATACCATACCCGTATCGCCAGGAGGCGTTGTGAATGGTGAATCAATAACTTACACAAGAAGAGAACCAATCGGTGTCGTTGGAGCAATTATTCCTTGGAACTCGCCGTTTATTTTTGCAATCCTAAAGCTAGCCCCTGCTTTGGCAGCTGGTTGTACCGTTGTCTTGAAGCCAGCTGAACTGACCCCTATGACAGCACTTTTTTTGGGTGAATTAATTCGAAAATCTGGAATTCCGAAGGGCGTTGTTAATATTGTTACAGGTTACGGCGAGACCGCAGGGAATGCTCTGTCGCATCACAACAGCGTCGATAAAATTGCCTTCACAGGCTCAACTGAGGTCGGCAAAAAAATAGTTGCTGCATCTGTTGGAAATTTGAAACGGGTCACTCTTGAGCTGGGCGGTAAAAATCCTGTTGTCGTATTTCCTGATGCTGATTTAGACAAAGTTATCCCTGGAGCTGCCAGAGCTTGTTTCTTTCTCCAGGGACAAAATTGCATGGCTGGGACACGACTTTTTGTGCATAAAGATATTTTTGACCCAGTGGTTGCTGGTATCAAAGAAATGGCAGAGTCTTTCAAAATTGGTCATGGATTAGACCCAGAAAAAGACTTTGGGCCGTTGATTTCTGATGCCCAAAGAAAAAGAGTAATGTCCTACATTCAAACCGGCATAGATGAAGGTGCGGAGTTGATAACTGGTGGCGAGATGGTTGGTGATAAAGGATTCTTTGTTAAACCAACAATTTTTACTCAAATTCATGGTGATATGAAGATTGCAAAGGAAGAGATATTTGGCCCTGTTTTATGTGCTCAATCGTTTGACAACAATGACTTGGAGGCCATTGCCCAACAAGCTAACGATACCTCATATGGACTGTCGGGAAGTGTTTGGACGCAGAATATTTCAGTTGCCCATAAGATGGCAATGTTAATTAATGCCGGACAAGTAAGCATCAATTGGCATGCAGCTGTGGATCCGGCCATACCTTTTGGCGGTAATAAACAATCAGGTTGGGGAAGAGAATTTGGTAAAGAAGGTTTAGAGCCTTACCTTAAAACCAAAGCCACATCCGTTATTTTTTAGACCTGATTGAAGTTACCAAGGAACCTCGTTGCCAAATCGATCGAGGAATTTACCGCTGTCAGATTCAGTCAGAGATTCAAACATTTTTTGTTGATCTGCAACGCTGTCAATAGGATCAATTTCTGCTTCTGCTCCGCCGAGATATGTTCGACACCAGCCTGGTGCAAGTGCAACAACAATAATATCTTTCCATTCGTTAGACATTCCCTTGGCAACAATATTCAATCCAGACTTACTGGCTCGGTAGGAGTATAAACCGCCAAAAGTATTTTGACTTACAGAACCTAAATCACTAGACATCATGATTAGGGTTTTCTTGTCACTGATTGAAATTTGTTTGTGAAAGGAAGTTGCTACTTTAAACGGTGCAAGTAAGTTTACTTCCAGAATGTCTCTCCATATCTGATAATTCATATTGTCTATTTTTTGATAGTCCATTGCCCCAGGCATTCCTTCAGGGCCTCCTGTTCCAGCGTTGTTGATGAAAATGTCAATTGCGGTGTTGCTATACTTTTGTGAGAGATCATCCACTTGGTTGTGGTTTGTAACTTCAAGTTCTTCAATGATGAAGTTTGCTCCATATTTGTCTTGAAGTTGCAATAAATCTATCGCTTTTTCTGGTTGTCTGGCGCAGGCAATTACTTTCCATTTCTTCTGGGCGTATTGAGCAACATGTTCGTAGCCTATTCCTCTGTTAGCACCTGTTACCATAACCGTTGGCATCACATTTCTACTCCGTTCGTGGCATAAAATGAAAACTCAACTATGTTTGAGTAAATATTACAGTAAAATTAATAAATATTATATATATCAAATAGATATAGAACTATATTAATGTGTATTATCGTAAATTACTATTTTATCACTATTAATATACACTGAATGAAAGTGATTTTATTCTTCTATTTCAATAAAGAAAGTTGGGAATCCACCGAATAAGTGCATTAGAATACTACCATCAAAAACTAATACAGTGTGGATACCTTGACATGGATACAGCTAAATTAATCGATTCTATTACCCAAATTTCTGTTGACTTTGGTTTGCGTGTTCTTTATGCAGTTTTGATCATTTTTGTTGGTAGATGGATAGTTAAACTGCTTTTAAAAATTATCAAAACAGCGCTTGAGAAAACTAGTATTGAAGAAACTGTAAGAATCTTTATTGCCAATCTTCTTAATACATTGTTGATGGTGATCATCTTTATTGCTGCCATCAATCAACTGGGTATCGAGACCACGTCAATTATCGCCATGCTTGGTGCTGCTGGTTTGGCAATAGGACTTTCTTTGCAAGGCTCTTTAGCCAATTTCGCTGCTGGCATTTTGGTTGTTACCTTTAAACCGTACAAAGTTGGAGATTATATCGAAGCTGGATCCGCTGCAGGCACAGTCTTAGATATCCAGATATTCTCTACAGTTCTCAAGACTGGAGATAACAAGATTGTGATTATCCCCAATGGAATCATCATGAAAGATAGTATTGTCAATTACTCCGGTCAGGCCACTCGCCGTGTGGACATTGTTGCCAGTTGTGGGTATGAGGATGACATAGACAAAGTAAAAGAAATATTATGGGATATACTCAATCAAGAGGACAGAATATTAGCGGAACCGGAACCTAAGATTGCCGTTTCTGAATTGGCAGATAACAGCATTAATTTCATTGTCAGGCCTTGGGTTAACTCATCCGATCGTTCGAATGTTAAATACTCAATTTTGGAACAGATTAAGAAAAGGTTTGATGAAGAAGGAATATCAATCCCTTACCCTCAAAGGGACGTCCACATCTACAATCACGATATCAAAAAATAGCTTATCTATTTTCTATCAATTATTCTGGCTAGGTCTCTAGCATCCATTTCTGGAATCTTGGTGTTGCAGGCGGTTCCAATCCGGTTTCTTCTTTGCATCGTTGTTTAAGTTCACTGATGCTGGTAAATCCCTTGTCAAAGAGTTTTATTTTGCCTCTGGCTTTTGCCATTCTTTTTCTCAGTTGTGTTGTGGCTGACTTATTAATCGAGCAATCTTTACGCAGTACCACTCCATAATTTTTCTTGGCTCCTTCTCTGGTAACAAGGCCAGCATCAACATCAAATGCAACTCTTTCTGCTTCTCTTGTGAATGGGTCTCCCCATCCTCCTCCTCCCCAAGTTACATGATAGAGAATGTCGCCATCCTCAACTTTGATACGATCACACTTTGATTGGAGTAATTCAGTTTCCCCATTGCTCCTTACCAATGTTTTTGTGCTTCGTGCACCTGGATGACCTCCAGTAACTCCCCAAGGATAGGTCAGCCAGCGGTCATCGTGTATAGAAACTTCTCCAGGCTCTAAAAATCTGAACGTTGTGCAAAGAGCATTACCTCCCCGATTATATCCTGCACCGCCACTATCAGGAACTGTGTAATACTCTTCAATAATAAGCGGGAAGTAACTTTCCAGAAATTCATTTGGTACATTTGTGAAGCTTGGCCAGAGTGAGTGGCCATCTGGGCCATCACCCGATGGTTTTCCTGGGACCCCACCAAAACCAATCATATAAAGTTGATACCACTCACCTTTTTTGTCGTACCCTGAATACATGAGGTGGGGACTGTCGGAAAATCCAGCAGCACAAAGAAAATCAGGAGCACCTTGACCCAGGAGGCCTCCCAAGACGTCAAATATTCTACCCAGAGCATGCGTCCTACAAGATAAGGCAGCTGGGAATACCGGTTTTAAAAGAGTGCCTTTTGGAATTCTTACATCCATCAAATCGTAAAATCCATCGTTAAACATAATTGCTGGATCAAAGACCATGATCATGTAGACACCACAGAACATTTTAAACATCTCTTCATTTAAAAAGAAATTAACAGAACTGGTGGATTGGGGGTCTGTACCTTCGAAGTCGAAGATTACTTTTTTGCCTTCTCTCCACATTGCACATTTAATTTTATATGGCCCCATACCAATACCGTCATCACAAATATAATCTTCGAAATATTGTTTTTCAGTGGGTACTGTATTCATTATCAGTTTGCCCATTGCGGTTTTATTTCTGTCCAACAGTTCTTCCAGAGCTGAATAATAAATATCATCACCAAATCTTTCGGCCATTTCCAAGACGCGTTTTTCTGCCATTCTTATTGCAGCAACAATGGCATTAAAATCACTTCTATTCCAATGTGGCAAACGGCAGTTGTGTAAAATTAATTCCAAGATGTCTGTCTGCAGCACATCATTTTTGTAAATCTTTATGGGTGGAACTCTAATTCCTTCTTCAAATATTTGACTGGCATCTGTTGGCAGACTACCAGGAACTTTACCACCCACATCCGTCATATGCCCAAACATAGCTGCATAACTGATGAGTCTACCGTCTTTAAAAATCGGTCGAAGTAACAACCAGTCGTTAACATGGCTGACCGCTCCATTGCATGTATATGGATCGGTAGTCAGGAACATATCCCCTTCTTCCATAGTTCCGTCGTAGGCTTCTTTAAATCCGTAGATAAAGCTTCCAAATTGTCCGACAACCATTTTTCCTTCTAGGTTAGCTATCATTGGGAATTCATCGCCTTGTTCTCGGATACCTGGAGACATAGCTGTCCTAAATAGAACTGCGTCCATTTCCCAGCGAGCCGAAAACATTGAATTTTCTATAACATCCAAGGTAATCGGATCAAGCTTTACTCGTTTAAAGGGTTTGTTGTTGGTTTGAATTATTGTTGTTGGCATGCGCTACTCCTGTTAAGCATCTGGTGTGATCAGAATATTACCAAATTTATCCACTCGGCCTGAGTGACCTGGTAAGACTACTGTGGTTGCATCCATTTCCAGGACAATGGCCGGTCCTTTAATGACATTTCCTTGTTTCAATTTTGATCGATCATAGAGTGAAGCAAACTTACTTGTGCCTTCCATGAAAACTTTAGTTTTAGAGATAAATGCTCTGGAGGGTTTGTCGTTGCCTCTGGGTACAGATGGAGCTTTCACACTAAGGGCTTTATCTCGGACTACTGATCGTAAATTCACCAGCTCTTTTTCCGCTGGCAGAGCAAATGTGAAGAGTTGTTCATGCATTTCATCAAATGTTGTGCCAATAGCGTTCAGCCCTTTGCTTCTGAGTTCGCTCAAATCGAAATCTACTGTGATCAATAAACCTTGTCCATGATATCGAATATCCACCTGATAAGTCGTGGTTCGGTTTTTCTGTGCAACGCCTTCTGCATCAAGTGTTTTTGAAGCTTTTTTTGCAAGATCGGTAAATATTTGCACCACTTCTTTCTTGCTGGTATCACTAAATCGTCTGATAAAAGACATGGAGGCCTCGTCTTGGATCGCTGTGGTCACGTCTCCATAGGCACACAATACTCCAGGCCCGGGCGGAATAATGACTGGCCATGAATTGGTGAGTTTCCCTAGTGCATTTGCGTGCAAGGGGCCTGCTCCACCAAAGCCAATTAAGGCAAAATCTCTCGGGTCGTATCCTTTCTCAACGGACACCAATCTTAAGGCTCCATACATGGTTTCATTTACTATGTCGTAGATTCCAGCTGCAGCAGCTTCAACAGAAAGGCCCAAAGAATCGCCAATTGTTTTAACTGCATCCTGTGCTAGATCTTTTCTAAGTTTCATATCACCGCCCAAACGAACATTAGGTGGCATATAGCCCAGAACTACGTTTGCATCGGTTACTGTTGGCTCGGTTCCACCTTTGCCGTATGCTGCAGGTCCGGGTTCTGCTCCGGCACTTTGTGGGCCAACCCTTAACGCGCCTGTAAGTTCAGGTACATGGGCAATAGAGCCGCCCCCGGCTCCTACAGTCCTGACATCCAATGATGAAGCACGCACTGTGACATCTCCAACGGTGGTTTCTCTGCTCTGTGCAGCTCTGCCATTTTTTACCAGGGAAACATCGGTGGAAGTTCCGCCCATATCAAATGTCAATAGATTTTCGTAACCTGCTTGTTGAGCAATCCAGATTGCACCTGATACGCCTCCAGCAGGTCCACTCATGAGTAAGTTGACTGGAGAATTTTCAGCAGCCTTGGCAGAAGCGAGTCCTCCATCGGATCTTAGAAGATGCAGTTTAGCGTCTTTCATTCGTCTTTTGAGTCCTTTTTGTAAGTGTTTAACATACTCGGAGACTTTTGGGCGAACGTAGGAATTAGCAACCGTGGTGATTGTTCTTTCATACTCCTGCATCTCAGGGGCAATATCTGAGGAGAGAGAGACGGGCACTCCAGGTAAAAGCTTTTTCTTGTTTATGATTTTTCTAATCTCTTTCTCATTGGTGTCGTTGGCAAAAGAATTGATTAATGAAACTGTCAGCGCTTCAATGCCTCTCTTATAAAGTGCTTTAAGGTCTTTTTCAAGTTTGCCTTTTTTTACTGTTTTTAAGATTTCTCCGGAAGCTGAAATTCTTTCATCCGCTTCGATGGTTAATGCCAGTGGTGCCAATGGATTGCTTTTATTGTATATGACCCAGCCGCCTAAACCACCAGGGACAAAGGAACGAGCAATTTGTAGAACCTGACGGTAACCTTTTGTTGTAACCAATCCTACTTTAGCACCGGTTCCTGTCAATATGGTATTGGTGGCAATGGTTGTTCCATGCATAACTGAGGTAATTTCATTAGGATCAATGCCTGCATTACCGCAGACTCTCTCAATTCCGTTAAAGACACCAATTGAGGCATCGTCTGGGGTACTTGGTACTTTTGCTGTATACAATTGCCCTGTTTTTTCGTCGACAAGAAGAAGGTCGGTAAAAGTACCTCCTACATCAACACCTAGTCGGTAGCTCATGTTTTCTCCTAATTTTAATACGTATGATGAGTCAAGCTGTCACTTCATCATTGATGAATATTGTAATACGCAGAACTTGCTCTGTGAATAGTGCAATAGCTTTTGTCAGAGAAATAATATTTTTATTGGAGGTTAATTTCAGCATTTTCTGGAAATATACCGGCTTTAGGCAGCATTGCCGGAACGCTTCTACCAAGTTGTGATTCTAGCCATTCTGTAGTTTTTATGACATCTCTGAGATTCACCCCTGTGATAACATCAGAACGGTCGAGCATGTACAAAAGGTCATCGGTTGGTATGTTGCCGGTTGCTTTAGGGGCAAATGGACATCCCCCTATTCCACCTGTCGAAGCATCAATAATCGAAACCCCTACTTCAACCGCAGCAGCAGCATTTGCCAAACCTATGTTTCTGGTATTGTGAAGATGCGTTCTCAGAGGGATGGTTGGATGGAGTTCCTTGATCATAGAAAACACATTTGTGATTTGTTTGGGAACAGCAACACCTACACTATCGGCCAAACCTAAAATATCCGGCTCTCCTTGCAAAACTTGTTCAGCGATCGCTACAATTTTTTCGGGATCGACTTCGCCTTCATAAGGGCACCCAAAAGAACAGGAAATAACGACGTTGGTTCTGATCCCTGCTGATTTTGCATCGGCGGCTATTCTCAACCAGTTATCAATTGATTCTTGAGTGGTAACACCTTGGTTTTTCTTATTGTAGGTATCGGTACTTACTATCACCATTCCCACTTCATCAATGCCACAGTCTCGAGCACGTTCAAAACCTCTCTGGTTCATGATAAGTCCAATATAGGTAACATCGTCTCTATCTGGCAGACTTTCAACTAGAGTTTCAGCGTCTGCCATTTGGGGCACTTTTTTTGGATGAACAAAGCTGGTTACCTCAATTTGTTTGATGCCTGCATTAATTATTTTAAGAATAAATTCTTTCTTAATTTCAGTCGGTAAAATTTCCGGCTCGCTTTGCAATCCATCTCTTGGGCCTACTTCCAGTATTGAAATTGAATTCACGATAAATGTTTCCTCAAAAGCTTGCTATATTCTGACCAGTGTAAACCAATACTATGATATTCTCTACGTTTTGAAACGCTAGTATTCTATGATGAATCTTGGAAAAATTGCAGCGGTTACGATTTCAACTTCAGACTTGAATAAGATGGTAGAAGTTTATCAAGAATTTCTCAGGTATCGGGTAACCAAATCAGGCCAAATTACCTCAAAAGAATCCTCTGCATGGGGAGCTGAAAATCTAACAAATGCAGATTATGTTGTTATGCAACCAGAGAAATCAGATGATTTCTCATTCAGATTTATCCATCAGCCTTATCAATCCAACTACATTGCATTTAAAAGTGTGGGTTGGAATGCTGCTGAACTCATTGTTGAGGACGTTGATGGACTTGCTGTCCAATTGGAAAACTCACCATTTAAAATCATTGGTTCACCAGCAGATCTTTCTTTTACAAAAGATATCAGAGCCATGCAAGTCATGGGTCCGGCCAATGAAATTCTTTACCTTACCCAGTTTAAAAATAAAGTCCCAGAATTTGATAGCCCAAAGCCGCGTTGTTCTGTGGATCAGACCTTCATTGTTGTCTTGGCAGGAAAGTCTTTGGATGAAATGCAGGGTTATTTTCACGCTAATTTTAAGTTGCCCAAAGCGACAGTTATAGAGTCAAGAATTCGATCAATATCAAGAGTTTTCAATTTTCCAGCAGATACCAAATACAAAGTTGCTGCTCTAGCGTTAAAAGATCAGTCCATGATTGAGCTCGATGAGCTGCCCAAAGAAGGAAACGATAGACTCTCTTTGGATGGTTATTTGCCGGCAGGCATTGCTATGGTTAGTTTTCTTTATTATGAATCATCAGAAAAATTCAAGAGCACTTACCCGTCAAAGCTACCTAACCATGAACTCAGACGGTGTTCGGTGAAGAGAGGAATAACCAATGAATTAATTGAATTAATGCATAGTTAAAGACATTATGTAGTAGAATTTATTTTAACTTAACATGAGGGGTTGTGAAATGACTAAGTCAATTCAATTTTCAGCGGTTGCAGTTGTGGTGATCTGTTTAAGTTCTTTCAGCTTCCAGAGTTATGCTCAGGATGCAGGTGGACTTGAAGAAATCGTTGTTACCGCACAAAAAAGATCTGAATCAATGCAAGATGTCCCTATCTCCATTCAAGTGTTTTCTGCGGATGAGATTGAGCGTCTGAATATTAGAAATACTATTGATTTGGTCAGACATGTACCAAATATGATTGGTATCAATAATGTAGGCCTGCCGCAGGCGGCATCTTATTTTTTAAGAGGGGTCGGGCAGGATGAATCAATATCTTCATTGGATCCAGCCGTTGGCACGTTTGTTGATGGGGTGTATATCTCTAGGCAGATTGCTAATAATGCGAGGCTTTACGATGTTGACAGTGTTGAAGTTCTGCGTGGACCGCAAGGAACCTTGTACGGGCGTAACACCAGTGGTGGAGCAATTCGAATCATTACTCAAAAACCACACGATCACAACGAAGGCTTTATTGATCTTGCTTACGGTGCTTACGACACTAAAGAGGTCACTGGGAAAGCAAATCTTGTGATTAGTGACAACATTTTCTTAAAAGTGACGGCATTTTACTTGGATCAGAGCGATGGATTCCTGCAGAATGTGACTCTCAATAGAGATCAATGGACCCAGGAAGCAACGGGTGCAAGAGTCCAGGTTTTGTACTCTCCGTCAGACCAATTTGAAGCATTGTTTACCTATGAGCACAGCGATGACGATACCGGTGGGATTGTCGGTGCCAATGCTCTGAGTGCATGTTGTAGCGATGATGTTTACAAAGTGGAGAGTGGCCTTGTAAACACTTGGGCTGGTACTAATTTAGACGCATACAGCCTGAGGGCAACTTGGGATTTGGATAACATGCAAGTTGACTTAATCGTCGCCCGTCGTGACTTAAATCACAATTTTATGAACGACTACTCAGATCAAGTAATTCCTGCCTACATCATTCCCAATGACAGCTATCATGTGCAAGAAAGTGTTGAGCTGAATTTCAGTGGTGAGCGTAACGAGTCAATTCTAGGTCTTTACATTGCCGGTCTTCGCTGGGCAGCTGGAGCCTCCTATTACGATGATGATAATGACGTTACCTTTGGCGATGGTTTGTGTCTCTTTGGCTGTGCGGTAGAAGCAACTTTTTGGCGAGACATGACCAATGTGACTAAAACAAGAGCTGTTTATGCAGACGTTGCCTTTGACATCAACGACCAATGGACGTTGACCGTCGGCGGAAGACACACGGACGACTCTAGGGTAATGACCGTTGAACAGTATCTTGATGTCAACCCATTAAAAATTCGAGATCGAAATCAAGGCAACTTTTTGGACAGAAGTGGGTATATTCAAATTCCGGGTGTGACTTTTGGAACGGCAGACGTTGTAGCTCTGGGTACCCCAGACCGCTTTGACATTAGTGAATTCACTAGTCGAGTGGTTATTGAATACAACCCAACGGATTCCATCATGGTTTATGCAAGCGTGGCTGACAGTTTCAAAGGCGGTGGCTGGGCAGCCCGGGTAACAAGTGCCGCTGGTTTCAAAGGTCTGACTCCTGAATTTGTTGATAGTAGAGAGTTTGGCATGAAGAGCCAATGGCTTAACGACACCCTAAGATTCAACATCACCTACTTTGATTCTGATTACAAAGATCTTCAAGTAACAGCACTTGATCAGGAAACTGGAGCGTTTGTGTACTCAAACAAAGCAGATGCCTCGGTTGATGGGATTGAAGTAGAGTTTGTTTATGCTCCACGGGATAACTTAACTGTATTTGCAAATCTGGGAACTCTGAATGGAAATTATACCGATGTCAGACCAGGTGCAGAAGGCTTGATGACAAAAGAGTTGAAAAGGACTCCGGATCTGAGTTATCGGTTGGGTGTCTTGTACGACCAAGATGTTGCTAATGGTGAAGTGAATCTCTCCGTAGTGTTAAACCATGAGGACGAGTATTTCACCAATCAGAACAATACCTTCTACGGTACGAGACCTAGTGCAGATACATGGGATCTGAATGTAACCTACAGACCCAGTGATGCAAGTTGGCGGCTTACCGCTGGTTGCACCAATTGTGCTGATGAGAAACGATGGAATTCAACACTTGATTTTGGAACACTGGGGTTTGCAACGCAATTCCAGGATTTACCAAGATTGTGGAGAGTTTCTTTCCGTTACGATTACTAAATACATAGTATTTAATAATTGCTAGAATGATTGGCCGGTACTTGTTGCCGGCCAATTTTTTTTAAACTAATAAATCAGTGCTTGTTTGTGGACATTAATTTAATCAGTCTGGTTCTTTTGACGCTGCTTTCTGGTTGCATTGCAGGAATCCTGGCTGGACTGTTAGGCGTTGGCGGGGGCATTGTGATTGTTCCCCTACTCTACTACGTTCTAAACTATTTAAATTACGATCAGTCGATTATTATGCATGTTGCGGTGGGCAGCTCTTTGTTAATTATTGTACCTACCAGTATTCGCTCAGCAATCCAGCATAAACATCGAGGTTCTTTTGATCAGAATGTATTTACAAAATGGACCATCCCTTTATTATCGGGAACAATCGTCGGAGCCGTTCTTGCAGGTTATGTCACCTTTGAAGTATTGACGGGTATCTTTGCATCCATTGCTGCATTGGTTTCGATAGAAATGTTTCTGAATAGGCAAGCAAAAAGATCTAAGGCAGTACCTTCTAAAACTTTATTTCAAATAGCTCCAATTTTTATCGGCCTGATCTCAGTGATGATGGGAATTGGGGGAGGCAGCTTGAGTGTACCCGTTATGAATTACTCAGGGATAGAGATGAGAAAGGCAGTTGGAACATCGGCAGCTTTTGGAACAATTATTGCGATACCCGGTTCCATAGGTTTCATTATTTGGGGGTTGGGGCAGCCACTTTTGCCTCCTTTTTCGTTTGGCTATGTTAACTTGATCGCAGTTAGTCTTATCGTTCCAGCCACATTACTCACCGTACCTATTGGTGTTAATTTTGCACACCGTGTTTCTCATAATAAATTGAGAAAATTATTTGCCTTATTTTTAGGTATCACAGCAATTAAAATGTTCACTGACGTGATTTAGTGTTGCTGTATTAAAAAGAGATGGCTTGGGATTCTCTGTTTTTTAATTGTTCTTCAATGTCTCTCATCTGATCCTGCAGTTGGGTGACACGTGCAACTTCTTTTACAAGAAATTTTTGCCAGTTGTTAACGGTTCTCAAAGATCCGGGCAAAACACATGAAAGTATCTTGTCTTCAATTTCTTTTCCTTTTTTTAGATCTTGTTCTTGTTTTTCAAGAGTTTCAACAAAGTCTGCCTTGGTCATCTCCTCGTTCGCTGCACAGTCATCCAGAGCCAGTTCTTTTCTCCTTTCAGCATCAATTTCAGCAAAACCAAAGGATTCTTTTGAATCTTCATAGGAGGCCATTTCAAATTGACACATGCCCAATGTGATGTATGATTCGTCGTCTCTTTTCAGATCCCCTTTACCGATTGCTGTTGTTGCAGAGTTAACACAATCTTCAAAGTTGGCGATATTAGCCAACGAGCGAGCTAAACGTATGTCCAATTCTCCATCGTCTGATAATTTTGCTGCTTCCCGCAAAGCTTCGATAGCCATTTGATCATTTTGAGCCAGAAACCAAGCCTGAGACAACAACCGCCAATTCTTAACCTCGAGATCCACTTGTCCAGCATCTATGCCCTTTTGTAAGACGACTGCTGCCTTGTAAGGAACTTCCATTGAAAGATAGAGTTGTGCCATTTGCACCAGTTCACTGCTTCTCTGTAGAAAGCCCTCTTCATAGGCAGTCCGATAGCTTGATATTTGTTTGTCATCAAATTTTAGTTGACCGTAAACTGCAGACAATTGAGTCCAATATTCTTTTTTGGGCCATTCAATCAACAAACGCTCAAGGATAACACGCACGTTCACCATGTCATCAAGTTCAAAGTATGCTGCTCTCAGTAATAGCCACCAATTTTGTTTTGTCGGGCCAACAGCAAGATTCGCGACAGATCTGTCTAAATCAACAATCGACTCTTCTATTTCTTTTTTTAGGTCAACATCTCGTTCTCTTAATTTAGACATATCTTGATTAAGTTTTGCTTTGATAAATCGCACGAGTTGTGGGTAGCTGATTTCTGTTGCCCCGCTTGTATCGTATTTAAGTCTGTTTTCATCAGCGACTGATTTTATATTGTTCTGCAACGACTGGATCCTGAAAGGGTTCCTTTCTTCAGCCAAATTGATGGCTGCCCTGATCACAGGAATCATTTCAGCGTATTTTTTAAGTTGATAAAGGGCTGAACCTTTTAAAATATAGAGATCAGGTCTTGGACTTTCTGCATTGGCCAGCAAGTCATCAACCGCTCTAACGGCTTTGTCCCATTCTTCCAGTTGAAACCACAATTGAGCGATTGTGTATCTAGCAGAAGAAAGCAGTCCTTCCGGCACCGCTTCTTCTCGAAGGACTTTATTGTAGTAGTTGATCGCAGCTCTGTAGTCTTCTTTTAGATAAGCAACGTAAGCTAAAAAATAGTTGACTTGTGCTCGCTCGTAGTCCGTCAGTCTTCTCAATACCAGGATTTCATTTAATATTTCGACTCCTTCTTCCAATTGTTCTGCCTCTATTGCTTCCTGGGCAACTTGGAGTTTTTTGGCAACTTTTTCAGTCATGGCCCCTGTTTTTTTAGTTTTTCGCTTGCTTCTAGGGGTGTCTTCATACTCTTCTTGGGCTTGTGCAGTTGAAAAGCCAATAAATCCCTGTTGGTTGAATCCAAAAGTAGTGATTATAAAAACTAAAACCAATACACTTATTCGAGTGTCCATTTTACCGATTCTCTAATTCGAAAGTGATTTTATGCATAACACCAGGAACATCAATGGGCTGTCCGTTGATTACCCTTGGTTTGTATTTGAACTTTGCTGCGGCTTTGACCGAAGCGTTGGCAAACAGGCTGCTGGTGCATTCAACAACTTTAGCACCCTTGGTGGTTCCATTTCTGGTAACCGTATATTCCACAATGCAATGTCCTTCAATGCCTCTGGTTAAAGCCCGATTGGGATAAATCGGTGCGACTTTGACAATGGGCAAATACTCGCCTTCTGCAGCGTTAAAACCACCTATACCCCCTACACTCACACCAACCCCGGTATCAACAGCTCCAATGCCGACTGTTTGCACCGATGCATCGATTTCATCAAACTGAGGTGGGCTATCGGGAGGGGGTTGTTCTGGTTCTGGTGGTTTTTTAGGCTTTAAAGTTTTGGTCTCCAAGGATTCATCTTTTTCTATGCGAACAAAATCAACAAAGCGTCCTTCGTATTTTGAGGTAATTGCACCTTTACCGGTAGCGATGAGTATTTGCATGAGCCAAAGAATTGCAAACGTCGTAAAGACAGCTGCGAGAGCAGCTAATGCAAGTCTTATTTTTGGATCTTCTGCGTGTTGAAAGGGTTCGGGCATGTTTATAAGTTAGTCTACTTCTGCCGCTATGGAGACGTTGAAAACACCAGCTTGGCGTGCTGAATCCATAACTAGCACCAAGGTTTCGGTAAATGCTTTTTTATCAGCCTGAATAATGACTGATCCCTCTGGATTCTCTGCGTGCATGCGTTCGATATTGGCTCGAACCGCCCTGGGATCAATGCGTCTTCCGCTAATCCAAATTTCATTGCTTGCTCCTATTGCAACTAGAATGTTTGCACTCTCCTTTTTGACAGCAGTGGGGGCATCTGGTCGGTTGACATCTAAACCAGACTCTTTGACAAATGAAGCCGTGACAATAAAGAAAATCAACATGATGAAGACAACATCAAGCATCGGTGTTAAATTGATCTCAGCCTCTTCTTCTTCTACGTATTGGAATAAATTTTTTCTCATTTTTTATTGTCTCCACAGGTTATTCTAATCACCGGTCGTTAAATTGTCTTCAAGATCTTCAACTTCTCTGCTTACTTTCTGGTTTAATACGGTTACCAAAAAAACCCCAGATAACGCTCCTACCATTCCAGCCATGGTAGGGATGGTAGCTTTGGAGACACCGGAAGCCATGGATCGGGCATTTCCTGATCCTGATATTGCCATAACATCAAACACTTCAATCATGCCCGTAACCGTTCCCATCAATCCCAGCAATGGGCAAATAGCAACCATTGTCTTTATGATGAGAAGGTATTGATTGGCAGACATGCTAAATTGAGAAATCAGCTTTTCCCGTATCGCATCTGATTCCCACGATCTTTTTTGTTCTCTATCCGCCCAAGTGGCTTGAATGCTAGATTTAAGAGATTTCAATCCCGTTCGAAAATACGCAAGGCGCTCCAGAATTAACATCCACATGACGAAAATCACAATTGCAATGATGTTCAGGACCGGCCCTCCCAGTTCAAGGAAGTCACGAACTGATAATATAATGTCTTGAATCATCTCAAGCTTCTATTGAGCCATCCTCTGTTACAAAGAACGGCCGGCTTCTTTTTCTGAGTGTTCTGCAATAATGCCGGCACCTTGTTCTTGTATGATTTGAGTAATTCTTTTGCTTCTGCCGCTAACGACGGTATACAAAAGTGTAGTTGGGATAGCTACTGTTAGCCCCAGAACAGTTGTCACCAGAGCTTGTGAAATACCTCCAGCCATTAGTTTTGGATCACCGGTTCCGTACAGGGTAATCGCCTGAAATGTTTTAATCATTCCTGTTACTGTTCCGAGAAGTCCCATCAGTGGCGCCACAACAGATATAACTTTGATTAGCAGAAGTCCTTTATTGAGATCCGGTGCCTCTTTAAAGACAGCTTCTGCCATTTTTAGTTCAAGGGTTTCGGTATCAACGGTTTTATTCTTCTCATACACACTCAGGACCCGGCCGAGAGGATTGTCTTCACTAATCACATCACTTTCAAGTTGAGCAGTAACTTTTCTGTCTGCAATAACCAGTTTGATTAGTCGTTCAAATGAAAGGCCAACACCAAATATGCCGAGTGCGATGACCAGATAACCTACTATTCCACCTTGTTGAATGCGTTCAATCAAATTGGGTCGTGCTACCAGTGAGCTCAAGACCCCACCCAATGTTGGATCTAAACCAAAAACAACTTTCCCTCCGGTTGAATTAAAGAGTTCAGATGTACTGTTGGTGTATCTTCTGCCTTCGGGTTGTCTTGGAATTTCAGAGACGTTACCCGTTGTTGGTTCATAGTTTAGGTATTTGCCATCTGTAACAATATTAAAAGCACCCACCCGAACAACTGTAGTTTGACTTTTGCTGCCTTGTGTATCAATAACATCGGTGGTGAATTTAACAACCTTACCTGTTTCAGTCATCTCTCTTTGTAGTTCGAACCATAATTTTTCAATTTCTCCAATAGAAGGTAGTTTCGAGCTGCTGCCGAGTTTCTTTGCTAGATTTTCAAGAAAAATGCCACGATTTGGAAACTGGACATTGGTTAAGGAATCATTGAAGCGACTCCTGGCATCTCCTGCAACCTGTTGCATTACCCCAAACAATTCTTTCAACGCCCCCAGACGCTCGTTCAGGGTTTCAGTCAACGCGTTGAGTTCTTTTTCATTTTCTTCGAAAATATTTTCAAGTTTTGCACTTCGCTCCTCTTCTTTTACTTTAGTTGCAGTAGATTCACTAAGTAAAACTTCCTGTTGACCTCGTTTTTGCCGAAATTCATTCTCTCTTTTCTGGTTTTCCGAGGCGTCTTGTGCTCTGCCCTGTGCGACATTTTCAAGTAATTCGTCCAAGGTGCTCGCTTGCTGGGCAGCAATTGGAAGTGATACAACAACCAATAATCCTATAAATATTCTAAAGGTTTTCATTATGCAGCCTCCGGTGAATCAACTGGTAGTATCACTAAATCAGGTGGAACCTGCTTCTTAGCTATGCTTAAGCCTAATTTTATTTGATTGCGCTGACTGCTTGCATCATCCCAGGATTGAGTGTCTTGATTCCATACACCGGAAATTTTTCCATCGACTGATTGGTACATCAATGCAATTCTTCCTATCCTTAAGAAATCTAACTCCAAAATTGCACCGTCAAGGTCCAAAGTGTCTTTGTAGGTTTCTATGGTACGACCGTAATCATTTTCTATTTGGTAAGCTTCTGTCACTTTTCTAAATTTCTCAGCAACGGTCACATCTTGTCTTGACATGAGTTCTTTTAGGGCCTCTACTCGGTCGGTTCTTTCTTGATTCAAAAATGGCACATCGAGTGCAATAAATTGTTCCAGCGAGTCAATCATCCGTGTCATGACCGGTACAATTTGCCTGTTGACAATTGCAACGTTGGCAATGGATTGTTCCAAATCAACTTTCACCCTTTCCTGGTTTTCAACTTGCAGTTCCAATAACTTGTTGTAGATTCTTAGGCCATCAATTTCTTTAAGATTGGCTCTGAACTGGTCCTCCATGGTTCGCGTTTGTGTTACTACTTTATCGACTCTCACCTGCGATTCTTGAGCTTTAAGCGTTCTTTCCGTTTGCGTTTCCAGAATTTGACTTAAAACTTGTGCTGGGAGAATCATTGGTATGCTGATTAGCATGAGACTAACACACACAATGGTGGTTGCACCTTGGAATATTCTCATAGAAATTTCCTCTTGTGAATTAAAAGATTGGTTGGGCCTTAACCCCTAAAAAAAATCTGTAATATTATATTGAAAAGATACGCCAAACACAAAATCAAATTCAGTTATTTTTTATTGGTATGATCATTATTGCCTGTATGGGGACTACGACAAACTCTTTTATATCTATATTATTTCCGTGTATTTATTTGACTGAGTTTATAATAATAGTTGACAAAATTCTTTGGATCTATGACCATTTCGTACATGAAAACTAAATTTAGAAGGCAGGAGGATCGAATTATTTCCTTGAATGTTATTCTAGGAGCACTACTGCTTCTGGATTTATATGATAATGGGGCTGAAAATTAAATTTCCTAAAGCACAAAAATAATTCAAGCCCCGCCGAATAGCGGGGTTTTTTTTAGTAACAACAGAACAAATAATTTATGAGGTACCAGCAATGCAAATATTTTCTGAACGTGATGTGAATGAAGCTCAACTGCAGTCAAAGAAAATAACCATTTTAGGTTATGGCAGTCAAGGCCGAGCTCATGCCATGAATTTAAAAGACAGTGGTTTAAATGTAGTAGTTGGACTTAGACGTACTGGATCTAGCTGGGAAAAGGCCAATGCAGATGGTTTAACGGTTTTAGAGACCCATGAAGCTGTGATCGATTCCGATTTAATATCCTTTTTAGTACCCGATATGGCTCAACCGAAATTGTATGCTGTATTGGAATCAAAGATTAAGAATTCAGCTACCATTCTTTTTGCACACGGTTTCAATATCCATTACCAACAAATTAAACCGCGTGATGACTTGGATGTAATTTTAATTGCTCCAAAATCTCCAGGTGATTTAGTGAGAAGACAATACACCCAGGGCAAAGGTGTCCCTTGTTTGATGGCAATCCACAAGGACCATTCCGGCCAGGCCCAAGCCAATGCACTGGCCTATGCACACGGCATAGGTGGTTCAAGAGCTGGAATTTTAACCACCACGTTTGCTGAGGAAACCGAAACAGATTTATTTGGAGAACAAGCGGTTTTGTGCGGTGGGGTGACCGAATTGATCGTCGCTGGATTTGATACGCTGGTCGATGCAGGCTATCAACCAGAAGTTGCTTATTTCGAGTGTTTACATGAATTGAAGTTGATTGTTGATCTGCTCTATGAAGGTGGGATTGAGAAAATGCATAAATTTATCAGCGAAACTGCAATTTATGGAGATTTATCCAGAGGCCCTAGAATTATCAACTCAGAGACAAGGGATACAATGAAGACCATTCTTGCTGAAATACAAAATACAACATTTGCTGAAGAATGGATCGAAGAAAATAAATCCGGCAAAGAAAACTACAATCGAATGATGAATGATGATCTTAATCATCCGATTGAAAAAGTTGGCAAAGAACTAAGAGAAAGAATGTCTTGGTTAAAAAATTGAACTAGCAAATAGAAAATTATGCAACGCGAATCAAACAGTAAAGTTTTTATATTTGATACTACCCTTAGGGATGGTGAGCAAGCACCAGGCTGTAGCATGTCATTGAGAGAAAAACTCAAGATTGCACATGCATTGAATGAGCTAAATGTCGATGTTATTGAAGCAGGATTTGCAGCTGCTTCTCCTGGAGATTTTGAGTCCTTAAAAACTATTGCATCAGAAATTGATGGAGCAACAATTTGTAGCTTGGCCCGCTGTAATCCACAAGATATCGAGGCGGCGGCGCAAGCAATAGATGCCAACCCCAATAAAAGAATTCATGTATTCGTTGCCACAAGTGATATTCATTTGGAACACAAGTTGGATATGACACAAGATGCGGTCGTAAAAGCAGCTTTTGAAGGTGTAAAGTTGGCAAAAACATTTTGCGACAATGTAGAGTTTTCTCCTGAAGATGCATCCAGGACAGATCGTAATTTCTTGGTCGAAGTAGTCAATGCAACAATTGCAGCAGGAGCGACAACTATTAATATTCCAGATACTGTTGGGTATTCGATTCCTTTTGAATATGGAAACCTATTTAAATACTTAATTGAAAATTGCGAGGGTAGTGAAAATGTTATTTTTAGTGCCCATTGTCACGATGATTTAGGACTGTCCGTAGCCAATAGTCTAGCTGCATTAGAATCTGGAGCCCGACAAGTAGAATGCACCATCAATGGTATTGGAGAACGAGCTGGGAATACTTCCTTAGAAGAGATTTGTATGGCGATTAAAACCAGGAAAGAATATTTTGATTTTCACACACAAATTGAAACCAAAAAACTCTATCCTACCAGCAGATTGGTTTCATCAATTACGGGCATGCATATCCCAAGAAATAAAGCTGTGGTTGGTGAAAATGCATTTTCACACGAAGCCGGCATACATCAACATGGGATGCTTCAACATGCTTCTACTTATGAAATCATGAAACCTGAAGATGTTGGGATAGCAAAGTCAAATTTGGTTTTGGGTAAACATAGTGGTAGACATGCCTTCTTAGATAGAGTTACTGAATTAGGATTTAGTCTAAACACTGAAGAGCTCAATGCAGCTTTTGTTGAATTCAAAAAGTTGGCGGATCGGAAAAAAGAGATTTTTGATTCGGATATTGAAGCCATCGTCATCAATTCTGAGTCCGGTATAACTGGCCCTTGGGAGTTAGTAGATTTAGAGATTTCTTCCGGAAAAAGTTGGGGAGCATCTGCAGACATAAAATTAACACATAATGATGGTAGGATATTAGAAAACTCATCAAATGGTATTGGTCCGATTGAATCAGTTTTTAAAGCTTTGGAAGATTTAACCGGCTACAGTTTGGAACTTACTAATTTTGAAATACATAGTGTAAGTGTTGGCGAAGATGCACAAGGAGAAGTAACAGTGACAGTTCGTTATGATGGTCAAGACTACCGGGGTCACGGAATTAGTACAGATATTATCGAATCTGGTGCTCTAGCCTATTTGGAAGTCATCAATCGCATCGACAGAAAAAACAATAAGTAGAGTTAGGTAATTTCCATGCCATTAAAACAAACTAAAAATATATGGTTTAACGATAAGCTTGTACCTTGGGAAGATGCAACTATCCACGTTTTAACCTATGCCTTGCATTATGGATCAGCTGTTTTTGAAGGCATCAGGGCATACAAAACAGATGATGGCTGTAAGATATTTAGACTCGATGAACATATTAAAAGACTTATAAATTCCGCAAAAATTTATCGAATGAATGTCCCCTACTCGCATCAAGAACTTAAAAATGCATGCCAAATAATTGTCAGCTCAAATGACTTGAATGAAGGAGCCTATATTAGGCCAATAGCCTTTAGAGGTTATGATGACCTAGGTCTCCATGCACATGATAATGATGCTATTGACGTTGTTGTTGCAGCCTGGGAATGGGGACCTTATTTAGGTAATGCCTCTCTTAATGATGGTGTTGATGCATGCGTTTCATCGTGGAATAAAATTAATCCAAATACAGTTCCTTTTATGGCAAAAGCATCGGGTAATTATCTTTCAGGAACTCTTGTTGCTATGGAGGCTAGACAAAACGGTTACGATGAGGGGATACTTCTGGACTCCAAAGGAATGGTAAGCGAAGGTGCAGGAGAAAATATTTTTATGGTTAAAGATGGCAAACTTTATACCCCTCCTCTTAGTTCTTCAGTTTTAGATGGGATAACCAGAGATGCTGTAATAAAAATAGCAGGATCCTTGAAACTTGGCGTGATTGAAACAGAGATTCCAAGAGAACAGCTATACATCGCTGATGAATTATTTTTCACTGGCACCGCTGTAGAAATTACACCCATTAAGAGTGTGGATAAAATAACAATAGGAACGGGAACAAAAGGACCAGTGACTACTCAAATTCAAAAAGTTTTTTTTGGTTTATTTGATGGATCTACCGAAGATTCATGGGGATGGTTAGAGCCCGTTGAATAAAAATGCAAACAGCCCCAAAAACATTATTTGACAAGATCTGGGAACAACATGTTGTTGTCCCTGAAACCGAAGATACACCAGCAATTTTATATATTGATCTTCATCTGATCCATGAAGTAACCACGCCGCAAGCATTTTCTTTATTAAGAGAGAATAACCTTAAGGTAAGAGCACCGCAAAAGGTTTTGGCGACCATGGACCATTCAACTCCTACAGTCCCTATAGGGTCGTTAAAAGATCTTGATATTGTTTCTGAAAAGGGTCCTGCCCAACAAATCCGGGACATGATGCAGAATTGTGAAGATTTTGGCATTGAACTGTATGGTTTTGATAGTAAGCGTAGAGGCATTGTTCACATAATTGGACCTGAGTTGGGAGCCACTCAACCAGGTAAAACAATTGTTTGTGGTGATAGCCATACTAGTACACACGGTGCATTTGGAGCATTGGCTTTTGGTATTGGGACCACAGAAGTTGCGCATGTACTAGCAACCCAGTGTTTACTGCAAAGGAAACCTAAAACACTCGCTGTTAATTTAAATGGGAGACTTGATAAAGGAGTATCTGCAAAGGATATTATTCTGAAAATAATCGGTCAGATAGGAGTCGATGGAGGCACAGGCCATGCAATTGAGTACAGAGGAGACACAGTTGCATATTTAACTTTGGAGCAACGGATGACTATTTGTAATATGAGCATTGAAGCTGGGGCACGAGCGGGATTATTTGCCCCTGACCAAGCCACAATCGAATATCTGCACGGCAGGCCAATGAGCCCAAAGGGAGTGGAATGGGATCGGGCTCTGAGAGTATGGAAGGAGTTGAAAACTGACGCTGCAGCTTTGTTCAATCAAGAAGTGGATATTGATGTTGCAGCGCTTACTCCAATGATTACTTTTGGCACAAACCCTGGAATGGTTATGCCTATAGAATCAATAATTCCTGATCATAAAGGAAACCAAAGCTTCAAAAAAGCTCTAGATTATATGAAATTTGAATCAGGCAAGCCTTTGCTCAATCACCCAATTGATGTTGTCTTTATAGGTAGCTGTACCAATTCAAGGTTATCAGACTTGCGCGATGCAGCGAAAATCCTAAAAGGAAGAAAAGTTGCAGAGAATATAAGAGTTATGATTGTACCGGGCTCTCAATCAGTTAAAACTGAGGCGGAAGCAGAGGGTCTTGACAAAATTTTTAAGGAAGCTGGAGCCGAATGGCGAGAATCTGGGTGCTCAATGTGTATAGGAATGAATGGAGATACTGTGGGTTCAGGAAAATTAGCCGTGAGTACAAGTAATAGGAACTTTGAGGGTAGACAGGGTTCTGGTTCAAGAACCATTTTAGCAAGTCCAAAAACAGCAGCAGCATCTGCTATAACTGGATCAGTTCAGGACCCAAGGAAATTTGAAAACTAGAATTGTGTAATGAAAGAGATTATAAAATTCTCTGCTAAAACGGTTAATCTGCCTAATGAGGATATTGACACTGACCAGATTATACCCGCAAGATTTTTGACCCGGCAGACAATGGTGGGAATTGGCGAATGCCTTTTTGCTGACTGGCGATTCAATAAATCGGGAGAACCAAATCAAGATTTCATATTGAATCAGCCTGTGGCTTCTGATGCAGAGATCTTGGTTGCTGGAAATAATTTTGGTTGTGGATCCTCGAGAGAACATGCTCCTTGGTCATTGGTGGATTATGGGTTCAGAGCTATTGTTAGTACATCATTTGCAGATATTTTTAAGAATAATTCATTGAAAAATGGGTTAATACCCATTGTTGTTGATTCTGAAATACATCAGTGGTTATTTAAACATCCAGGCACAAAATTGATTGTTGATTTAAAGAATACCGAAATAACCTTGGAAAATGGTAATTCAGTTTCTTTCCCAATTGAACCATTTGCAAGGTATTGTCTTATGAATGGCGTCGATCAACTGGACTATATACTAAATCATGATTCAGAGATTTCTGCGTACGAAAATAAACAACAATGAAAGCAGACATCACAATTATGTCTGGAGATGGAGTAGGCCCAGAAATTACTCGAGAGGCCGTTAAAGCCCTTCAAGCCATTGGGTCTGTCTTTGATCATGATTTTTCACTAAACGAGGTTTTATTTGGTGGTATAGCAATTGATGAGACTGGAACGCCCTACCCTGAAAAAACACAACAGGCATGTAAAAACTCAGATGCAGTCCTACTTGGTGCTGTCGGTGGACCCAAGTGGAGCGATCCCAATATGAAAATCAGGCCGGAAAATGAAGGCCTGTTGGCAATGAGGGCTGATTTAGGGATTTATGCAAACATCAGACCAATTAAGACTTACCCAGAATTGATTGATAATTCGCCAATTAAAAATCGTTACCTGGAAAATATAGATATGGTTTTCGTCAGAGAACTTACTGGTGGGATTTATTTTGGCGAAAAGAAAAAAACAGATACATATGCCAGTGATATTTGTGAATACTCAAAGGTAGAAATAGAAAGAATAACAAGGGTGGCTGCAAATATAGCTCAAGGCAGAAGAAAAAAAATCACATCTGTTGATAAAGCAAACGTTATGGCTACCTCTCAACTCTGGCGAAGTACAACGACTGAATTAATAGCGAAGGAATACAGTGAACTTGAACTTGAACATATTTTTATTGATGCAGCAACAATGCATTTGTTGTCCAGACCAGCTGATTTCGACGTTATATTAACAGACAATCTATTTGGCGATATTCTGACCGATGAAGCAGCCATGTTAACCGGCTCCATAGGTATGTTGCCTTCTGCTTGTTTGGGTGAAGACAGTTTTGGTGTTTATGAGCCTATCCACGGATCAGCTCCTGATATTGCAAATCAAGGCATCGCCAATCCTTGTGGTGCAATATTATCCGCAGCGATGTTATTGCAATACTCGTTTAATTTGGAAGAAGAAGCACAAGTAATAGAACAATCCGTTGCTGGAGTTATTGAGGAAGGTATATTGACCAAAGATTTAACTGACAGTGGCTATGTTTCTACTGAGGAAATGGGAACAGCAGTTTCGAAAAAGATACTTCAAACTTAGAGGAAACAAATCAAACAACTCTATGTTGAATTAGAGTTGCTTGATAAACGATATAAAGATTATTCCGCAGAGTAGATTTGTTCGCACAATTCATAAGTATCACTAACCACTTTGTCAACTAATGCTCTTGATTTTTCCCATATAGGTCCCCAAGAAGCACCTGCAAAGTATTCGTCAGCAATTTGACCTGATTCTCTAGCGGTAGGCGATATTGCGCGCACCATAAGTGTTTGGGATTCATGAATACCTCCACCAAAAGGACCAAATACGCCCATATTGAAGCTTTCATGTCCGCTGTTGATAATCGCAGTTTCCAGCTCCCTTAATGCTTCAACGTAGGCATTAAGATTTTCCGGTGAAACTTTTACTCTAAGGACTCTTTCCCAACCTGGATCTAATCTAAATGATTTTAAACCTTTCCAAGAAACCCCATATTTTACAGTCCTCAGTCTAGCTAGAGCTGAAGGTGCGTCATTTGGATCGTAGAGTGTATTTGCATGCATAGCGGATGCTAAGTCTGGATAAGCACTCCAAACAAGCATCTGACCTTCATAGTCATTTCCTGACCGAGTTATACAAACCCCTGCTGCCATGGCACCTACTGCTTTGAAAAGTTCTGGGTTAGCTCTCAAGTAATCAACGTATTTAGCTGTATCATCAGCTTGCACCATAATTGTATTAAAAGCTCCCTCACCAGGACCAGCTATTGTATGATGATCAGCCTTGAGATAGAGCGGCGTAAGTAGTAAACACGCTAAAAGAATAATTTTTTTCATAATTCCTCCTAAGAATAATGTCCCTTAAATATATAGAGTCATTTGTTACAAAACAATAATCATATTTAGACCAGCCTCTTTTTGGAGTAGTTTCAAAAGAATAAGAAAATAGAGATAATAACCAGATGGTTATCTTGTCTCCAGATGAAATTTTAGATTTTAATAAACTTGGATTTATAGTTTTAAGACAATATTACAGTGGCAATGAGATCCTAAAAATTCTTGATGAAGTAAATCGACTGGAATCATTAATGCCAGAGAAAGGAGGTACGATGAAATACTATGACACTCCTTTTGGGCAAGATTCTAGTAATCAGTCAATGATATTAATTCGGCTTGAAAAATTTATTGAAACAAGTCCTTATTTAGAGTCAATAGTAAACAACCCATCTGTTCATTCGTTATTGAAGCAGTTGCTTGGTGAATCAGCAGTTTTATTGAAAGAAAAAATAAACTTCAAACCACCAGGAGCACCTCCAGATTTATTACATCAAGATTCTCAGGCTGGATGGGATGACTATGGAAGTGAATTTGTTTCAGTCTTAATTGCTGTTGAGGACAGCAATAGAAGTAACGCATGCGTTGAGTTTGATAATTCCGGATATTATATAAACGGACTTGCCGGACCGCTTTGGGAGCCACTAACAGCAAAAGACATTCCCAATGTTGAAATGAAACCAATTGAAACCAAAGCTGGTGATATTATTCTATTTAATAGCTATGTGCCTCATGGTTCTGAGGCGAATACATCAGATAAAAGAAGATGCAATATTTATCTTACCTACAATAAAACTTCCGATGGCGATCATCGTTTGAAATATTTTGCTGAAAAAAGGAAAAATTATCCTCCAAACAATGAAAGGGATCCTAATCAGGAATATTCTTTTAAAGTCTAAGTTAAGTCGCTGATACCTTAACCAATAAGCTTGTTGGGATTCATAATATTCTTTGGGTCAATGGAGTTTTTAATAGTCCTTAGTAACTCTAATTTTACTGGATCGGAAAAGTGCTCTAATTCGTTTTTTAACTTTGTTCCTATGCCATGTTCGGCACTGAATGAGCCCCCTAATTGAACAGCTACTTCATGAACAATTCTATGGACATTAGCTGTTTCATTTAAGAATGGTGTCTTGTCCATAGAAGCTGGTTTTCCTTTTGTGAAATGAAGATTGCCATCGCCAACGTGCCCAAAAGCAAACACGGTTGATTTTCCAATGTATTCCTCTAAAACTGCAATGGATTGTTCTATCAACTCAGGTATTTTACTGATGGGGACTGAAATGTCATGATAAATAGCGGGGCCAATATATTTCTCAGCTTCAGGAATGGCATGTCTTATCCGCCAGAAGTCTTTTCTTTCCTGTATGCTATTGGCAACGATTCCATCCGTTATGACTGCAGTTTCCAATTCCTTTTCGAGAAAAACGACCATTCGCTCGTCATTGTTCTGATCGGTTGCTATATTTCCTACTTCAATAAGGATTTGCCATGGGTATAAAGAACTCAGGGGTATTTTGCAACTTGGTAAATATTTTTCTACCGCCTGAATACAGCTGCTACTCATTAACTCAAATCCGGTTAAATTTTCACCAAAAAACGCTTTCCCTTTTTTCAACAATTCAAGAGCTTTGACTGGATTTTCAACCGCAACCAAAGCAGAAGAATAACTCATTGGTTGGGAAAACAATTTCAAACAAACGGCAGTTATAAATCCCAAAGTTCCCTCCGCACCAATAAAGAGTTGTTTTAAGTCATAACCTGTATTGTCTTTTCTGAGGCCTTTTAAGTCGGAAAAAACAGTACCGTCTGGAAGGACTACCTCTAGGCCCATAATTTGTTCTCTGATCATTCCATACTTTAAAACATTTACTCCACCAGCATTGGTTGAAATATTTCCACCAATTTGACAAGATCCTTCTGCCCCCATACTTAAAGGAAAAAGCAACCCTTTATCCTCAGCTATAGCCTGAATTGTGGATAATATGCAGCCCGATTGGACAATCAATGATTGATTATGGGTATCCAATTCGAGGATTTGATTCATTTTTGAACTGTTGATGACAATTTCCAGGTGATCTTTTGTAGAATGAGGAATATTTGCACCACACAAACTGGTATTACCCCCTTGAGGTGTTACCCCAATATTATTGTCAAAGCAGATTTTCATAATTTGTGAGATAGATTGAGTGGAGTTTGGGAGCAGAACAATTGGCGTAAATCCTACATGGATTCCTCTCCAATCTTCAAGGTATGTTTTAATAATCTCAGGGTCGGTAATACAATTCTGTTTACCAACAATAGACTCAAAGGTTACACATAGGTCTTCTTGCCGCATCTTTTTGATCTATGTATTTTGATCCAGTTTTAACAACGACCATAATGTTATAAACAATGCGGCTATTATTGGTCCTATTACAAATCCAGATAATCCCACCAGACTGACCCCACCCAGTGTGGTCAGTAGAATTAGATAATCGGGTAATTTAGTTTCTTTGCCTACTAAATACGGCCTCAAGAAATTATCAATTAGACCGATAATAAAAACACCTACTAGTAAGAGTATTAAGGCTTTTAACCACGCACCAGTAAAAAATAGTATGCAAGCTGCTGGGAACCAAATTATAGCTGTACCAATACTGGGTAGAATACTAAAAAAAGCCATTAAAACTCCCCAGAGGACAGCTGCCTTAATATCTAACAGTGCGAAGATAACCCCACCGATGATGCCCTGAACAACTCCAACTACAATGGTTCCTTTAACAGTAGCTTTGGTGACGTTTTTAAATTTTTCTATCAAAAACCTCTCTTGGTTGTCCTCTAAAGGAAATGCATTTACACACTTGGCAATGATCTGGTCACCATCTTTTAGAAAGAAGAACAATAGATAGATCATTACAAAGGTTAATAACAGGAATCTTAATATGTTCTCGCCAATGCTCATGATTAAAGACAGCGCATATTGACTGGTACCTAGAACAATATTGTTTACTTGCCCTATTAACGCATTGGTGTCATAGCCCAATGTGTCGAGTCTTTCTGTTAATGCTGGAAGTAGTTGAGAAATAGAAATTAAGAATTTTTCAAGGTTTATTTCACCGGTTTCAATTTCTCTAACAATGGTTAGAGTTTCGTCTGCAACAGCTGTCATTAGAAAAAAACATGGAGCCAGAACCAGGAGGGAAATTAAAACGATTGTGCATAAACTTGTTAAAGCGGGTTTGTTTATTTTGTTTCCAAGGTACTGGTTAATTGGACTAAATAAGATTGCCAAAACTATTGCCCAGAATATCGGTAGTATAAAATCTATAATTAATGTTGCAAAAAGTAGACTAACTGCGGTTAATAGAATGATGAATGCATTTTTACTTTTCATTTGATGTTTGAGTTTAAATCTTGTTTAAATAATTATAATGGTTTTAATTGCAATTTAGATTGATATTTTATTTTGAACAATCTAGTAGAAAATGTTTTGAGAGAGTTGGAGTTTCAAGCAGGATTAGTGCTTGGAACTTATGGCGTTAATGCAGATCTTAAATCAATACAGAATTTTTTAAATAAGACTTCAATAGACCCGGCATTAAAAGAAGCATCCCATATTATTTTTAGGACACATTTCATCAGGAAAGCCTTAACCAAAGATGATGCTGAAGATGCTTGTTATAACTTAATGATGTTGTGGGATTATTGCTCAAAATCCAGTAACGAGGCATATAATACAATTCTGATAGAGTCTATAGACAAGCTGCTGCAAGTAACTAACAAGAGGGCAGAAACAGTTAAAAATAGACACCTTCGGGTTTTAGAATTAAACCAAATGAATTGGTCCATCGATGCCATTGCAGCTGACACGGGGTATTCGAGAAGACAAATATCAAGGGTTATAAACGGCCACACCAAAGATTAAGCAGGGTTTATTTAAGCTCTAATGGTCGGGACGAGAGGATTTGAACCTCCGACCCCCTGAACCCCATTCAGGTGCGCTACCAAACTGCGCCACGTCCCGTTTTTCTAGTAGATTTTAGTCAAGAATATCTATTAATTCCTGGACTTCTTGTTCAATTTCTTTAAATGCCGATTCTTTGGTTTGTTTGGAATTCTCGTCTGCGTTTAATTTCTGTTTTGCACCTAAAATGGTGTATCCATTATCGTAGAGTAATTCTTTGATTTGACGGATTAAAAGAACATCGTGTCTTTGATAATATCGCCGATTGCCTTTGCGTTTGATTGGTCTAAGCTGTGAAAATTCTTGTTCCCAATATCGTAAGACATGCTGCTTTACTTCACACAATCCACTGGTTTCACTGATGGTGAAATAACGTTTACCAGGGATAGAGGGAAGTTGTTGCTCAATCAGACTCATTGGTTAATATTTTTACTGATTCCTTTAGTTTTTGCCCGGATTTAAAAGTAACAACTCTTCTGGCTGATATTTCAACATCTTCACCGGTTCGAGGGTTGCGCCCTGGTCTAGACGATTTGTCTCTTAATTGGAAGTTACCGAATCCAGAAAGTTTAACCTCATGTCCTTCGGACAGAAGATTTTTAATATCATTAAAGAGCATATCAACCAGTTCTTTTGCTTCTCTTTTATTGAGACCAATTTCATTATTTAAGTTTTCTACGATGTCAGCTTTTGTCAGTGTCATTTACTTATTATCTTATTTTTAATTCGAAATTTGAGACGATCTGTCTTTTGATATGTGACATGTATCTGTCAATTTCTTCATCGGTAAGAGTGCGTGATTTTGCTTGAAAAATCAACCCTAAAGCCACACTTTTTCGCCCATATTCTATATTTTTTCCTTTATAAACATCAAAGATAATTACGTTTTTGAGTATAGGTATTTCCAGCCGTTGAATTGTTTTCAAGATAGCTGATGTTTCTTGATTTTCAGGGATCAGTAAGGAAATATCTCTCCGTGAAGAAGGAAAGTACGGATGGTCCTGATAATTCATTTGGTTAGGCAGTTTTAGGTGCTCTTTATCAATTTCAAATAAGATGGGAGTTTGAACTAAATCTAGCTCCATGATGAGCTCAGGACTAAGTTCCCCAACATGACCAATCGTTATACCGTCCAAGTCAATTTTGGCATTTTTACCTGGGCAAAGCATTGGGTGTGAACCTTTTATGTATGCAACTTGATCATTAATTTCCAAAGACGAGAACAACATCTCAAGATCTCCTTTTACGTCATAAAAATCTATAGGATTTGACTCCAGGCCCCATTGTTCTTTAGTTCTAGAGCCGTAACTGATTCCAGCAATTACATCATTTTCTCTATTTGTTTTATCGTTGTGAGTGAAGATTTTTGCCGATTCAAATAATTTAATATTTTCATGTTGTCTTTGTAAGTTGTACATAAGATTTTGCAATAATCCTGGTAATAGTGAGGTTCGCATAACAGACATTTCGATTGAAAGTGGATTTTTAATATCAATCGTTTTTGAGTCTGTTCCCATCATAATATTCATCGAGGGGCTAATAAAGCTATAGTTGATTACCTCTGAGTAACCACGACTAACCATGACATTGTTGATATGGTTAATTCTTGTTGCTCTTTTCATTGTGTTGAACAATGTAGTTTCTTGTATTTCATTTTTTTCATCAATGTTCTGGTAGCCATAGATTCTGGCAAGCTCTTCTATAAGGTCACACTCTTCATTGATGTCATAACGAAAAGAAGGAGGCGTAACCAACCAACCACTATAGCCGTATTCTTGTTCCACTACCCGCATGTCAAGCTTAGTTAGAATTTCATCAACTTTATAATTTGCTATTGTGATCCCTAAAATTTGATGAATTCTTTTTTTCCGGAGCATGATAGGTTGTTTGAGGGGGATAGATTCATCATCTTGTTTTACGCTAATGGGGCCGTTCTGACCATCAGAGTATTCATTAATTAACTGGGTTGCTCTTTCTATCGCATGTTTTTGAATTAACGGGTCTACACCTCGTTCAAACCGTAAACCTGATTCAGTATGGAGGTTTAACATTCTAGATCGACCCATGATGGTTTTATGATTAAAACATGCGGATTCTAAAACTATATTTTCGGTATCAGCAGAAATACCTGAATGTTGTCCACCCATAATACCTGCTATACCAAGAGCTTTAGAGTTATCGGTTATTAACAAAAAAGTCTTATTAACTTTTTTGACAGTTTCATCCAAGAGGGTAATTTTTTCATTGTTATACCCTCTTCTAACTTTGATTTTGGAGTCTATTTTACTCAAATCATAAGCATGAAGCGGTTGCCCAGTTTCCAGCATGACGTAGTTGGTAATGTCGACAATAATATTATTTGATTTAAATCCGCTACTTTCCAGGCGTTTTATCATCCAATCAGGTGTTTCTCTATTGATGCCAATATTATTGATGATTCTGGTCATGAATACCGGGCAATCATTTGGGGATTCTATATCAATGTTCATTTCACCTTGATGGTGAATTGCTAAGTCGTCGTGTTTATCAGTTTTAATATTAAGATTATTAAGTACTGCCAATTCTCTACAAATTCCCACAACGCTGAAACAATCTGCTCTATTAGGGGTAAGTGATAAGTCCAGAATCTCTTGAGTTGATGAGTCTAAAAAACAACATTCGACACCAGCCATTGTTAACTGATTGACCATTTGATCGTTTGTGGCATCAATTCCACAAAACTCTTTTATCCATTCTGTAGGTATTTGCATCTTACTAGTTGAATTGTCTTATAAAATTTAAGTCATTTTCATAGAATACTCGAATGTCTTTAATGTCATACTTCAGCATTACTAACCGTTCAACACCCATACCAAAGGCATATCCAGTATATATTTCTGAATCAAGATCAAGATTTTCTAAAACTTTGGGATGGACCATTCCACATCCAAGTATTTCCAGCCATTTTCCATCTTCAGACAATATATCAACTTCTGCCGAAGGTTCAGTGAATGGAAAATAAGATGGCCTAAATCTTAGTTCTAGCTCTTTTTCAAAGAAACAATTGATAAATCCATGCAATATACCTTTGAGGTGGCTGAAGTTAATGCCTTGATCAATAACCAGTCCTTCAACTTGATGAAACATAGGGATATGGGTTAAGTCGGAATCTCGTCGATACACCTTCCCCGGTGCAATTACTTTAATTGGAACGCCTTCTGTTTCCATACTTCTAATTTGTACTGGTGAAGTGTGTGTTCTGAGCAAAAGATCCGAGCCAACATAAAAAGTATCATGCATGGCTCTTGCAGGATGATTTTCTGGGATATTCAGCGCTGAAAAGTTATAGTATTCATTTTCAATTTCTGGCCCATCTTTTATCACGAACCCAGCACCCAGAAAAATATTTTCTATTTCCATTAATGTGGCAGTAATTGGGTGTATAGATCCTGATAAATATGCCCTACCCGGTAACGTGACATCAATCGAACTGGTTTCAATATTTTTGGCTATGGTTGATTTTTTTAGTTCTGTCTTTTTAAGTTGAAGTTCGTCTTCAACTCGTTTTTTAGTTGCATTGATTTCTTGACCAAATATAGGTTTTTCGTTTGGATCCATTGATCCTAATAATTTGAGTTGAGCGGTGATCTTCCCTTTTTTGCCTAAATAATGGACTCTAATGCCATCAAGATCAGCAAGTGTTTTGCTGTTTTTAATCTCATTAAGTGCTGTAATTAGAAGGTCTGATAAAATAACTGTCATTTGAATTCCTCAGTCATATTGAGAAGGAATTTAACAGTCATTATAGCTTTTCTAAAGCAAGTTTTGCTTTGTCTGCGAGTGCCTTAAAAGCTTCGGCATCATTAACAGCTAAGTCAGCTAATATCTTTCGATCAACATCAATTTCTGCTGCCTTTAAACCGTGCATGAGTTTACTATAAGAAATATCAGACAGTCTTGCTGCAGCATTGATTCTTATAATCCAGAGCGATCTAAATTGACCTTTCTTTTTTCGTCTGTCCCGGTATGCGTATTGCCCAGCTTTGATTGCAGCTTGTTTTGCAACCTTAATAAGTTTGCTTCTAGCACCGTACTGTCCTTTGACTTTTTTTAGAACTTTTTTGTGCCTAGCATGAGATGTTACGCCTCGTTTTACTCTTGCCATATTTTTTCCTGATCTTTAACTGTAAGGTAATAGTTTTTTTACATTCTTTAAATCACCGCCAGATACAAGTTTTGATGATCTAAGATGCCTTTTTCGTTTACTGCTTTTTTTAGTAAACATGTGACTCGTATGCGATGACCCTCTTTTATATTTACCACTCGCAGTTTTCTTAAATCTTTTGGCAGCTCCCCTGTTTGTTTTTAATTTTGGCATATTTATTAGTTCCTTTTTTGAAACGACTTTTAATTGGGTTTAGGTGCTACCACCATAATTAATTGTCTCCCTTCGAATTCTGCTTCTTGTTCTATTAAAGCGATATCCTTAATGTCTCCGCAAACTCGATTAAGAAGGTTTTCCCCAAGTTCAGTGTGCCTCATCTCTCGACCTCTAAATCTGAGGGAGACTTTTACTTTATCGCCTTGTCCTAAAAATTTGATAATTTTTCCTAATTTAACGTTGTAGTCGCCGTCTTCTATCAGAGGTCTAAACTTAATTTCCTTAACATGAATTATTTTTTGTTTCTTTTTTGATCCTTGGGTTTTCTTTTTTTGTTCAAAAATATACTTGCCATAATCCATTATTTTGCAAACCGGTGGCGTGGTATTTGGAGAGACTTCAACAACGTCCATTTCCTTATTTTTGGCTATTTCCATTGCTTGATCGATCGTTACAATACCTATTTGACTTCCATCTAGATCAATTAATCGAATTTCAGAAGCTTTAATTTGTTCATTTCTTCTGATTCTTTTTTTTGCAGCGATAATTTATCTCCTTGATTTATTGTTATTTACTTTTTATCAGTCAGTTCTGTGGTTAAATTCGTGACGAACTGATCAAATTCCATGGTCCCCAAATCATCTCCTTTTTGAGTGCGAACTGATATTTGATCGTGTTTAACCTCTTGATTCCCAACAATAATAAAATACGGTACTTTTTTTAAAGTGTGATCGCGAATTTTAGAGCCTATTGTTGCGTTTCTCAAGTCAATTTTGACTCGAAAGCCAATATTTTTTAATTTTTCATAAATTGTTGCAGCATAGTTGTTTTGAGATTCACTGATTGTCAGGATCGTAATCTGTGTAGGCGCAAGCCAGAGAGGAAATTTTCCCTCAAAATGTTCAATTAGTATTCCGAAGAAACGTTCAATTGAACCCAACAATGTTCGATGAATCATAACAGGATTGTGTTTATGACCATCCGAGCCTATGTATTGCATGTCAAAACGTTCTGGAAGATTAAAGTCCAATTGAATTGTTGTGCATTGCCAAAGTCTGCCTATAGCATCTTTAATCTTGATATCAATTTTAGGCCCATAAAACGCCCCACCTGCTTCATCAATCACATACTCCAAACCCTTTGATGACAAGGCTTGTTCCAGTGCCTTTGTAGCTTTGGTCCAGATGCTATCCTTGCCAACAAATTTCTCAGGCTTGGTTGCCAAGTGAATTTCATATTGATCAAAGGTAAAGGCGTGCAGGATTTCAATTGTCAAATTCAAAATATTGGTAATTTCTGTTTCAACTTGATCTTCAGTACAAAAGATATGTGCATCATCCTGAGTAAAGCCTCTTACTCGCATTAGTCCATGAAGGGCTCCAGTCATTTCATGGCGATAAACTGTCCCCAATTCTGCCCATCTAATTGGTAAATCTCGATAGGATCTTAATTGATTTTTATATATCAATATGTGGAAAGGACAGTTCATCGGTCTCAGACGGTACAGTTTATTTTCATCTTCAATTGGTTTGTACATGGATTCCTGATAATAATCCGTATGGCCTGAAGTTTGCCACAAAGTATCCAAGGCAATGTGTGGTGTATACAACAACTCGTATTCTGCTTCTACATGTTTTGTGCGCCAGTAATCTTCGATTACCTGTCTAATTTTTGATCCATTGGGGTGCCAAAAAACAAGACCGCCTCCTGCTTCTCCTTGAATGCTGAATAAATCTAGATCTTTACCAATCCGCCTATGGTCTCTTTTTTCAGCTTGTTTCAATTGTTCTAGATAATGGTTGAGTGATTTCTTATCTGCCCACGCTGTACCATAAATTCTTTGCAGCATCTCGTTTGAAGAATCGCCTCTCCAGTAAGCGCCAGCAACTTTAGTCAATTTAAAAGCATTTAGTAGATTAGTAGAGGGGACATGTGGACCTCGGCATAAATCCAGCCAATCACCTTGTTTGTAGATAGAAAGGTCTTCATCTTCAGGAATGTCTTGGATTATTTCGGCTTTGTAATTTTCACTAATGTTTTTAAAGTGCTCAACAGCATCTTTTTTTAGCCAGACTTCTCTTGATATGGGTAAATCTTGTTTAGCAATTTCATGCATTTTCTTTTCAATTTCCTCCAAATCCTCATCTGTAAATGGATTTTCAATGGCAAAATCGTAAAAAAATCCATTTTCAATAACAGGGCCAATTGTTATTTCCGCTTCTGGGTATAGTTCTTTCACTGCATGTGCCATCAAGTGAGCAGTTGAGTGTCTTATTATTTCAAGCCCTTCTTCTGACTCTCTGGTGATAATAGAAATATTGCTGTCATTGTTTATAAGGTAAGAAAGGTCAAACATTTTTTCTTCTATTTTTCCGGCAACAGCTGATTTAAATAGTCCAGGGCCAATGGATTTGGCCACATCTGCAAATGAAACAGGTTGATCAAATTCTTTAAGAGTTCCATCGGGTAAAGTCAAGTTAGGCATGATGCTTACGGGTTCCTAATTTGACGATATTTTTCAAGTTCTCTAGCACGTTTAACCTGCCATTCAGAACGATGTTCGGCGGGTTCAACTTCGACGGCTGTAACTTTATACTCTGGGCAATTTGTTGCCCAGTCACTGTTTTCAGTTGTCACCACATTTGCCCCAGTTTCTGGGTTGTGAAAAGTTGTGTAAACAACACCTGGGGGAATATTTTCAGTGATTATCGCTCTCAACGTTGTTTCTCCTTTTCTGCTTCGAAGTAACACAAGAGTCTCATTGTTTACTCCACGAGTAGAGGCATCTGCTGGATGGATTTCCAGTACATCGTCTTCCCCCCATACAGTGTTTGGTGTTCTCCTTGTTTGAGTCCCAACATTATACTGGGTCAAATTTCTTCCCGTGGTTAGTAATAATGGGTATTTGCGGTTTGCTGCCTCTGTTGTTGGAACGTATTCGGTAAGGATGAATTTGCCCTTTCCTCTCACAAATTCGCCAACGTGCATAATGGGTGTGCCTTCTGGGGCTTCATCATTACAGGGCCATTGAACGCTGCCCAATTTATCCAATTTGTCAAATGAAACTCCTTTGAAATTGGGGGCTAACTCAGCAATTTCATCCATGATCTCAGATGATGAAGAATAGTTCATTTGATATCCCATAGCTTGACCAAGTTCTTGGGTGATTTCCCATTCATGTTTTCCTGAAATTGGTTCCATAACTGGCCGTACTCGATTTATACGACGTTCAGCATTTGTAAAGGTGCCATCTTTTTCGAGGAAAGAAGTAGCTGGGAAAAACACATGGGCGTAGCTTGCAGTCTCAGTTAAAAAAAGATCCTGCACAATAACACATTCCATGGATTTAAATGCTTGTTCAATATGTTGTGTATTGGGTTCTGATTGAACAAAGTCCTCACCTTGAATGTAAATACCTTTAAACTTGCCAGCGACTGCTGCATCAAACATATTTAAAGATCTCATCCCGGGTTTATTCTGAATGGTAACCTGCCATTTTTTCTCAAAGGCTCCTCTCATTTTGTCATTCTCTATAGGTTGGTAACCGGCGAGTTCATGAGGGAATGAACCCATGTCACAAGAACCTTGGACGTTGTTTTGTCCTCTAAGCGGATTAACTCCGCAACCAACAGAGCCAACATTACCTGTGGCCATGGCCAAATTAGCCATGCCCATAACCATTGTTGACCCCTGGGAATGCTCAGTTACTCCCAGTCCATAATAGATTGCACTCTTGTCTCCAGTTGCATACAGCCTTGCTGCTGCTCTTATGTCAGTTGCATTTAAGCCTGTGGCGGTGGCCGCATTCTCCGGCGAATGCATTTCCAATGAAATAAATTCTTTCCAATCGTCGAATGATTCGATATCACACCTTTGATTGATATAATTTTGGTCGATTAATTTTTCGGTAACTGCGACGTGACTGAAAGCATTGATTAAGGGTACATTCGATCCTGGCAGTAAAGGCAAATGATAGTCAGCTTTAAGGTGGGGTGATTCTACGATCTCTGTCCGTCTTGGATCTGCCACAATTAACTTAGCGCCCTGTTTTATTCTCTTTTTAATTTGTGATGCAAATACCGGATGTGCAACAATTGGGTTTGCCCCAATAATCAATATCACATCAGACTCAAGAACACTGTCAAAGTTTTGGGTGCCTGCTGAGGTGCCAAACGTTTGTTTCAACCCATATCCCGTAGGTGAATGACAGACTCTGGCACAAGTATCAACATTGTTGTTGCCAAATGCAGTACGGATCAGTTTTTGAACAATATAAGCTTCTTCGTTGGTGGTTCTCGCAGAAGTGATACCCCCAATGCTTTGAATTCCATGTTCTTTTTGAATCTCAGTTAATTTTGCTGCAGCAAATGTAATAGCTCTATCCCAGCTAACTGGTTCCCACGGGTCTGTTATTTTTTCACGAATCATCGGTTTGATAATTCGGTCAACGTGATTTGTGTAACCCCAAGCAAACCTACCTTTGACACAACTATGGCCATGGTTGGCTTTACCGTCTTTGTGTGGAACCATCCTGACAACTTCACCGTTTTTCAATTCTGCTTTAAAGGAACAGCCAACACCACAATATCCACAAGTGGTTAAAACTGTTTGATCTGGTATACCCTTTTCAACGATGGTTTTTTCAATTAAGCTCCCAGTAGGACAACTTTGGACACAGGCTCCACAGGATACGCATTCCGATTCTAAAAAATTTTCTGCAATGCCAGGCTTAATCTGAGTGTCATAACTCCTCCCATGAAGTGACAGAGCATAAGTACCTTGAACTTCATTACATGCCCTGACGCAACGTGAACAAACGATGCATTTTTCTGGATCAAAGTTAAAATATGGATTGGAAGAATCAATTGGTTGGCCCAAATGAGTGTTGTTGGTAACCGTGTTGTAACGGGTTGGTTTGAGCATATTATTGGCCCCAAGTAGGTCCAGATCACTGGCTTGATCTTGGAGTTGACAATCACCATCGGCTGCACATGTATTGCAGTCCAAAGGATGATCAGAAATATACAATTCCATTAAATTCTTTCTCAAGTGAGTCAGTTTTTCATTGTTCGTGATTACTTCCATGCCCTCTGTGATAGGCGTTGTACAAGATGATGGGTATCCAAAACCTGTTCTATCTTTGTAGTCAACAATACAGAGTCTGCATGATCCAAAAGATTCTAAACTGTCAGAAGCGCATAGCTTTGGTATGTCAATTCCATAGAGAGAAGCTGCTCTCATGATTGAAGTGCCTTCTGGAACCGAGATATCCATACCATTAATTTTTGCAGATACCGTAATGCTCGATGTAATGGCAGGAGTACCGTGGTCAATTTCTTTCAAAATATTCATTAGTTCATCATCTCATTTGGAAAGTACTTTATTATAGAACGTACTGGATTCGGAGTCATACCACCCATTGCACATAATGAGGTTGTTTCCAATGTTTCACATAATTCTTCGAGAAGCATTCTATCAGCATTGACAGCTGTTTTATTGTATATCTTGTCAATTAATTCTACCCCTCTAACCGAGCCAATTCTGCATGGTGTACACTTACCACAGGATTCTTTTTGACAAAAATCCATTGCAAATTTAGCTTGCAATGCCATGTTTGTCGAATCATCGAACACAATAACTCCGCCATGGCCTAGTGAGCCCTTGAGGTCGATTAATGTTTCAACTGTCAAGGGCGTGTTGAGTAGATTGGCAGGGAGGTAAATACCTAAAGGACCGCCAATTTGAACCGCATGGACAGGCTTGTCGTTAAAAGTTCCTGCACCAAAGTCGTATATCATTTCATTCAATGTAATCCCGAATGGAATTTCAATTAAGCCACCATGTTTGATATTGCCACAAAGTTGGTAAGGCATTGTGCCGATAGACTTGCCCGATCCATATTGAGAAAAAATCCCTGTGCCAAACGATAAAATTGAACTCAAGGATGCAAGAGTTATAACGTTATTTATCAGAGTAGGTTGATTGAAAAGCCCTTTAATAGCAGGCAGAGGAGGTTTTGATCGAACTAGGCCTCGTTTCCCTTCAATGCTTTCCATCATGGCTGTTTCTTCACCGCAAACGTAAGATCCTGCTCCGATTCTAAGTTCAATATCAAATGTAAAGTTTGTTCCCAAAATATTTTTACCAAGCAGATTTTTGGTTTTTAGGATTTTAATTGCCTCGGTTAAAAAATACTTTGCCAGTGGGTATTCTGATCGCAGGTAAATATACCCATGATTAGCTCCAACACTGTAAGCTGCAATCGTCATGCCTTCAATCAGTGAGAATGGGTCGCATTCCATGATCAGCCTATCAGAAAACGTTCCACCATCTCCTTCATCGGCATTGCAGGCGATGTATTTTATTGCTGATTCCTGATCAAATACTGTTTGCATTTTGATGGCAGTTGGAAATGCTGCCCCTCCTCTGCCGTTAAGACCCGATTTTTTGATCTCATCTATCGTTTGTTGTTGGCCGATTTCAAAGGATTTTTCTAGGCCCTTATACCCATGTGAGTTTCGATATTGATTCAGATCCAGTGGGTCGTATAACCCTATCCTTGAAAACACCAATCTTGTCTGCCGCTTGATGAAAGCGATATCCTGTATGTTGAAGGGTTGGCTGTTATAAAAATCGTCGAAAAATTCTTCAATTGAGGACAAATGAGATGTTTCTTTATTCAAATAAGAGACCCCTGTTCGCTTGCCATCCTTTTCTATCTCTACGAAAGGCTCCAACCAAAAGGCTCCCCAAGAACCATTTCTGACTACGCTTATGTGGTTATACCCTTGGGTCAAGTCCGTAATCTTTTCAGCAATCAAGTCCGAACCGACAGAGCATGCTGATGTTTCTTTGGGGATATAAATTTTTATTTGGTCAGTCATTGTGTGAGATATTTTGCTTTTCAGATAAGTAAGCTAAGATTTTCTCAGAACTAGCCCTTCCAATAACGTCTTCGTTGATCATGACTGAGGGGCTGAGGGCACAATTTCCAAGACAGAAAACCTCTTTCAAGGTTACCGAATAGTCGTTTGATGTTTGCCCTATATCAAGTTCAAAGTGAGACTTCAGGGTATCCAGTAATGTTCTACACCCTAAACTTTGACATGCTTCTGCCTGACAAACTTTGATGATGTATTGTCCCTCTTTCTTAAGTCTAAAATCATCATAGTATGTAATAACATCAATAACTTCTGCATTCGAAATGTTGAATGATTTTGCCAGTGTTTTAATGCATTCGTTGTCCAGGTGACCCAACTCTTTTTGCACAGCGTGTAAAGCTGGCATCAAGCCACCTTTAACATCAACAAAAGGTTGGATTATCCGCCTAATGCTCAACTTATGAACTGGCAACAACTGACTTGTAATCGTTAGCTATCCAATCTTCAAAACCGCCGTCCATGCTGTAAACATTCAAGAATCCATGGTCGCAGAGGAATGTCGCCGCATCTTGGCTTGAATTTCCTCGATAACAATAAACAATAACCGGTTTGGATTTGTCTGTGTTGTCTATGAATTGATGGATATTTTCATTAGAAAGAAGAACAGAATTTTCGAGATGTCCGGCCGAATAACTGTCTGGATCTCTGACGTCAACCACCGTTGTGTCATCAGATATTATTCCTTGTACCTCATCTACAGATATCCTTTTATAATTTCCCATTGCAACTAATGATAACTTTATAAATCATTGCCATTATAATAACTTACCATGAACAAGGCATTAGTTTTCGGAATTAATGATTTATGAATTTCGACGTAACAATTGTTGGTGCAGGACCAGTAGGATTAAGTTTTGCAAGAGCTTTGTCTGATACTTCGCTCAACATTGCAATAATAGACCGCCAAACCAGCAAATCCCTTGCCAATCCACCTGAAGATGGAAGAGAAATCGCGTTGACGCATCTGTCCAAGAAAATATTAACCAGTTTTGGTATTTGGCAAGAAATTGATCAAAATGGAATCTCTCTTATCAAAGAAGCAAAAGTTATTAATGGGGCATCCCCCTATTCTCTTCATTTCAACCATCAGGACACTTCTGAAAACACACTTGGACATTTGATTCCAAATCGTTTAATTAGAGCTGCTGCTTACAAAGTGGCTAAAGAGAGTAAAGCAATTAAAATTATTACCGGCGTGGGTGTGGATTCATTCAACATTGATGCAAATAAAGCAGAAATCAAGCTCAGCAATAAAGAAATTATCCATTGCAGTCTGATGATCGCTGCAGATGGAAGGTTGTCCAGCTCAAGAAGATCCATGGGCATCCCATCTGAGGTCAAAGATTTTGGCAAAACAGTGATTGTTTGCAAAATGGAACATGAAAAACCCCATAGCAATATCGCTTATGAGTGTTTTCACTATGGTAGAACTCTCGCTGTGTTGCCCATGGTTGGAAATTATTCATCCATAGTCATTACGATTTCATCCGATCAGGCTGATGCTATTATGAAAATGAAAGATCAGATTTTTAATCAGGACATTCAGACCCGTTTTAACTCACGATTGGGAGGCATGATGATAGTTGGAAAAAAATATTCTTACCCACTCTTTGCCTCACATGCCAGTCATTTTCATGCCAATCGCTTTGCACTTATTGGCGATGCTTCTGTTGGAATGCATCCAGTCACTGCTCACGGCTTCAATTTAGGTCTCAGGGGATCGAAAACCCTGGCGACAGTTATTGAAGAAGCCTTATCAAATAAACTGGACTTCGCGTCTGTTGAAATTCTAAGTAAATACAATCAAAAACATCAACGTTCTACCAGGCCACTGTATTACGGAACCAACCTGCTTGTTGACCTTTACAACAGCGAAAGATTAACAGCAAAAGTACTAAGACGCTTGGCTTTAAGATTTGGCAACAACTTTTGGCCCGTTAAGAAGTTTATAATGGGTCAATTAACCGAAGTCCAATAAATGCCTGACGATATATTGAGTTGACCTAATAATGGATACAGATGTTCCTAAACAAATCACGCCACTTGTGAGACGAATCACTGCAGGAAATCCTGGTATGTTTACTGGACCAGGAACCAATACCTATCTAATCGGGGATGAAGAAGTGACGGTGATTGATCCTGGACCTGCCTTACATGAACACATAGAGGCCATTATTCAAGCATCTGCTAACATTAAGCAAATCCTGTTAACTCACACACACCCAGACCACTCACCGGGAACAAGATTACTTCAGGATAATATTGGTGTTCCTGTTTTTGCATTGATTACCGAAAGCTCTAAAGATCAAGACACTACATTCACCCCAGAACGGATCCTTATTGACGGGGAAATTATTGCTAATGAATACTACTCAATTGAAGTCATTCATACACCAGGGCATGCATCCAATCATCTTTGTTATCTGCTAAAGGATGAAAAACTATTATTTACGGGTGACCATATCATGGACGGCTCCACAGTGGTTATAGCTTCTCCTGATGGCAGTATGCAAGACTACATTGATTCATTGGCTAAACTAAAAGAATACGATTTAAATAAAATTGCACCAGGGCATGGGGAGCTCATAGATGAACCTTATGCCGTCGTTGACTGGATTATAAAGCACAGATTCGAACGAGAATCGAAAGTGATTGATGTATTAAAACAGCATAATTCAGGTGATTTAAATACCTTGGTTAAAGATATTTATTCTGATGTCGATTCAATGTTGCATCCCGTTGCCAAATGGTCTTTAGAGTCGCACCTTGTTAAGCTCATGGATGAAGGGGTTGTAACTAGAAAAAATGATAAATTTTTCTATATAGGGGATCAGTCTGTTTAATTTTTATATAATACAACAACTACTTAATTAACAAATAACGGTATCAAACCTAAGAATGACACAGAATCACTTTAATGTAATTGTAGTAGGAGCCGGCATTTCAGGGATAGGTGCGGGATATTACTTGCAAAAAAAATGTCCTAATAAGTCTTTTGTTATTCTTGAAGGCAGGGATAATATTGGTGGAACTTGGGATCTGTTTCGCTACCCGGGTATCAGATCGGACTCTGATATGAATACTATGGGATTTCGTTTCAAACCTTGGATGGGCGTAAAATCCATAGCTGATGGAGCATCAATTCTAAGTTACTTGCACGAGACCGTTAAAGAAAATGATTTGAATAAGAAAATCCATTTCAACCAATGGGTTAACGAAGCCTCATGGTCTTCTGAAGATGCACAATGGACGGTGCAGGCAGAGAACAAAAAGACTCAAGAACTCCAAGATTTTACTTGTGATTTTCTGTTTTTATGTGGTGGTTACTATAATTATGAAGAAGGCTATACGCCTCATTTTGCTGGCAGCGAGAATTTCTTAGGGCAGATTATTCACCCGCAGAAATGGCCTAAAAATCTCGATTATAAAAACAAAAAAGTCGTTGTGATAGGCAGTGGGGCTACCGCTGTAACAATTATTCCAACCATGGCAGAGGAAGCCGCTCATGTAACCATGCTGCAAAGATCGCCTACCTATTTTTTGTCAGCACCGGATGAGGATCCAGTTGGTAAATTTTTAAGAAAAATCATCAGCTCAAAATTAACCTACAAACTGGTCCGTTGGAAAAATATTCGTTTTCAATGGTGGTTTTTTCAAAAATGCAGAAAGTTTCCGAAAAAAGTTAAAGAGTTTCTTATTAAGCAAGTAAGAGAAGCGCTTGATCCAAGCTACGATATCGAAACTCATTTTACGCCAAAATATAACCCTTGGGAGCAACGCTTGTGCCTCGTTCCAAATGGCGATCTTTTTAATGCAATTAACGCAGGAAAAGCTTCAGTGATCACAGATCATATTGATAGATTTACCAAAAAAGGCATCAAACTTAAATCTGGTGGTGAAGTTGAAGCGGACTTAATAGTGACTGCAACAGGATTAAACTTAGAAGTTTGTAACGGGATAAAACTTGAGGTAGATAACAATGAAGTGGATATTTCCAAAACCATGACCTACAAAGGCATGATGTTTAGTGATGTTCCTAATCTGGTTGCCACTTTTGGCTATACAAACGCATCTTGGACCTTAAGAGCAGATCTCACTTCAGAGTATGTATGTCGGTTGTTAAATTTCATGGATAAAAAAGGTTATGCAAATTGTTGTCCTCGAATTGCAGAGCATGTCGAACAAGATGGTGACTGGTTAGATTTCACATCAGGCTATGTCAAAAGATCGATGCATAAATTTCCAAAACAAGGCTCCAGGGATCCATGGAGAAATACACAGAATTTTCCCAAAGATGTACTTGCTATTAGATGGGGAAACATCGACAACAAAGAACTAAAGTTTACTGCACTAGAAAATTAAACTTCCTCTGCATCTACTGCATTTTTATTTGTTGTTAATCAGGTTAAAAAAATCAAAGAAATTTATATGCAACTTATAGATAAAATTTTACCTTCAGAGGCAAACAATAAATATCTAGGCAACCGAATTGCATTATTCGGACTGATCTTTACAACATGTTTGATGACTTGGAGAAGTTGTGTTCATTTGCTTTACCAAGACGGTGGGCTCAATTCAATCGGCAGTATTATAATCTTTGAAGGCATTCCTGATCCCAATCAGGTGATTTATATGTTGGGATCGGTTTGGGGATTGCAACAATTGATTTTTTGTCTTGTAAATATTGTTGTTTTATTTCGTTACCGTAATTTAATCCCTTTAATGTATATACTCTGGCTACTGGAATGGCTCGCCAGACCGCTAGTAGTAGGCTTGCTCCACCCGCTTGGTGAAGAATACTTTACAGGCACAACTCCAGGAATAGTTGGGGTTCCCTTTGCGGTAGGATTTTTGACCTTAATGTTGATTCTTTCTTTGAAAAGCTCAAAGCCCTAACTCAATTGTGGGATGGTTGAGAGTTATACCTTAACCAATCCGGCTATTATTTCAACGAAACGGGTACGTCGCACCTTGGTAGATTATTTAGGATTGGTTGGAACACTGCCGCCACCAGGGTCTATGGATTGTTGTGATGTTGCACTGGAGATATTTACATATTGTTCAAAATTTGGCATAAGCTCGCCATTGTTCATGTTGTATTTTCTAAGAATTGTATAAACAACTAAATCAGCTTTGTAAACGGCATAGCCTTTAAATTCACCACTTTGCATGACAGCATTGGTACGCAAATCTTCTGCAAGTTCTACATAATTCACAGTCGTATATATTGTTTTAATTTGGTATGTTTCTGAAGTATTTATACGTTTTAGTCTTGAAGATGTGGTGTTTGATGGTAGGGAGCCCTGAAGGAGTCTCGTTTTTTCTGTGTAAGCTTTACTGTCACTAATTACGAAATACTTAAATCCATTTTCCAAGGCAACTTCGGCTGACCTGAGTAAGGTCAGATCCTTGATTTTTTCTTTTCGATTTACCGGATCACTGTGCCATTTATTGCCGTCGTAACCTATTGTAAATCTGTTAGCTGTGGTTTCAATTTGTTCATCCCAGTATCCTCCTGAATCACCTAACGGTCGGTAACCGGTTGTACAGGAAACAAGAAAAATAGGGAGACATATAACAACAATTGCTTTAAACCAGTCCATGGAGAGTCCTCTTCTTAACTTTGGGTTTTTATAATAACAAAAAAATATTCCATGTATGAAACAATGTTTGTTTGTGTCTAGTTAAATGGCAAGATAGTCTTAATTCATGGATAAATCATAATTAAAAAATGCAAATGTTTTTACAGATTCTATCGATACTGATTCCAGTACTCTTTGCCATTACACTCCATGAAGTAGGACATGGCTGGGCAGCAAAGCAATTTGGCGACAGGACAGCTGAAATTCAAGGTCGTTTAACGTTAAATCCCATTGCCCATGTGGATCCCATAGGGACTGTTTTGTTACCTGGTTTTTTACTTTTTCTAGCATTTTCGGGTAGTGGTGGTTTGATTTTTGGCTGGGCAAAACCTGTGCCTATCAATCCAATGAATCTAAGAAATCCTAAACGTGATATGTTTTTTGTGGCTATCGCCGGACCAGCTGCAAACCTTTTAATGACTTGTTTTTGGTCGGTCTTTTTCACAGTTAGTGTTTATCTATTTGGAGATCAACATTACCTTTATCCTTATTTGGAAAACATGGCATATTGGGGCGTTAGGATCAACCTTTTGTTAATGGTGTTTAATTTATTACCCATTCCGCCTCTGGATTGTGGCAGGTTCC
>ERZ813253.24-NODE-24-length-70733-cov-34.096394_pt1 | contig 70733 bp, 57 predicted proteins | sample MGYA00520893_ERZ813253 | MGnify/ENA primary metagenome ERZ813253 (study PRJEB31669, sample SAMD00080414) | marine metagenome | biome: oceanic hadal pelagic zone biome; feature: marine hadalpelagic zone; material: sea water | place: Pacific Ocean:Izu-Bonin Trench...
AACCAGTCTCTTATAAAAACTCAACTTGAGGAGTTGAATACTGTTTTGAATGTACAGGATATAACAAGCGTCCCCAGTATTGTTAGAGAATATGCTTTAATAAAAGTTCAGACTCAAAAGGAAGAGAAAGATAAATTGAGTGAGTTAATAAAAAACTACAGCGCAAAAATAATTGATAGCGGTGAGTTAGTTAGCATTATAGAAACAACAGGGGAAATGGAAGAAGTAGAATCGCTCATAAAATCAATTAAGCAATTCAAGATCCTTGAAATAATGCGTTCCGGAAATATGGCCATGGTTAGAGTTGACCAAGATGAACATCGCATCAAAATAGAAGAAATTGATAAGAAAAAGGGATGGGCAACGCAGCAAATAAGCGATGCCCTCTCATAATCAAATGTAATTCACGGAGAAAAAATGAAAGAATTAAATATAAACGGATATACTGAAACGATTATTGAACGGTCAGATTATCCACAAGAGAAATGCAAAGCCATTTTAGATAATGAAGTGACAGCAATTCTCGGTTATGGTCCTCAAGGTTATGGTCAAGGTATGAATATGCGAGATCAAGGATTTAACGTCATACTCGGTTTACGTCGTGGATCCAGTTGGGAAAAAGCAGTGAAAGACGGATGGGTTGAAGGCGAAAATCTTTTTGAAATTGCTGAAGCAGTTCAACGTGGAACTATCATTCAATTTTTGCTATCCGATGCGGGACAAATTCAAGCTTGGTCTACAGTAAAAGAGAACTTGAATGAAGGTGATGCCCTTTATTTCTCACATGGATTTGGCATTGTATTTCATGAAGACACAGGGATTATTCCACCAGATAATGTAGATGTTATTCTCGTTGCGCCCAAGGGAAGTGGACTTACAGTACGTACACATTTCAAAGCAGGACGGGGGATTAATTCTTCATTCGCAATTCACCAAGATTTCACGGGAAGAGCAAAAGAACGATGTATTGCAACTGCATTTGCTATCGGCTCTGGACATTTATTTGAAACAACTTTTGCCAAAGAGGTTCATAGTGATTTAACCGGTGAACGGTGTGTTTTAATGGGACTTCTACAGGGTGCATTTTTAGCACAATATGAAGTATTGCGAGAACATGGTCATTCTCCATCCGAAGCCTATAATGAAACCATTGAAGAAGCGTTACAAAGTCTATATCCATTGGTGGCAGAAAATGGAATGGATTGGATGTATGCCAATTGTTCCACAACTGCACAACGGGGCGCTTTAGACTGGGCACCAAAATTCCGAGATACTTTAAAACCCGTGATTGAAGAATGTTATCAAAAAGTATTAAGTGGCGAGGAAGCGCGGCGCTCCATTGAATCCAATTCTAAATCTGATTACCGAGCTGAGCTGGAAAAAGAATTGGATGAAATTAATAATCAGGAAATGTGGATTGCCGGGAAACAACTTCGTCAACTTCGTCCCGAAAATTTATAAGATTTGGGAATAATTGAAATGAAATCTTTCAAAATAACCACACTCCCTGGAGATGGAATTGGTCCTGAAGTCATGAATGCTGCTTTGGCAGTATTGGATGTAGTTGGTAATGAATATGACTTGAATTTTAAAATCATCACAGAATTGGCTGGAGGTGCATCTTTTGATCAGTATAATGAACCCATAACAGAATCTGCACTTCAATCATGTTTGGAGTCCGATGCCGTACTTTTAGGTGCTGTGGGTGGTCCGAAATGGGAAAACCTTCCCCAAGAGAAAAAACCTGAAAAGGGATTATTGAAGTTGCGTGAAGTTTTGGGGCTTTTTTCAAATCTTCGTCCTGCAAAAATATTTGCATCCCTTGCAAATGCATCATCCTTGAAAAAAGATGTCATTGTTGGATCGGATGTGATGGTTATTCGAGAATTGACAGGTGGAATCTATTTCGGCGAACCCCGGGGTCACAATGAACAGGAAGGATTTAATACATTACGATATAAAAAATATGAAGTTGAACGCATTGCAAAAGTTGCATTTGAATTTGCGCGAAAACGGAATGGACATGTTACATCTGTGGACAAAGCCAACGTGTTAGATAGTTCCCAATTCTGGCGGGATGTAGTTCATGAAGTTCATCAAGATTATCAAGATGTCCCCCTATCAGATATGTATGTGGACAATGCTGCAATGCAGTTGGTTCGAGATCCCAAGCAATTTGATGTGATTCTTACCCAAAATTTATTTGGAGATATTTTAAGTGATATAACAGCCATGATTACAGGAAGTATGGGCATGTTGCCATCAGCCAGTATTGGTGAAAATCATGCTATGTATGAACCAGTCCATGGGACAGCCCCGGAAATTGCCGGACAAAATAAAGCAAACCCCATTGCCATGATTGGGTCTATAGCTATGATGCTTGAAATCACATTGAACCAACCGGAAGCCGCCCATCGATTAAATGATGCGATTGAAACTGTTTTAGAAAATGGGATTAGGACGATTGACATTGCTTCTTCTGATTCAATGATTGTAACAACGGATGGAATGAGAGATGAAATAATTCGTGCGTTTCAACAAACAAATAAAGCTATTTCAAATTCCCGAGAACTGGTAAAGGAATAAAGTATGAGTGAAAAAGTAATCATTTTTGATACCACATTACGCGATGGTGAACAAGCGCCGGGTGCATCTTTGAATGTGTTTGAAAAAGTTGAAATTGCTAAACAGCTTGAACGGTTGAATGTGGATGTGATTGAAGCGGGATTCCCTGTTTCATCTCAAGGCCAATTTGAAGCGGTTCAACGAATTGCAGATTCTGTGGATGCAATTATTACCGGATTGGCCCGGACGATTGATGGCGATATTGATGCATGTTATAAATCTCTAAAAGGTGCTGACCGATCTCGAATCCATACGTTTGTCGGGACGTCAGATATTCATATTAATGGGAAGTTTGGCTCGGATCGTTATGGGAAATCCCTACCGGAAAAACAAGTTACTATTATGAAAATGGCAAGTGACGCTGTTCAGTATGCTAAAACATTTACAGATGATGTGGAATTTTCGGCTGAAGATGCTGGCCGGACAGATATTGGTTATTTATGTGAAATTATTGAAGCGGTGATTGCTGCAGGTGCCACCACAGTCAACATTCCTGATACAACCGGATATGCCATGCCGGCAGAATATGGGGCAAAGATTGCAGAATTAAAATCTCGTGTAAGCAATATCGACCAAGCGGTGATTAGTGTTCATTGTCATAATGATCTTGGGTTGGCTGTTGCGAATTCGCTTTTTGCTGTGGCCAATGGTGCCCGTCAGGTGGAATGCACCATTAATGGAATTGGAGAACGTGCCGGTAATGCCAGCATGGAAGAATTTGTAATGGCATTAAATGTTCGCTCCAATTTTTGGGATTTTCACACAGATATCAATACAGAAGAAATCTACAATGCCAGCAGAATGGTTTCCGGTTTTACTGGAATGCTGGTTCAGCCAAACAAAGCAATTGTGGGTGAAAATGCATTTGCACATGAGTCTGGCATCCATCAGGATGGGATGTTGAAAAATAGAGATACCTATGAAATTATGACGCCAGAATCTGTGGGGATCATGAATAATAAAATAGTCTTGGGACGTCATTCCGGTCGCCATGGTTTATCATCCAGGTTGAAAACATTGGGATATGAAATTAGCGACGAATTAATGGGAAATATCTATGAACGTTTTGTCGTATTGGCGGATAAGAAAAAAGAAATATTTGATGAAGATTTAAGAGTCTTAATGGGAGATGAAGCAGAAAGTAAAATTGGATTTTATACTTTGGATTATCTCCATGTCAATTTGGGAACCACTACAATTGCCACAGCAACGGTTCGAATCAAAACTGCAGAAAAAACACATGAAGAATCTGCGACTGGTGATGGTCCGGTTGACGCTTGTTTCCGCGCCATTAATCGCGCAATCGATTTTCAGGAAAAAGCAAAGCTAGAGCATTATCAAGTTCGTTCCGTTACTGCGGGTAAAGGTGCACAAGGTGAAGTGACTGTACGAATAAAAATTCAGGACAGTGCTTATTCAGGAAAAGGCGTCTCCACGGATACAATTCGTGCCAGTGCAAAAGCATATTTACAAGCGCTCAATCATTATGAATCCTTGAAAAACATGGAAAATGTTTTTGAAGAAATCACTGAAACTGTTTAATGAGCGGAAAAACATTATACGATAAATTATGGGATAGTCACCTTGTCCGTGAAAATGAAGAAGGAACAAGTCTTCTGTATATTGATCGGCAACTTATTCATGAAGTGACATCACCCCAAGCTTTTGAAGGAATGCGTTTAGCAAATCGTTCCTTGTGGCGTACGGAAGCAAATGTGGCGGTTCCAGATCATAATATTCCCACCAAAGATCGTGATAAAGGAATCGAAGATCCCTTTTCAAAATTGCAAGTAGATACTTTAGACGAAAATTGTGATTCCTTCCAAATCAAAGAATTTAAAATGTCTGACCCGAATCAAGGCATTGTTCATGTTATTGGTCCGGAGCAAGGATTGACTCTTCCTGGCATGACCATTGTTTGTGGAGATTCTCATACATCAACTCACGGAGCCTTGGGCGCATTGGCGTTTGGAATCGGTACATCAGAAGTTGAGCATGTATTATCGACTCAATGTCTGATTCAGCAAAAATCAAAAAATATGCTTATCAAAATGAATGGCGAATTGAAACAAGGCATCACTGCGAAAGATTTAATTTTATTTATTATTGGTAAAATTGGTACAGCCGGCGGGACAGGATATGCTATTGAATTCGGTGGTGATGCGATTAAAGCATTATCCATGGAAGGACGAATGACCGTTTGCAATATGACTATTGAAGCTGGCGCCAGAGCGGGTTTAATTGCTGTGGATCAAACAACCTTGGACTATGTAAATGGAAAACCGTTTGCTCCAAAAGGTGAATTATGGGATCAAGCTAGTGAATATTGGAAAACATTGCAAAGTGATCAAGATGCTGTATTTGATAAAACCATAGAGATTGATGCCGGTGATATAAACCCAATGGTGACTTGGGGAACATCACCGGAAATGGTTACCGATGTGGATGGAATGATTCCTTTTACAACCAATGGAAAATTTCAACCGGCATTGGATTATATGGGCTTGGCTCAAGGCACCGCTATCAAAAATATTGATTTGGATAAGATTTTTATTGGATCCTGCACAAATTCCAGGATTGAAGACTTAAGGGAAGCTGCTAAAGTTGTGGATGGGAAAAAAGTATCTGATTCAATCAAATTGGCTATGGTTGTTCCTGGATCAGGCCCTGTAAAGGCTCAAGCAGAACAGGAAGGGTTGGACAAGATATTTCTGGATGCAGGATTTGAATGGCGCGAACCGGGCTGCTCCATGTGTCTGGCCATGAATGCGGATCGTTTAGAATCGGGTGAGCGTTGCGCATCCACATCGAATCGCAATTTTGAAGGTCGTCAAGGTCAGGGTGGGCGGACACATTTGGTGAGTCCAGCTATGGCTGCCGCAGCCGCAATAAAAGGTCATTTTGTGAATGTGACCACTGTGGGTTGGGAAAACTAGGATGGAAAAATTCCAAACATTTACGGGAATTGTTGCACCATTAGATCGTGCTAATATTGACACCGATGCCATTATTCCGAAGCAATTTTTAAAATCGATCCATCGAACTGGTTTTGGCCCAAACCTATTTGATGAATGGCGATACTTGGACCATGGAGAACCGGGCCAGGATTGCACTAATCGGCCACTAAATCAAAATTTTGTTTTAAACCAGGATCGCTATAAAAATTCATCTGTTTTATTAACTCGTGAAAATTTTGGATGTGGTTCCAGTCGTGAACATGCGCCTTGGGCTTTGGCAGATTATGGTTTTAAGGCTATTATTTCAGAAAGTTTTGCGGACATCTTTTACAATAATTGTTTCAAAAATGGAATTCTACCCATCACGTTATCTACAGAAAAAATTCAACATCTAATCGAAAAAACCGAATCCAATATAGGGTTTAGTTTAAAGGTTGATTTGGAGAATCAAACACTGACTGATTCATTTGGAAATATGACTTTTTTTGAAATTGAATCATTTCGAAAAGATGCTTTATTAAATGGGTTGGAAGAAATTGGTCTGACTTTATCCCATGCTGAAGAAATAAAAATTTTTGAAACTAGCCATTTGCAAAAACACCCTTGGTTATTTAGAACATGATGAAAGAATTCTTAAAAAAGATTGAATTATTTGACACAACACTTCGAGATGGGACACAAGGTGAAGGTGTCACTTTATCCGTTGATGATAAACTTCGTATTGCAGAAAAATTAGACGATTTTGGAATCAATATTTTGGAAGGCGGTTGGCCCGGCAGCAATCCGCGAGATCAGGAATTCTTCCAAAGATGCCATGAATTAAAATTGAAACAGGCAAAAATTTGTTCTTTTGGATCTACGGCACGGTGGCCTAATAAAATTGAATCAGATCCCAATTTAAATGCCCTTCTTCAAGCCGAAACGTCTGTTATAACAATTTTCGGTAAATCTTGGCAACTTCATTCGGAGAAAGGACTCGGTTTAGAAGAAGATGAAAATGCAGAACTCATTGAGAAATCAGTCGCATTTTTAGTCAAGGAAGGGAAGCGCGTTATTTTTGATGCAGAGCATTTTTATGATGGCTACAAAACATCCTCATCTTTTGCATTGAAGATGTTGGAAGCGGCTGAAAAAGGTGGTGCGGATACTCTCGTATTATGTGATACGAATGGTGGCTCATTGCCGGAGTTTATTCAGGAAGCTACACGTGCAGTGGTTCAAAAGTTTGAATCACGAATTGGAGTTCATGTTCATAATGATGGTGGACTTGCAACAGCCAATACATTGGCAGCGGTTATGGCCGGTGCAACACATGTTCAAGGGACAATTAATGGCGTGGGCGAACGCTGTGGGAATGCAAACTTGGGGACGATTATTCCCAATTTGATCTTAAAAATGAATCAACAAATGCAATCCAAAATCGATTTAAAAAAATTAACACCGTTAACGCATTTTGTTTATGAGCTCATGAATTTACATCCCGATGATCAGGCGCCTTATGTGGGGAAATCTGCCTTTGCTCACAAAGGTGGAATTCATGTAAGTGCCGTTATGAAAGATAGTCGAATGTATGAGCATATTGACCCCAAAAAAGTGGGGAGCTATCAACGTGTTCTTATTTCGGATCTCTCGGGACAAAGCAATATCAGGTTTAAAGCAGATGAACTTAATGTTGAATTGAATGGCGATAAACAATTAACCAAGGATCTGGTAAATCAGATTAAATCTTTGGAACATGAAGGCTATCAATTTGAAAGTGCCGAAGCATCTTTTGAGCTCATATTGCAAAAAAGAAAGGGTGCGTATAAACCCTTTTTTGAAGTTTTGGAATCTCGTGTTAATGTTCATTATGATAAACAGGGGAACAGCAGCGCCGATGCCATGCTGAAAGTAAAAGTGGATGGAGAAATTGAGCATACTGCGGCAGATGGAAATGGTCCTGTAAATGCGCTGAATAATGCAATCAAGAAAGCATTGGTTCGATTTTTTCCAGAGCTTGAACAAGTAAAACTCACCGATTATAAAGTGCGTGTATTGAATGAGCAGGACGGCACCAGCGCAAAAGTTCGCGTTTTAATAGAAAGTTCGGATGGAAATGAAAGTTGGTCAACCATCGGCGTGTCTGAAAATATCATCGAAGCGAGTTGGGAAGCATTGGGAGATAGTTTTAATTATCGGTTATTTAAAATTCAAAATTCTAAAAAAGAATTATCATTAATTGACGTATAAGTTTTTTCTTTTCTATAAAGTACTATTTCTTTTTTAAGTCTTAATTTCCACTCCGATTTTTAGCCGCAAAAACGCAGAGAACACTAAAGAAGAAATCTTAAAGATACTCTGCGACCTCTGCGACTCTGCGGCAATTTAATTATGAGTACACCAACCAAACGCGTAGCATTCCATACATTGGGTTGCAAATTAAATTTCTCGGAGACGGCTACAATCTCCCGTGATTTTCTGCGTCATGGATTTGAGAAAGTTGACTACAGGGATACGGCGGACATTTATGTTCTAAATACGTGTTCAGTGACGGAGAATGCTGACAAAGAAGCTCGGAAGCTCATTCGCCAAGCCAAGCGGCGCAATCCAGAATCAGCCATTGCAGTCATTGGGTGCTACGCTCAACTTAAACCAAATGATATTGCTGCTATTGATGGTGTCGACATTGTTTTAGGTGCGGGAGAAAAATTTAATTTATTGAACTATTTAGATTCTATTGATTTGAATGGTGGGGCAAAGGTGATTCAATCCGAGATTGATCATGTTCATACATTCACGCCATCTTATTCTTCCGGGGAACGAACACGTTCCTTTTTAAAAATCCAAGATGGGTGTGATTATACTTGTTCATTTTGTACCATTCCAATGGCTCGGGGTGAGAGTCGAAGTGATACTATTGATAAAACGTTGCAAGTCGCAAAAGAAGTGGCAGAAACAGATGCGCGAGAAATCGTTCTCACAGGAGTGAATATCGGTGATTTTGGCAAAGGGTCGGATGAGACATTTTTTGATTTAATTCAGCAATTAGAACAGTTGGATGGAATTGACCGAATCAGGATTTCATCTATTGAACCGAATCTGCTTACCAATGAGATTATTGAATTTTGTGCATCGTCACAAAAATTTATGCCCCATTTTCACATTCCTTTGCAATCGGGTTCGGACAAAATTTTAAGTGCAATGCGCCGAAGATATAAACGGGATTTGTACGAAGAACGAGTGGCCAAGATCAAATCGATTATTCCCCATGCCTGTATCGGTGTGGACGTAATCGTGGGTTTTCCTGGAGAAACGGATGACGATTTTCTTGATACGTACAATTTTCTAAATGAGTTGGATATTTCCTATCTCCATGTATTTACCTATTCGGAACGGCCCAATACAGATGCTGTTGAAATGGGTGAAGTTGTGCCAAAAGAAACACGAGCAGAACGAAGCAAAATGCTCCATATTCTGTCAGATAAAAAACGGCGTTATTTCAATGATCAATTCATTGGTAAGGATCGTCCGGTTCTTTTTGAGACGATGAAAAATGGAAAAATTCAAGGGCATACAGATAATTATATTCAAGTACAAGTTGATGGAGATACAAACCTAATAAATACTATTCACCCCGTTTCACTTATAAAAAATCAAGGCAGTTTCATTGATGGACAATTGTAATTATTTAAAACGTAATTATGTAATTCAATATGGACCTTTATTTAATTACGCTTTAAATAATCACGTTTTATTATCATGATTCGTCTTGAAAACCTATCCAAATCTTTCCCGGATGGAGATCTGTTTAATAATGTAAATGTATCTATCAAACGTGGGATGCGTATTGGACTTGTTGGGCCGAATGGATCCGGAAAAACCACATTGCTCCGAATTATGTTAGGGAAAGATTCGCCTGATTCTGGAAATGTACAGGTTGATAAATCGACCACCATCGGATATCTGGCGCAGGATATTGTGGCCGGTACTGGCCGATCCATATTAGAAGAAGTGTTGGTTGCCTTCCCGGAAGTACGAGATTTGGAAGGAAAGATGCTTGCTTTATCCGAAGCTATTTCCAAAGACCATGATAATATGGAATTGGTGAATAAATTAGGCGATGCTCAACATCGTTTTGAAGCGTTGGGCGGTTGGAACCTTGAAGATAAGGCAAAAAAGATTTTAAGTGGACTTGGGTTTGCCGATGAAAAATTTACTGAACCCATGGATGTCTTTAGTGGTGGTTGGCGAATGCGCGTAGCTTTGGCATCCATTCTCTTACAGCAACCGGATATTCTTTTTCTCGATGAGCCTACAAACCATTTAGATCTGGAAGCAACCATCTGGTTGGAATCTTTTTTAGCCAATTGGAAAGGCGGGATGGTTATGATTAGCCATGACCGGGCATTTTTAGACCGATCCATAAATAATATCCTTGAAATTGATCTTAAAAAAATTACGCTGTACCATGGCAACTATACAAAATACACTGAAGAAAAAGCATTACGTATTGAACAGCATAGGAATGCCTTTCGGAATCAGCAAAAACAAATTAAAGATACGGAACGGTTTATAGAACGGTTTCGATCAAAAAATACCAAAGCAACCCAAGTTCAAAGCCGGATAAAAATGCTGGATAAATTGGAAAAGATTGAAGCACCCACAGAACAAAATCATTCCATGAATTTGAGATTGCCCCAGCCGAGCCGATCGCCGTTGAATGTGGCATCTTGCAGGAATGTGACCAAGCACTATGGCGATATTGAAGTTTTTAACAATTTAGATATGGTGGTAGAACGGGGACAAAAAATTGGGCTAGTTGGCCATAATGGTGTCGGTAAATCAACTTTATTGAAAATGCTGGCAGGTGTGGAATCTGTAACATCCGGTGCTGTCCGAATAGGCTCCAGTGTGGTTAGTGCTTACTATGCCCAGCATCAATTGGAAATATTAAATCCCAATGAAACAGTTTTTGAATCAATCCAAAAAGTAAGCCAAGGGTGGAGTGAAACTGAAATGAGAACTTACCTGGGCAGTTTCATGTTTTCCGGAGATGAGATAGAAAAATATGTAAAAGTGCTTTCTGGTGGTGAAATAGCACGAGTCGCCTTGGCAAGAATGTTGGTTCAGCCATCTCATTTACTCTTGTTAGATGAGCCTACAAACCATTTGGATATGATGACTCGAAATGTTGTAGAACGCGCATTAGTCCAATTCTCCGGCTCCATTGTTTGTATTTCACATGATCGTCACTTTTTAAATAATGTAACCAATCTTACCTGCGAAGTTGGGAATGGTGGCATCCGATTATTTGAAGGGAATTACGAATATTACGAGTGGAAAAAACAGGAAGAAAACCAAAGTAAATCTGAAAGACCAAAAGTTAAGGTTGAACCAAAAGGAAAATCCGATTATAAAGAACGTAAAAAGGTTAGGAATCGTTTAACTTGGATTGAAAAACGATTTACAACTATTGAAAAGGAGATCGAAATAGAACGAGCATTAACTAAAAACCCTGATCATGTTGATGATTATGAAATGCTTGAACGTGCACTAAAAAATATGAATACATTAGAACAAGAATATTTGGATTTGATGGAAGAGCAGGAGATTCTTCATTCTAATCATCTGCTTACTTCGTTATAAATTGATTATCAAAAACGTAATGAAATGAAAGGAAAAATGACTTGAAAAATCATCCATTTGTTGGATTAGCCGGAAATATTGGTGTTGGAAAAACTACTTTTACAGAAATAGTTTCAAAAAAAATGGACTGGATCCCCTATTATGAATCGGTGGCTGATAATCCTTATCTCATAGATTTTTATAGAGATATGTCTCGCTGGAGTTTCAATCTGCAAGTTTATTTTTTACATAAGCGGTTTAAGACCCACCACGAAATGAGTATGTCTAATGGCGGCGTGATCCAGGACCGAACGATTTATGAAGATGTGGAGATATTTGCACGCAATCTCCAGGAAATGAATTTTATGGATAAGAGAGATTGGGAAAATTATCGTGGTTTATTCTCTATTATGACATCATATCTGCGGCAACCGGATCTGATTATTTACCTTAAAGCATCAACCGATACGCTCCTTTCCAGAATCAAAAATCGTTCCAGGGATTATGAAAAAACGATCGATCCTGAATATTTACACACGTTGAATGTGGCCTATAATAAATGGATCAATAATATAAAGAATATTCCTGTTCTTGTAATTGAGACGGATGGATTTAATATTTTTGATGATAAAGAAAAATTAACCAAAATATTGGATGAAACGCAGCAGCGGTTAGCATGAAACAATCTTTTATTATATTTTCAGTATTATTTTACATTTCTTGTAGCAACTTCTCTGATGAACATTTTGGATTGGTCATCCATGGCGGAGCCGGAACGATTACACGAGAAAATATGAGTGCTGAAAAAGAAGCTGAATATATTTCTAAATTGTCTGCGGCACTGAAAACGGGTTATGAAATATTAGAAAAAGGCGGCTCAAGTCTGGATGCTGTAGAAGCGACTATTCGGGTAATGGAAGATTCCCCTCTATTCAATGCCGGGAAAGGTGCTGTTTTTACCGGGGAGGGCACCAATGAACTCGATGCTTCCATTATGGACGGCGAAACTCACCAAGCGGGAGCTGTCGCTGGAGTTAAAACAGTGAAAAACCCCATAACCGCCGCCAGAAAAGTGATGGAAGAAACGCGGCATGTACTTTTAGCCGGCGATGGAGCAGATGTATTTGCCAATGAGCAAGGATTGGAAATTGTACCTAATAGTTATTTCCATACCGAACGCAGATTCAAATCGTTGATGAAAGCTAAAGAAAAAGAAATTGAAAAACATGGCACTGTGGGTTGCGTAGCGTTGGATAAAAAAGGCAATCTCGCTGCCGGGACATCTACCGGAGGACTGACGAATAAGCGCTGGGGCCGCGTGGGAGATTCCCCGATTATTGGCGCCGGTACGTATGCCAGTAACGAAACATGCGCTGTATCAGGAACGGGGCAAGGGGAATATTTTATTCGCGGGAGTGTGGCTTATGATATCGCCGCCCAAATGGACTATGAAAAGAAATCTGTTCAAGATGCAGCCCAGGCTGTCGTAGATAAATTAACCGACCGTGGTGGAACCGGTGGTGTAATTGCCATGGATGGTAAAGGGAATTTCGCCATGCCTTTCAATACAGAAGGCATGTACAGGGGCTATTATTTCAGTGATAGCGAACTGACTGTTAAAATCTATAAAGATTAAGTTAGAAATTCAGAGGTTATAGTTTTATTCCAAATTTCCCCAAAACAACAATCATCAAATAGTAGCAAACAACCGTCACAGATGTAGCGATTCCAAGGCCTGGGTAAAAGCCGATTCCTTTTTTCAATAAAATTGGTAGCGTTACAAACAAAGCCAGGGACGGAATCACCAGCCAGAAAATACTGGTGGAGAGATTGGAAATCTTTTCAACTTCTTTTGTATCCAGATAAAGCCAGATAAATCCCAAAACAGAAATCAATGGAATTGAAGCCAATATCCCGGCCATCATGGAACTTCGTTTGGCAATCTCTGAAATAGCCACCACCAAGCCGGATGTAATTAATATTTTTATAACTGTATAAAGCATGATTTATGTTTCATAATCCTCAATGGGCGGACACGAACACACCAGGTTGCGGTCGCCAAAAGCATTATCCACTCTGCCTACCGCGGGCCAGAATTTATTTTCTTTCGTACAGGGAGTCGGATAAGCAGCCTCTTCTCTTGAATAGGGATGTGACCAATTATCAGACGTAACATGGCGGGCCGTATGAGGCGCATTTTTTAAAACATTATCGTCTTTATCAGCTTCCCCATTTTCGATGGCCAAAATCTCTTCTTTAATCTGAATCAACGCCCGGCAAAAGCGATCCAGTTCTGATTTTGCTTCACTTTCTGTAGGTTCAATCATCAGCGTACCCGGAACGGGAAATGACATGGTCGGCGCGTGGAATCCATAATCCATTAAGCGCTTTGCCACATCTTCATCAGTAATACCGCTGGATTTTCTGAAGGGACGCATGTCCACAATAAATTCATGGCCCACCATTCCATTTTGTCCGGTGTATAAAATGTCAAAATGTTCACTCAATATTTTAGCCATATAATTTGCATTAAGAATCGCCACTTGAGTTGCTTTTTTCAAACCTTCGCCTCCCAACATTTTTATATAAGCCCAGGATATGGGCAAAATGCTGGCACTGCCAAATGGCGCTGCGGAGACAGCTTTAACTCCTTCTCCGCCGCTTGTACTGACAATCGGGTGGCCGGGGAGAAATTTTGTTAAATGATCTTGCGTAAAAATAGGCCCCATACCCGGACCACCGCCACCATGAGGAATACAAAAGGTTTTATGCAAATTAATATGGCATACATCGGCGCCAAAATTTGCCGGTTTACACAATCCGACCATTGCGTTTAAGTTGGCGCCGTCTAAATAGACCTGTCCGCCATGATCGTGAATAACGTTGCACACATCCTTGATGTGGGCTTCAAAAACGCCGTGTGTAGACGGATAGGTGACCATAAATGCCGCCAATTGATAACTGTGCGCTTCAGCTTTTATTTTGAGATCTTTCATATCAATGTTTCCACCATCATCGCATTTTACAACAATCACTTTCATGCCATTCATCACAGCGCTTGCCGGGTTAGTGCCGTGGGCTGAAGCGGGGATCAGACATACATTGCGATGCTCATCGCCATTGGATTTATGAAAAGCTGAAATAACCATTAATCCGGCATATTCTCCCTGTGCGCCGGAATTTGGTTGGAATGAATATCCTGTAAAACCGGTCACCTCACACAGCCAGTTCCCAAGTTCTGCAATAATTTCTTCATAGCCTTGCACATGTTTCTGTGGCGCAAAGGGATGGAGGTTTGCAAACTCCGGCCAGATAATACCCATCATTTCTGTGGTGGCATTCAATTTCATAGTGCATGAACCCAGCGGAATCATACTAGTAGCCAAAGAAAGGTCTTTTTGCTGGAGCTTATATATATAACGGAGCATTTCCGTTTCTGAATGGTGTGTATTAAAAACGGGATGTTCTAAAAATGGTGATGAACGAATTATATTTTTTTGAATTGTTTGCCCACTCGGTTCCATGGCTTTGGTTTCAAAAATATCAAAAATATCTTGAATGTCTTCAATACTTGACGTTTCATCAATGGTAATTCCTAATGTGCCATCACCATAATCCCAAAATAACATTCCAGCACCAAACGCTTTTTTAGCAAAATGAGAATCAGCCTTAAATCGAATTGTATCAAAAAAATGATTATGAACAAGATCAAAGCCAGCTTTTTCCAGTGAACCGGCAAGTATAGCAGTCAAATAATTGACTCGTTTGGCAATGCGGCTAATTCCATGAGGACCGTGATAAACAGCGTACATGCTGGACATGATTGCCAGCAAAACTTGTGCTGTGCATATATTAGACGTGGCTTTGTCTCGACGAATATGCTGCTCACGTGTTTGCAGCGCCATTCGTAAAGCTGGATTTCCGTACACATCTTGAGATAGGCCTATAATCCTACCGGGTATCTTGCGCTCGTATTTTTTATGAGTGGCAAAAAACGCAGCGTGGGGTCCGCCATAACCCATGGGCACACCAAAGCGCTGGGCACTTCCCACAACAATATCTGCGCCCCATTCACCCGGAGGTTTTATCATAGCTAAACTTAAAATATCTGCAGCAGCAGCGACCAAACTTCCATTTTCATGAGCATTTTTACTCATTTCGGAATAATCACCAATGCGGCCATCAGATGCAGGATATTGGATAAGAATGCCCAATGTATCTCCATTAAACTCAAAATCTCTTTCATGAGTAACAACCAGTTCAATACCTATAGGTTTAGCTCGAGTTTTGAGTACATCTATTGTTTGGGGATAACAATCAAGCGATACATAAAAAACATTGCGTTTTGGGATCAATCGAGCCATCATAGCCATAGCTTCTGCAGCAGCTGTTGCTTCGTCTAAAAGAGAGGCATTGGCAATCTCCATCCCGGTCATATCACACACCATAGTCTGGAAATTCAAAAGCGCTTCCAGCCGTCCCTGGCTAATCTCTGCCTGGTATGGAGTGTATTGAGTATACCAACCCGGATTTTCCAGGATATTACGTAAAATGACAGGAGGCGTGATTGTGCCCGTATATCCCATACCTATATAAGATCGTGTTACAGTATTTTTCGCAGCGATGGAGCGCAGAGATTTGATGGTATTCAGTTCATCGACTGCTTTGTCAATATTCAGAGAACCATCATCCAATATTTCTGCAGGGATTGTTTTTTGGATCAATTCTTCAAGATTCGTTAACCCAAGGGTTTTTAGCATTGCGTTTATTTCATCGCTAATGGGACCGATGTGGCGGTCAATGAATGCGTCTGCTGGAGGTGTATTTTTAAACATGGATACTATACTTATATACGTAAATCTTGCGTGTAATTTAGGGTGATTTATTTTAAACATTCGAAAAGATAATGTTTAAAAATTATAGAATATTTTGAACCCAAAAACCCCAAAATTACCTATTTTAAATAATTCTTGCATTTTTTATTAGTATAGAGTGAAGTTCCGTGCGATCCAGGAGGGATTTTATAGTTTAAGGTCTAAAGCGTTTATTGCTTAATAAAATAAAACCCTTGGTATTAAGGTAAGAAATAAATTCAACAATAACTAATAAGGAGACAGGAATGAGAATCCTTAAATCAATATTAATCGCATCGTTATTCGTTGCTTCAGCTTTTGCAGCTGTTTCAGGAACGGTTTCTGATGCAAAAACAGGTGAACCCCTTGTAGGTACGTCTGTGTTTGTAAAAGGTACTTTTGTGGGTACCACTACAGATGATAGAGGAACATATTCATTAGATGCTTCACCGGGTGACGTTCTTGTGGTGGCTTATATTGGCTATAAAACACAGGAAATCGTTGTCGGCGAAGGCGTATTTGATATTGCTCTTGAAACAGACGTTTTAAGACAAGACGAAGTTATTGTTACTGGTCTGGCAACCACGGTAAAACGCCGAAATGCCGCCAATGCTGTTGCTGTCGTTTCGGGCGCTGATTTAGTCAATGCACCGATCCAAACACTCGATCAAGCCTTGAGCGGACAGTTTGCCGGTGTAAACGTTCGCCGCAATACTGGAGCTCCCGGTGGTGGTGTTAATGTCAATCTCCGCGGTACATCAACACTCACAGGAGGCACACAACCATTATACGTGATTGATGGAGTAATTATTAACAACGATGCCAACCAATCAGGTATTGATGTAATCACAAGATCCACTGGTGCGGGTAGTGAAAGGCCCCAGGGCCAACCCACCAATCGTATTGGTGACATCAACCCCAATGATATTGAAAGCATTGAAGTGTTAAAGGGTGCCAGTGCTGCAGCCATATATGGTGCTAAAGCGTCCAATGGTGTTATTATCATTACCACAAAGCGTGGCAAGGGTGGAAAAACAAAATTCAATTTTTCAACTCGAACGGGTTCTTCTACACTGTTAAAGAAAATGGGACACCGTAAATTCGAAGATTTTAAAGAAGCATTTGAACAATTTGGTACTGGCTCACAATATGGAATGAATGGAGGCGTTGATGAGATGAAAGCGGCCGTAGATGCATACAATGCTGCATATTCTCTCGCCGATTCATTATTTATTGTCGACTACCCGGATAGTTCTTTTACACCACCTGCAAATCTTGCTTCCATCGGTGCCTTTGATACCGATTTTTTCTCCACGTTTGATCAAAATTGGATAGGTCGTGATATTGACTATGAACAAGAACTATATGGTCAAATTGGACAACTTAGAGAAACGACTTTGAGTGCTGTTGGTGGTAATGAAAGAACCCAATTCTATATTAGCGGCCAATATATGGACGAAGAGGGTATCATTGTAAATACCGGTTATAAGAAAATGTCAGGCCGTGTCAACCTTAGTCACCGTTTCAGCGAAAAAGCAAAACTTTCTGTATCTACAAATTTTATTCGTTCGGAAGCAGATCGCGGTGTTACCGGAAATGATAATACCAATATGACCTATGGGTTTTCCATTGGTTTTACACCCAGTTTCGCCGACATAAGAGATACAGACGGTGATGGGGTGTACCCAACGAATACCTTTAATCCGTCCAACCCGCTGGAAACTGCTGAATATTTTGTGAACAATGAATTGACGCACAGAGCACTGGGTTCGCTGACGTTCGATTACAACCTTTTTAAACAGGCAAACCAAAGCCTTAGCTTTTTAGGTGTTGGCGGTGCGGATTTTTACAACCAGGAAAATGAAGTATTTATACCACCATTCCTGCAGATCGAAGAATCCAATGATGAACCGGGTCAAGCTGTGATGACCACGACAGATAACTTGAACACAAACCTGTCATTGAACCTCGTTCATAAACTGAAGATGTCTGGCATGAATTTCAATACCACCGCAGGTCTCCAATACGAGACTTACGACTGGAACTCAGTTTTTGTTCATGCTACAGGCATGATTCCTACACAGACCAACGTGGATAAAGCAAGCTCTCAATCTGTGTATCATGACAGATCCAAGCGTCAGGATCGTGGACGATTCTTCCAGGAAGAAATCACTGTTGGTGACAATATCTATCTGGCTTTCGGTGTGCGCGGTGATGTGTCCAGCACCATGGGTAATACTGAAGAATACCAATGGTATCCCAAATTGGCCGCTTCGTATCAATTTGGTGAATTTGCAGGAATATTCGACAACTTAAAGCTTCGTTTTGCCAGTGGGGAAACGGGAAACATGCCCCAACCAAGAGCAAAGTTTACCACCTTGTCATCTTCTAATATAGGTGGTATCAACGGACTTATTCCTGCGTCAACAAGAGGTAATTCTGGTATTAAACCGGAACGCACCGCAGAAATAGAATTTGGTGTAGACTTCTCTGTAATGGGAGGCTTGGCGACTGTGGAGGCAACCATGTATACACAGAAAATCACAGACCTTATTCTTCTGGTAGACCTGCCTGCTTCATCTGGCTCGCTCTACGGCTGGGAAAACGGTGGAGAAATGGAAACGAAAGGGACTGAGCTTACGCTGGGGCTGAACCCAACACAACTTGTCAGCCCGGGTGGATTGGACTGGAATTTCCGAATGAATTATTATACATCAGAATCTAAGGTTACAAAGCTGAATGTTGATCCCTACAATTTTGGCGGTTTTGCCACATTTTTGGGCACGTACCGCATTGAAGAAGGATGGTCACCTACAGCTATTGTGGGATCAGAAACAAAGGCAGATGGAAGTTTTAAAAAACTGGGTGATGAAAATCCTGATTACAGGATTTCTTTCCATAATTCATTCCGGTTGGGTCCAGTAGAACTTGCCTTTTTGATCGATCACAAGGAAGGTGGCCACGCCATTAACCTGGCCAACCTGATCTATGACCTTGGCGGTACGACAGCCGACTATGAAGAGAATGGCGGCGACCGACTTGGTGGTTTGGGAACGGTAACACAGCCCTATATCGAATCGACTACCTATACTGCTTTACGGGATATCAGCTTAAACTACACTTTGCCCAGCAGCGTATCTGATCGACTTGGGCTTGGTTATTTGAAGGTTGGATTTTCCGGCCGCAACCTATGGTTAGACACTGATTATACGGGGTTAAGCCCTGAAGTGAGTCAGTTTGGTAATGAAGCAGTTGGCGGTTCAGTTGATACGAATCCTTATCCGCTTTCTAAGAGTATGTATTTCACACTTTCACTCGGATTATAATCCAGGAGGAAATAATTATGAAAACGATTAGAACAAATAAAACATTGAAGATCCTCCCCATGATAGCAGTTCTTTTTTGGGCTGGATGTGAAGATCTGGATTTTCCGGATCCAAATAATCCCACAGATGAGACAGCGACAATTCAAACACTGGTAACGGGAGCCGAAGCTGTCATGCGTATGGATCTAGGTGTCTACCTCAGGGATCTATTGGTTGTGGGCCGTGAAGCCTACTACCTTGAACCTGCTGACCCAAGGTATACAGGTGAATTGTTACATGGTCCTATTGATCCAGGCGGCTTCCTCTGTTATCGCCCATGGCAAACCGCCTATAAGGTTATTGCAAATTGTGAGAACATTATGGGTAATGCAGATGCGGACGCAGGAGCTACCGGTGTGGCACGGACTTTTCACGCTTACAGTTTGATGCGCTTGGTATATTTGTGGGATGAAAGCGGCGCCCGCTTAAACTATGATGGTGATATTAATGCCGCTGTGGCCACCAAAGCAGAAGTGCTGGCCAAGATTGAGAGTCTATTAGATGCCGGTTATAGTGATCTTAATTCAGCAGGAAGTGCTTTTTCATTCTCGCTGTCCAGCGGGTTTGATGGTTTTGATACACCGGCAGCGTTTGCTTTATTCAATCGCGGTTTACGTGCCAGGGTAGCTGTTCATCAGGATGATTGGAGTGCAGCCCAAACGGCCTTAGACAATTGTTCAGCGTGGGCAACCTCCTCTGATCCGGATGAAGGTGTATACCATGCATTCAGTTCTGGTGCCAATGATCAGGGTAATGAAATGTATGAAGATCCTACAGCCACAACGATCAAATTAGTGGTCCATCCCACCTTCTATACGGATGCAGATGCAGGTGATTCTCGCGTAAGCGATAATGTTGTTGTTAGGGCTGACACAATTATCTACGATGAACTGGAAAGCTATTTGGCTCCAACGCTGTATAGCAGCTCCTACGATCCGGTTCCGATAATGAGAGCCGTAGAACTGCAGCTGCTTCAGGCTGAAGTTCATATCGGTAATAGTGATTATTCATCTGCTGAAACAATTATGAATACCATTCGTACCGCAGCAGGAGTAGCTTCGTATTCTGGAACAGATGCCAGCAATGCCGTTGATCGTGTGCTTCATGAAAAACGCTATTCGCTTTTTCTTGAAGGTCATAGATTGGCAGATATGAGGCATTATGGGAAAACAGATGAGCTGCCCATTGATCGGCCAGATCGCGGGGATACTATAGTAACATTCCCGATTCCGGAAACGGAAACACCTGGTTAAGTCATTATTAATTAATTAAAACACCAAAGGCCTCAATTGAGGCCTTTGGTGTTTTATAGAGAAAAGGAGAATACAATGAGGAAATTTATTCTTATTTCTTTCACCTTCATATGGGTGCTTTCAGCTCAAAACAGTGAGATAGATAAATTGGTAAAAGGGTTGTTGGGTGATACTCCAATAGAAGAAGATTTAAAAGAACTTTGTGATATTATCGGTGGTCGGCCAACAGGGTCTATAGCTAATATTCTGTCCATAGACTGGGGATTAGAAAAATTCCAAAAGGCAGGAGTTAGCGTTAGCAAAGAGGCCTTTACGATGCCGGGCCTTTGGCTTGAAAATGAGTCGTCCGCCAAAATTAGCGGTGCTGCAGAATTTGATCCAAGAGTTGTAGCCCTAACCTTTTCTAAAGGAACCCACCGCACGGGTTTAAGAGGAAATCTTGTAGATGGTGGACATGGTACGATGGATGATTTTGCAAGACTGGGTGAGAATGCAAAAGGGAATTTTGTGCTTGTTGAAACTGATGAATTACTTGATATAGACGGTCTTTTTAAAGAATATGCCGATGCAGTACTGATAGAAGATTTAGCATATAAAGCAGGTGTAAAAGGATTGGTTTATATGTCTTCTCGTCCCATGCGGCTGCTTTATCGTCATAATGCATCAAGAAGCTTCGAGAATTCTTTACCCATGGTTGTTATGGCCAGAGAAGATGCTAAGCGCTGCCTGAGAATATTACGTAATGATAAATCACTGTCTCTTTTGGTAAAAATAAACATAAGAGAAGGCGGTCCTTACAAATCTTATAATGTTATAGGAGAAATCAAAGGCTCTGAACGACCTGATGAAGTAGTTATAATTGGAGCACATTTGGATTCTTGGGGTCTTGGAACGGGTGCAAACGATAATGGTTGTAATGTTGCAATGATGATTGATATAGCCCGACAAATGATAAAGCTGGACATAAAACCAAAGAGAACGATTAGATTCGCTCTTTGGAATGGTGAAGAACTTGGATTGTATGGATCCATGGCTTACACCGAAAAATATGAATCACAGCTTGATAATCATGTTATGGCAATGTCAGTAGATATTGGGAGTGGCCCAATTACTGGTTTTTTTACTGGTGGTCGCCCAGATGTATTAGATGCTACAAACAAGATTATGAATTCTTTAACGGATCTAGGGATGTTTACAAATATTGATATTCCTCTTGTAGGAACAGATAATTTTGATTTCATGATGCATGGAGTTGGAAATCTCATTGCAAATCATGAGCCAGCAAATTATGCGCCAAATTATCATGCTGAATCTGACACTTATGATAAAGTCAACTTGCAGGCATTAAAGCACAATTCGGCCATAGTAGCAGCAGTTACCCTTATATATGCCAACGATCTCAATATTGATATTCCGCGTCAGTCAAGACAAGATATTGAAAAACTTGTTGAATCTACAGACCTTGAGCAACAAATGAAATCCATGATGGGTATATGGTATCAGTGGATAGAAGGGAAAAGAGGAAGATAAAGCTACAATATTATAGAGTATTTTGAACCCAAAAACCCCAAAATTACTATTTTAAATAATTCTTGCATTTTTTATTAGTATGAGTGAAGTTCCACGCGATTCATCAAGGGGATGTAGCCAAGGAGAGAGCGTCAATAGTTAAACACTTCTGATAATTCTCCTCATATTACATCTAAAAAAATTAAATAAATGATAACTAACCAAGGGGGCTATATGCGCATCCTAAAACCAATTATCATTCTGTGTGTACTCGCTGGAATGCTCTTCGCCGGTCAAACGGGGAAGATTTCTGGTCGAGTAACAGATAGCCAAACCGGCGAAGGCCTGGCAGGTTGTAATGTACTTGTCCAAGGAACGTCAATGGGAGCGGCTACTGATGTGAATGGTGAATACTTCATAATCAATTTAAGCCCGGGATCCTACGATTTGGAATTTTCCATGATCGGTTATGCATCCTATGCGGCTGCAGGTGTACGCGTCAGTATTGATGTAACAACACCGGTAAGCGCAGCGCTGGTAACTGAAGCACTGCAAATGTCCGGTATTTCTGTTACAGCTGAACGTCCCGCTATTGAAAATACACTAACATCCAGCAAACATATCATTTCCGGTGACTTGGCTACAAGTCTCGGTGTGACAACATTGAAAGATGTTGTTAAGACACTTCCCGGTGTAACGGAAAAAGACGGAAAATTGCATCTTCGCGGCGGACGTTCTGGTGAAGAAATGTATCTGGTCGATGGCGCATCAGTTGTAAACCCAATTATGGGTGGAGAAGCCATTCCTGTTAATCCGAACATTGTGGGGGAATTGCAATTGATTACAGGAACATTTAATGCTGAGTACGGACAAGCTATGTCTGGTCTTTTTAATACTGTTCTGAGAGAAGCAGATGATGGTGTTCATATGAATGTCAGTTATCGAACACAACTTAGTAGTGGTTATTATAGAGAAACCCAAGGTGCGTTCAAGGATGCGAATGTATATAGTGAATTGATGCAAATGCCTGATAGCGATACAACGTATGCTGCAGCGGTAGAAGGAACAGATTATAGCGAAGGTGGTTTTGGCGACGCAGGATCTGTGTTAGATGCTTCCGTTAGTTTTGGATCTGGCGCAATAGGCCTTGTTGCTTCCATGCGACAATTAAATGATCCAGGTCGTTTGCCTGGTATGGCAGAAGATTTCACCAGTATCCAAGGTAAACTAACCTATCAGGTTGGTGGAAATTTAAAACTGGGTGCTGAATTTATGTCTTATACCCGTAATGGATTTTATGATCCCAGTTATGATGCTGAAAAAGCATCGGGTGCTATAGGTCAATTAAGTGTGTGGGATTGGATTTATGCGTTGGATCAATATCCCCGGACAAAAGAAGAAACCACACAGTTTGGTGTAAGTGCTAATTATGTTATGTCTGCCAATACGAATATTACAGTTCGTTTTGATAATTTAAGCAAAACACAGACAGACGGTGCTAAAGTAGGCGGCGATGGCGAGTTCATTGATTTTGTCGATGTAGCAACCGTTACCAATGATGGCGGTCAGTATAGTGTTGTAGATGGTCCAAATCATACACGAGAAATGGAAGACTTGGACAATAGCAATGCGTGGTTTAGTCTGGCGAATGTATATGGTCACTACTTCAATTCTGAAGAAAGTCATACTACAATCAGCGCGTATGTGACCAGCCAGTTAAATAACCGTCATTTAGTGAAAGCTGGTTTTGAATCCCGGACTTACAGCATTGACCGTTTAGGTCGTGATGTTTGGTTTGGTAGAACCGTTGGAGCAGAAGTTGTAGCAGATCCCTCTAAAAATAGAATTCAAAATCAGGGGATTAGTGATGCTTCCCCATCCGAAATGGTTGCCTTTATCCAGGATCAAATGGAATTCAACGACATGATCGTGAATGTAGGTTTTAGATATGATGCATTTAATGTAAATGCTGATGATGGTTTATGGGATATAGATGAAGACGGAAACGATATGTTAGCGAATCGTGATATTAATCCTTTTAACCCTGCGCTGCGTCGTGCAACGGAAACCAAATCAAAATTAAGTCCTCGGTTGGGTGTTTCATTCCCCGTGGGTGATAATATGGCTTTCCGTTATGCCTATGGCTCCTTTTTCCAAAGGCCGACTTTCTATGATCTTCTGGAAAACTACCAGGCGCAAATGGATGGCGGTACGGAATCTGGTTATTTTGTCTATATGGGCAATCCCAATCTGGATCCCCAGGAAACCACCATTTATGAAATGGGCATGCAGTATAGTTTATCCAATGGAATGAAAGTGGATGTATCCGGTTATTACAAGGATATTGCCAATCTGATTTCCGCAAAAGCGGTCACAAATAGAGCATTTGTAGACTCCACCGGTAATTATGATGGTACTGCATGGACTGCAGATGACCCTTTTCAGGCAACGCACTATATTTACAAAACCAGTGAGCATTTTGGTAATGTTCGCGGTATTGAAGTGAGTGTTTCCAAAAGTGCAGCTGAAGGCTTGAGTGGTCGCGTGTCCTACACTTACTCAATTGCCCGGGGTACATCTTCGGATAAATTTTCTGCCGGCGCTGTCCGTCAGGAAAACGGTACAGTCCTAGGAGGCATTTTTTCCATGACAACACTTGATTGGCACAGGCCTCATATTTTAAATGGGTATGTTGATTATCATACAAATATGAGTGGTATGTTCAGTCGTGTGGGCGGCAATATTACGTTTAACGCCCAAAGTGGATTACCTGTATCCGCGCGTTCCGGTCAAGGCGGGGCATCGTTAAAAGAGCGAGCACCGTCTACGATGGATGTAAACTTGCGTATTGATGCTAAATTGGATTTGGGCATTGTTCGTCCCACAGTTTATCTGCTGGTTGAAAATGTATTGGACGTCCGCAACGTAGTTGCGATTGCAGACCCGGGCTCTTATTTCGATGGCGCATCTGCTTACTATGAAGTAGCAGCTGGTCCAACCAATAACCTTATGGCCTATGGCGCACCGATGACAATTCATTTTGGTGTGTCTATTGATTACTAATGTCCGGCCAAAGAATGATTAGAATAAAGGAGATAAAAATTATGAAGTGGATGAATTGCAAAACCGTTACAGGGGCTTTGCTGACATTTACTGTTGCTCTATCCTTAATGTCCGGACTTGTGGCTAAAGACAAGTTGGATATTATGAATATGGATAAAAGAGCCGGTAAAATGATGGCACCTGCCCTTGATCAGACGTATGTTTACCACACCAATGGTAACTTGTGGATGGGCTGGGATTCCTATGGGAATACCGGTGACCAAACCTGCAGTGCTATAATTCCGGGCTGGGTTTACCCCGGTTCATTCAGCCTTGGGGGACATGGTTACCTCAATTACAACTGCCGTGCCGGATATTGGATCATTGCCAAAGTAGGTAGTGAATTTTTTGAAGGAACGACGGGTGAATATGTTTTAACCCGCGGAACAGAACCTGGAGCAACAAGCCAGGGCTGGGCCGGAGGTGATTATAATAAAGAGCCATGGGTCAGTAATTCAACATGGTATATACCCTCAGCTGGTTTAACAGTGAACGCTGTACGTAAATCATGGAGTTTCCCCGGAACAGCAAATCAATATTATACTGTGGGTGATTTTGACTACAATGAATTTGTTGTAGAAGAAATAACAATCACCAATACAGGTGGAACGGACATTGATGAACTCGTTTTAGGTTCAAAGGCAGACCATGATTGTACTTGGAATGTACCTTTCCCTGATTGGGATTTCCCTTTCTGGACAGATGACATTGTTGATTATGACCATGATTATATGTTAACCATGGAATTAGATGGCGATGATCAGGGTTCTGCAGTAAATGATTTTGGTATAGATGATCCAGAACGGGAATATCGCGGTGTCCGTGTTTCTCAAACACCCTTGGAAATCGGTGGTACTGCATATAGCAGTATGACAGCTGCCGATGTAAATCATATGTGGTGGACAGGGGATGAAGATCCCCAAACAGCCGCTGCACGTTATAACATGGCAACTAGGGTTTCATCAGGTGGTGACAAAAAAAATGCCAATCCACCGGCAATGGATATGCGATATTTGCAATCCTACTCTGTGGGCGCATTAGCCGCTGGTGAGTCAACAACCTTTGTGATTGCTGTTCTGGCTGGAGCCGGATTAGCCAATACACAAAAGGCTGCTGCAAACGTCAGACAAGCATATGATTGGGGATTTGATTTACCCAAGCCACCCGCAGCGCCTCAAATTGCTTCAGATGGTATTGCTACAAATTCAAGTGGTCACGCTGTAGTAACGTGGTCTTACAGTGACGCTCAAATAGCAGCTGTAGATCCCGATATTGGCGCAGCTGATTTTGCTGGTTTTAGAGTGTATCGTTCTTCACCTGTGCCGAGAGTTTCTTCAGCTGATCTTGGTTTGGCTGCAGATAACTTGGACGATGGTGGTTCTATGGTTGGCGATGTAAGCCAAGGAGGAGCATTTAGTCCTAGTGCCAGCGGACCGTATACTGAAATTGCAGATATTCCATATAGCGGTGGAAGTTTCTCCATGGTAAACGGATTCATGAAAATGGGTGAAATGTACATGTTCACCGATGAAAACGTCGCCATTGGTGTAAACTACTGGTATTACGTCGCTGCTTATGATGCTGGCGGTGAATCTGCAACTCATGGGACGCTGCCCTCTTTGGAAAGCTTTTACACCATGTGTTATCCATTGGTTTCGGACCCATATGGAGTGGAAATGATTCCAACTGCGCCGCCCATGTATACAGTAAAACCGGAAGAATTGGAATATACTGACTTAGCTGGCAATACGGCGGCCAGTGTATTTGTAACACCTAATCCGTGGCGCGCTGCTGATTTAGAAGCGTATCATGGTGCCGCTACAGCTACCGGATATTTCATTCGATTTTATAATGTGGTTATTGGTGACATTGTTGAAGTTTATGATGTTGCAGGTAACTTGGTATTTGAATCTGATGCAGTTGCTGAAAAAGGTTCTTACGATTGGAATTTGATATCTAGAACAGATATCCAAATTTCTACCGGTATTTATTACTGGCGCGTAGGTGACGAAAATGGCAAACTTGCAGTCATAAGATAACTGGAAAAGGAGAATTGAAAATGATGAAAACTCTCATCTCAAAGAAAGCTGTTAAATGGGCAGCGACCTTATGTCTGGTTGTCTCATTTCCCGCTTTAGTAGTTGCAGAAGGCGATGCGGACAAAGTTGGTTCTGTCGCTTTTAAATTTTTAAATATTCAAAGTGATGCCCGCACCGCAGCCTTGGGTGGACTTTCCGCGCAGGGAGCAGGTGCTTCAGCACTTTTCAGCAATCCAGCTGGAATTGCAGGATCATCCATGGGTATTTCTGCTGGTGTAAATCAGTGGTTAGTTGAAACTAACATTACCAATATCGGCTTTGTTATGCCAATGGCTGGCGGAACAGTTGGATTGTCACTGGTCAGTGTAGACTATGGCGAAACCATGAGGTCTGGCTGGTCTGGTGATGCCGATCAGGGAACTATGAATTTGTTTCCTAATTTAGGTGACGCTTGGAAAGCATCTGACACGTCTTTGCAGTTAAGTTATGCTGTAGGCATGTCTGATAAGTTTTCCATCGGTGGAACTGTTAAAATGATAACACAGGATATTGATGGTGAATCAATTAGCGGAACAGCATATGATGTTGGTATGCAGTTTAACACAGGTTATAATGGAATTCGTATGGGTGCAACCATATCCAATTTTGGCCCTGATGTTCAACCTGTAGATATACCCGATGGATCCAGTTACGAGGAATTTCCCAGTATGTCATTACCTATGACATTCAATTTTGGTATTGTTGCCCAAGCATTTGGTGATGACAATATGGGACTTGTTGCCGGATTGAACGTAGCGAAATACGCTGATATGGCCCAGGAAATCACATTAAATGGTGAATTTTCTGTTGCCGGACTAGCTAAAATTCGTGGTAGTTACAATCTGGACAATCCCCAATTTCCCGTCTCATTTGGTGCCGGCATAAGTTTAGCTGGTATTGATGTTGGATTAGCTATGAGCAGTCATAATGTTTTGGGAAGTGCAACGCGCATTACGCTAGGGTATTCGTTCTAACGGATTTTAATTCGTTAACTAATATAATGGAAAAGCCGTTCCTTCGGGAGCGGCTTTTTTAGTATATTAAAGTCCCCTATGAAACTGCTCATATTTATAATACTATTTTTCCAAATTACTCTGGAGGCCCAATCATATGTTTATAATGATGTGGCGTATGAACAAGGTCTGGATTTTATCCATGATAATGGTGGCAGTGGTGAAAAATTTTATGTTGAAACAATGGGGTCTGGCGTGTGCTTGCTAGACTATGATAATGATGGTGATTTGGATATTTATTTTTGCCAAGGTGCACCTCTCCCCGGCTGGAATAAGAATAGTTCATTGTTTAATACATTGTTTAGAAATGACAATGGTCAATGGACCGATGTGACTGAAAAAGCAGGAGTGGGTGATGAATCCTACAGTATTGGCTGTACTTGCGGCGATGTGGACAATGATGGTGATACGGACCTCTATGTGACGAATTTTGGAGATGATATCCTTTATATAAACAATGGAAATGGTACATTTACTGATCAGACAGCAGAAATGGGTATAAACAGCCCAAAATGGGGTTCTAGCGCCGCTTTCTTCGATGGGGATAATGATGGTTGGTTAGACCTGTATGTGGCCAATTACGTCGAATTTTCGGTGGATAAAAATCCCTGGTGCGGTGAAAGTATCAGCGGTCTGCGAGCCTATTGTGATCCGGATGTATTTGAAGGAATTACAGATGATTTTTACCACAATAATGGAGATGGAACATTTTCAAATTGGACAGACAAAGCGGGAATAGCTAATGATCGCGGCAAAGGGCTGGGTGTGGTATTGGGAGACATCGATAATGATGGTGATATGGATATATATGTTGCCAACGATAAGGTGATGAATCTCATGTACATCAATGATGGCAGCGCCCATTTTGAAGAGAGTGCACTGTTCAATGGTGTCGGCTTTAATGAGAACGGCAAAGCCGAAGCGGGTATGGGTGTCGATTTCGGTGATATAAACCATAACGGACGCTTGGATCTATTCGTAACCAATTTCAGCGGAGAATCAAATACATTATACCTGAATGATGGTGCTGGCAATTTTACGGATATAACATTTACAGCAGGTTTAGGACAACCCAGTTTAGATGTCCTTGGCTTTGGTACAAAGTTATTAGATATAGATTTGGATGGCTGGCTGGATCTTTTTGTAGTCAATGGTCATGTAATTGATAATATATCCCATTTTAACAGCGCTTATACTTACGCCCAGCGCAAACAGGTTTTTATTAATAATAAAAATGGTACTTTTAGAGAAATTGATCAGAAATTGATTGGTGCAGCTGCTGTTCCTTCAGTTGGGAGGGGCGCAGCGTTTGGTGATATCGATAACGATGGTGATCTGGATATTGTTATCTCCAACAATAATCAACCTGCGAACCTGTTAATAAAAAAAGATTCCCCAGAGAATAATTGGATTGGGTTTGAACTTGAAGGCAGATCCAGTAACCGTGATGCTATAGGCGGAAAGGTGACGATTGAAACAGCAAATGGAAAGCAAATTGCTTATGTCAATCCAGCGGCTAGTTATTTGGCATCGAATGATAAACGAATTGTTTTTGGTTTAAATGATACTGAAATGGTTGATGCAATTAAAGTAAGTTGGCCAGGAGGGAATGAAGAAATATTCTCACTAAAAAATGTGAATCAATATTATAAAATTGTTGAGGGGACAGGTTTATCAGAGCGGAAGTATTAATTTATCTGTCAACAAGAAAAAATGTCAAGATGCCATGAAGGAAAATCTTTTTGCTACAGAACAAGTATATAATCTGGTTAAACAGGGTACTCCATTTCGTGAAGCGTATAGAAAAATCTCTAAATCATTTAAGGAGAATCATCATCAAATCTAAAATATTAGTTTTTATCTTATTTGTTCAAACTATTTTCTCACAGGAATTACTCGAACAGGGACAATCATTTTTTGCCAGTAAACAATACACCAAAGCAATTAAAGTATTTGAAGAAATTCTTGAAAATGATCACGTAAATATAAGTGCAATGAATGAATTAGCTGGCGTGTATAATAAACTGGGCAATATTCCGTTAATCATTCACTTTTATAATAAAAGTTTGAATATTAAAGAAAACCAGCCCGATACATGGTTGTCTCTTGGCAATATTTATTATCATGATGAAAATATTCCAGCTGCAGTTTATGCATATAAAAACTCTATTAAGCACAGACCAAATTTTGCAAAAGGACATAATAATCTGGCTACATTATTTAAAGAATCAGGTGAAATTGATCTGGCTATCGTGCATTTCGAAAAAGCAGTTGAGAATGATACCGGCTATAGCCGTGCGATGCGTAATATTGGGGATATATATCTAAATAGAGGCAATTCTGAAAAAGCGATATACTGGCTTGAACGTGCTACACAAACAGAACCGGGAAGCTTATACGGCTGGTTCTGGCTGGGGCGGGCTTATGTTCAAAATGGAGATATCCAAAAAGGGATACAAAATTATTTAAAGGTATTAGCTCAAAAACCGGATTTACCTCAAGTTCATCATCACTTAGGAAAAGCCTATTTTGAAATACGTGACTATAATAACGCCATCCACCATGTACGGTTGGCCATGGAAAAAAATCCGGCTGTTATTCCATTTTACATATCATTGAGCAAAATTTATGCCCACATTCAGCAAGAATCTGCTGCTCTAGCTATACTGCAGGATGCGCTGGCCCTTGACCGGAATTCGACGGCAATATATATCGAACGTGGGAATATCCATAAGTCTGCCAGTCGCTTTGAAGAAGCACTAAACCAATATGAACTAGCCGCACTGGTTGCTCCGGAAGAATGGCAGGGATATTATAAAAAGGGTGTTGTACTATATTATTTGAGCAGGATGAAAGAGGCTAAAGAAGCATTAACAAAAGCACAAGAATTGTCATCAGAAAATGGAGCTGTATTTCATTTTATAGGACTGGTAGCTCTTGCAGAAAATGATTTGGAGACTGCAGAGGCAATGTTACAAAAAGCATCAGAATATGATTATAAAAATGCAGATGTATGGTTTCATTACGGTCAAACATTTTTACGACTTGAAGAATATGAAGCCGCGGAAAAGTATTTATTAATATCATTAGAATTAAATTCGTATAATTCTGAAACATTGTATAGTTTAGGGCAAGTCTATAAAAAATTAAAAGAGCCTTTAAAGTCCAGAGAGTTTTTAAAGAAGTTTAAGAATATGTCTGATATTGAAGAAAAAGTAGAAAGATTATCAACAAAAATACATATGCAGCCGAAAAACTCAACTCTGCGCTTACAACTTGCAGAACTTTATGAGCAAAGCGGCCAAAGGGACAGAGCATTGATGGTATATAGGCAGGCAGCTTATATTGGTAACGCTGAAGCAGAAAGAAGAATTAAAAACATTTTAAATAATTTGAATTAATAAATATGATCCGCTTTCTTTTTTCATTCCTAATTGCCAGCGCTCTGTTTCTCCAGCTTACAGATTCAGCCAACACATTTTCTATTTATCTGGCTCTTATACATACCATTATTGGGTTAGTGCTAGTGGGCGTTATTTTTATTCACTTCATGCAAAAAAAGATTGCGATCACAGGTGAATTCCCATACGAAAGATTATCCGCATTATTATTTTGTTTAACCTCTATAGCCTCAATTGGGTTGCTCTTCATTGGAACAACGGGTTTTGGTAGCGTTCTCCTCTTTTTTCATATTATTACCGCTGTATTGTTTTTGACCGTTTTTATCTTCAGTTTATTGAATGTGGATGAATCTTGGTCATTAAATCCACAAATAATCCAAACAATTTTTATATTATTTATTATTGTTTTTGTAGGCTATACAGTAAAGAGTTTGGATGCAGAAAATGTGAATATAGAGCAAGCATCTTTTGTCCCATCTCCCGGGACCACAGTTACCGGTAGTTATATTACGGCAGAATCCATCAACCGTTCTGCCCGTTGCGGAACGTCTGGATGCCACCCAGATATTTATGCGCAATGGTCCCAGTCTGCTCACCGGAACTCATCTTTCACTAATCCTTTTTATGCGGCCTCGGTAGAATACCTGCTTTCTACCAGTGATTCCACCACCGTCCGCTGGTGCGGCAGTTGTCATGATCCGGTGATGCTATATACCGGTCTGATGCTGGAGAATCCTGATACCGAATTGCCTGAAGCAGCCGCAGGAATTACCTGTGAAGTATGTCATGGCATGGTGGATATCCCGGATATAACCGGGAATGCCAATTATATTTTGGATACACCTGTTGAATATCCCTTTTCACATTCCACCGGTATGTTAGCTGCTATGAATAAAATGATGATTAAACTGAAACCCGAAGCCCATAGCAAGGGAATGCTGAATCCTATTCATACGGGTGAAAAATTCTGTGCAACCTGCCACAAGGTGAGTCTGGATGTAGAGATTAATCAATACAAATGGCTCCGCGGGCAGGATGAATATGACGCTTGGCAGGCCAGCGGTGTCAGTTATAATGCAGTGGCGTCATTTTATAATCCGCCTAAACCATTGGATTGTCGGAATTGTCATATGAAAAAAGTTGCTTCATCGGATAAGGGCAATAATCGGGGACAGGTAAAAAGCCATTTTTTCCCCGCAGCCAATACAGCATTACCTGTCTTACCAAAATCAGCCAATGAAGAATGGTTAAAAAGAACATCCGCTTTTTTGCAGGATGGGCGGGCAGTTGTGGATATTTTTGGTGTAATAATCTATGGAAAACTTATGGCACCATTGGGAGACCACCTGCAGGTAAAACCGGGACAGGATATTCGCTTTGAAGTGGTCGTGGCGACAAAAAAAATTGGTCACGTTTTTCCTGGCGGAACGGCTGATTCCAACGAACCTTGGCTGGAAATAATCGGACAAAATGAAGCTGGGAAAATCGTTTTCAGCAGTGGTACTCTTGAGCAAAGTAAAGAAGTGGATCCCAAAGCGCATTTCTTTCGTGGTGTCCTTTTAGATGGTCAAGGTGAATTCATCCTTAAACGCAATCCACACGAGTGGCGCACCACCTTGTATAATAATTCCATTCCACCAGGCTCTGCTGACGTTATTCATTTTACTTGGACAGTCCCTGATAATTTTACTGGTACAATAAACCTGACAGCCAAGTTGAATTACCGAAAATTCAATCGTTCCATTACGGTTCATTCATTAGATGATCCAATCGATCTGCCCATCATCACCATGGCAGAAGATCAAATTTCATTATCCAGTTCAAAAAATACAGAATTAGCTGAAAATGCCGGTATGCGTTATAATGATTATGGTATCGCCATGCTGCGGCAGAAAAATCTGGCAGCGTCCCGAACCGCGTTTGAAAAAGTGACAAAACTCATTCCCGGTTATGCAGATGGTTTTGTGAATGTGGCCCGGGTCCTGATTAAAGAAGGGGAATTTGAAAAAGCCAAAGATCAATTAGAAACAGCATTGGAACTAAAGCCTGACTGGTCAAAAGCTAAATTTTTTAAAGCACTTATAGCCAAAACGGAAGGTCATTATGATGAAGCTGTGTCCATGTTTGAATCTGTGCGGAAAACCAATCCGAATGATAGGGTTATGTTGAAACATTTTGGCCAAACACACTATTTTGCGGAGAACTGGACCCATGCCCATTCAATATATAATGATGTATTGCGCATTGATCCTGAAGATGCGGATGCACATTATAACCTAATGCTGATTAACCGTAAATTGGGTGACCTGGGGCAAGCCAAGTATCATAGTGAAAAATATTTAAAATATAAACCGGACGAACAGGCACGCAGTATCAGCCAGATTGCCCGATTGAAATATCCTCATGCAAATAATGAAGCGCAACCGGTTCATTCCCATAAATTGAATACAATCGGATTAGATTGAAAAGGGAAAGCAAGTGGAATTAACCTGGATATCAGTCATTCCGCCGTTGCTGGCAGTTGCTTTAGCATTTATCACCCGGGATGCAGTTGTGAGCCTGTTGGTGGCGTGCTTTGTGGGTGTGTTACTCCTGGGAGAAGGTATTGCCGGCTTCCCGGATTTTCTCATTCGTGCTCTGGCATCGAAAGATTTTATTTGGGTCACATTACTGGAATTTAATATCGGTATTCTGGTCGCTTTTTTCCAGCGCTCCGGTGCTGTAAAACTTTTCACAGAAAAAGTGGGTAGCTGGGTTCGCACTCGAAGACAGGTTGGGGGCTTGGGTTGGGGTTTGGGTATTACCATATTTTTTAGCGATTATTTCAGTCCCTTATTCGTGGGGCCGGTCATGCGCACACTAACTGACAAATATAAAATTTCTCGTGAAAAGTTGGCTTACATTTGTGATTCCACCTCCGCCCCCATGATTGCCCTGATTCCCTTTACGGGCTGGGCGGTGTATATGGGCGGACTCACCATTGGAATCGGTCCTGTTACGGATCAGGCGGCCGCCATGGATCTTTATATTCATAGTATCCCCTTTAATTTTTATTCATTTCTGGCTATTGGTATGGTGGGTCTATTAGCTATGAATATTATTCCGGATTTTGGTCCCATGAAAAAGGCTGAAGACCGCGCCAAGAATGAAGGGAAAGTTTTAAGAGATGGCGCCGTCCCGATGATGGGCAAAGAACTCACAAACCTGGAAGTGTCAACCACGGGGAAACCCAATATTTATTTGAACTTCATTATTCCAATTTTGCTTGTTGTGGGCATCAATCTGACAAGTTTTATCGTTTATGGGAAAATTGCCATACTTCAGAGTTATCTTACGGTATGTACTCTTTTTGCTATTACCATGATATTACAAAAAATAGATAATCTACAGGGAGTTATGCAAACAGTCATGGCCGGGATGAAAGGCGTCATGCCAGCAGTGACTATTTTAGCGCTGGCATTTTGCATCAATACCATCAGCCGGGAATTAAAAACTGCTGAATATGTCGTTTCCCTAACGGAAGCATGGCTGCTGCCCAATTTACTGCCCATGATCACCTTTTTTCTGGCGGGCTTCATCAGTTTTGCCACGGGAACTTCCTGGGGGACATATGCCATCATGATTCCCATTGCCATGCCCCTGGCGTTTCAATTTTCCGGCGGTGAAGTCAATACACTTATTTACAGCACCTTTGCAGCGGTGGCCGGCGGCGGTGTATTTGGGGATCATTGTTCACCCCTATCGGACACAACTGTCCTTTCATCCTTGGGAAGCGCATGTGACCATATTGACCATGTAAAAACACAACTGCCATATACCTTGATTGCCGGGGGAATTGCCATGGCATTTTATTTTGGTTTAGGATTTATGGGATGAAAGTACTTGTTTTAGGATGCGGAATGCAGGGCCGGGCCGTGATCTATGATTTACTCAAAAGTGATATCGTTACAGAAATTGTTGGTGCAGACATGGTAGAGCCCAAATTGGATCCGGATATTTTTTCACATTTGGATAAATTTTCGTTTGTTACCATTGATGCCAATGACCGGATAGATTTACGGAAAAAAATGAATTGTGGCGCAGATATTATTTTAGATATGCTTCCCCGGGAATTGACACGAATCGTGACAGAATTAGCCGTAGAAATTGGGACCCATTTGGTGAATGCCAATTATGGGAAAGGGTTGGACGATCTTCACGATAAAGCCGTGGCAAAAGGAATTTCCATTATGCCTGAAATGGGATTTGACCCGGGGATTGATTTGGTCATCGCCGGTGAAGCAGTACGGCAGTTTGATGAAATTCATGAATTACACAGTTATGGCGGCGGACTGCCGGAAGCAGCGGCTATTGATAATCCACTGAAATATAAAATTACCTGGACCTTTGCCGGCGTTTTGGATTCAACAAATCAACCTGCCCGGATGATGAAAAATGGTGAGGAAATCCATATTTCTGCACAGGATATTTATAAGGTAGAGAATATTCATTTAGTTGATATTCCCGGAGTGGGAGACTTGGATGCCATTTACAATCGGGATGCTCTTTTGTTTGCCGAAAAATTTGGAATTGAAAAAACGGTAAAATCTACTGGACGATATACACTGCGCTGGCCCGGATTTGCACCCATTATTCATACATGGATGAAATTTGGTATGCTGTCCAAAGAGCCGTTGGATTGGCTGCCCGAGAATATGTCACCGCAGGATTATTTATGTAAATTGCTGGAACCCCAATTACAATTGGGCGAACAGGAACGGGACGTGTGTATTCTTCGGGTGGATGTGAAAGGTATACGGAATGGACAGCCGGAACGACACCTTTATCACGTTATTGATTACCGGGACCTGGAAACAGGATTTACAGCCATGAATCGTACTGTGGGTTTCCCGGCTAGCATTGCTGCTCAAATGATTATGAAAGGTGAAATTTCAGAAAAAGGACTTTTGTCGCCCATCCACCACATGCCGTTTGATTCCTTTGTGGAAGAACTTGGGAAGCGGGGGATAAAGGTCACAAAAACCAACAATTAATTGATTACTAATTTTTCTGCTGTCAGATCTAAACATAGCCGTGCTTTTTCAATCAATTCATCAATTTCATTTTGTGACATAACTAAAGGAGGTGAAATAATCATTTTATCACCTACGGCTCTCATGATGAGTCCATTGTTGAAGCAGAAATCCCGGCAAATTGTACCCACACCCAACTCTTCAGGAAATGCTTCCCGGGTATCTTTATTTTTAACAAGCTCTACTGCTCCAAACATACCAATACCACGGGCTTCACCAACAAGAGGGTGATTCTCTAACTCATTCCAACGTTTTTGTAAATAGGGTCCTGTGATATTTGCGACTTTTTCAATCATTTTTTCATCTTTCATTATACGGATATTTTCAATTGCTACCGCACAGGCTGCAGGATGCCCTGAATAAGTGAAGCCATGATTAAAATCACTTCCCTTATTGATAACAGTTTCTGCGACACGGTCTCCTACCATGAGTCCGCCAATGGGTAAATAACCAGATGATAATCCTTTGGCTATGGGCATGAGGTCAGCTTCAATGCCAAAATAAGTGGATCCAAACCACTCACCCATTCTTCCAAATCCACAAATTACTTCATCTGCAACAAGTAGAATACCATATTTATGACAAATTCTCTGAATTTCAGGCCAATAAGTTGTAGGTGGAATTATAACTCCTCCGACTCCCTGTACCGGTTCTCCAATAAAGGCAGCCACACGATCTATCCCAATCTCCTTTATACGAGTTTCTAATGCTTGGGCGGTTTTCAATCCAAATTCTTCAGGATCCATATCGCCTCCATTTAAATACCAATACGGCTGGGCGATATGTTCAATATCATGCAAAATGCCACCTTGGGCGTGCATCCCTTTCATACCACCTAAGCTAGACCCTGCAACTGTGCTTCCATGGTAAGCATTTTCACGGCTGATGATGACTGTTTTTTCAGGCTTACCTTCCAATGACCAATAATGACGAACCATGCGAACCATTGTATCATTTGCTTCGGAACCGGAATTGGTAAAAAATACATGGTTAAATTGTGATGGGGAAATATCAACCAACATTTTTGATAATTCAACAGCTGGTGGATGGGTAGTTTGGAAAAAATTGTTATAATAAGGAAGCTCCTCCATTTGATTGGCTGCAGCATCCACTAGCTCCTTACGTCCGTAACCGATATTTACACACCATAGGCCCGCCATTCCATCCAATATCTTGTTTCCATCCGAATCCCAAAGATAAACACCATCAGCTCGTGTGATTACACGGGCTCCTTTTTCCATTAACGCTTTGTGGTCTGTAAATGGGTGGATATGATGTTGTCCATCAAGCGCTTGTAGTTGTTTTGTATCATAAGTTTTTGTCATAGAGAATCCTGTCTATTTTGTATTAGCTCGATTAAAACATGTTTTCCCAAATGCTTCTAAAATTGCTTTATAAAAAGGTATTTCCATCACTTTCCATTCCGGGTGCCACTGTACACCCAGAGCGAAGTTTTTAGCATTCTTTACAGAAAAGGCTTCGATTAAACCATCGGGTGCGACAGCTTCAATGTCTAGATTCTTTCCCAATTTATTAATTCCCTGCCAGTGGACTGAATTTACCAATGGATTTTCTTCGTCTGTTAATTTAGCTAAAACGCCATTTTCTGTAAGTGCAACACGGTGTGAAAAATCATATTGAACATTAATATTTTGTTTAGTATCTGGGCGATGATCGTTCATGCCTTTAGCATGATGAACTTCTTGGTGTATTGAACCACCGTATGCAACATTCATTTCTTGAAATCCTCGGCAAATTGCTAGAAGAGGAACTCCAAACTCCACCGCTTCAGTTATGAGAGGCAATATAGTTTCATCTCGTCTGGCATCGTGTTTTGTATTTGGTTTGCTAGTTGGACCATTATAATGATGAGGTTCTATATTTGAATAACTGCCCGTCAGCATGATGCCATCAACTGTTGATAACAATTGTGTAAGATCTAGTTTATCAGCAAGAGAAGGAATAAGTATTGGAAAACCATTAATGGCATTTACAACAGCAGTAATATATTTATCTCCCGTTTGGTGATACGTAAACTGTCCTTGTTTTTCAAAACAAGTTGATATGCCGACAATGGGTTTTATCATCAATTATTTTTTAAATAGTTTCAAAAAAGTAAAATATCAGTTCCGAAGGTAATTATAGAGATTTAAACAAAAAAATCTTTCTTATAAGTCAATCTTAATATTAAAAACGTTATAACTGAATACTTGCTGATAATATTCAGATGTATTATGCTCCAAGATTAAATATGGTCAAATCAAAACAAAAAGAATGTAATACTTTTCTTATGGAAAACCCTGATATCAGCGGAGTTGATTTGTTAATTGCTGATCTAAATGGGGTTATCAGAGGAAAACGCATTGCCTCAAATGCTCTGGAAAATGTGTATAAAAATGGTGTTTATTTTACAACCTCATTATTTGCGCTAGATATAAATGGAGATACAATTGAAGAAACAGGCCTTGGGATTGTTCAAGGAGATGGTGACAGCACATGTTTTCCAATTCCAAAAACTCTGACCACTGCGCCATGGCAAAAAAAATCGATGGGACAATTATTATTGACTATGGTTGATGGTAATGATAAACCTGTTTTTGCAAATCCACGACAGGTCCTGAATCAAATTTTAGAGCGATTTAACGTATTGAAGTTGACTCCGGTAGTAGCTGTTGAGTTGGAATTTTATTTATTAGATAACAGAAGAGATGGGAAGAGACGACCTCAACCTCCCATTTCAATTGAAACTGGAAAACGGGAAAATAATACCCAAGTATATGCAATTGATAATTTGGATGATTATGGAGATTTTTTAAGCGATGTTTCTTCTGCTGCAATAGAACAAGGAATTCCGGTTTATACAGCTGTTGCTGAAAATGCACCTGGTCAATTTGAAATAAATTTAAAACATGAAGCGGATCCCTTATCTGCATGTGATAATGCTATTTTGTTAAAAAGGTTAATCAAGGGAGTTGCGAAAAAATATGGTATGCAAGCCACATTCATGGCAAAACCTTATAGTGATTTAGCAGGGAATGGTATGCATATTCATATGAGTGTTCTAGATGAAAAAGGAAATAATGTATTTAGTAACCCTAAAGAAATTATAGGCTCTAAAGCACTTCAATATGCCATAGGAGGACTAACGGCTACTATGAATGATTTCATGGCCGTATTTTGTCCCAATGCTAATTCTTATAGACGGTTCCAACCCAATATATTTGTTGCACTGGCCCCTACGTGGGGTGTTGATAATCGTACAGTTGCTGTTAGAATACCCACGAGCCCTGAAAGCGAAAAACGAATTGAACACCGTATTTCCGGTGCGGATGCCAATCCCTATTTAGTAGTTGCTGCTTTGCTGGCAGGAATTCATTATGGTATAACTAAAAAAATAAAACCACCTAAAATATCCACAGGTGATGCCAGTCTAGACCATCCGCCTTCATTGACTTTAAGCATGATTGAAAGTTTAAATTCATTTACGAATAGTTCTTTTACTAAAGAGTATTTCGGGCAGAATTTTTGTGAGCATTATCGCATTTTCAAAACTATTGAAATGGATCGATTTAATAAACATGTTACGCCTATTGAATTAGATTGGTTTTTAAGAACTGTATAAAATTTGAAACAATATAATTTAAGGGAAAAATTAAGATGACACTGAATTCCATAAATCCTGCAAATGGACAAGAAATTGCTTCCTACGAAGAAATGACTTTAGGGGAAGTAGGTACCATTATTGCGGATGTTAATTTTGCCTATCAGGACTGGAAACAAACATCTTTTGCTCACCGTGCCACTTTATTAAAAAGAGTGGGAAAAATCCTTCAAGATAGGAAGGAAGGCTTGGGGCGACTCATGACGTTGGAAATGGGGAAACCATATTCCCAAGCAGTAGCGGAAGCAAATAAATGTGCATCTGTATGTGATTATTATGCGGACAATGCTGAAAGAATTTTAGCAAACCAGTTTATCGAAACGGATGCATCAAAAAGCTATGTGGCCTACCGTCCCATTGGAATTGTCTTTGCAATAATGCCCTGGAATTTCCCATTCTGGCAAGTGTTGCGGTTTGCAGCTCCTGCCCTCATGGCCGGGAATGTGGGAATTTTAAAACATGCATCGAATGTGCAGGGCTGTGCTTTGGAGATTGAAAAGATATTCCACGACGCGGGATTCCCAAAGAATATTTTTCGGACTCTGGTTATTGGTTCAAAATATGTAAAAGATGTTATTAATAATCCACTTGTGAAAGCAGTGACATTAACTGGAAGCACGCCAGCTGGAAAAGCGGTAGCAGCCCAAGCAGGATCTGTATTGAAAAAGACTGTTTTAGAATTAGGCGGTAGTGACCCTTATATTATTTTGGAAGACGCAGACCTTGACCAAGCCATCACTGCTTGTATGATTGGGCGATTCTTAAACACAGGACAAAGCTGCATTGCGGCAAAGCGGTTTATTGTGGTTGAACCTATTTTGGATGAATTTAGAAGTAAATTATTTGAAGCCATGAAAGCCCAAAAGTGGGGCGACCCATTTGATGAGGACGTGAATATCGGTCCTATGGTAAATATCAGGTCACGAGATGAAGTGCATGAAAAAGTCACAGCCAGTTTAGAAAATGGGGCTGAATTATTGGTAGGTGGAGAAGTGCCGGATGTAGAAGGTGCCTTTTATCCAGCAACATTACTTGATAATGTAAAACCAGGAATGCCAGCTTTTGATGATGAAATATTTGGACCAGTTGCTTCCATTATTCCAGTGAAAGATGAAGCTGAAGCTATTCGTTTGGCGAACCAGACACCCTTTGGATTAGGTGGCGCAGTTTTCACCAGAGATTTAGAAAAAGGAGAAAGAATTGCTGCAAATGAAATTGAAGCAGGATGCTGTTTTGTAAATGATTTTGTTCGTTCAGACCCCCGACTACCTTTTGGTGGAATTAAAGAATCGGGCTACGGACGGGAATTATCTGAAGTTGGGATTCGGGAGTTTACCAATATGAAGACTGTTTATATTCGGTAGATTTTAAACTGGATCGATTATTTATTAAGTTCGCTCAAATAATATTTATCAAAAGCAGCGAGCAAACTTTCCTGTCCTGAATATGGAGCAGGGGAATATTTTTTAGACTGGATTCCCAATTGAGATAATTCTGATATGTACCAATCCTGTTTATTAGTCATGTCCCAGAAATCGATGGCATCTTGTGGTTTATACTTCCCGGATTCCACAACGTCTTTTGAAAAGAGCCAGAAACAGGTAACTTTACATTTATCTACGCCATTTGGCCAAACCGTGTGATACATAACATATTCCGGGTGGAGACTCAAAAGCATATTGGGGAAAATGGCATAATAATACACCCGGTTTAAGTTTTTATCTGTTATACCACTTAATGGCGGGCAACATAATTCACCGCTGGCGGTGATACTGTCTTTGTCATCATTGAAATCCATATAACCACCTAAAAAAGGACCTTCGTGAAGATCATTTCTGCCGCCCATATAATTGTGAATGGCAGCCAGTTCGGGATGAAGAATAGGGCAGTGGTAACATTCGCAATAATTTTGGACAACTAATTTCCAGTTACCTTTTACGTTGTACTTGATCGTTTTCTGAATAACCAAATTAGAAATATTCCAGGGGCTAAAACGATCTTTTAAGGGCGCAAAAACAGAATCAAAGTCTTCCGGTTCATCAGACAAATTGATAAAAATAAATCCTTCCCATTCTGCCAGCGGGACCGAATGAAGCGGGTAATCTTTTTTATCGAATCCATCCACTGAATCCATATGTGGAGCGCCAATTAGTTTACCTTTTAAGTTATAAGTCCAGCCATGGTAACCGCATTGAATGGATTTTGAAAATTGTCCCGATTCATTTTTACAAATCCGCGTTCCACGGTGGCGGCATACATTAAAATGTGCTTTCAATTCTCCGTTTTCATCCCGTAGGATAATAATGCTCTCTTTGCCAATATTGATCACTTTATATTGTCCATTTTCTGCCAAGTCCAATGAGCGCCCGGCGCAGATCCAATTATTCAGGAAAAGGTTTTCATATTCCTTATGGAGAATATTTTGACAGGTATAATATTTCCGCTCTAATGTATGAGCACCCGGTTCCAGAGTTTCTGCTGTTAATTTGAAATTCATTTAATGATCATCCCCATTGTAAATCCACATGGGTTCTGTTTTGCCGGCTCTTTCAAAACCCATTGATTTATAAAATTTCACTGCATTTCCATCGGCAATCAATGCTTGCTGGCGAAAATCAGAATATTTTTCTTGAAATGCAACCATCATTTTCCGGCCAATGCCCTGTCCCTGAAAATCCGGATGAACTGACATATGGGGATAATACACCACCAAATGGCCATCGGAGATTCGAGCCGTCACCAACGAATGGAAATTCCGCAGCGCAGCCATTAATTGCTTGAGTTTTTTGGCAGACGACCATTCATTTGCGCCATATAACGCCAGAACTTCATCTTCATTTATTTGGTCGTGTAAGTTTATTTCAACATTCACTTTAATATTTCCCTTGCTGCATTAAACCCATTGGTTCCATGGAGTCCGCCCCCGGGATGGGTTCCCGGTCCACAGAGATATAAATTCTCAATGGGTGATTTATATTGGGCTGTACTTATGGTGGGTCGCATAAACATGAATTGATCCAAAGTCATTTCTCCATGATTCAAATTTCCTTCTGTGAGTCCAAATTGGCTTTCTAAATCCATAGGGGAAAGTACGGATGACGATTCAATCAGTGATGAAATCCCGGGAGCATAATTCTCTAAAACCTGAATCACATTATTTTTCAATTGGTCTTTTAATTCTTTGGACCAATTCATTCCCCGTAGATGATAGGGCGCATATTGAACTGAGGCGGAAAGAACATGCTTTCCTACCGGCGAAAACTCAGGGTTTATTACCGATGGTATGGTGAATTCCACATAAGGGTTTTCTGCCACGCGGCCATACTTTACTGAATCAGACGTTCGTTCTAAATATTCAATAGAAGGGCTGGCGGAAAAAATAGTGCCCATTTGATCTTCTTGAATACCGTTTATTTTTGGCAATCCATTTAAAGCAAAATGAATCCGGGCTGTGCTGCCACGATATTTAATATTTCGAAGTTGTGTGGCAAAAGTTGGATTTAATTTTGACGGCCCCACCAATTTGATAAATGTATTCTGTGGATCTAATCCGGATACGACTTGGTCTGCTTGAATTGTTTCGCCACTTTCCAAGGTCACACCGTTGCAAACACCATTTTCCACATTGATGGCACTGACTTTTGAATTTGTTCGAATTTCTACATTTACAGATTCAGCGGATAGTTTTACAGCATTTGCCAATTCACTCGTTCCGCCTTTTACAAATTGTACATTGTGAAATACGCCTTTACTATGGACGTGCTGATGCAAAAGATTTAGTCCTGTAGCTGCAGCGAATGGACCAAATGAAAGATGGTGAATTCCTGCTGTAGAAATGGCGGCCCGGAGTAATTCATTTTCGAACCACTCGTCAACCAACTCCGGCATCATCATGGGTGCTACCCGCATAAAATCTACCAAACCACGGGTGCCGTGTTTCCGGATAGGGGATAACATTGAGCGCATGGAGAATGCTTCTTTTAATCCAATGTTTGGCAATTTGGGCGGTGTCAATTCATAGAGTTTTTCTAAAAAGTGAGTCAGTTTATCAATGTATTCTGTGAACTGTTTCCACACCTTTGCATCTTTTTCTGAATGGTTGGCAATGGAACCTGCCGTTTCATTCGGGTCACGATGAAATACAATATGCTGGCCTTGAGTGTCCAACGCAATTCGGACTATATCAGGAGAGTGAAGCTCCAATCCGTGAGACTCAAGATTCAATTGTTTCATGACTCGGGGATCGATCCATTTTACAACATCGTTGATCACATTGCATTTGAATCCCGGTGCAAACTCGGAAGTGGATGCCAAACCGCCAACTTGATCTCTTGTTTCAAAGAGTAAAACTTTCCCCCCCGATTGGCCTAAAATGGATGCGGTAATCAAACTGTTTAATCCACCGCCAATGACGATAATATCAAACTGGCTCATGACCAAATTCCTAATATCTTTTTAGCAGCCATTTCGCCAGGTGATCCGGTAATTCCGCCGCCGGGGTGAGTCCCCGAACCACATTGATAATAATTCTTAATTGGTGTTGTATAATCGGCCCATTTTACGGCCGGCCGCATGGTAAACAGTTGCTGTAGTGAAAGTTCACCATGAAATATATTACCTTCCGTCAAACCAAATATGGATTCCAGATCTGCCGGTGTCAACACTTGCCGGTGTAGAATAATATCTTTGATATTGGGAGCATAACGGGCGATAGTATTTATTACAACATCCCCGAATGCTTCACGTTTCTGATCGTTCCAGCCACCTTTTATATCGTAAGGCGCATACTGAACAAAACATGACATGACGTGTTTCCCCGGTGGCGCCATATCCGGATCTATAACCGATGGCAGAATAATATCCATATAGGGTTCTTGAGAAAAATTGCCATACTTGGCGTCGTCATAAGCCCGCTCTAAATGATCATAACTGGGGCTGATTGAAATGGCACCCCGCAGATGGTGACCATCGCCGGGCAGACAGGTAAAGTTCGGGAGAGCATCCAATGCCAAGTTCACTTTCCCAGATGATCCACGAATACGGAAGTTTTTTATATCGGTCACAAAATCTGAAGGTAGATCACTCTCGTCCACCATTTTTAAAAAGGTTAGTTTTGGATCCAAGCCGGAAATAACAATATCCGAACAGTATTCATCGCCATTTTCCAGGGCCACACCCACAGCGCGACCATTTTTGACGATCACTTTTTCCACCGATGCTTCCGTCATTATATCAGCGCCGAAATGTTCTGCGGAACGGGCGATAGCCATGCTCACAGCGCCGGTGCCGCCCCGCTGAAATCCCCATGCGCGGAAAGCTCCATCAATATCGCCCATATAATGGTGCAGCATCACATAAGCCGAACCGGGAGAGCGTGGACCCATGAATGTGCCAATAATTCCACTGGCGGACATGGATGCTTTCAGGGGCTCGAACTCGAACCATTCATCCAAAAAGTCCGCAGAACTCATGGTCATTAGTTTGGTCAAATATTCAAATTGTTCACTGCTCAAGGATTTAAAATGATCTAATAATTTTTTCATGGCGCCCATATCAGACAAGCTGGGACGAATGGCGTTGGGAGCCACTGTTTCTAATATGGGACGCACTGCCATGCCGATCTGCCCCATGGCTGGGCCAAAGCGCATATATGTTTCCGCATCTTTTCGAGAATGACGTGCAATTTCACGATAGGTTTGATCGGCGTCTGCGGTTCGCAGCAAATAATCATTATCCAAAGGTGTGAATGTGCTTTCCAACGGAAGCAGCTCTAATCCGAATTTGGGCAACATCAACTCCCGCATCACATTGGGCTTCATAAGACTCACTACATAAGAGCAGACCGAAAATTTGAATCCGGGATAAATTTCTTCCGTAACAGCAGCACCGCCCAGAATATATCGTCGTTCTAACACCAGAACTTTTTTCCCAGCGCGACTCAAATATGCCGCAGCCGTCAGGCCATTATGTCCACCACCAATGACAATGGCATCGTATTTATTTACTGTGGACATGAGCGTTTCCTTTCCGGATCAAAAAAGGGCGTTTTTACGATTCGTGCCGGGGTGAGTTTTCTAAAATGTTCTACTTTCAATTCGAAATCCAATTGTGTGTTTTCTTTAGCATATTCAGCTTTTACATGAGCCAATGCAATATATCTTTTTAAGATGGGTGACCAGGTACCGCTTGTAGCATACCCCACTTGCTCATTCCCTTTGTACAAAGGCGTACTGGTTCGCCATGCTGTGCCTGGGAGTCTGGGCGGAAGACCAACTTTTCTATAATGGTTTTCCAGTTCATTCCACTCAATTTCGATGCCTACAAATTCCCATTCCGGTCCCCGGGCTTGTTCTGCTGCCAATGCTTTTTTCCCAATAAAATCTTTTTTCTTCAATTTCACAGCCCAGCCCAACCCAAGTTCGTAGGGAGAAGATTTTCTCGATTCAATTATGGCGTGGCGCGTGGATATATAATCAATATCAAGCAGGATGAGCCCCGCTTCAATTCGGGCAATGTCTAACGCTTGAAGACCTGTAGGCGTAATGCCGTAAGGTTTTCCTTTTTCTAAAAGCAGATCCCAAACATCCAATGCATCTTTCGGATCCATCCAAATTTCGTATCCTAAATCACCCGTGTATCCCGTACGGGAAATTGAAACGGGAATATCACCAAAATGTGTGTCCGTCATCCAAAAGAATTTTAGACTATCCAAAGATTCGCTTGCGATAATATTCAAAATGGTTCGGGAATTAGGTCCTTGCAATGCAAGACTGGCAGTCGTTTTGGAATCGTCTGAAACGGATAATTCCATTCCTGCAGCGTTGGTGTCAAGCCATTCTAAATTGGGCTCGGCACTGGTGATGCGGAATTTATTTTCCGATAATCTTTGGACTGTGCCATCATCAATTTGTTTACCGTCTTCATCGCACCAGGGTGTGTACATGACTTGTCCCACTTTGCAGATTTTAATATTCCGTGTCACCAATCGATCCAGAAAACGTTGCGCATCAGGACCTTCAATAATGTATTTGTATAAAGGTGTAATATCCAAAAGTGCAGCCTTGGTGCGAATAGCAAAATATTCATTATCATGGGTGAGTTCATACTGGGTGGCAGAAAGATAACCTGACCAGCGCCGCCATTCCTGGGATTCATTCAGTTTAGATGTGCGCTCAAAAAATGGAGATAATTTGAGTTGTGTTTCTGCTGTGAACGGATTGTTGTAACTCATTCTGCTAATCTCAAAAATGGACGTGTTAAGCAAGTTGGTCCACCGGCACCTTTCAAAGAAATTTCGGCACCATCATACGTATGGACGTCCACCCCTTTCGTTTCCAATCGTTTTTGTGTAATGGGATTGCCTTTTAACATAATTACTTTTCGCGGTGCTACAGCCAATACGTTACATCCCATTGTTTCATATTCTTCATCCGGGACTTCTATAAGTTTAATTTGTCTATCGAGAAGATATTGCCGAAATGAAACGGGGAGCAATCTGGAATACACCAAATACACATCATGGTCAATTGGAGAAATATTGCTCATGAGATGAAGACAGTCAGCAGGCCCGGTCCAATGGGGCAGCGGGACGGTAATCACTTTATCCACGTGTTGACCTAATAATGCTTTGAATTGGCGAATCCCTTCAGCATTGGTACGATAACCTTCCCCAACAGCCACGGTACGTTCATCGATCCAAACGACATCGCCACCTTCTAAAGCCCCGGGTAATTCAATGCGCCCGAGAATTGGAACGCCAATGGAATCAAAGTAGGCTTCCACGGCTTTTGATTCGGGCACCCGGGCATCCTTGCCCATAGTGCAAAGAATGACACCACCATTGGAAACAACACAAGGATCATGGGTGTAAACTGAATCTAAAGAAGTGGTATCCTTTGCAGGTAAAAAATGAATTTCTATATCACATGATTCCAAGAATTCCACGAATTTATCATAATCGGAAATTGCTTTTTCAAAATCAGGTACACCGAAATAATTTAGTTGTGGTGATTCTTGATCAACCTTGGATTGATTTTGATATGCGTCTTTGGGGTGTTTGATTAAAATCCGTTTGATAGGGTCCACCATACTCTGGCAGCCGAAATTTTTATTCATGGGAGCTTCCACACCAAGCCACAATCATATTTGCAATAATTTTCACAGTTGTGATTACCTCATCAATTTCTACATATTCGTTGGCCGCATGAGCCAAACGGACATCTCCTGGACCAAATAGAACGGCGGGAATATGGGCATGATTTGTGAAGAGTCGCAAGTCAGATCCGTAGGTCACACCTTCAATTTTAGGTGCATCACCGGTTGTTTGATGATAACAATCTGAAAGTGATTGAATGAGCGGATGATTTATGTCGGTTTTTCCCGATTCAAATTGCCCTTCAAACCATTCCACTATGGGAAGATTCTCTTTCAGCCAATCGTCCGTTTCTGAAATAGTTTGAAGGTGGGTCTCGAATGCATCTCGTGCGTCCTGCGCTGACTCACCTGGGAAAACGCCCAAACGTCCTTCTACAACAACAGATTCCGGTACGGTGGAATGCCATTCTCCGCCTTTAATGGTTCCAATATTTATGGGTGCCACACGATCTTTGAATTCATAATATTTTATATCGAATGATTGATGCCGTTCTTTTTCAAATTTCAAAATTGATTGATGAATCAAATGGAATTTTTCAATGGCGCTGACACCGTCCCAACGCATAGCCGCATGGGTAGCTTTCCCCTGAACTTTTAACCGAAAGGTAAGGGCTCCCGATTGGGTGGGACATACTTTTAACGATGTAGGCTCCAGGATGATAGTTGCATCAGCGGTATATCCTTTAACAATATTTGTAAGTGTCCCGCAACCACCGGATTCTTCTCCAACAACACTTTGAATCATCACATTTCCCGTGGGTTCAAATCCAATACACTGAAGAATCTGGACTGCAAAAATCCCCGAAGCCAATCCCGCTTTCATATCGCAGGACCCACGTCCATAAATACGATTATTATTTACGGAACCTGACCAAGGTGATTCATCCCATAGTTCCAAAGGACCGGTGGGCACGACATCTACATGACCATTAAGAATGATGGATTTGTCACCGCCATCATTTTTCCAATGCCCAACAACATTATATCGGGAGTCTGGAGAATAGCCATCATCACAAAAAGCAGGGTGGTTTTTTAAGTCGTCAAAGTAGACAGGGACTTTTTCTGGTGCAAGTCCGAGAGTTTCAAGTTTTTCGCTAATTAATTTCTGAACGGAACCTTCATCATTGGCTAAACTGGGAGATTGAACCAAAGATTGAATGTATGAAACAATTTCCCCACGAGCAGCATTAACTGCGGAATCGATTTGATGTTTTATGTCAATCATTTTTTTTCCAATAATAATAGAGGGGCAATCCGGCTAATATTAATCCAGTGCCTATGGCCGCATCTCTAGGCGCTTGTAAAATGGTATTGACCGTTAGAAAAATAGCGAATAAAATAAATATGATTGGTATCCACGGATAGAATGGTGTTTGGTAAGGCCGTTCCATATCTGGTTTTTTCTTCCGGAGAATAATCACCGCCCCGGCAGACATACCGTAGAAAATCCAGGATGCAAAAATAATGTACGTTATTAGTTGATTAAATGTACCTGTAAATGTAAGAACACATGCCCAAACACATTGGATTATCAAAGCATTAGCAGGGGATTGAAATTTGGGGTGGATAAATGCTGCCTGTTTAAAAAATCTATTATCTCTTGCCATAGCATAATTTATTCGGGCACTGGTAAGTACAAATCCATTATTAGCTCCTAATAGGGATATTAGAATAATCACCGTGACAACAATTGCGCCACTCTTACCTAAAAAGACAGAAGCTGCATCTGACATGACAAGATTAGAGTTAATCATACCATTAAATCCTAATATATAAACAAGAACAAAATTGAGTGCCAAATAAACTGATACAACAATAATCATACACAATATTAATGATAAGGGGATATTTCGACCGGGATTTTTGATCTCCCCGGCAACATATGTAACAAAGATCCAGCCATCAAAAGTCCAAAGTACAGCCACCATAGCGAGACCAAGAGGACCTACAAGACTGGTGAATGATAGATCGGAAAAAATGGGTTTAAAATTTCCTGCATTTCCACCACCCATAAAAAGACCCAAGAGGATAATTCCAAAAATTGCACCGAGTTTTGTAAAAGTGAAAAGATTTTGAAACCGTGCCCCAGATTTCACATTTATAATGTTGATGATTGTTAATATAGTTATAATTACAACCGCAATTCCTTTAATTGATACATCTGTCATAGGAAAGAAAAACCCCAGATATTCTGAAAATGCCACACCAACCGCTGCTATAGATGCAGTATTGATTACAGCCACAGCAGACCAGCCATAGAGATAACCCCAGATAGGCCCGTATGCTTCACTTAAGTAGACATATTGTCCTCCCGTCCTAGGCATGGCAGCACCTAGTTCTGCTACAGAAAGGGCACCAAATAGACTCACAATTCCGCCTAATATCCATACCAGGAAAAAAAGTGAAGAAGAATGAGCATAAAGGGCTACAGTAGCAGGAACCATGAAAATACCCGAACCAATGATTCCACCCGTATTGATCATAGTGGCATCCAACAGAGTGAGAACGCGTTTTAGTTTTTTAGGAGGGGAAGTAGGTCTCATAATAATGGAGAGTTTATGAAAACCAACTAGGTTATAACAATAAAGAAAAAGTAATTATCACTGCTTAAAATATTACTTATAATGTATTGATAATAAAGAAAAGACGTTCATGACCATGGTGTCCCGTTAAATAAGGAAACGCACAAATCAATTGTGATCCCGGTGCGACTCGAACGCACGGCCAATGGCTTAAAAGGCCACTGCTCTACCAACTGAGCTACGGGATCAACAAAGTGAAAATTTCGGGGCGAAAATTACATGAAATCATCCCCAGATGCATAGAAAATACATTAATATTTTCTGTTAATTTTCTTGTAAAATAGTAAAAGTGGGTGTTATTTCATGTTCATTGATAAGATAAAAAGTAAAAAGGTGTAGCAAAAATGGTGTCAGAAAAACTTTCTGACCTTTCACTTGAATATGAAATTGGCAAATCAGTGTTTATTGAAAATAGGGAATGGATTATTGCTGAAATCCAAACAGGGTTGATAAAGCTTCAGAGAGAACGAGTAGATGGCACAAGTAGTACAATGGATATAAGCAAAAATGATTTGCAAAAACGAGTGAATGAGTCACAATATTAGTTTGAAAATTGAAATAAGTTAATAACTGAAAATCAATCTAATGTTCCTTCGATGCATGTTGTATCGAATCCTCCCCGTTTGTTATAAATGGTTGTAATTAACAATCGATTCGTTTCAAGCGTTTTATATAAATCATTATAGATGCGTTTAGTCACTTCCTCCTGAAAAATCCCTACATTGCGGAAACTAATAAAATAATATTTAAGTGACTTAAGTTCGATACATTTCTTTCCCAAGGGGTAATATTCGATTTTTATATATGCAAGATCTGGTAATCCACTGAAAGGACATACAGCACTAAATTCATCTGTTTCAGTCTTAATATATTGATTTGGGCTGTCAAATTGAAATGTTTCAAGATAATCTGGCTTTATGAGTTCTTCTCCCCCAAACTCAAGTTTTAATCCTTCTGCTTTTGCCATGATATATTTCCTTTATATATAGTTATGTGACCCCGGAAGGACTCGAACCTTCAACCAATGGCTTAAGAGGCCACTGCTCTACCAATTGAGCTACGGGGCCATTTTGTATTTACTATGTTATCTTTGCCGTAGCATTATCCCGAAAAATGAGCTGGCAAAGTTAGATATCAGTAAACGTAAGTCCAACAATATTGACGCTTATATTCTAAAGAGTACAAAGAGAGCACCTTAAATTATTATTTTTACATTTTCTCTATTGCTCTGAATTCTCCTACCATGTATTTTTGGTCTGCCTTTGAGCCGTGAATTTATAGTTTTGAGTTTGCGTTTGAAGAGGTTGGCAAATAAAAAGTGAAATGGCTCCGGGTTGGCGTTCGGAGCCATTGTCGTATTTATTAGTTGTAAATTCTATCTGTTCTTTGAAAATGGGGGCGACCGGTTTCGACGGGATATGATCGTTGTTAAACTGCATGCGGAGATCCCGGAATTCTCCTAAATCATCCGGACATTCATACATGCCGATTACGGCTACATGGCAGCAGCTTAAGACTACTGCCCGTCCTTTACTTAATTTACTTGTGGTTAGGTAAAAGGGCGTCGACTACGCAAGTTGCTCTTAATATGCGCCCATAGTATTGAGATAAGATCTTTTGGGCTGGTTCCGCTATTTGTTTGTCGCTGGCCATTTGCGGAATAAGTTCCTGCCAGGAGACTAAGCGTGTAGATGTTTTATGAAGATTTATTTCGGACGGGAGTTCGAATCTCCCCGCCTCCACTCGACTTCGCTCTTTTTGAGTGAAGTCGACCGCGCTGAAGTTCTTTATTAAAAAAACGGAAGTGGAAAAATCACTTTACATATATCGTATTACAGCAGTTACTCCATTGATTACGAATTGAACTGCGATAACCATCAAGATCAAACCCATAATACGCTGAACAATTCTCATGCCTGTTACGCCAAAGCGCTGGGTGATCTTATCACCGCCCAAAAATATGAATCGAACTGTCAACATTACCAGTATAATTGAAAAAATTAATGTTCCAAAATTAAATGTTGATTGCGTTTGACCCGAAAGTAGCAAAGCTCCTGTAATTGCACCAGGTCCGGTAATTAGCGGAATCCCTACAGGTGTATAAGCAATCTCATTAGCGGAAATAAATTCTTCCTGTTCTTGAGCTGTTGTCCGTGTTCTACCTACTTTTGCATCCAGCATATTCAATCCGCTACGGAAAAAAATAATACCGCCCATAATTTGAAATGCCTCAAGTGTAATACCAAAAAATGAAAAAATAATTGAACCAAATAATGCAAAAATTATCAGAGTAACTGTACCGATAAAAGCACCTTTTTTAGCAATTAAAATACGATCATTGCTTTTATAACCTTCTGTCATCGATAAAAATATGGGAGTAATTCCCAAAGGATTCACGAGTGGTAATAAGGTTGAAATGCAGAGTATAAAAAATTCTAATTCAGTATTGATTAAATTTAACATTTACATGCGTTCAGGTGCAGTAATACCCAATGTTTTTAAACCATTACTCAATACAATTTTAGTGGCTTTAATTAACGCAAGGCGCGCTTCAGAAAGATTTTCATCATCTGTAATTACCCTGCAATCAACATAAAAACGATGGAAGCGGGCTGCAAGATCCTGTAAATAATTAACAATATCTTGAGGTTCAAGAATTTTTAATGCCAAAGCCATTATTTCAGGGAATTCACCGATGGATTTTAATAATTCAATCTCGGAAGAATGGGTAAGCAAAGTAATATCATAGCCAGTTGAAGATTTCATTCCTAATCCTTCTCCACGCTTGATAATATTACAAATACGTGCATGAGCATATTGTAGATAAAAAACAGGATTATTATCTGATGAGTCTGCCGCTGCATCTATATCAAAATTGAGATGTGAATTCATCCCTCTCATAATAAAAAAGTAGCGTACAACATCAACACCAACCTCATCCACCAATTCATCAATCGTTACATAGTTTGCTTTCCGAGTAGACATTTTCACTTTTTCACCATTTCGAAGTAATGTTACAAACTGATATAACAGAACACGAATATGATCTGTTTTTAACCCAAGTGCGTTAAGGGCTAATAATACATCCGGATATGTATCTGCATGATCGGCACCAAAAATATCAATAATGAGATCAAATCCCCTATTAATTTTATCCCTATGGTATGCAGTGTCAGGAACACGATAGGTTGGCTCTCCTGTACTTTTTATATAAACACGGTCCTGTTCTTTCCCTAAATCTGTTGCACGAAACCACGTAGCTCCATCTTTTTCATAAATAAGATTCTTTGCTTTAAGTTCTTCCAAAAATCGATCGATCTCCCCATTGTTGTAAAATGTTTTTTCATTTGTAAATTGATCAAAATGAATGCCAAGATTGCGAAGACTTTTTTCTATATCAGCAAAAATTACTTTTTCTGCTTTTTCTTTAAAAATAGGGTCACCTGATTTTAAATTTTCTCCATTTTCATGCATAATTGAATGAGCGATATCTTTGATATAGTTTCCTTGATAACCATCTTCAGGGAATTCAACATCTTGTTTTAAAATTTCATAATAACGAGCTTCAACCGATTGACCCAAAATACGCATCTGTCTCCCGGCATCATTAAAATAGTATTCGCGGGTTACTTCATACCCATGATTTTCTAAAATGTTGGATATAGTATCTCCAAGGACAGCATTTCTGCCGTGACCAATTGTCAAAGGGCCTGTTGGGTTTGCGCTTACAAATTCAACATTTGCAGTTTTGCCTTTACCTGTTTCGGACCGCCCATACGAATCACCTGCATCAATAATTATTGGAATCAGTGACTGATAAAAGGAAGGGTTAATTTTAAAATTAATGAATCCTGGAGTAGAAGGAAAAATATCAAGGATGAGATTTTCATCTTTTTCAAACTGATCAATAATTAATGCTGCAATTTCCATGGGTGGTTTTTGAGCAGCTTTAGCCATGGACAAAGGCAAACTTGAAGATAAGTCTCCATGTTTTTCATCTTTTGAAGAAGTAATAATAACGGAATGGGGTATTAAGCCGGCTTTTTCCGTTGCTTCAATCAGTTTTTTCTGGAGATTTTCCTTCAGGTTCATCTATATATTTAGTTAATGGTGCGTCTGTCCAGAGACTTTCCAGATTATAATATTCTCTTTCATTCGTTTTAAAAATATGGACTACAACATCTATATAATCGAGTAAAACCCAATTGAGTTGTTCATACCCTTCCATCCGCCAAGGTTTATGCCCCGTTCCTTTACGTATACTGTCAGCAATAGCTTTCACCTGAACATCCGTATCTGCAGAACAAAAAATAAAATGATCTGTCATACTTGTAATACCACTTACATTAAGTGAAATCACATTATCAGCTTGTTTTTCAAGAGCAAGATCAGCAATGCCCTGGACCAGCGCACTGATCTCATTTTTAGGCGTAGAAAGTCCGGGTGTCAACGGTATTTTAAATAATCTACCAGTGGTTTTATTGTGGCAAAATCACTGCCTATAATGACAGTTATATCAACGTTTAATTGATCATCCGGAATATGTTTGATTCGGTTCTCATCCTTAATATCAATCCCAAATGATTTGGCGATTATTTTCAGCCCATCAGAATTTTCATTTCTTAGGATGAGAATTGTTTGATCATAATTATAATGATCTGCATTTTCTGATCGAACAACATCCATTTGTTGAGATCGCAAATAATCAGAAATTTTTCCAGCAAGACCAGGGACTCCACATCCATTGAGAATTTCTACTTCGATGTCTAGAATCGGTTTCTGTTCATATATAGCAACAGCTAGTTTAGGGGTTTCAGGCAGAGAAGGGAATGTAATTTCGATTGGAATACCTGTTTGAATCTGACGATTGGAAAATGAAAAAATAAAAGCAACTAACAGCAATGATAAAATGACGATTGCTGAATTAATTAACGATCCTTTTATATCTCTGCGCTTAGCAGGACGGGAGGATTTAGAGCTGAAAAAGAATTTGTTGTTTTTACGACGTTTTATTCTGGCCAAGTGCTAATAGCCTCTTAATTGAAGGTGTTGATTTGGTCTTCGGTAATATGTGGGGTAATTATTTATTTGAAAACTGAAAAAACTATTTTCGGATACTTTATAATTCAGCCCTACTCCATAAAAAACATTGCCTTGGTTTTGCATCGAACCCATGGTGGGCTGAATAAGGCTAACTTGAGTGTTCAAGCTTAAGGCTGGGGTTAAAGAAAGGGAGAAAGAATTTGTATATGCACCTACACCAATAGACATACCGCCTATATTCGTCATACTCATGGAAAAACTATGGTTCATCTGGAAGTTCTGCGCATTCAGCAAACCAGGGACAGAGGGGTTTCCAGCAATTGTTTCCCTGATGTTTTGATAGGGGATATCGGTTCTTAACTGGCCATAGGTTAGAACGGGTGCAGTCAATAATATTGCTACAAGTGTAACAGTGTTAATAAGTATGTATTTTTTCATGGTATGAATTTCGCTTTGTTTGGGTCTATGTTGCAATCCCCCAATTTAATTTTAGTTCCGACTTTTTATAGTCCCTCCTCCAAGGCATATATCGCCATCATAGAACACAGCCGCCTGACCAGGCGTTACGGCAAATTGGGGAGTATCAAACTTTACGATAGCCGTGCCATTTGTTATATTGACCGAACAGGGTTGGTCCGATTGACGATATCGTATTTTTACGTTTAAATTTTTTGTAGTAGGCTCTTGATTTGTAATCCAATGAAGATCTTCTACAGTAAGATAGGTGTGAAATAAATCTGGATGGTCATGGCCTTGGGCAACAATGAGAATATTATTTTTTATATCTTTATCCACAACGTACCATGGTTCTTCTTTTTCTCCATGACCACCGCCAATTCCCAAACCTTGTCTTTGGCCCAATGTATAAAATGTTAAACCGTCATGTTTACCGACTATTTTTTGATTAACTGCAATTATGTTTCCAGGGTCAGATTTAAAATACTGGTGAAGAAAATCATTAAAATTGCGTTCCCCGATAAAACAAATACCTGTACTATCTTTGCGATCGTAATTGGGTAACCCTTTTTCCCGAGCTAGATTACGCACATCTTTTTTGGTCATTTCTCCAATGGGAAAAATAGCTTTTTTCAGCTGGTGCTGATTTAACATGAATAAGAAATAACTCTGATCTTTATTTCCATCATTCCCTTTAAGTAGTATAACGGAGCCATTATGCTGATCAAGTCGGGCATAATGTCCTGTTGCAATTCGGCTGGCGCCAAGCTGTATGGCATAATTCAAAAATGCTTTAAATTTTATTTCTTTATTGCAAAGGGTATCAGGATTGGGTGTCCTCCCGGCAGCATATTCTTTTAAAAATAGATCAAACACCCGTTTTTTATATTCTATGGAAAAATTAACCGTTTTTAACTGCAAACCCAATTCGTGGCAGACTAATAATGCATCTTTATAATCTTGTTCGGACGTACAGTAATCACTGTCTTCTTCCCAATTTTTCATAAAAATACATTCAACATCAAACCCCTGCTCTTTTAAAAGTAAAGCAGAAACAGCACTATCCACACCTCCGCTCATTCCTACGATTATATGTTCAGGCATTTTATGCGGAGGAACGGATTCGTTCCAATGTGGATTTAAAGCATGTAGTTAAATAGTCGACATCTTCCAGCGTATTGCCAGTGCCAAAACTTATACGAAGCGAGCAAATGTTGATTTCATCATTTATTTCCATTTCCGATAAAATTCTCGATGGTTTAATATCGCCCGATGAACAGGCAGAGCCGCTGGAGACTGCAATTCCTTCCCGATCCAAGTAAATCATTAGCAGATCGCTTCTATAACCCGGGAAAGAAACATTTACCAGTCCAGGGAGGTTTTTTTTGGGATGACCATTAAAAATTACATCAGGAGAAATACGTTTAATTTCCTCCTTAAAAGCTTTAGCCAAAGATTCTAAATGTGTATGTGTATCTTGTATACTATTTACTGCCAGTTCAGCAGCAAGCCCACACCCTGCAATCCCAGGAGTGTTTTCAGTGCCGGCTCGCACTCTACGCTCTTGGCTTCCACCAATAATCAACGGTTGAAGTTTTAAACCTTTTCTAATATATAAAGCTCCGACACCTTTAGGACCGTAAAATTTATGAGCGGAAAAACTCATATAATCCACACCTAAATCTTTTGCATTAATAGGAATTTTACCCAATGCTTGAACTGCATCAGAATGGAGAAATATACCCTGTTCTTTGGCAATGCTTGATATTTCCCGAATAGGTTGGATAGTGCCCATTTCATTATTAGCCAGCATGATAGATATAAGTCCCGTATCTGCTGTTATGGCATTTTGTACCTCATTTGGATTAACACCACCATTTTTATCTACTCCAACTGCTGTATATGAAACACCAAATTCTTCCAGATTATCTAATACCTTTAACACTGCAGGATGTTCAATCACAGATGTTACAACATGTTTTTTATTTTGATGAATCAAATTCCACAGTACTAGATTATTGGCTTCAGTTCCGCCGCTGGTAAAAAAGATTTCATTGGAATTGCAGCCAACGGCTTTGGCCATTTGACCTCGTGCAGTTTCGATCACTATTTTGGCTTTTTGTCCAAAGGCATGTACGCTTGAAGGATTACCAAAATGGAAATCGCCCACTTCACCCATGAGTTTTTTTACTTTTGGGTGTAAGGGTGTGGTGGCGCTATGATCGAAGTAGTGCATTATTTATTGGAAATTAACTGGGGAAATTACGAAAAATTGAATACTTATACGTCGTTGCGTATGGCAGCGTATTTCACTGTATTCTGGAGGTTTTGATAGAAGGGAGGTTGGCGATCTTCCAGCAAATCAATGGTTATTTTTTGATCATACTCATAGCGTACAACATCCCAATTAAAGGATTCTCCTTCAACCGTTAAAAATGCGACAGACCCACGAGGATCTTCATCAAACGGTAACCCAGTGGCGCCCTGACAGAGGATAGTTAAGTTTTCACCTGTTTCATTTCTCGGAATGTGAACATGGCCATGAATAAAGAGATACTGGTTGACTTCGGGGTGCGCATTTTTAACATGGTTACGCCAATTCAGTGCTTCAGTAATCGTTGGTGGCATATCATCGCGTTGATACCAGGCATGGGTCATTTCTACAAGGGTATTATCAACAACTTCCCGGTAAGCTATATGCATTGCTTTAGCAAATTCAACACCAGCATCGCCTACTTGATCAGCAGTCCACTCTTCATTTGCAATAATTGCCTGACAAATGGGATCATCCGGATTCATCCCCTCCAAAGAGGGGCGCTCTTGTTCCCAAAGGCGTTCAATGAGATAGCGATCATGATTACCGCGAAGAAAAATGCAGTTCTCAAGGGACATGAGGATTTCCAGTGTTTCTTTTGGGGAGGGCCCTAGAGCAAAACAGTCACCGAGACATATTTTTTGATCAATATCATCTCGGTCTTCAATAATCTCCAAGGCTCTTTTTAATGAAGCAACATTCGAGTGAATATCGGTTATTATTGCAAATGTTTTGCCTTCCATAAGTAGAAATATACCGTATTGTACTTAAAAAATACAAGTTAAGTAATGAAGGATTTACTTGATGTCAATTCTTCAAGCCGCGTAAACTAACACGATTGGGAAATAGGTTTCTGGGGTTAGTACAGTTTCCTTTTTCTAAATTATAATTATTCTATCCAAAATAACGGAAGCAAGCCAAATGAAATTAAACGAGGCAGCCATTTTTGGGATTGGAAACCCATTAATAGATGTTGTAATTAAAATTGAGGACAAGGATTTAATAAACCTGGAGGTGGAAAAGGGAGTTATGCATCTTGTTGATGAAAATCGGCAAAAAGAAATTGTCAATTATTTCAAGAATAAATCGCCCATTTACCATCCTGGAGGTTCTGCACCAAATACACTAATTACGTGTGCCGGATTAGAAATCCCGGGAGTAATTTCAGGTAAAATAGGAGATGATGAGTTCGGAGCAATTTATAAATCTCAAATAAATAAATATGGGATTATCTCTCGTTTAGTTTTAGGTGATGGACCTACAGGATCTAGTATAATACTTGTGACGCCAGATGGAGAAAGAACCATGAATACGCATTTGGGCATGTGTCAGGAATTTTCAATTACAGACATTGATGAATCATTATTGGCAAAGTCCAAATTTTTATATTTTACAGGATACATGTGGGATACAGATTCACAAAAATCGGCGATCAAACATGCGCTTGCCATTGCAAAAGAAAATAAAATAAAAGTAATTTTTGATGTAGCCGATCCATTTGCAGTCCAGCGATTTAAGGATGCATTTTTAACTTTAATCCAAGATGAAGCAGATGTTGTTTTTGCTAATCAGGCAGAATTATCAATATTATTTGATACAGAGAATATTGAAGAAGCAACAAAATCATTAGGAAAAATTATAAATATAGCTGCTGTCAAACTAGGGAAGGATGGATGTTATGTGGTTGAAGATGGAAATATATCCAAAATTTCTTCTCGACCAATTCTTGCGACAGATTCAACTGGTGCAGGTGATATATTTGCTGCCGGATTCATGGCTGCTCTATATAAAGGATACAGGGCAACAGTCGCAGGAGAAATTGGTGGTTATTTAGCTGAAGAAATTATTCAGATTACAGGAGCTCAATTTGAAAAATCTGTTATAAAACAACTAAATAAAGAAATTTCCTGGCCGTTAGAAAATTCGAATTTAGATGGTTAAGTTTTGAAAAAATATAACATCAATCCTACTGGAGCCAGAGATGTTTTTACTGGCGTATATACAAGTGTACTGAATTCGGATGGTACGTACCAGAAAGTATTGGTCCAGGCATCTGCAATGGCATCTATAACCGTGGAAGGATTTGGGGTAGAAAAAATGTTGGAATGCACAAAAGCTGAAATTACAAAAAGAGTATCATTTCTTAATGGGACTCTAGACCTTTGAAAAACGAAGTGTACTTGTTATTTTCTCAACCTTATTTTCTATTAATAATTACATAAGAGGACACATGTTTCATACAAAACGTAAAACGACACTGCTGATTATACTGTCTACCATGGTTTTTTGGGGTTGCCCAAGCGAGGAATACACATCAGCAAAACTATATTTGCAGCAAAACGATTTAAAAAAAGCTGAAGAATTTTTAGTAAAAGCTATGGCTATTGAAATCGACAATCCAGAAATCCCCTTTCAATTGGGTCACCATATTTATGGAAAAGATGGGCGCTGGGCTGAAATGAATGACGTATTTGATAAAGCATTGGCAATTGATCCTAATCGAAAAATTCTTGATGGGAGCACAGTTGAGAAAATGATTGAGATTTCCAGATATGGGTATTGGAGCGATGTGTATAACAAAGGTGTAAAAGTATTTAATGCGTCAAAAGAATTAGATGAACAAAGTCGAAATGATGCGGTTCGTGATGCGATAAATGAATTTCAAAACGCAATAAAAATTAAAGGAGACGAAAGTTTAAATTATACCATGTTGGCAACATGTTACTTTGAATTGGGTGATGCAGACAAATCAAGCGAATTAATCACTAAAGCAGTAGAAATTGCACCGGAAGACTTCAATGCTAATATGGCTGCAGGGCAAATATTTATACGGAAAAAGCAACCGGACAAAGCATTGCCGTACCTTCAAAAAGCTGTAGAGTTAAATCCTGAAAATAGTGCTGTGATTCGGAACCTTGCACAAACTTATTACGATTTAGATAATACAGAGGAATCTATTTCAACATATGAAAAAGCAATTCAAACAACGTTTGATTTAAAAGCAAAAGCAGATTTGCATTTCAATTTAGGTGTTTTATATAATCAGGTTGGTGATTTTGATCAAGCAGAGGATCATTTTCTTTCATCACTCGATCTTAATCCCGAGGATATAGAAGCGATTATGGGAATGGCCCAGACGTTTGAAAGTATTGAAAAATGGCGGAAAGCAGAAAAATTTTATAGGGAACTTATTTATTTAGACCCGGAGAATGCCAATCATTACAAGGGAATTTCTCGAGTGTTGTTGCAACAAGGAAAACAACAAGAAGCTAAACGGTATTTTGAAAAATCAAAAAAGTACGATTGATTTTACATCTAAAAACAGTTTACAGAATCCCTCGTGAAAACGGGGGATTTTTTTATCCCAGCTTTTGTCTTTTATTTAGATAACTGTGTAATGCAATTTCCAAACTCTGATCGGTAAAGAGTGGAACATAGTCGATTAATTGTTCCCGGCATTGTTTTTTATACTCATCTTGTAAGCGTTGCATACGTTTAGTATAACTGTGTTTTATTTGCCAGGGTTCCGTGGTGAGAAATGATCCGCTTTCCATATCTTTAAATCGTGTGCGTGTATTGAATTCAAAATCTAATTCTTTACGATCCAAAATATGAAAGAGGATGACTTCCTGTTTATTATGTCTGAAGTGCTTTAGTCCGCTTAATACAGCTTCCTGATTATCCATTAAATCAGAAACAAGTATAACTAATCCACGTTTTTTGATGCGTTCTGCCATTTCATGGAGAACAAGACCAATTTTAGTATCAGATCCCAGTTTGGGTTTTTCGAGTGTTTTAAGGATGGTATTCAAGTGGCTTGGAGTAGACCGTGGAGGAATGAATGTTCGTATCTTTTCATCAAATAATATGAGACCTGTTCCATCTCGCTGATTCAGCATAAGGTATGTAAGTGCTGCTGATAAAAATGATGCATAATCCAATTTTGTCACCGGTCCACTGGTATATTTCATTGAGCGGCTGGTATCGAGCAAAATATATGCTTTTAAGTTTGTTTCTTCTTCGTATTGTTTAACATAATAACGGTCTGTTTTACCGTATAATTTCCAGTCTATGTGACGTATTTCATCCCCAGGCCCATAAGCGCGGTGTTCGGCAAACTCTACGCTGAAACCATGATATGGGCTTTTATGTTGGCCAATAATATATCCTTCTACGACCAATCGAGCGCGAAGAGCCATATTGTCTAGTTTGGCTACAATTTCCGGCTGCAGATATTTTTTTTTATCGATCATGAAAGACGTTTAATGCTAGACGTTAGACGGCCTGTCTTTTATTAAATTTTGGTACGCAATTAATTTAGCTTTTAATTTTTTGATGAATGGTTCAGCATTATTCAAGCGTTCAATCACAATATATTCTAGAGCTTCTGAAGCAATCAATTGAGAATGAGTTTCATACAATGAAGCTAAAGCGATATCTATAAAATGTTTTCTGTCATTGGCAGTTCTTCTTCCTGTACTTTCGGCAATACATGATGGGATTCCAATTGCAGCATCTCGCATCTGGCTAACCAAACCAAATTTTCCTTCTTTTGGATATGATTGCGTTATTTGATAAATAGATTTCACATATTTGACAGATAATTTGAAAACCTCTAATTCTTTAAATGAAGCCATAATTATTCACCTTTCAAATTTAACGTCTAACATTTATCATCCAACATCTAGCCTAGAAGTTTTAAAATAATGTCATCCACGCTCACGCCTTCAGCTTCTGCGTTAAAATTAGTTATTAATCGATGACGTAACACAGGAAGAGCGAGTGCATTTACATCTGAAATATCCGGTGTAGGTCGGCCATCCAAAATTGCCCGTCCTTTGGCACCAAGTATCAGGTATTGAGATGCTCTTGGACCTGCGCCCCAATCAATCCAATTTTGAATAAAGTCAGGAGAATCCTTTGCCTTTGAACGAGTTTTTCGAACCAAGTCAACCGCATATTCAACTACATTTTCCGCGACGGGTACACGGCGGACCAATTCTTGAAATGTTAAAAGTTGGTCTTTGGAAATGATCGATTTTAACGCAGCTTCACTACCGCTTGTAGTTGTTTGTACAATTGCAACTTCTTCATCTCGGCTGGGGTAATCAATTTTTATATTAAACATAAACCGATCCAATTGTGCTTCGGGTAGGGGATAGGTCCCTTCTTGTTCGATTGGGTTTTGTGTTGCCAATACAAAAAATGGTTCATCCAGTGTATATGTTTCCCCCCCTGCTGTTACATTGTGTTCCTGCATGGCCTGCAAGAGGGCAGATTGTGTTTTCGGCGGTGTTCGATTAATCTCATCAGCAAGAATTATATTCCCAAATACGGGTCCTCGAAAAAATCTGAACCCCCTTTTCCCTGTTGCATGATCTTCTTCGATAACTTCTGTACCAGTAATATCACTGGGCATTAAGTCTGGCGTAAATTGAATTCTGCTGAACTTTAGATCAAGTAATTCAGCCATGGATTTTATCAAAAGTGTTTTTGCTAATCCAGGTACACCCACTAAAAGAGTATGTCCTTTGCATATAAGAGCTATGAGAAAATGGTCAAGGATATTCTGTTGGCCAATAATGACTTTACCAATCTCATCTAAAAAATCCTGACGAAATTGGCCTAATTGTTTTACGAGTTGTGCATCATTTTGTGTTGACATGTTTTTTTCCTGAAATTATTCTTTAATTAATGGGCTCGAACTTAATGGTCACTTTAAATTGAAGCAATCTTATTGTCTTGCGCATCTTTTTTAGATAATCGAAATTCTGCCCCTGTGCAGACTACTAAAAAATCAAAAATTGCCTTAGTCGGCTTAAAGCTTGAAGAACTAGAATCAATTCTTACTGAATTTTCTGAACCATCATTTAGGGGACAACAAATATTTGAATGGCTTTACCGTAGTCGCGTTGATTTGTTCGATCAAATGGGTAATCTTCCGTCTGATTTTAGAAATGCACTTTCAGAAAAATTTATCATTCATCCCTTAAAAGAAGTTCATGTTACAGGTTCATCGTCAGAACCTACACAAAAGTTCCTTTTTGAATTGCAATCAGGTGAAAAGGTTGAATCTGTTCTCATGAAAGAAGGTAAGCGAACGACACTATGTATTTCATCGCAGGTGGGCTGTGCCGTGAATTGTGATTTTTGTGCAACGGCGTCCATGGGCTTTCAGAAAAATCTGTCTGTTGGGGAAATTGTTGATCAATTTTTACATGTCCGTAGAGCAGCAAAAACAAACATTACAAATGTTGTTTTTATGGGGATGGGTGAACCGTTTTTGAATTATAATCGAGTAATCGCGGCAGCTGATTTGATGAATGCTGAAAAAGGAATTAAGCTTGGAGCTAAACGAATCACAATTTCAACCGTTGGAATTACGTCCAAGATTAAACGATATACGGAAGAGAGGCATCGTTATAAATTGGCAATCAGCTTAAATGGGTCATCCCAGAAAAGTCGCCTACAAACGATGCCCATAGCAAAAAAATATCCACTGGAGGAATTATTAACAGTAATTGATAATTATTCATTGACTTCCAGACACCCTGTAACACTTGAGTATGTATTAATGGCCGGAATTACCGATAATATTGATGATGCCCTTAAGCTGATTGACATGCTGACGGGACACCGCTGTAAACTGAATGTGATTCCCTATAATGATATTGGTGGAAAATATAAACGGCCTGCAGATGACGTTATCGAAACATTTATTAATACATTAAAAAAAGCACCTTTTCCCGTAACAGTGCGCTGGAGTAAAGGAACGGATATTGCTGCCGGATGTGGGCAGTTGGCAGTTATGGAATCATCTGTAATTAATTGAATAAATTGAATGAGTATATGAGTCAAATTATGAGTATAAACATTCCCAAAGAGATCGAAAACATATCAGACGAAATCATCGCTACCCGTAGGGATTTCCACAGATATCCCGAACTTGGTTTTGAGGTTCATCGGACAGCTGGAATCGTAGCTGAACGATTAGAAGAACTAGGAATGGATGTGCAAACCGGAATCGGTAAAACAGGTGTGGTTGGGGATTTAAAATGCGGTGAGGGCCCCACCATTGCTCTCCGGGCGGACATGGATGCTCTACCCATGCAGGAAACAGGAGACATCGATTATATATCGCAAAACGATGGTATTATGCATGCATGCGGTCATGATGGCCATACGGCAATGCTTTTAGGTGCAGCAAAAGTGTTAGCTGATAAAAAAGATCAGATTAATGGAACTGTACGATTTTTATTTCAGCCTGCAGAAGAAGGGGCAGGCGGCGCACGATATATGATCGAAGACGGTTGTTTAGAAAATGTAGATGAAGTTTATGGAATCCATTTGTGGAATTATCAGAAATACGGTGAAGTGGGCGTGAAAAAAGGCCCCATATTAGCAGCGGCAGATGAATTTGAAATTACCATAAAAGGAATCGGTGGTCATGGTGCAGCCCCTCAAGGTTCTGTAGATGCAGTGGTTGTTTCTGCCCATTTGATTACTGCTTTACAGACAATAGTTAGTCGCAATACCAATCCTTTGGAAAGCACGGTTGTAACAGTAGGTATGATAAACGGCGGTTACAACTTTAACATTATAGCTGACGAAGTTGTCCTAAAAGGGACTGCAAGGGCATATACTGAAGAAAATCGCCAGTTAATCAAACATCGCATGGAAGAAATCATAAATGGCGTTGGTCAAACATTTGGAGCAACACTTGATTTTGATTATCGTGATGGCTATCCACCAACAATCAATGATCAAAGTGCCTATGAAAAACTGTTGGCTTCAGCGAAAAAAATTGTGGGCGATGGTGCTGGTTTTCCCTATTTATCCATGGGCGGCGAGGACTTTAGTTATTATGCACAAAAAGTCTCCGGATGTTTCTTTTTTGTTGGGTCTGCTCCCGAAGATCAACCATTTCGCAGCGTACCCCATCATTGTTCTCATTTTGATATTGATGAAAGGGCATTACTTGTGGGAGCATCCGTTTTTGTACAACTGATTGAAGATCAGTTGGTGATTTGATAAATTTATTTTATTCGTTTTAAAATAATCTTACACTGATGAAGTGATTTTCGTGCTAATCTATTAGAAAATGTATTCAGCAATTTTTTTGCTTGGAGACTATTCCCATTTTTCACATATTTTTGTGCTTTCTTTTCCCATAATTCCTGTTCAGAAATAAAAGCCTTTGTTTCTAATTCAGTTTGATTTCTAATCGATTTAATAGTTTCTGCATTTGATATATCAGCCTTTTGTTGTAAATGACGATATATCCACCAAGCTGAAGGTTTATTTTCATCCGGATCATCTACTGTAAATGACTTAACAATTTTTGAACCAAACGGATATAATGGGAAATATGGACCATAGGCTGGTGTCGCCATAGTATACCATAATACAGAACCAAATTCTTTTGGCAAATTTGGTCGCAAATGAGCCACAAAGGATGATTGACATAAGTTTGTGCAAATAGGTCGTTTTGCTCCTTTTGCTCGGCATGTAATTCTATCCGGTTCAAACGATGTTGGAGGAGTATATCCATTTGAATTATGATAACGATCTCTTAAAACAGTCATTAAGTCTTCAGGCTTTATTTCACCGAATTTATTTCCTAATAATTGCTCAACTCTTACTTCCCGTTCAGAATCATAACTTTCATTCATAAAATCTGGATTTCCGAAGACCATTTTAAAATTGAATGGACCATCTTTGGAATTGTACCAACCTTTATCAATCGCATTTTGAATTAGATTTTTGCTGGACATGTCATACTTTTCACCAATAGTAAATTGATTAGCAACAGTAATTATTTCATTGTCTTTAAGTTTTTTAGCAGCCCAATTATGTGTTGTTGTTTCGACAATCCACGCTTCATTTGGGTCTGCTAAAACATAGGTTAACCCGCTCCAGTCAGCTTGACCATATGTATCTATTAACGAACTTAAAAGATTGACAGCTTCTAGAGCAGTTGCAGATTGTTCTAAAATCAATTGACGAATGGCGTAGCGCCGAATCCCTACTTTTTCTAAATTTTCTTCTTTGGAATACATCCAGTTGCAACTCATTGTTAAACCTGCTTCGTTCATTCCAAAGAGAATATTATCATAGGGTAACATGGTTTGATTTAGTTCATCCTTGCTTATTTGCTTCGTATTCCCCGAAGCCCAATAAGCTAATTTCTCACCAGTATTTGGAATTGAAACATAAGGGATCCATATTGAGTCACTTTCGGATGAGAAATTATTGACCCGCCATAAACGTCCCACCGTTAGGTTGCCCATATCTTCATTATGTGCATGGATGATGGACCCATCTGCTGTAAGAGCTTTACCAACAAGTATAGTTGTACAAGGATGAAGCAGAGTTACACAAGAGTAAAAGACAATTAATTTTATAATATTTTTGTACATATCTTCTTTAAAACTTACGAAAGTTGTTTGTGGAAATAAAATTTAAAGATGTGTTTTTATTCTGTTCTTTTGCAGTGTTAACCTTACTTGCTTACATTTTGATATTGATAAACAGTTACTAATACATAATATAATCATTATTTCCCAAAATTAATCGAAGAAAATTAAGCGCATGAATAAAATAATATTATTCTCTATCCTACTAAATACGTATTTATTTCCACAAGTAAACATAAATGATCTTGTTGATAGAATCGATATGGATGGCACAAATCGTAAATATCTTTTAAAAGATGAAAACCCATATAATGGAGTTGTTTATTTTAACTATTCGAATGGAAAACCAGAGTTTGAAGGATATTTAAAAGATGGCCTTCAAGATGGACATTGGGTTTGGTATTACAATAATGGTGTAATAAAACAAGAAGGAGAATTCAAAAATATCCAGCATGAAGGATTATGGACAACATGGTATAAGAGCGGGCAAATAGAACAAGAAGGTGAATATGTAAATGATAAAAAACAAGGTACATGGACTCTATGGTATGAAAATGGTGTCGTTTCTTCAGCAGAGCCTTACCGCCAAAATAAGTTACATGGTAAAATGATTCTTTGGCATGATAATGGACAAAAGGAAGGTGAAGCACTTTTTATCTATGGCCGAAAAAATGGATATGACAGAGGCTGGTATGACAATGGCGCCAAACAATGGGAGTTTTATTGGAAAGGCGATAACAAAGATAGTGTTCATTCAAGATGGTATCCGGATGGTCAATCATTATACATTCATAATTACGTAGAAGGAGCCCCTCATGGTATTCAACAGGAATGGTACAAAGATGGAAATAAAACGCTGGAGGGTGAATTTCATAATGGTTTATATATAGATCACTGGACATGGTGGTATCCGGATGGATCCGTTGCACTGGAGGGTAAATTTGCCTTGGGTAATCCAAGAGATAATTGGATATGGATTACACAAGACGGTGATGTTCAGGAAATAGAATTTCCTTCAATTAAATGGGTAGAAAACCGAATTAAAGAATGGAATAATTTTATAAAGTCAAATCCTTAATCATATACTGAACCCATTTTTTACCGCCTTCAGTATCCTGTTTTCCAACAGGTTTAAACCCATAATTTTCATGAAATAAAACTGAACCCAGATTCATGGGTTTTATATTTACCTCACACGCCATCATTGGTTTATTCATGTGCAAAGCAAAGGATTCTCCATCATTATATAATTTTTTACCCAACCCTTTACGCCAGTATTTTTCAGCAACAGCAATTCTATCAATATAATAGAATGAATCGTATTGATCAGAAATCCAGGCGTAGTTCATGCTGTCATATGGCTGTCCTTCTTCCATCCCCATGAGAAATGCAGCTATTGTATCATTATCTCTAATTATTCGGAAATGAAATGTCATGTCTGCTAATTCTTCCAATCGATTCAGTGAAAGGAAAGAAAGATGAGGTTGGGATATTTGATTTAATTCCAGAATCTGGGGAATATCATCTGGAGAAACGGCTTCAATTTGCAAAATTATTAATACCCTACAGCCGCGTTTTCTCCTCTGGTATCTGCGGCACCAAAATATCCATTTTCATTTATTAGAATTGCGTTCATTTCACCAATTTTACTCCATTTATAAGGCTCAATTATATGGCCTTTACTCTTTAGTGATTCTTCCACATCTTTAATTATACTGTATGGTTCAGCCATAATTACATCAGGCAACCATTGGGAATGTATTCTAGGTGCCGATACAGCTTCCTGTATACCCATATTGTGAACTGTGACGTTCAATATCGTTTGTAATACAGTTGTTATAATTGTTGAACCACCAGGAGATCCAAGAATGATAAATGGTTTATTATCCTTCAGTACTATAGTAGGGGTCATAGAACTTAAGGGACGTTTCCCGGGTTCGATGGCATTGGCATCATTGCCAACCAATCCAAATGCATTGGGCACACCAGGTTTAGCAGAAAAATCATCCATTTCATTATTCAGGAAAAAGCCGCCACCTTTGACCAAAAAACCACCACCGTAACTCAAATTGATAGTTGTAGTACCTGATACTGCATTGCCATCTTTATCCACAACGGAAAAATGGGTTGTTTCCCGGCTTTCATAAACTTTTGGATCACCGGCAAAAATGTCTTTGCTTAGTGTTGCTTTATCTGGTGAAAAGTCACTGATACGATCTTTAGCATATTCTTTATTTATTAACATGAATAATGGAGGTTCCCAATAATCCGAATC